>Ga0326727_10000503_pt1 | contig 161111 bp, 132 predicted proteins | sample MB2enrmetagenome_FD_207643 | JGI IMG/M metagenome (GOLD analysis project Ga0326727, IMG submission 207643) | Lab enriched peat soil microbial communities from McLean, Ithaca, NY, United States - MB29MY | ecosystem: Environmental > Terrestrial > Soil > Wetlands > Peat | place: USA: New York...
TCCCCGAGATGGTCAAGATGCAGCACGCGGTGGACACGACCCCCAAGGGCTTGCTGCCCGGCGGCCATCTGGACACTGCGGTTGACGCTTTCAGCCGGCCCAGCCGCTGGTCGGAGGGTGAGGGTCATGCAGCCTTTGAGATCGCAGGCACGCCGGAAGGCGTTGTCGGAAAGCCCACGCACGGCGAGGCGCGGAAAGCGAAGCGTCCGGTGGCGGCCATACTCCGCTACCTGACTCTGCTGTGTAACGAGTACCTGGAGGCTTTTCCCCCGGGCAAGGTGCCCCCCACCGAGACGATGAGCCTCCGTGATCCGAAGGAGTTGGAGCCCTATCTCAAGGAGCCGATGAGCCCGGGCTGGAAGTCGGTCTATGGGCTGCCGCCGATTTCCTCCTGAGGAGCTCGCGACGGCGCCAGACAGCGCGCGAGCGCCCATGCCCGCGTACCGGAGGGATAACCACGCTGCCCAAGGAGCTGAAAGTGCGGATCGCCATCACCGCGACGCCCAGCCCACCTCGCCCTGCGCCACTTCTGCTGTGGGGCGACATCGCCGGGGCTTTCCGGCAGGCGGCCGAGTTGGGCTGTCAGGGCGTGGAGATTCATCTTCGGCGGGCCGAGGATCTGGAGCCCCGTGTGGTGAAGCGGCTCATGGCGGACTATGGACTGGGAGTTCCCACACTGGGCACCGGCATGGCCGCCGCGGATGGGCTGAGTCTGTGCGATCCCCGTCCGGAGATCCAAGCCCGAACCATCGAGAGGGTGCGAGGCCACATCGAACTCGCCGCTGAGATCGGCTCGGCTGTCACCATCGGCATCCTCAGCGGGAAGCTGGGCGACTGCGCAGGCGCGGAGCGCTTCCGCCGGCGGTCGCAAGCGTTGGAGAGCCTGGCGGAATTGTGCGGGCTGGCCCGGCGCGCCGCCGTGACCGTGCTGCTGGAGCCCTTGAACCGCTACGAGGGTGACTACATCAATACGCTGGCAGATGCGGTGCAAGTGGCGGTCGAGATCGGTGCGCCCAACCTCAAGCTGCTGGCCGACACATTTCACATGAACATCGAGGAGGTGGAGATGGCGGCGAGCCTGAAGGCGGAAGGGTCTTTCCTCGGGCACGTGCATCTCGCCGACACCAACCGCCAAGCCCCCGGCCACGGCCACCTGGATGTGGCCGGCGTTCTCGCAGCACTTGCCGAAATCGACTATCAGGGCTATATCTCGTTTGAAGTTCTTCCCCTGCCGGACGCCGGCACGGCAATCCGCGACGGTATTGCCGCGGTGCGCGCGGCGGCGCCGGCGTCCCTAGGCAGATGAGACTCCGTCCGGACCGGCCGTTACACTGAGTATCGACAAGAACAATTACTCCGACCGCGTGTGGAGTATAATAAGCAAGCACGACGAAGCGTTTCGGGAACCTGCATCGTCTCATATGGCCACGATTCGGCAGATTGCGCGCCAGCTCGGGGTAAGCACTTCGACAGTTTCCGCGGTCATCAATAATTCCGGCTATGTGAGCGCCTCCCTGCGCGCCCGCGTCGAGAAGGCGCTCCACGAAGCCGATTACCGCCCCAACCAGATCGCGCGCAGCTTGCGCCTGCGCGAGACGCGCACTATTGCACTGATCGTCCCGGACCTCGGGAACACCTTTTACGCCCATCTGATGCGTGGCGCAGAAGACTACCTTTCCCCTGCGGGTTACCGCTTGATCGTCGCCGACACGCGGGAGGACTGGAAACGGCAGTATGACTATCTGGTGCTGTTCTCAGGGAAAACCACGGACGGGATAATCCTCGTTCCCAGCATGGCGACCGACGGCCAGATCGCTTCCATCCCCGGCTTGGTGCACTCGACGCCGATCGTTTACGTCGATCGAAGCCCACTGCATGTGCGGGTGGATTCAGTCCTGATCGACAACGTCCGGGCCTCGTTTGAAGCCACCGAGCATTTGCTCAAGCTCGGCCATCAGCGCATCGCGATCGTCACCGAACCACTCAATCTTCTCAATGCTGCCGAACGTCTGTCAGGCTATAAGCGGGCCTTGCGCGCCTATCGGGTTCCAGCCGATCCGAAGCTGATCCGGCCGGGCGACAACACCGAAGACTCGGGCTATTGGCGGGCCCTCGAGCTTTTCAAAATTGCCGACAGCCCGACCGCCGTGCTCGTCTGTAACAACCGCATGGTCCTCGGGATGCTGGCGGCGTTTCGCGAGCTGGGGCTTGCCTGCCCGCGTGCCGTGTCGCTCATCGGTTTCGACGACTTTGATTGGAGCCCCTACATCGACCCGCCGCTGACGATTGTGCGCCAGCCGGCGGGTGAACTTGGCGCCGCGGCCGCGAAGGCCTTGCTGAAACGCATTCGCCACCCGCACGCCAACCACTACGAAAAGCTTCTGCTTCCTACGCAGCTTCTGGTGCGAGGTTCCACGGCCCCGCCCCGCAAATCGCACTGATCTTCCGCGGGCTGGTAGGTCTTTTACCTGCCACGGAAACACCTCGCCAGCCTCGCCGTCGCGGCACCAGCACGTGCGCGGTGGAGCAGGCCGACCGACAGGGACTTTCTGTCTCTTGACAAACGAATCCGAATAGGCTACTCTTCTAACGTGAAGCTGGGCAAGAGGTCAGGGCCTTGCCGGGAGCACTATGCCGCGAAGTTGGTCTCCTTTATTCCCGCTCCCTTGCCTCCGCTGAGGACAAGCTACGCTGCAATGACGAGTGATGAGTTTAGGGCAGAAATTTGAAGGAACAAACCGGGAATGTCTATGAAAACAAAGGAAGGAGGATTCGGCGTTCAGGATTCAGGAAAGGAACCAGTGCCAACTGATGTGTTACTGCCAGATGCCAGCAAAGCTCGACGCGGCCACAAAGTCGATGGTGGTAGGCGCGATCTTATTAAGTGCTGGAACGAAGCTTGAATGTCTATGAAAACAAACGAAAGACGTGGACACGAGGGCAACCCGAGCTGTTTTAGCACAAGAAGGCAGATGGTAAACTACGAAGTAGGGCAGGTTAACGAGCACAACGAAGGCCGACAACAGAAAGCTGACGGCTGATAGCTGAGAGCTGATAGCTTTCTTACGGAACAAACCGGGAATGTCTATGAAAACAAAGGGCGAGCGAACAAAACTGAACGGTGAAGCTGGAATCTACCTGAAAACACATGTACTTATCCGTAAGATACGATGATGTCATTGAAAACAAAGGTGGTTGGCGATGCCGATTCTCAACGGTCCTCAAGGAGCACAGGGTCAAGAAGGTCCCTTGGGTTTCAAGGCCACCAAGTGCGCGACTTGGCCGCAATCGGCACGGGGCACGCGTGCCCGGCGGCCCGCAGGAAAATTGAAACAAGATGTTAAATTTGACGAAACGAACTCAACAAGTACTTTAGAATCAGTAAAAGTCTCAAAAAACGAACTCAAAACTGGGTCGAAACGAACTAGAAAAACGAGTTGCCGAGTACGCAAAAGGGGGCAAAACAAGGAGAAAAGATTGAGCGGTACCATTTGGTGCTGGGACGCCCGTCTTGTTCAAATCACACCACTGCCTCGTCGCAACACGCGTTGAATCTTATAGGAGCTTACGTGTATACTGGTGCGTTTGTTGGTGCCGGGCTTTCGGTTAAGCTGATGTACGCTGCGTTGCCCAGCCATCCTCTCCCCGCATCGGGTATAAGCTGACCGCTACGCACGGCATGGTGGGCAAGCCGCCTTCGCCAAGTGGGCGAGTGAGTCGGACGATTGGTTATCAGCCGCGTGAGGCTGGAGAAAGGTTATAACGAGATGAGAGCAGCAGTCTTCTATGGGCCGCGAGACGTGCGGGTCGAGGACGTTCCGAGGCCTACGGCGGGGGCGGGTGAAGTTGTACTGCGCGTCCATCGCTGTTCGGTGTGCGGAACCGACAAACGCATCTACACGCATGGGCAAAAGAACGTAGTGCCGCCGGCGATTACCGGGCATGAAATCGTTGGGACGGTTCAGGAGATCGGCTCGAATGTGGATGGGGGGCTGCGCATTGGCCAGAGAGCCGTGGTTGCCACGGTGGTGGGCTGTGGAAAGTGCATTTACTGCCGCCGCAAGCAATACAACCTTTGCGATTCATTTACTGCGTTGGGCTACGATTACGCCGGGGGATTCGCCGAATACGTCAAAATTCCCGCCGCGGCGGTAGCTCAGGGCAACGTGATCCCCATCCCGGACTCCATGTCCGTGGAGCGCGCGGCGCTCATCGAGCCGCTTTCCTGCGTTCTGAACGGCCAGGAGTATTTGTCGCCGCAGCCGGGAGATCGCGCCGTGGTTTTCGGCGCCGGTCCCATTGGTCTGATGCATGCCAGCATTCTGAAAGCGCGCCGCTGCGACCCCATAATCGTCTCGGATGTGTCGCAAGAGCGTTTGGATTATGTGCGGGAGTTTGGGGTCGGCCAGCCCGTGAACACCTCCGGCGGGGAGGCGCTCGAGAAGATTATGGAAGCAGGCGGGGGGGAGAAGTTTGATGTGGCCATCGTCGCCTGTTCCGTGAAGGCGGCCCAAGCTGACGCCTTGAAATTAGTGCGCAAGAAGGCTCGAGTTTCATTCTTCGCCGGGGTGCCCAAGGACAACCCGGTTTTGGACCTCGACGCCAATCTCATTCATTACAACGAAATTTCCGTCTTTGGCTGCTTTGCTTCCAACCTTCAGCATTACCACCAGGCGCTCGAAATGGTATCCCGCGACGACTTGCCCTGGGACCGCTTTCTCACTCACAGGTTCAAGCTTCAGGATATGGTCAAAGCCTATGCTGTGGTCGAAGCGGGACAAGGAATCAAGGCGGTCATCGACTGCGACTAGCAGCCACCACAATGGATAAAGAATCTCTGGCGCAACTGATTGCCATCTCCCGCGCCGCTGGCGCGAATCTCGACTACGTGCAGGCGGGCGGCGGCAACACTTCGGTGAAATCTCACGACGGGCGGACGATGGCCATCAAGGCCAGCGGCACGCCGCTGACGGCCATGAGCGAGACGGCCGGCTGGGTCGAGCTCGACACGGCTCGGGTGCTGAGCATTTTCGATCGGCATGAGCTCGAGACCCTGGATTCGAGTACCCGCGAGGCACGTGTGCTCGAGCACTTGTCCTCCGCCGTCATTGGCGGCGCCGGGCGACCCTCCGTCGAGTCGGCGCTGCACGCCATGCTCGGCCGAGTGGTCATCCACACTCATCCCGTGGCCGCCAACGCATTGAATTGCGGGCCAGGGTTGAAGGCCTTGGCGGAGATCACACCGGCGGAAGAACTTCCGCCGCTCTGGGTGCCCTACACCGATCCCGGCTGGCGCCTTGCCAACACCACCAAAGCGGCGGCTGAGGCTTACGAGAAGGAACACCACCACCGCCCGGATGTCATTTTTATGGAGAATCACGGCCTTCTGGTTTCGGCTCCCGAGGCGCAGGCCTGTGTGGCGCTCCATAACGAATGGGTGGAGCGTTGCGAGCGGTACTTCGCGCCGCACGCGCCGGGGCTGCGCGCGCCCTCGGGCTTGGATTCCACAGCCCTGCGCAAGGCCATGGTGTCGCTCCGCCGTACATGGAAAGAAGCGAGGGGAAGCGTTCCTCTCATCCGCTTGACCGACGACCGGGAGTTGGCTGGGGTTGCGTGCGATGAACGGGCGGAGACTTTAGCCAGTGGCTCACTCACCCCCGACCACATCGTTTACACTGGCTCTCGGGCGGTTGTGGGCGAATCCCTCGAGGACTTAGCCGCGAAGCTGAAGCCGGCGTTAGGCGAGATGGCCCCGCCCAGGGTGGCCGTGCTAAGAAATGCGGGCACGTTCCTGCTGTCGGATAACGCGGCGAAGCTCGAGGCAGCAGAGGCGCTGGGCGTTGCCGCCGCCAAGATTACGCGTTTGGCCTCGGGGCGCGGCGGCGCGCACAACCTCGCCCGCGATTTCGCCGAGTTCATCATTAACTGGGAGGTTGAACACTACCGCGCCGCTTTGTTTGACGCCGGTGCCGCTCCCCTGGCGCGCAAGGTTGCCTTGGTGACGGGCGCCGCCTCCGGTCTGGGCTGTGGAATCGCCCAGGGTTTGGTGGAAGCGGGCGCGGCGGTGGCCTTCTGCGACGTTGACGACCAAGGCGCGCAAGCAGCGGCGGCGAGCTCGCGGGATCCCTCGCGCGCCTTCCCCGTGCATATGGACGTTACGGACGAAGCCTCCGTGGCATGCGCGTTTGACGCGCTTTTGCGCCACTGGGGCGGGCTGGACATTGCGGTTTGCGCGGCCGGCGTGGCCCCTGCCTTCGAGTTGGTCGACATGCCGGTGGATAAGTGGCGCCAGGCGCTCGAGATCAATCTCACCGGCTATTTTCTGGTGGCGCGCGAGGCGGCTCGCATTATGCGCGCCCAAGGCGACGGCGGCGCCATGGTCATGCTCTCCTCGAAAAGCGGCTTGGATGCCTCGCGAGCCAATTCCGCTTACAACGCGACGAAAGCGGGCGAGCTCCACCTGATGCGAGGCTGGGCGCTCGAGCTGGGGGCCTATGGCATCCGCGTCAACGGCGTCGCCCCGGGCAATGTCTTCGAAGGGTCCAAGATCTGGAACCCGGAGTACATCAAAACCGCGGCCCGCAAGAGGGGGATCAAGCCCGAAGAGGTCATTCCCTATTATGTTTCGCTGACTGCGCTCAAGCGCGATATCAAGCGCTCCGACGTTGCCGCCGCGATTGTCTTCCTTTGTTCCGACACCGCGCGCTGTATCACCGGCCAGACGCTGGTGGTGGACAGCGGACAGGTTATGGTTCGATGAACAGCTCACTATTCGAAAACACAGCCCGGTTGGAGACGGAGCTTTATCAGGGAGGGCTCGAACAGCGCTTAGAGGCGCTCCGCCAACTGTGTGCCCAACTCGGCCCCTGGGCGCGACGTGGCACCAACTGCCACATTCACACCAGCGAATCGTTCAGCGTCTTCCGCTCCCCGACCGAAGCCGTCTGGCAGGCGGCGCGGGAGGGCCTGGCGGTCTTGGGCATCAACGACCACTACACCATCGCGGGGCACGAGGAGTTCCGTCGCGCCTGCGAGGTGGCGGGCATTGCGGCGACGTTTTCTCTCGAGGCCGTGGCCATGGACCGTGATGCCGAGGCGCAGGGCGTGCTGCTCAATGACCCCGATAATCCCGGCCGTGTCTATCTGTGCGGCAAGGGCGTAACTCGGACTCCGGATGAATCTTCCCCTGAAATGCAAAGTCTGGCGCGCGTGCGGGCGGCACTCGAGCGGCGGAATCGCGAGATCACCGCAAAGGTTGCCGCGCTGTTTGAGGAGAGAATGCACGCCGCCGGCCCCACCTGGGACTCCGTGCATGGCTTGACGCCGCGTGGCAATGCCACGGAGCGGCACGTGGCCTGGGCGACCCTGGCGAGTTTGCGCGAATGGGCCGCTCGGCAGGGTGTGCCCCTTTCGGAAGCAATCACGAAATGCTGTGGCGCGGTGCCGCCCGCGGGGGCTGACGATGCCGCCCTGCAAATCTTTTTGCGCGCCAAACTGCTCAAGGCGGGCGCCCCTTGCTTCGTGTGTGAGTACGAGGAGGCCTTCGTCTCCGTGGCCGACCTGCGCAAGATCTTCCTGGCCTTCGGAGCCATCCCTACTTATCCGGTCCTCGGAAATCCGATTACCTCCGGCGAGCGGGACGTCGAGGCTCTTCTTGATCGACTCGAGGCGGCCGGCTTCTACGCCGTTGAGGTGATCCCGCATCGCAATACGCGCGAGCGCCTGGCGGAAATCGTATCCGCCGCGCGGCGCCGCTGGTGGCCGGTTTTCAATGGCACCGAACACAATACGCCGGAGGCTAAGCCCATCCTTGACCCCTTCGCTCTTGACCCGGAGTTTGAACCCTGGTTCCGTCAGAGTACCGCGTTGCTGCTTGGCCACCAACGGCTCGTCGCGCAGGGTCAAGAAGGGTATGTCGATCTTGAAGGCAGACCCACGATCCGGGACGCCCGCGCCAGGTTCGAACGCTTCAGCCAGGAGTCAGAAGTCAGCAGTGCCACCGGCGGGGGCCGGATTGAATAACCTGTGACTTCGCTTGATCAAGGGGCGGCGTTATGCAGTGATCGAGGAAGTCACAGGCCAGGAGTCAGAACAAAAGACAAAGGACAGTGGAGGCTACGAAGCAGATGTCAGGAAAAGCAAGTCGACGAGCTGAAGACTCTGCATTCTGACTACTGACTCCTTACTTCTTACTCTTGCATTTTCCGCCACATTGTCGGAATATAACGCATTTGGTTTGATGAATTAATTTCTTATATGAGAGGCGGAGGACGAGACAAGTGACCAAAAAAGAGATTGCAATAGCAAAACCGAACGGGAAGTTGGGTGTTCTTACAGTCGGGATGGGCGCCGTCGCAACCACAATGATCGCCGGCGTGGAAGCGGTTCGCAGGAAAATTGCGCTCCCTATAGGCTCTCTCACCCAGATGGGTACGATACGGCTTGGAAAACGCACAGAGAAGCGGATTCCCATGATCAAAGATTTCGTGCCCTTGGCCAACCTCGAGGATATGGTCTTTGGCGGTTGGGACCTTTTCACGGACAGCGCCTATGAAGCGGCGCTTAAAGCCGGGGTGCTGGAAAAAATCCAGGTCGAGCAGTTGAAAGATTTTCTCCAGGAATTGCGGCCTATGCCGGCCGCCTTCGAGCAAAAATGGGTTAAGAACCTTCACCCCAACAACATCAAGACCGGCAAGACAAAAATGGACCTTGCCGAGCAAGTGATGAAAGACATCGAGCAGTTCAAGAAGAATTCAGGCGCGGACCGCCTGGTGATGATTTGGTGCGGCTCGACGGAAGTCTTCTCGAAACCACATCCCGTTCATAACACCCTCGAGAGCTTTGAGGATGGCCTGAAGTCGAACAGCCCCGACATCTCTCCCAGTATGATCTACGCATACGCTGCGCTGAAGTTGGGCGTCCCGCACGCCAACGGCGCTCCGCACATCACCACGGATATCCCTGCCCTCACAGCCTTGGCATTGGATAAGAAGATTCCCGTCTGCGGCAAAGACTTCAAATCAGGCCAGACGTTTATGAAGACGCTCCTGGCGCCGGGGATCAAGGCAAAGCTGCTGGGATTGAAGGGTTGGTTTTCAACCAATATTTTGGGCAACCGCGACGGCGAGGTGCTCGACGATCCCGAGGCTTTCCGCAGCAAGGAAGAGAGCAAGCTCTCGGTGCTCGAATACATCATTCAGCCCGATCTTTATCCGCAGCTTTATGATGGTTATTTCCACAAGGTGAGAATCGAGTACTACCCCCCGCGGGGCGACAACAAGGAAAGCTGGGATAACCTTGATATCTTCGGTTGGCTGGGCTATCCGATGCAGATCAAAGTGAATTGCCTGTTCCGCGATTCGATTCTGGCTGCTCCCATGGCCCTGGACCTCGTCCTCTTCATGGATCTCGCTCAGCGCTGCAAGAGCCTGGCCAAAATGGGAATTCAGGAATGGCTGTCTTTCTACTTCAAGAGTCCCATGTGCGCCTCGAGTGTTTACCCCGAGCATGATATCTTTATTCAACTTATGAAACTTAAAAACACCCTGCGGCACCTGCGGGGCGAAGAGCTGATCACTCACTTGGGGTTGGAGTACTACGACTAGTGGGGACATGACCCAATCGATTCCTCCTGAAATGCGGGCCCTGGTTTTGGCGGGGTCTGGTTTCGCTCGCCTCGAAGTGCGGCGAGTGCCGGCGCCGCGTCCTGGGCCGCGTCAGATGCTGGCCCGAGTGGATGCGGCGGGGATTTGCACCTCTCTCATCAAGTTGGTTGAGCAGGGTCCGGCGCACGCACAGGTGTACGGCTGGGACCTCGAGCGCTTTCCCCTGATTCTTGGGGACGAGGGCTGTGTAACGCTCGTCGAGGTGGGCCGGGAATTGACGGATCGCTACCATCCTGGCGAGCGATACGTCGTTCAACCCGCCGTCGATCATCCACCCATCGATCACCGGGAGCGTTATCGCGACGGGGGCCGAGGCGTCGCCAAGGTTGCCGTCGGCTACACGCTGCCCGGGCACCTCGCGGAGTATATTCTCATTACAGAAGAGACTGTGGCTGCCGGATGCCTTCTCCCGGTGCCGGACCCCTCCTTCCCCTTTGCCCATGCGGCCCTCAGCGAGCCTCTGTCATGTTGCGTCTCGGCTCAAGATCACCACGTGCACCTGACGCAGGCGGCGCTGCTGGGTCCGCGGCAGGTTGTTAAAGGGCTCAAGCCGGGCGGCATCACGGTGGTGATCGGGGCGGGTGCGATGGGCCGGATGCACGTGGACGTGGCGCTGAGCTACAGGCCGCGCGCCATTGCAGTGGCTGACCTCGTCGAGTCGCGTTTGGAGTTGGTGAGAACGCTGCTGGGTCCGCGTGCTACCCAGCTTGGGATCGACCTTCGGGTCGTCAATCCGGCGGCGGCTGATTTGAACGGCATCGTAAACGAGCTTACCAATTACCGCGGAGCCGATGATGTAATCGTGGCCGTGGGTTCGAAGCAGGCCATTGAGAACGCTCAGAGCTTGGTGGGGCGGGGCGCAGTACTGGATCTGTTCGGCGGCCTGAAAAAAGGGGAAGACGTAATCGGCCTCGACACCGGGATTGTCCATTACAAGGAAGTCAACGTCACCGGCTCCAGTGGCGGCTCTCCTTGGGATATCGCTCGAACCTTGGAGCTAATGACTAAGCGGGAGATTGGCGCCGCCTGCCACATTACTCGCATTGGAGACCTGGAGCACGCTATCGAATTCTTGCGAATGATAAGGGCTCAGGAAATCGACGGCAAGGCCGTGGTTTATCCTCACCGGCGCAGCGCGGAGATTAAGGCTGTGACGTCGTGGAGCGCCCAGGACGAGGCGGACTATCTAGTGACGAGTGACGAGCAGGAGTCAGGAGCCAGAAGTCAGGAGTCAGAATAAGTTGAGAGTCGAAAGTCGAGGAGTCAAGAGCCGCAGTCACGAGTGACGAGCAGAACTCACAAGGGACCGGATTCTGGTCGACCCAGTTGAGCTTTGCATTTTGCCTTTTGCGTTTTGCCTCTTGACCTGTATTCATCCGATTGAACAGCAAGTCAAGATGCAAAGCCCAAAAGGCAAATGGCAAAACCATACCCCAGTCCCCAGCCCCTAGCCCCCAGTCCCTTCCGCCAACGCACCTTCGTTGGATTCGGCTTCGGCCCCATTCAAGCTGGACTGTTTCTTTACGAAGCGTTCCGGTCTGGGAGCTTCGGGCGGTTGGTAGTTGCCGAAGTGCTGCCGGACGTCGTGAACGCAGTGCGGGAAGCGGGAGGGCATTTCTCCCTGAACATCGCTCATTCGGACCGCATCGAGATCGCGGAAGTCGGGCCCTTGGAGATCGAGGACCCGGAATCGGAGCTTGGACGGCGCTGCTTGGTGGCAGCGGTCGAGGAAGCGGAGGAAATTGCCACCGCCCTCCCCAGCGTGTCATGCTACACCTCGCCGGACCCCGGCAGCATTCATCGACTCTTGGCCGAGGGCCTGCGACGCAAGGCAGCAGCCCAGGGTCCGTCGGCCATAGTATACGCGGCTGAAAACCATAACCACGCGGCGGAGATTTTGCGAGCAAGCATCCTCGAGGAGATTCCTGAAAACGAGAGAGAGCGTGTCGCGAGTCGCGTCCAATTCGTGAACACCGTAATCGGAAAAATGAGCGGAGTGGTTGCCGGCCCGGACGCAATCCGATTCGAGCGATTGGCCACCGTTACTCCACGCAGCCAGCGTGCCTTTCTTGTCGAGGCATTCAACCGCATCCTGATTTCCAGAATTCGATTTCCACGAGGCAATGACGCGCCGTCGTTTCAGCGCGGAATAAGAGTATTTGAAGAGAAGGATGATTTGCTTCCTTTCGAGGAAGCCAAGCTTTACGGGCACAACGCAACCCATGCCCTCGCCGCTTACGTCGGCGCTCTACGCGGCGTGGAGCGCATTGCCGATCTGAGCAGGTACCCTGATCTTTTCGCGTTCGTTCGCGCTGCCTTCATTGAAGAATCCGGAAAAGCGCTGGTGCGCAAGCACGCGGGTAAAGACCGGCTTTTTACTCACGAAGGTTACTGCGAATACGCGGACGACCTGCTCGCGCGCATGGTTAATCCCTTCCTTCACGACAGTGTCGAGAGGGTGGGGCGCGATCCGCAGCGAAAGCTTGGGTGGGACGACCGCCTGGTGGGAACCATCCGCCTGGCGCTCGAGCAGGGCATCAAACCAGCGCGTTTTGCCTTAGGTGCAGCGGCCGCGCTGGCCGTGGGGGATCGTAGGGCGCTGGAAACAGATACTCCGTTGGCCGCCTGGCTGGATCCGTTGTGGCGCATGGCCGCTCCAGACGCGCAGGAAAAGGAGAGAGTCCTCGGACTGATTGAAGAAGGCCGCCATCGGCTCCGGCGTTGGCGCGCCTCGGAATTCCATGACCTCGAGCGCCAGTTCTTGCCGGAGACTCTGAAGGAAGGTGGATTCCCGCTTGCGCGGGAATGACCGGCGTAGGATGATTCTTGGGGGAGGGTTGTCAGATTGATTTGGCATTATCTCATTGAAGGCCCATGGATCGTCTTTTGCGTCTACTGGGCTGTAGGCGCGCTGAAGACGCGCCGGACCGTCAGCCAGGAGACCTTGGCTTCGCGCGCCGGATTCATCCTTCTGGAAGTCATCGGCTATGTCTTGCTCTTCAGCAACCTCGCGGGCATCGGCGTTCTGGGGCAGCGTGTTTTCCATCAGACCTATGCGCTTGCCGTTACCGGCGTCGCATTCACCTGGATCGGCATTGCTCTCGCTCTGTGGGCCCGCTGGCACCTCGGCCAATATTGGAGCGCCGGAATCACTCTCAAAGAGGACCACAAGCTGATCCGCACCGGGCCCTACGCTTGTTTTCGGCATCCCATTTATTCCGGACTTATTCTGGCCGTGGTGGGCGGAGCTTTGGCGATTGACAAGTGGCGATGCGTCGCGGGAGTCGGCTTGATCGTTTTGGGTTATTGGATCAAGGCGACGAAGGAAGAATCGCTTCTGGCCGCGCAATTTGGAGAAGCCTTCAAAGACCACTGTCGCCATACAGGCTTTCTGATTCCGAAGTTCTAGCTACTCCTCGCGTAATGCGCGCATCGGATCCACGCGGCTGGCGCGACGGGCGGGCAGGAAACTCGCCAGCAGGGCAGCAGCAACAAGCACAGAAATCACCATGGCGAAAGTTGACGGCTCGACGGAGTTAGGCGCGACAGACTGAGAATATGAATGTAGGACTTAGAGTCTAATGAAGATTCGCTTCTTGTACAGCCAGTAGCAGACGTACCAGAGCATGGCCCAGACGACAACGCTTGTGACAATCTCCGCCGTAAGGGTTCCGGACCAGGCGAATAACCCCATGGTGAACGGTCTGGCGATTCTGTGGAACCACGCTGCTCCGCCCGTGTTAGTGAACAGGTAAATGAAAAGCGGATTCATTCCCACGATGCTGAAGAACACGCTCCACTTCCTTAGTTTCCTCACATCGATCAGCCAGTAGGACAAGGCCAGGGCCAGCAGGCACCACCCGCCGCTCACGATCACAAACGAGCTGGTGCAAGTGCGTTTGATCATGGGGATCCAGGGATTGAGGGTGAAGCCCACTACTACGCCGATTAGCCCGGGGATGACCAAAATTCGGATCTTCTGCAGGGGGGCGCGGCTGCTCTGCAGGACTTGGCCGGCAAGCACTCCCCACATGGTGTGCGCCGTGGTTGGTATGGCATTAAACGCCACCCAGTGATCATCGGAAAGCTTGTGCATGAGCACCAGGTCCATCCAAGATCCGAAATTATGGTCCGGCACGAAGGGCTGGTTGAAGCCCGCCACTGGCCACAACCGATAAAGCAGGTCGGTGGCAATCAGCAACAAGAAAGTGAAACCAATCTGCACAGAGGCCGGCTTGCGCATGAACAGAAAAGCGACCAGGCAAGTAACAGATAGCTGGGCCAGCACATTCCAAAGCTCGAAGGTCAATCTTCCCGGTTCAATGCAATAGAGTGCCCAGCCAAATAGAAGGAGCAGCCCCGAGCGGCGCAGCGCATGGCGAAGGGTCTTGCCCCAAGTGTCGCCACGTTCCCATCGTTTCCCGAATGAAAAGGGCATGGCGACGCCCACGATGAACATGAAGAAAGGCTGAATGAGATCCCAGAAATGAAGCCCATTCCAGGGATGATGTTCGAGCTGCCAGCCGACGGCGCTTACGAACGTGCCATTAAGCGCCGGCGTCCTGAGAAGTTCATAAAGGCCGGTCGCCTCTCCAACCAGAAGGAACATCGTCAGCCCGCGGAAGAAATCGAGTGAGGCGAACCTACCCTCAACGGCCGCAGATTTTCCGGCTTGTTTGTTCTTATCGCTCCCGCGAAGCTCAGTGGTTAGGCTCGATTCCATGGTCAGACTCCGACCTCCTGTCGCCGAACGCAAGTCTCAAGGGAGTATGTTTCTAGCAGGAAAAAGCCTGGCCGTCGAGCAGATTCTTCTTGCGGGCCGCGTAGCGAGTCAGCGCACAGGAGTAGCGCGGAGCCCGGTTTTGGGGTCCGCGCTGCCCGCTGGGCTGAGATGACAACTCAGAAATAGAATTTCAGCGCGAACTGGATTTCACGTTGATCGTTCTGGCCGTCTCGCGTCGAGTTGATAGCGCCGAAGGTGGTCGGTGTATCGTAATCGAGCGACCCCGGAGCTGCCACGACGCCATTGCCGGAAAATCCGGGCGGCGAGAAATTGGGATGGTTCGTTAGATTGAAGAACTCGGCCCGGAACTCGAGTTGCGTTCTTTCCGTGGTGCGAAATTCCTTGAACAGCGAGAAATCAAAGCGATGGAATCCCGGACCGTAGAACTGCGTGGGAGCTCCACCCAGCGGGCTGTAGTCAGACTGGCCGATGGTGGTGGCTTCGGGCGCGTCATGGAAGGCGCTCGGGTTGATCCACTGATTGACGTTGTGCGGGCCGGCGGTGATGCTTTGTCCGGAGACCAGGAGCGCGTCGCAGCCGAAGCCGGAGGGCGTGGGGTTAACGCACCCTACGGTAAAAGGCTGCCCGTCCTGGAGAGTGAGAATCCAGTTGGTCCTCCAGCCGCCCAGTATGCCGTCAACGACCTTACTGCTGTTGCCGAGGAACCGATGCCCCTTCCCCGCCGGCAGTTGGTACGTCCCGCTTAGGTGCACGACTTTCGGATCGTCAAAATCACAGAGGCCGTAGTCTCCCTGAATGCCGAAATGCGGCAGCATGGGTGCACGGAAGTATATCGCGGTTTCGTTGAGAACGTCGGAGGCGTCCGTCCGGCATTTCGACCAGGTGAAGTTGGCCAGTACGGTCAGACCCTGGCTGAAGCGACGCTCATAATTCGCCTGAAGCGAGTTGTAATAACTATCGCCGGCAAAGGACGAATAGGTAATTGAATTCTCGAAGTCGGGGAGCAGCGAATACGCGTACGAATTGAGCCCGTTCGGCAGTATCTCGCTGGGGCTATTCGGATTGATGTAGACACCCAAATGCCGCACGCTGTTGCCCACGTAGCCGAGTTGGACGGTCTGGTTAGGAGTAAGTTGATACTGAAGTGTTAAATTGTAACCATTCGTAACAGGCGATTTCATATGGTAATCTTCGCCCGTGAACGAGACTCCGGTGGGTTCTGCGTCAGCGGAAGTGAGCGGGACAATGGCTGACAAGCCCGTCTCGAGAGTCCCGATCGAGCCATTCGCAAACATGACGGGTTGGGCCGCGGTGAGCGCCGGATAGCTCAGTGAGTATTGGAAGGGGAAATCCACGTAAGTTTCGACCACCGAGTTTTCGAAACCGCCGTAGAACATGCCAAATCCACCGCGCGCCACCAATTTTGGAGAGATGCGGTAAGCGAAGCCGATACGCGGCGAGAAGTTCATCAATTGGGAATGGCCGAGGCCCGGAACGCTCGAGCAGGAAATGGCGATGTTATCCTTTGCGGCGGCTGCCTTGAAATCGGCTGAGAGCGGCGTTGAGCACCGTTGCTGGGTGAGTATAAACTGCGAGGGTGCGCTGGTGAAGGAGGGCAGGAAGTTGGATTGTGCTCCGAAGTTCTCCACGATTTGTCCGAAATACTCCCAGCGTACGCCCAGGTTCAAAGTCAGCTTGCTGGTAGCCTTCCAGTCATCCTGAAAGTAGAGGCCATAATAATTACGCCCCATATCGGTGTTCGCGACATTTGAGGCGGAGACATTGTTGGCGCCGCCCACCATACTAATGCCGCCGGGAACGGTGCTGTTGATGGGGGTCAACAGCATCTGTGCCAACCCGGTGTTTCCATTGTTGTAACCTGGCACTTCCGTGAAGTCGCCATTAAAGGACCAGTTTCCGCGGCCCTCGGGGGGCTGGAAGATCGAGAACTTGAGGTGCTGGAATTCAATGCCAGCCTTGAGGGTTTGCTTTCCCATGACCTTGGTGGCATTATCCGTGAACTGAAATGTGGAGTTGTATTCGGCGGAAGGCAAGAAGTCATTGCTGCCCAGGGTATTGAGACCGGTGAAATAAATCGAGCCCAACCCGCCGTTTAAGGGGACTTGAGGCACTCCCTGAATCCCGAACTGTGCGGGGATACCCATCTGGTTCGCATACGGCTGCAGCCGCGAACTGCCAATGCGGTTAAAGCCAAGTCGCGCTTCATTCACGACGGTGGGTGAGAAGGAATGGGTTTCGCTCAAAGCAATGTTGATCGATGTCGCCGTCTGGAGGCCGTCCTGGAAGGCTCCCCCGTCAGCAATTCCGGTGAAGGGCCCGGGGATGAACTCCGGAACATCCGAATAGCTGACGCGCGCGAACATCTGGTCTGAGTCGCTAAAGTTCTGATCACCACGCACATCGAACTGGTTCACGGTGTCGCGGAGTATGGGGTCGCTCGAGTAGTTGGTGAATAGGCCGGAAGAGTTTGCAGCCGGGAAGAGTTGGAGTAGTTTGATGGCATTCGGATCGAGCCGGTTGGCGGGCAAGATGTTTCCCTGAAACGGCTCGCGGAGGAACTCTCCAGGGAGTTGCGTGCCGGGCGCCGTGCCACTGGGGCAGGGCGCCGTGAGGCCCGTCACCGAGTCCGCGACGCCGCAGTAGACAGGGCGAGTGGTGGCCGGGTCAAAAACCTGTCCGACGGGGAAATTGCGGCCCAGCGGGTCGGTCTGCGTACCCCCTTGAGTGAGCAATTCCGAGAGGTTGGTAAACAGGCTCGAGGACTCCAGGGCGGTTGGAACCGTCGCCGTCCAAGGCGTCGCCTGGCGGATTCGCGTTCCCTCGTAATCGCCAAAAATAAACGTCTTGTCTTTGCGGAGAGGACCGCCAATCGTGGCGCCGAACTGGTTCTGGCGATACTCGCCTTTGGGGGTCGGACTCGGCGAGTTTTCGAAGAAGTTGGCGGCGTCAAAGATATCGTTGCGGACGAACTCCCAGGCATTTCCATGCCATTGGTTGGTTCCCGACTTGATCGTCGCGTTCAGCACCGCGCCAGACGCGCGTCCCATCTCAGCACTGTAATCACTCGTCTGAACCTTGAACTCAGCGATGGCGTCAACGGGCGGGCGCACGACATAGGCTGTGCCATTGAGGAAATCCACCAAGTCGGCGTTATCGTCGATACCGTCGAGTATGTAATTGTTTTGTGCGGGGCGTGTTCCATTGGCCGCGAAACTGCCGGTTGCGCCCAGACCGCGCGTGTCCTGCTGATCCTGGGTGACACCGGCAGTGAGCTGGGCAAGGAAGGTAAAGTTCCGGCCGTTCAGCGGCAAGTCGTTCACCTCGCGCGAGCCTATGACCTGTCCCACCGAGGCATCCTGGGTTTGAAGCGAAGCAGGCGCGGCAGTGACCTCGACCGTCTGGTTCAACATGCCGGGCTGTAGGATCAGGTCCACTGCCACTCGCTGTTGCACCTGGACTGTCACGTCCTTGTGTACCAGCTTCTGGAATCCCGTGTACTCGGCCGTCAGAGAGTAAGTGCCGATCTTGATCGGCGTAAAGGCAAAATTGCCGTCCGGTCCGGTCACCGTAGTAACCGAAAGGCCCGTGTCTTGGCTGGTCGCCGTAACCTTCACTCCCGGCACCACGGCTCCGGATTGATCCTTGACCGTCCCATAAATTGCGCCGGTGTCAACCTGGCCGTAGAGCGCGGTTGAGATTAGAATCAGTAGGCTCACAAGAATTGCGGGTAACCCAAAACGACGAGAGAACCAATTGCTAGCGCCCATCTCGAACACCTCCCTATTTGACACCGCTGGTTCGGACCTCGTAGCAGGTACACTCCTCAGTGATCGTTGCAAACACAGCAGTGAAGCTTTGACTCCCTGGACCTCTGACCCGTAACCAAACGCAAGCGCCCGAAACCAAAGCGCGCAAAAATCAACTTGCGGTTAGTATAGCATAGTCCACAAAGTCAATTCTGCGAAAGCAAACGCTGGTAGTGTCTCAGTTTGAACTTGTAGCGGCGATCCCGCGTCTGCGGGGTCGCCGCGTGGCGGCGTAAAGCCTCCTCTACGTCGAACTGAGACACTACCGATTAACAAACATCTGACCAGCGCACGTATTTGGGAAGAAGAACCGCGGAGGAACGCAAACTACGCGTGCCTCCGCGCTACCGCTACCTCCGGGCTACCTGCTGACCCACCACCTTCATTGCAGACAAATACACTGACCCGCGCTGGTGCGATCAGGCCGCTTGCGGTACAACGCCCGCAGCTCGGCGGGTCGCCCGGCGCTGACGAACTGTCCTTGCGCGGCCCGTACGGACCACGCCGTCCAGGAGGTCCCATGTTGGAGACACTGCTCGAGCATTACATCCTGTCCAGTCTCTCGATATTGCTTATTATCGCAATCCTCGTAATATTGGGAAAGTCAATATACAGTATAGGCCCCACCCAGGTGGGACTGGTTCGCAAGCGGTTTGGCGACAAGCTTCCAGAGGATAGTCCCGTCGCTTTCCGTGGCGAAGCGGGTTATCAAGCGGAATTATTGATGCCCGGGCTCCGCTTCAAGTTCTGGCTTGTTTATGCGGTGACCAAACACCCCTGGGTTCAGGTACCCGCGGGACAGATTGGCATCGTCATCGCCCAAATTGGGCACTCGTTACCGATCGGTGCGAAGTCAGCCATCTATGCGGAAGGATTCGGCAACTTCACGGACCTGCGTACGTTCGTGGAGGGAGCCGGCGACAAGAAAATCAAGGGACAGAAAGGCGTGCAGCGCCCTGTTCTCTCTCCGGGCACGCTCGCTCCGATTCACCCCGTAGCGTTCCTCGTCATCACCAAGCCTCAAGTCTACGGGGTTCCGGTTTCGGAGGAACTTCGCTGGCAGATGCGGGCGGGGAAACTCTCCTTCGAATCGTTCGGCTTGGGCGAGGCTGCGCTCGAGGTCACGCGGATCGAACCACAGGCAACCGAAAGCGGACACGTCTTGGACATGATCGGGGTGGTGACGACACTCGAGGGCGATCCTCTTTCCGCCGGAGACATTGCCAGCCGCTTAGGGGGTTTTGCGGATATCGAGGCCATTGAGAAGGCGGCAGCGCCGCCTGCCGCGGGCCAACTCTCAACCACCAATGCGCAATTGATCGAAACCATCCTCGGAAACAAGAACGAGCACCATAAGTCCTATCAAGATTTCCAAGCGTTTCTGGATAAGGGCGGAAGAATCGGATTGCAACACGACCCCCTGCTCTATGGCGCCTACAATTTGAATCCCTTTCTGGTTCGGGTCGAGCACATGCCCATGCTCGTCGTGGAACAAGGACAAGTGGCGGTTATCAAATCCTATGTCGGCTTACCGACGGAAGACACTTCAGGAACGGAATTCAAATTCGAGAGCCTGGTGAAGCCGGGTCATCGGGGCATCTGGGAAGAGCCTTTGCGCACGGGCAAGTACCCCATTAATCAGCGCATTTACCAGGCCGAGATCGTGCCTACCGCCATTCTGAAGCTGGACTGGGCCAAGGGCGTTACGGGCGCGCATGGCCTGGACGCCCGGCTGGAGCCCATCGTCGCCAAAAGCCGCGAAGGCTTCATCTTCACCCTCGACCTCCAGGTTTTGATTCACGTGCCGGATACGAAGGCCCCGCGCGTCATCTCGATGGTCGGCAGTATGCTGAACCTGGTCAATGAAGTCCTTCAGGCGGCCTTGGGAAACCATTTCCGCAACCGGCTCGGCAATATGGAGGCAGTGACCTTTATCCAGAGCCGCAAAACTGTGCAAGAGGACGCAACCAAGCACATCACCGAACAAGTCTCCGAATACGAAGTGGAGACCAAGGGCGTCTACATTCAGGATGTGATTCTTCCCCAGGACCTTGTGGTGGTATTGACGCGGAGGGAGATCGCCAACCAGGAAATAGAAACTTTCATAATGCAGCAAAAGGCGCAGGAGCAACGCGTCGCAACGGAGGCTACCACCGGCAAGGCGGATATGCAGAGGGATTTGGCCAAGTCCTCGATCGGAATCGACATCAACAAGAACAACGCAGATGCGCGCGTGCAACAGGCTCGCGGCGAGTCGGAGTATATCAAGCAGACCGGCACCGCGCAGGCGGATGTGATCCGCGCCCAGGGCACTGCCCAGGCCGACGTGATTCGCGCCCAAGGACTCGCCAAAGCGGAGGGTTTCAGCGCTCAGAACGAGGCCATCGGCGCCACCAGTACGACCCTCGTGAACATCGCCACAGTGTTGGCCGAAAAGGGAGCCCAGTTTATGCCCCAAATCCTGACGGTCGGCAGTGGCAGTTCTATCGACGGGTTGGCGGCGACGCTCACGAAGTTCCTGGCAGGTCAACCGAACCCGTCTTCCGCGCAAACGCTGACGGACGGGCCACAGAAGCCCATACTGGAAGGTGGAAGGTGACTGGTGAGAACGGCATTTGTCTCGCCTGACTGAATTCAGGTTATGTAGCAGGGGGGTGGATTGTAACTATGCGTGGAAAGCTTCTCGTGGGGGATAGACATGAAATCCGCCGCGTGCCGGACGACGGGTTTCTGCACGCCATCCAAGGTATACCACCCCGAATGGCATCGCGACTCGCGTTCATGACTCGGGATCACCACGTCATTCGCGACTTCGTCGTTTGCGAGATGCCACGGCAGCGAAGACCGCTCGCGCCTCGGGACATCGCGAAAGCGACCGGCTTGGACTTACCGAAAGTGTCTGCGCTCCTCTCGGACTTGGAGAGAAGGCTATTTTTTCTCGTGCGCGACTCCAATGGAAATGTAAATTGGGCCTTTCCAGTAACGACTTCCGCCACACCCCACAAGCTCAAGTTTTCCACCGGTGAAAGCACCTTCGGTGCTTGAGCGGAAGACGCATTTGCTACGTCCTTCGTGCAAGGACGCCTAAGAGATCAGAAACTGCGGGTTCTTATCGACTCAAAGTGCCACCACTGTTCACAGCCCTTGGCCATCGAAGTCGATGAGGAGTTGCGCTGGCGTCTCATTTCGCGGGGCGCCTCGCCTTTATTGTTTGAGCCGGAAATCCAATGGGACACGTTTCGCGGCCGCAACATCATCCACGATTATTGACAGCAAACGGTGTTCTTCTGGTCAGAAGAACATGCTCGCCATTATCGACGCAAACTACGACAGCCTGACGGTGTGTACCTCTCCCTGGAGCAAGCGGCGTTTTCGGAGCGCATCGTACAGTCGGGGTTGTTTGCGTTTACGGCGGACGGACGATTGCAGCGATAGATTCGAATCATCTGCGATGACCAACCTCACTTCGCTTGGAGGGCCCTGCAAATTGAAATACTGGCTGGCGCGGAAAGCCGCGATATCCCGGGTGACGCTAGGCTGCCGCAGCCTCCGCCGGCTGCGCAACCGTGACGCGATTGCGTCCGCAGCGTTTGGATTCATACAGAGCCTTATCGGACGCTTGTATGAGCTGCTCCAGCGTCTCACCGTGGTCGGGGAAAGCCGCAACTCCGATACTGACGGTCACCTGGGGTAACCGGCTCTCCGTGTTGGACGGCATCAGCATCGTCATGACCGCTTGGCGGATACGCTCCGCCACCAGAACGCAAGACTTCGCGCTCGTCTGGGGAAGCACCACGATAAATTCCTCCCCACCGTACCGGGCGATAACGTTTGACTCGCGAATCGACTCCGTAACCGTCATGGCGAAGTGACGGAGGATGCGATCGCCAACCTCGTGTCCGCAAACATCATTAAAGTTTTTGAAATTGTCCAGGTCGAGCAAGGCCACGCCCAGGGGCTGCCCGCTGCGCTTGGCGATGCCAAACTGCTTTCGGGCGTACTCCTCCGCGAAACGCCGGTTATAGAGCCCGGTCAGCATGTCGAAGTTGGCCTGCTCCTCCATCCTGGCGAGCAGGCGGATGTTGGAAAGCGCCGAGGCCGCGCCGCTCAGGTAACTCTCCAGCAAGCACTGGCGTTCGGGGGTCCAAAGGTCCGGCGCCGCCTGCATGCGGACGGAGCCGATGATAATGCCGCCGGCGATCAAGGGTCCACAAAAATAGCTTCCTTCCGAGGGCAGCGCGAACTTGGAGGAGCAGAGCGCCTGGACCCGTACGTCGTTCACCACGAATGAGCGCCCGGCGCGCACCGCTTTGCAAGTGTGCGGATCTTCGATCACCGGCTGAGCCCCGAGCTCCTTGGGCAGCGGTGCAAGCATGGCCGCCGCCTCCAGAAAATTCTCCGGATTATGCAATTTGAAAATGATGATTTGCGCCGGCTGGAAGCGTTCTTTAAGAGAATGCAGAACCAGATCGTAGACTTCAGGTTCGGATTTGCATTGAGTGACCGCCTCGGAAAACCGGTTTGAGGCGGCCATTTCCTCTCGTTCACGCCGCAACGCGGCAGTCATGCGGGAAAAGCTGCGGGTGAGAATACCGAACTCGTTATCGACCACGGGGGGCAAATCCGGGGCAAAATTACCTCGCCCCAGCTGCTCGGAAGCGCGGATGAGTTGCATTAGCGGAGCCAGAATCAGGCGCGTCACTACCCCTCTCAATAAAATCAGGATGCCGGCCAGTAGCACGGCTAGGCAGAGGGCAGCGACCAGCATTTGCCGCATCACGTTTTCCGAGCCCTGCATCTCGCTCATGCTCTGCCCCTCGTCCGCTCTCCGCAGCTTGTACGCCTCGAGTCGCACGGCGTTCAATTGTTGCTGGCCCGCAGCGAGGACCGCAGAAGCATTGTAATTCCCGCCGGCACGGGCATTTTCAATTGTGGGTTGAGCCCACGAGCTTCGGAACCCGGCGAATTCCACGCGAATTCGGGCAGCCTGTTGCAGTTGCCCCGGGTCAGCCGCTTCCAAGTCGTCCAGCGCGTCGAGGTCCGCCAGGCCATCCGTCAGCGCCTTTTCGTAAAGGCCAAGCGAATTGTTCTGGTGTGCGACGATGTACCCCCGCACGTACATCCACGCATCTTGCGCGTGCCGCACGAATGCATCATTCCGCGTCATTCTCTCTCTGGCCCGGGACCATCTAAGAGCCGCCATTTCTTTGACAAGTGACAATTGTTACTTTACGATGTATTCTGATGATTGGGAGCTTTAGAAACCGGGGATTGAAACGCCTGTATGAGCGTGACGACCCAAGCGGGATACGCCCTGATTTGTTAGAGACGGTGGAGAGAATTCTGACCGTTCTCGATCCCGCTACAACCCCGCAAGCTCTTGACCTTCCGCGCTATCATCTGCACCAGCTCAGAGGCGACCGGAAGGGATTTTGGGCGGTCACCGTCCGCGCGAACTGGCGGATCATATTCCGCTTCGAAGGCGGCCACGCGTTTGAGGTTGAGTTGATCGACTACCACTAGAAGGTGAAAAACGCCATGTCCATGAAAAATCCCGTTCACCCCGGCCAGATTGTGCGGCACGATTGCCTGGAGCCTTTAGGCCTAAGCGTCACGGAGGGCGCCAAGATCCTCCGCATCACCCGACAGGCCCTCAACAACCTTGTCAACGGCAAGGCCGGCGTCAGCCCGGAAATGGCTATCCGCCTGTCCAAAGCCTTCGGCAGCACGGCAGAAACGTGGCTGCTAATGCAAGTTGCGTACGACCTCGCCCAGGCTCGCAAGCGTGAAGGCGAGATCCGGGTGGACCGCTACCAACCAGCAGAACTTTCCGTCCATTGACCTCCTCCCGGTCGCGTCCTAACCCCGAAGGGTTGAATCTAAGTAGCCGTGGGCAGGGGCGCGATCTTCCCGCCTCGAAGGACACTGCACTGTCGAGACAAAGAGCGGGGCGTATACGTGCAAGGAATCCATGCGCCGCGCGTGACTTCATACCTCAGTGCAGCCTCGTCCGATGTCGTCGTCAGACAGCTCGAGCTGGCGAAACCAGCCCGGCAAGTCTGGGACCTGAGATGGCGTACAACACTTCGGACAGAACAGTCGCTTGGACACCTGCAACTCTTGCAAGTTTTGCTCATTTAGGGTTACCCATGCTCGGCAGTTCGGCTTCAAGCACTGAATACAACGCATTCGCGACATAGTCGACCCCTCTCTTCTTCCGACCTGCTGGCGAACCTCATCGCTATGTTAAGGTAAGGCGATGGGCTGCCAAGATGCTTGAAGCCGCACGACTGTTAGACGCGCCCGCGCCTAACCCACCCGCGCGGTAGCCGGAATGAAAACAAGTATTCGACTCCATACTCTATCCAAATCCCAACATACACATCTCCCAGCAGTGCCCAGCGCGCGATGACATGCACGTGCTGCTCGTGTTTTAGAGAGTCGATTCCTGCAAGAAACAAGTTCTTGTTCTTGAGCCCACGAACAAGGTACGGTCCCGAGGAAGGCTGAGTAGGAATACTCGTCACCATCTCGCCCTCCCGCCGAATCACCTGAGCTCGGACCGTATAGGGGGGATCATCCGGTGGGAAAAACTGAATTGAAACGTCTTGGCGTCGTCCCGTCATGGGTTCCTCCTGTGGCTAAGCTCGTGCGCCGGCAAGAAATCCGGCACAGTCCGCAATTTCAGAACCCGTCTTAAACGTCCAGGGCGACGATCGGTGTGGCAAGATAACTTAAGTCCCCGACACCAAAACAATAACACGAGGGGTGCAAATTCCCAAGCTCTAGGTCAAAAACACAGAGCGTGCGGTTTCTCCGTTCACCGTTCTCGTTCCACCCGTTGAAGATTGCATAAATGATTCTCTGCTTTGGCCGTTTGGCGGTGGTTCGGACTTGATTCGGACTGGACGCCAGGCGTTCCATGGCCTCTCGCAGCAAAGCGTTGATCCGCGTCTGGTATCCCCTTCCCTGCCCCCGGAGCCACGCTAGAACGTCAGCGTCTAATCGGATGGTCAGCGACTTTTTGATGGGCCGGTAGAACTTACCGATAACCGCGTTATTCCAGTTTGTGAGCGGTGGAATGTCTGTGAGATCGATCTCCTCATCCCGCAATCGCTTAAGGGCCTGGATCTCCTTAGCTTGACGCTTCGTGACCTTCATAGATTCTCTCTGGTGATCTTATACTTCTCGAGGTTACGACTGTTCTTGGCCTGATCCCACTCAAAGCGCATTCCGCGTAGTTACCGCAATGTAGTTACATTATTTCATTTGCTCGACTGGACGAACACCGAAAAGGGAGCTGAGCTGCAAACGGGGGAGCGCGGATGCCGAGGCAGCGTGGCAGGCAGAGATTGAGCGTCGCGTTGCAGAACTTGATTCCCAGATTATTTCGCCAGTTCCCTGGCAAGAGGTCCGATCCCGCCTGATTGGGAAAGCTGGTCTGCGCACATGACGGTTCCCAGCCCCTAGGCCCTAGCCCCTAGCCCCTTTCTCTTGGCCGTGTGGATGGGTTCGCCGAGCAGCACGTCCGCGGCCTCCATCCAGGCCTCGGCGAGGGTGGGGTGACAATGAATGGTCTGGGCGAGTTCGGTGGCGGTAAGCTCGGCGCGAATGGCGGTGGTGGCTTCAGCGATCAGATCCGTGGCTTGCACGCCGATCACTTGCGCGCCCAGCAACTGCTCGGTCTCGGCGTCTGCAACCCACTTCACGAAGCCGCTCGGGTGGCCGATGGCAAGGCTCTTTCCCAGCGCCCCAAAGTTGAATTTGCCGGTCTTGACCTCTCTGCCCTTCTGCTGGGCTTCCTGCTCCGTCAGGCCAACTGCCCCAACCTCAGGCGACGTGAAGATGCAATAGGGAATGCATTTCTCGTTCTTGCGGCGAGTGCGCGTACAGGCGTTCTGGGCCGCCACCAGGCCCTGCGAGGTGGCGGCGTGGGCCAACTGCGGCCCTCCGGTGACGTCACCGATAGCATAGGTCGTCGAGACTTGAGTCACACCGTAATCATCAACCTCGATGAAACCGTGCTGATTGGTTTTGAGGCCGGCGTTTTCGAGCTGAAGTTCTTGGGTTACGGGCCTGCGCCCCAACGCGGCTAACAGCAAATCCGCCTCGAGTGCTTCTCCCGCGGCAGTTCCCCGCACCACGCGGTCGTCCGCCGTAATGTTCTCGAGACTCGTGCCGGTGAGGATACGGATGCCCAAAGTCTTTTCCATCTGGCGACGCAGCTCGCGCCGGACGTCGGCATCCAGGAATGCCGCGATGTCCTGGAGAATTTCCACAATGGTGACCTGAACGCCCAACTGCCCCAGCATGCAGGCAAATTCGCAGCCGATGACCCCGCCGCCCAGCACCAAGACGCGCGCTGGAGCGGATTTGAGGTCGAGGAAGGCGCGGCTCTCGACCACTCGCTCATGTCGCGGCAGAAAACTCGGCATGGAAGACGTGGCGCCCGTGGCGATGATAGTCTTTTCGGCTCCGATGACCTCGTTTCCCGACTTTGAATTCACCACAATCCGCTTTCGGTTCTCGAACGAGGCGGTTCCTTCGAGCACCTTCACGCCGTTCGCTGCCAGCAATTGTTTTACGCCGCTGCGCAGGCCGCGGACCACTTGTTCTTTGCGCTCGGCCATGGCCGCGTAATCGAAAGTCGCGCTTTCGGTCTTGAGACCCAAGCTGCCGGACGACCTCATTTGCGCGTAAAGGTCGGAAGTGTGGATCAGTGCTTTGGAGGGGATACAGCCCCAGTTCAAGCAAGTCCCGCCCAAGTATTCACGTTCGACCAAAGCCACCGAAGCGCCCAATTGCGCGGCTCGAATCGCGGCGGGGTAACCCCCTGGCCCCGCGCCGATCACTACTACGCCAAACGTTTCCACAGTGATATCTCCTCGAGTTTTTGTTTGATTGCGTTCGCGAATCTGGCCGCCGTAGCGCCATCGATGATGCGGTGGTCGGAAGACAGCGTCATTTTCATGACGTCCCGGACGACGATCTGGCCGTCCTTGACTGCCGGCTGCTTGAGCGTGCTCGACACCGCGAGGATGGCGCTCTCACCGGGGTTGATGATGGCGGTGAAGTTCTCGATGTCCAGCATGCCCATGTTGGAAATTGTAAACGTGCTGCCGCCCATCTCATCCGGTGTCAACTTACCGGCGCGGGCCTTGGCCGCCAGGTCGGAGGCGCAGTCGTGCAATTCCGCCAGGCTCAACTCCTCGGAGTCGCGAATCACCGGCACCACCAGCCCTTGCTCGAGATTCACGGCCAGACCCAGGTGAATCTTGCTGTGCCAGTGTACGTTCTTACCGTCCGTGGTGCTGTTCACCACCGGAAACTCGACTAAACTTAACGCCACGGCTTTCAAAATGAAATCGGTCACTGTATAAGGCGCCCCCTGGGCTCTCAGCTCGGAGCGGAAATTGACCAGCTCGGTCATATCCACGGCAACGGTGACAAAGAAGTGGGGAGTGGTGGTGAAACTTTCCGTCAATCGCGACGCAATCACCTGCCGCATTCGGCTCATGGCTCGAGGCTTTTCAGCGATGGCCCTTTCGACCACCGCCACGGTGATGCGTCCTGGACCGTTCTTGCCGTTCAGGGTGAGGATATCGATGCCCTCTTTGGCTGCAAGCCGCTTGGCCGCCGGAGTGATGCGGAGTTGGTAGTAACCGTTGGACTCGAGATATTGTTTGACATCACGCTCGACAATTCTGCCTGAGGGACCTGTACCGGCGATCGGCGATGGATTGATGGCCGACTCTCTGGCGAGCTTGGCGGCACGCGGGCTGATTCGGAACACCTCCGGCGCCTGTGGGGGCGACCCTTGTGGTTGCCCGTGGGCGGCCACAAGGGCCGCCCCTACAGGTATAGCCGGCGACGAGGGCCGCCCCGCATGAGAATCGGACACTGCCGGAGCGGGTGACGGCGCGGGTGGTGGTGCGGCTTCCCTCAAGACGCTGGGCGGCTCCGGCTTTTTTGCCTCGTGTACTGGAGCTGTCGTTTCAGGAATCGTCTCTCCAGGATCACCCACGAATCCGACCGTGGTGTTGATGGGTACGGTGCTCCCTTCCTGCACTGCGATCTTCAGCAGCGTGCCCTCGAAGAAGCTCTCGACTTCGAGCAGGGCCTTGTCCGTTTCAATCTCGAAGAGGACGTCGCCCTTGGCGACGGTCTCGCCCACCTTCTTCCGCCAGCGGACAAGCGTGCCCACTTCCTCGGATTGCCCCAGCTTGGGCATAGTGATTGCTCGAACCATGATCGTGATCCCTTCTACAGTATGGCTTTCGCGGCCTGGAAAATGTCGTTGGCGTTGGGAAGGAAAACGGCCTCGAGGACGTGCGATTGCGGCGCAATGCCATCCTTGGCCCCCACTCGCATGATGGGCGCATCGAGATAATCGAAGACGTTCTCCTGAATCGTGGAAACAATTTCGCCCATGAAACTGCCGATGGTCACCGATTGACTGACCACAACGCAGCGCCCCGTCTTTTGCACGGAAGCGAGAATGGTTTCCTTGTCGAGTGGGATCAGGCTGCGAATGTCCACCACCTCCGCGCTGACACCCAATTCAGCCTTCAGCTTTTCGGCCGCCTTGATGGCATCAGGAATCGCCGGGCCCCATCCCACCAGCGTGATGTCGTTGCCCGCGCGCTTAACCTCCGCGACGCCCAGCGGAACAAGATACTCTTCTTCGGGCACTGCCCCTTTGACGCCGTACAGAAGTTGAGATTCAAGAAATAATACCGGGTTATTGTCGCGAATGGCCGATTTCATCATTCCCTTGGCATCATACGGCGTTGACGGATACGCCACATACATGCCCGGAATATTCGCCACGCTCGACTCGAGAGTTTGCGAATGCTGCCCGCCGTAACCCTTGCCGCCTCCAATCGAGGCGCGTATGACCAGCGGGACTTCGACCTGAGCGCCTGACATGTAATGCCACTTGGCCGCCTGGTTGCAGACCTGATCTCCGGCCATCAGCAGAAAATCCATGTACATCAGCTCGGCCACGGGCCGCAAGCCGATCATGGCGGCGCCCACCGCCGTTCCGCAAATTGCGGCTTCAGAAATCGGAGTGTTGAAGACGCGCTCCCGGCCAAAAGTTTCGAGCAGCCCTTTGCTGAGCTTGAATGCGCCCCCATATTCAGCCACGTCTTCGCCATAGAAGATGACCCGTGAATCTCGTTTCATCTCCTCGATCAAAGCTTCCTTAATGGCATCCCGATAGGTAATCTCGCCGTTGGTCCTTTTGATCGGGGCGGGCGCTTCGATGATTTTCACTTTCTGGTATTGGGGCGGGACCACCTCGACGCAAGTGTCCGTGTACATGTACTTGATCACATCCTCGGGACGTGGGTCGGCGGCTGCGGCGGCGCGTTGGGCGGCGCGCGCATTGCGCTCACGGACCCTGGCCTCGACCTCACCCACGCCGGCTTCGTCCAGGAGATCGCACTCCCGGAGTTGCGCCGCGAAAGTGGTGATGGGATCCACCACTTTCCATGCCGCCTCTTCCTCGCGCGTCCGGTATTCATTGCGCGGGTCGCTCAGGGAGTGACCGTAATAGCGGTAGGTATTCACATCCAGGAAAACTGGGCCCTCCCCATTGCGGCACATTTCCGCGGCGCGCAACATAGCGTCGCGGACAGCAAGCACGTCCATGCCGTTCACCACCTCGGCATGCATGTTGCAGTCGGAGAAGCCCGCCGCGCGCCGCGCCAGATGCGCCACGCCCATCACTTCGTTGTCGGCGCGGCCCGTCATGCCGTAATGGTTGTTGAGCACGAAAAAGACGATGGGTATGCCGAAACGGTGGCCGTCTGCAAGCTCGTTGGTAAACTGAACTTGCGCGGCGAAATTCAGGGACTCGAGCACTACGCCGTTGGCGTACGCTCCGTCACCCGCGAAACAGCAAACCACCGCGCCGTTGCGCAGGTACCGGCTGCCGACCGCCGCCCCGGTGGCGATGGGGACGCTTCCGCCCACGATGGCGTTCGCTCCCAGGTGGCCGACCGTGAAATCCGCGATATGCATGCTGCCGCCGCGCCCCTTGCAGTAACCATCTTCTTTCCCGAAGAGCTCGGCCAAAGTGCGATAAACGTGCTCCTCCAGAGCCTCCTCGAGGAGCTGCCCGTGCGTGGCAGCATTCGATTCGGGGAGGCGTTGGCGAAGCCGCTCTTCATTCATAGCCCGGATGGCCTGGCAGCCGCGCGCCAAGCTGTCGCCATGGCCACGGTGCGTGCTGGTGATGTAGTCCTTCAGGTTCAAGGCGCTGCACGCCCCCACCGAGGCTCCTTCCTGGCCGATCGATACGTGCGTTGGCCCCCGGTAGTTGAAATCGCGAATGGGCTCGTAAGCGTTGGAGCGGAGTTTCACGATCATTTCTTCCATCTCGCGGATCATCAGCATGTCCTCGAGCAGAGCGATAGCCGCCTTCGCTTCAATGCGGCCTGCTTCGAGCTCGGTTCGCAGATCCCCCTTGAACCGATAACCCGGAATTTTCCCGCAATCGATTTCGAAGGGCCTGAAATCAGGCCTCAAATCGCTCAGGTAACTTACACTGGTTTTTGCAGTCCCCAATGCTGCCTCCTTTTACGAAGTCGAGAGTCAACAGTCGAAAGTCGAAAGTAAAAAGCCGCAGACCTCAAAAGCGGAGGTCTGCGCTTTTGACTCTCGACTCTCGACTGCTTTTACGTCCGCACCACCTCCACGCCATCTTTGCGGAGTTGGCTGGTGAACTTTCGGTCGATTTGCTTGTCCGTTATCAGCACTTGAACTCTTCCCAATTGCCCTGCGCAAGCGAATGAAACCTTGCCCACCTTGCTATGGTCAGCCAGGAGAAAAACCTGCCGGGCATGCTGCATCACGAGTTCCTTGGTATAGGCTTCGCTCGGATCGGTGGTGGTGAGCCCTTCTTCCAGAGTCAATCCGATCGTCCCCATGAAGGCTTTATCCACGTGCACCTCGCCCAGGGTAAGACGAGTGAGGGGACCGACCAGGGTCTGGCTGAGCCGCCGGAACTCGCCGCCGATCAGTATCACTCGGGGCCCTTGAGCCGCCAGCTCAATGGCGGCACGCAGGGAATTGGTGACCACGGTAAGGTTCGAGCGTTCGCGCACCAGGCGCGCCAATTCCAGAACTGTGCTTCCGCCGTCCAGAAATATCGTATCGTTCGGCTTGATGAATTTTAGCGCTGCCTGGGCGATGCGTTGCTTTTCTCTCGCCGCGAGGGAAGTTTTGTCGTCGAACAGGGGTTCTTCCAGCCGGCTTTCCGTCCCCACCGCCCCGCCGTGAACGCGTCGCACCTCGCCCAGGCCCTCCAGTTGCTCCAAGTCGCGGCGCACGGTGGCCGATGAGACGGCAAGTTGGCGGGACAGCTCCTCGACGCTCACCACGTGGTCGATCCGCAGAATTTCGCGCAGCCGCTCGAGGCGTTTGGGGGCGAGTTCTTTTGGCTTGCCGGACTTCAATCAGTCTCCCTGGACGCGGTTCCTGCCATTTTAGTTGTTGGCGTCATGCGGAGCGAAGCATCGCTGCAATTTGGTCGGCCTCGCACCGCATGCTCAATTCTGATTGATTATATGCCAAGCGTGATCGAAATCAATCAAATTCTTACGCTGAATTGCACGCGCTTCGAAGACGCAATCTCCTCGAGCGGGGTAGCGCACCAATCCGGGGAATAGCGGCAAATCGGCTTTGTGTTTTACGCCTCGGTTGGCCTAAAATGAAATTCGCGGTTCCCCCAATGCAAGATGGAGCACGCCACCACAAGCAACACATTTTTGCGAGCTGTCGAGCCGGACCAATATGGAACTGAATTTTTCCTCAGCGACGGAGCAAGCCAAAGCCGTCCGAGAAAAGCGCATCTCGTCAGAAGAGTTGGTGCGATCGTGTCTGAATCGAATCGCAGAGGTCAACCCAAAGCTCAATGCTGTCGTGCAACTTCCCGCTGCAACTGCGCTGGCCGAAGCCCGCGAGGCAGACAGGGCCCTCGCCCGTGGCGAAATCAAGGGGCCGTTGCACGGCGTTCCGTTTACTTTGAAGGACGCTATCGAAACGGAGGGAGTGATCTGCACTGGTGGCACGCTGGGCCGCGTCTCCTATGTGCCCACGGAGGACGCCACCGTGGTGAAGCGCCTGCGGGCTGCCGGCGGTATTCTCCTCGGCAAGACGAACTGCCCCGAATTCGGCTGGGCCTGGGAAAGCGACAATCTTATTTATGGCCGGACCAATAATCCATACGACCTCTCGCTGTCGCCGGGTGGAAGCAGTGGCGGCGAATCCGCCATTATCGCGGCGGGAGGATCGCCGCTCGGCCTGGGCAGCGACGCGGGTGGGAGCGTGCGCTTCCCCGCCCATTGCACCGGCATCACAGCGATCAAGCCGACCTCCGGGCGCATTCCGCGCACCGGCCACTTCCCCGGCCCCGGTGGAACGCTCGATGCACTCTGGCAGATCGGCCCTCTGGCGCGATCCGTGGGCGACCTCAACACGGTGCTGCCTATCATCGCCGGGGTTGACTGGCGCGACCCGGCCGTCGTCCCCATGCCCTTGGGCGATGCAGCGAAGGTTGATCTCAAGGCCCTGCGCGTTGCGTTTCACACCGACAACGGGATCGAGGCACCCGATCGGGAAACCATCGAAACCGTGGAAGACGCAGCAAGAGCGCTCGGAGCAAGCGTCGCCGCCGTGGAAGAAGCCCGGCCGCCCGGCATCGAACAAACCTACGAAATATATCTCGGCCTGTTCACCGCTGACGGTGGTGCGGGGCTCGAAGAACTGCTCGAGATGGCAGGAACGAGAAAGGTTCATCCCCTCATGCAGCAAGTCCTGGACCTCCAACGCTCCCACGCAAAGTCGATGGCTGCGTTTGGCAGTGTGATAGGCCAATGGGACGCGTTTCGCCGCTCCCTCCTTTCTTTCATCGAAAGATTCGACGTTATCGTGTGCCCGGTTTGCTCTTTCCCGGGCATGGTCCACGGTTCGACTTACAACCGCCTCCCGACCTTCAGTTACACGATGACCTACAACCTGACAGGCTGGCCGGCGGCTGTGGTGCGGGCTGGAACTTCCCTCAATGGCTTGCCGATTGGCGTGCAGATCGTGGCGCGTCCGTGGCGCGAAGACGTTGCCCTTGCTGCAGCCGCGACAATCGAGCAAACGCCGGGCGGCTATCAGCGCCCGCCGCTCTGACCTCCGTTGTGGCGCGGGGGGCCGGCATAAAGCCGCCGCTACAGTTTCATGCTAAGATGTTGCGGCGCTGCACTGATATCTCCGCAGGCATTGGGGGCAGTGATGGGACCGACTCCGATATCTTCGTTCAGGCTCGGCACACTCGCGGTCGAAGTTGGTGAGGACCGCAAGGCTTTGGGGCAGGCGGCGGCAGCCTTGGCGGCAAAGCGGCTGCGTGATTTGGCGAGTCAGCACGAAAGCGTCCCGGTGATTTTCGCCACCGGCGAATCTCAATTGGCGACCTTGCATGCGCTCGCGGCCATCCCGGACGTGCCCTGGAATCAAGTCGTCGGGTTTCGAATGGATGAATACGTGGGGCTTCCGGAGGACCACGCTGCATCGTTCTCGCGTTATATGCGCGAGAATTTGACGAGCCGGGTTCGGATGCGGCGCTTATACGAGATTGATGGAGCTGAGGCGAACGCCCAGAAGACTTGTGAGGAGTATGCAGAATTGCTCCGAGCGCACCGCCCCTTGCTGTGCCTGCTCGGGATCGGCGAGAACGGGCACCTGGCATTCAACGATCCGGCGGAGGCCCGCTTCGACGACCCGGCGGATGTCAAGCTCGTTTCACTCGACCGCGTTTGCCGGCAACAGCAGGTTAATGAAGGTTGGTTTTCCGACATTGCCGAGGTGCCCTCGAAGGCGATCACGATGACTGTGCCCGCGCTGTTTCGCGTGCCTGAGTTGATCCTTTCTATCCCGGGCCCTCGCAAGGCCCGGATTGTCAAACGGACTTTGTACGATCCCATTTCGACCGCTTGTCCGGCAACTATCCTGCGCCGGCATTCGAATGCCACACTGTTCTTGGATAGAGATTCTGCCGCGGAACTGACTGTCGGAGGCAACTAACCGCCTCGTACTCTATTAAAAGTCTGTTAGGGAAGCACAAACCGTGAAGCCCAATAAGCGCCTGCGATGGTGGATTGCGTGGACTCTGTTTCTTTCCACGGTTATCAACTATATCAATCGTCAGACTTTTTCAGTTCTGGCCCCCGTAATTACCCAACACTTTCACCTTAGCCACACCCAGTTGTCATGGGTTTTCTCCGCCTTTCAGATATCCTACGCGGGGATGTGGCTGGTGGGCGGCGTGCTGCTCGACATTATCGGCACACGCCTCGGATTAGCACTGGCAGTCATCTGGTGGTCCATCATCAGCATTCTGACGGGGCTGGCGAATTCACTCACTCAGTTCGCTGTTTTTCGATTCCTGCTCGGAATAGGAGAAGGATGCAACTGGCCCGGCGCCAACAAAGCTGTGGCCGAATGGTTTCCCGCGAAGGAGCGGGGGGTTGCGGTGGCCATCTTTGACAGCGGTTCGAGCGTCGGTGGTGCTCTGGCCGCTGTCATTGTACCCTGGGTGGCCATCGCGCTAGGTTGGCGATACGCGTTCGCTGTTTCCGGCGTGCTGGGTTTCCTGTGGCTGGCGTTGTGGTTACGGGTCTACTATCCCTTCAACAGCCATCCCAAGCTCACCCTCGAGGAAAAGGCTCTGATTGAATCGGGCGGTGACACTGCCAAGGTCTCGGCGCAAACGGGCGCGGGGCGTTGGCTGACTCTTTTGAAAGACAGCAACACCTGGGGGATAGTCCTGGGTCGTTCGCTCACCGACCCCATCTGGTGGTTCTATGTGTTTTGGCTTCCTCAATACCTGAGTGACGCCCGCGGTTTCAGCCTGAGGCAGATCGCCGCTTTCGCCTGGATTCCGTTTGTCGCCGCCGATATTGGCAACTTCACGGGCGGGCTCACCTCGGGGTTCCTGATCAAGCGCGGGATGTCAACCCTGCGAGCCCGGAAGTGGGTGTGCGTCGTCAGTTGTCTACCTGTGATTGCTGGAATTCCAGCGGCCCGGGCGCACAACGCCTATGCGGCTTTAGCGCTCATCGCTTTCGCTGTCTGGGGGTACGCCAGTTGGTCCACCATGGGTCTCACTTTTCCCTGCGATTTGTTCCCGCAAGACGTGGTGGCCTCGGTGACGGGTTTGAGCGGGCTGGGCGCAGGCCTGGCAGGCGCCTTGTTCACGATAATAGTCGGAAAGCTCGTGGACCGATTCTCGTATTATCCGGCGTTCTTCGCCGCCGCCACCATGCCCTTGCTGGCGACCGCCGCTGTCCTGTTACTGCTGCGACCAAGGCACGAAGGCAGTGGGCAGATGGGCAGGTAGGCAGATGGGCAGATGCGCAGGCACGATACAAAGCGCTCCGCCAAGCCATTTGGCAATGAACTCCCCACTAGGCGTCGAGCTTTTCAGCAGAACCCTGAGCCGCGTAGGCAATGCTGATAACGGGCCACTCACAAGCCTCACCTTCCCCACTGCCCATCTGCCCACCTGCCTACTCTTCTTCTTCCTCCGCGGACGGCTTGTGCGCAGCGACGATTTTATCCGCGATCTGCTGCGGAACGATTTCGTAATGAGAGTACTCCATCGAATAGGTCCCACGCCCCTGGGTCATAGAGGTGAGGTCTGAGGCGTAGGTGAGCATTTCGGCCAGCGGCACCTGCGCTTTGATGACGGTGGAGCCGCCCATGGGGTCCATGCCTTGCACGCGACCGCGCCGCCCATTCAGATTACCCATAATATCCCCTGCGTTATTCTCTGGTACGGTAATTTCGACATTCATAATGGGCTCGAGCAGGCAGGGCTTGGCCTGTTCCATACACTTCTTGAAGCCTTTCGAGCCGGCCAGCTTGAAGGCAATTTCAGAGGAGTCTACTTCGTGGTAGGAGCCATCGAACAGGATCACCCGGAAATCCACCACGGGATAGCCCGCCAAATACCCTCTCGAGGCCGCGTCGACGATGCCCTTTTCGACGGCGGGGATATAGTTCTTGGGGATCGCGCCTCCGAAAATGTCATTTACAAACTCGAAGCCCGCCCCGCGTGCGAGCGGCTCCACCTTGATCCAGCAATCGCCGTACTGGCCGTGACCGCCAGTCTGCTTCTTATGCTTGCCTTGCGCTTCGGCCTTGGCGCGAATGGTTTCGCGATAAGGAATCTTGGGCGCTTTGAGTGTGACCTCGATGTTGAATCGGCGCTTGAGCTTGGAGACGGCCACTTCCACATGCTGCTGGCCGGCGCCCGAAAGCAGGAATTCCTTGGTCTGCGGGTCCCGTGAAAAGCGTAACAGCAGATCTTCTTCCAGCATGCGATGGATGGCTGTGGAAAGCTTGTCCTCGTCACCGCGTGATTTAGGCTCGATGGCAAACGAAATTGCAGGCTCCGCCAGCTTCAGCTTGGGGAAAACAATCGGCGCGCCCTTGTCGCCCAGCGTGTCGCCGGTCAGGGTTTCTTTCAGCTTGGCCACGGCTCCCAAGTCCCCCGCATGCAGCTCGGCCACGGGCGTCTGCGTCTTGCCCTGAACTATTCCGATGTGCGACAGGCGCTCGCTGGTTCCCCGGTTGAAGTTGGCAAGGTTGGCCTCGTTCTTCACCACTCCCGACATCACCTTGAAGTAACTCACCCGCCCGGCAAAGGGGTCCGCCACGGTCTTAAAAACGAAGGCGGCAACGGGCTGGCCATCCGCAATCTTGCGTTTCACGGGCGGCCCCCCCTCGTATTCCAAGCCTTCCACCTCTTTGCGCTCGAGGGGGGAAGGAAGGTACTCCACGATGGAGTTCAGCAAATTCTCGCTGCCAATGTTGGGCAGCGCCGCCGCCACCAGCACAGGGTAGATGCGCTTTTCGCAGACTGCGGCTCGCAGGCCGGAGATCAGGTGCTCCACCGGAAGGGTACCCTGTTCGAAAAACTCTTCCATCAGCTTGTCGTTGCCCTCGGCCACCATTTCCACCAGGGCATCGTGAGCCTTGGTTGCGCCATCCTTCAACTCGGCCGGAATCTCGCCCTCCTTCGCCTTCCCGGATCCGTTCGAGTCATAGACATAGGCCTTCATTCGAACCAGATCGATGACGCCTTGGAAGTTCTTCTCTTCTCCGATGGGGAACTGGATGGGGACTGCGTTTCGCCCGAAAGCTTTGTGCAGGGCCTCGAGGGTCCGCTCAAAGCTGGCGCGGTCGCGGTCCATCTGGTTGATCACCAGGGCGCGCGGCAGGTTGTACTTCTCGCAGAAACCCCACGATTTCTCGGTCTGCACTTCGATTCCTGCCACCGCATGAATCAGCAGCAGAGCCGCATCGGCTGCCAGAAGCGCCCCCTCCGTTTCGTGCAGGAAGATGTTGTATCCGGGCGTGTCAATAAAATTGATCTTGGTCTTGCCCCATTCCGCATAGGCGAGCCCGGCGGTGATGGAAAACTTGCGCTGGATCTCCTCCTCGTCGTAGTCCGTGATCGAGGTGCCGTCGTCCACCTTGCCGAGGCGATTCACCATGCCCGCCGCGTAGAGCAGCGCGGAAACAAGCTGCGTCTTGCCCGTGTCGCCGTGACCTACCAGGGCAACGTTGCGAATGTCTTGACCTTCGTAGATTCTCACCGGGAGCTCCTTGAGGCTTTGGGACCGGCGCTAGGCATGCCCTGCCGGTCGCGAAGCAATCCCTCATCCTAGCACAATTTTTTCCGTTACTTCAACGAAAGCCAGAAAGTGAATTCCGGGTTATAATCGAACGGACGTAAGCCAGACACCAATTTACCGATACGTGACTCCATGCAAAAAAACAAAGCACTGCCTAAGATCGTCCCGGAATCAACCGCCTTCACCTCGAGGGTTCAAAGCAAAACCGCCCAAATCGGCGTAATCGGGCTCGGTTACGTCGGCCTGCCTCTGGGCTTGTTGTTTGCTCGCAACGGCTTTCCAACCACGGGTTTGGACATCGACCCGGCAAAGGTGGAAATGCTCGAAAAGGGAGAGAGCTATATCCGCCACATCCCGGCTTCTGCCATTGCCGAGCAGGTCGAAAAACGGGGATTTCGCGCCACCACCGACTTCGCCTTGCTGGAAGCGATGGACGCCATCCTAATCTGTGTTCCCACCCCCCTGGACCAACATCGCGAGCCCGACCTCTCCTTCGTCCGCAACACAACTGAATCCATAACCCCACATTTGCGTCCCGGCCAGTTGGTGGTGCTGGAAAGCACAACCTATCCGGGAACCACCGAGGAGGAAGTTGTGCCCATCCTGGAGAAGTCGGGATTAAGGTGCCCCATCCTGCCTTACTCGACCGATGGATCTCACATTACTGCACCCCCGCAACCCGCAGGCGACTTCCTTGTGGCATTTTCCCCAGAGCGCGAAGATCCAGGGAACAAGCAGTTCCAGACCCACCAAATCCCCAAGGTTGTTGCGGGCGTGAATGCCTCGAGCGCGCGGGCGGCGCAGGCTCTCTATGGCCAGGCATTTGAGAAGACGTTCGTAGTCAGTTCCACGCGCGCCGCAGAGATGACCAAGATTCTGGAGAACACCTACCGCTGCGTCAACATCGCGCTGGTGAATGAGTTGAAGCTGCTCTGTCTGCGGATGGGAATCGACATCTGGGAAGTCATCGAGGCTGCCCGAACCAAACCTTTCGGCTTCACGCCCTTCTTTCCTGGACCGGGACTGGGCGGACACTGCATTCCCATCGACCCGTTCTATTTGACTTGGAAGGCTCATGAGTATGAGTTCCCCACCCGCTTCATCGAACTGGCGGGCGAGATCAACGCCACCATGCCTGAGCACGTCGTCTCCTCCTTGCGAGACGCTTTGAATAGAAGAAAACAGTGTTTGCAGGACGCTCGAATTCTGATTCTGGGGATCGCTTATAAGAAAGATATCGACGACTTGCGCGAATCGCCGAGCCTGCGAATCATCGAGCTGCTGAAAGATAACGGGGCTCGAGTTGATTACCATGATCCCTATTTCCCCCGCCTCCATAAGATGCGAAAGTATGACTTCGGAATGGGCGCTGTCGAGCCCACCGCCGAAGCGCTCGCCTCCTACGATGCCGTGGTCATCGTGACGGACCATTCCAGCTACGACTACGCAGCCATTGTGCGTCACTCGCACTTGGTGGTCGACACTCGAAACGCCACCAAGGAAGTCCGGGAGCAGCGCGAGAAGATCGTGCGGTGCTGAAACTCGAGGCGACCGAAGAGAGGGCGCAAGTACACCAAATGCGCTGAATTGTTGGTGAGATCGATTTGCGGCAGGCACTTGGATTTCCCCTCTTGGTCTCCGGTTCCAGCCTGAAGATCCCGACCGAGGTTATGAATCCGGTGAAAACGTGGCACGAGAAGTTGGGCTAAGGCTAAGCTGCTGCGTTCTGAGAAGCGTTCCCGCCATCAGCGTCCAGGTTCGCTGCCGCCCGGTACATTTTGTCGCTGCCTGCCTCTGGCGCATTTCCCTTTGTTTTCTTAGACATTCCCGGTTTGTTCCGTGAGTCTTGTTGTTCCGGCGGCTCGGGTGGGGCCGCGTCCTCGGCTGGAGTGTCGGTTGCCGCTTCCTCGGACGGAATGTCGAGGCCGAGCATCCGATTGATCTCTTCCATTTCGGGGTCGGTTTCGGAGTCCTTGCTCCCTTTCAAACCCGCTTCTACCATCAGAACGTTCAGCGAGTCGTCGATATGTTTTTTGCGGATGCCCAGAATGATTTTCACCTTGCGGTCAATCGAGCGGTCGAGCGAGCTTTCCTGGCGCAGCATCATGCGCCAGGTGTCGCCCGCCGGAGCCAGGCAGGCGTCGCGCTCGATGGCGGCTCTCTCAGCGTTCACCTTCTCGGCGTAATCGAATTGCTGTCCGACGGCGGCGATTTCCTCATCCAGGAGGCGGAGAAGGTCCTGACGGTCGGGCTCGCCTGCCTGCGGCGTGGAGCCTGTCGGGTGCTCGGCGGCCTGGCTCGAGTCTGACAAAAGGCGGAGCCGCCTCGCGATCAGAGCTATCCTCCAGCCCATCATGCCGCGGTAGAGTTTCTCTAATGTTGATTGGCCATTGCGGATTGTCGATTGCCGATTGGTGATTGTCGATTCGCCATTGCCGATTGTCGATGGCTGATTCGCCATTGCCGATTGCTGATTGTCTATTGCTGATTGCGTGCCGCTTGTGGGGCCATCCTTCGCTGGTTGCGCGGACTCTGCGCCTGGGGAAGAACCGCAGACCTCAACGGCGGAGGTCTGCGCTACCTGGGCTCGAATGACTCCCAGCGTGGAGAGTATCCTTCTCAGCCGTACGCCGTCGTCGCTCGGCTCCGCCAGCGCGAACTCGAGCATTTCCGGGTGAGTGGGATCGAACGTCGCGTTGGCCAGCTCTTGCTCCCGGCGGTGCTGCTTCTCTTCCACCTCCTGCAAGGCGCGCCGCATGACGCCGCTTTGCATGCGCTCCAGCCGCGAGCGCCGCCAGTACAGCTTGGCCAAGTCTTCGATCTGTCTACACCAAAGCTCGTCTCCGGGACCGTAGGTGGTCAGGAGGTTCTCTTGCAGGACTTGGAACTCCTTGGGATCTTCGCCCAGAGCCAGCATGGCAATCTGGTGGTTCTGGGCGGCCGAGTAGAAGCCGTGTTTGAGGGCATTCATCTTCACATTCTCCTTGCCTGCCGGGCTGCGGGACCGGTGGCATGCTGGGCGTTTTGGCGGAAGACCTTGAGGAGTTCTGGAGTAAATTCAGGTGATTTTCGTAAGGACATAGTTGCTCCTTGATGCTGTTGGATGATCGAGGAAGGACCCTTCCTCGCAGGGTAGAGGCGTTCACACCAATAGGCTATACATAGGCTCTGTGCATTGTCAAGCGAAAACTGCAAGAAACATGTGAGGGCAAAATGTCAAGCTGACTAGGCCATGCAGGCAGGAGTCAGGAGTCAGAAGTCAGGAGAGTCAAGAACGGAATTTCGTTTTTCGATTTTCAGCTTAGTTATGGTGCGATCGAGTAAGTCACGGGCCAGAAAGCGGCGGGCGACGAGGTTTTCGCAGAAGCGCAGGTAGCGGGCGCTAGTGCAATTCTGCTGGTCTGTTCTATACTCGGGGATGGTGAAACTTTCATCGCGGAGGCGTATATGCGCGGCTTGGCACGGCGGGCGCTGCTGCCGACTCTGTTTTCGGTTTTGTTAGTCTCTTGGCTGCTCGCGGGCCAATCCCCTCGACAGGGAAGCCAGGAACTCGAGGCGCCCGCTGGTGATCGTCCGGTCAAAATCGACCTTTCCGGCGAAACCGTGCTTCCCAACGGGCGGCTGATCACGCCGCTGGGAAGGCAGGTTAAGGTGGCCCCCCACCCTTACGGGCTGGCGCTCGTTCCGGACGGCAAGACTCTGGTGACGGCCAACAGCGGCACACACCCATTTTCTGTCTCGATCATCACGCAACTGGACAGCGTCGAGCCGCAGGTGGCTCAAATCCCGCCAGGCTTGAAGCCTGCCGATGCTGACCCCGACAGTGTCTTCCTGGGCGTCGCGGTGGGACCGGACAATCGAACCCTCTATCTCTCGGAGGGGAATAACGGCAGGGTCGGCATATTCGATTTGGTTACCCGACAGCGGCTCTATTCCTTGAGCGTCGACGGCGCCTTTCAAGGTAAGACTTATGCCAACAGCCTTACTGCCTCGCTTCAGCTTTCTCCGGACGGTCGCCGCCTCTACACCCTCGACCTCGCCCATTTCCGGCTTGTCATTCTCGATACGGATGCAAAGCAGGTTGTCTCCAGCATTGGTGTCGGCCGCATGCCTTTCGGATTAGCCCTTTCGCCGGACGGCAGGTTTGCTTATGTCTCGAACGTAGGCATGTTCCTATATACGCTGATACCAGGCTACGACCCGAACCGGCCCAAGGAAACAGGCTTGGATTTTCCTCCGTATGGTTTGCCGTCCAAGGAAGCGGCCGAGGGTACGATGGTCCAGGAGAAGCAAATTGCGGGGCTGGGCGATCCGAATGTACCCGAGTCGAATTCGCTTTGGGTGATCGACTTGGCTGATCCGGCCGCACCCAAAGTGGTTGCGAAGGTCAAAACCGGAATTCAGGTCGGAGATCAGTCCGTAGGCGGCTCAAGCCCCGGCGCTGTGGTGGCCGGCCGCGACAGAGTATTCGTTTCCAACGCCACCCAGGACAGCATCAGCATCATCGACGCGCACTCAAATCAAGTGGAGAAAACCATCCTGCTCGAGCCCGCCGAGGCAGTTAAGGGATTGCGTGGCCTGCTTCCTTTCGGCATGGCGCTCAGCCCGGACGAGAAGCGCCTTTACGTGGCCTGCGCGGGCATCAATGCCGTCGCGGTCGTTGACGCAGGCAATGGGGAAGTCCTGGGCTACCTCCCAACCGCCTGGTTCCCGGCCAGACTCGCCGTGAGCCCCGACGGCAAGACGCTTTACGTGGCTAACGCGAAAGGATTCGGCGCCGGCCCCAATGGTGGGCCGAACTTTCATGAAGGGCCGGAAGGGACCTACATTGGCGACATCACGCACGGATACATTTCCATCGTGGCCATCCCGGAGGAGGCCGCGCTCAAACAGATGACCGCTCGAGTGCTGGAGAACAATGGCTTCCTGGCTGCAACTCGCGCAGCGGCGCGCGGCGCGGATTCGCCCGTGCCTCCCCCCGCACAGCTTAGCGCGAAGATCCACCACGTGGTCTTCATCGTGAGAGAAAACCGGACTTTTGATGAGGTCCTGGGAGACATCAAGATCGAAGGCGCCACGGTGGAAGGCGAACGCAGCCTGGCGCGCTGGGGTGAGAACGCGGTGGTGAAAGACAAGGAAGAGCCAGTGGTGGTGCCGGACGGGCGCGTGACGCCGAACGCACACGCCCTAGCGCGAAGGTTTGCCTTCAGTGACAACTTCTACGTGGACTCGGACGTTTCCGTGGATGGTCATCACTGGCTGGTGGGAAATTATCCCAACGAGGTGCTCGAGGCGGAATGGCCGGCCTCCTACGGCCACAAGCTTAGCTTCGTGGCGGACGCTGACGCTCCCGGCCGCATCAGCTTGGAATGCGGGAACCCCTGCCCGGAAACTTATCTCGAGGCGGGGTCTCTTTGGGAGCACCTCGCAAGGCGCCACATTTCATTCCGCAATTACGGTGAGGGGGTTTGGTTTCCGGGCGGCGAAGACGGTCCTGGTCTTATGCCCACTGGCATCCGGGAAGCGACCAACATGCCCATGCCCGAGGTCCTGTTCGAAAACACCTCGCGAAGCTATGCAACCTTTAACACCAACATCTCAGACCAGTACCGGTTTGGCCAATTCCAGCGCGAATTCGAGCTTCGGTTTGCAAGCGGGAAAGAACCCCTTCCGCAGTTCCTCTACATTTGGCTGCCCAACGATCATACGGCCAAGCCGCGTCCGGAAGATGGCTACCATTATCGCGGTTCTTATGTGGCGGATAACGATCTGGCGCTGGGAAAGCTGGTAGAGCTGTTTTCGCACAGCCCTTTCTGGAAGGATATGGTCATCTTCGTCACTGAGGATGACGCCCAGAACGGGTGGGACCACGTGGATGCGCACCGGAGTATATTGCTGGTGATCAGCCCCTACGCGCGGCGCGGCGTCTCCCACGTTCACACCAGCATGGCCAGCATCCTGAAAACCTTTGACCTGATTTTCGGCTTGCCCTATTTGAATCAGTACGACGCCGCGGCCACCGGCCTCTCTGATTTGTTCAGCGCCACGCCCGATTTCACACCCTTTGAGGTGCTGCCGTCCGACACGCGCATCTTCGACCCGGCGAAAGTCAAGGAACCGGGACTGGAAATGCAAGCCCGCCCCGGCGAGCCCCTGGACGACCCCGAAACCATTCGGAGGGAAATGCGTGACCGGCAAGATGAACACGAAAATTAGTGCGTTTTTTTTTCGTGGAGAAGCAAGAACTGCACGACTAAAGCCGTTGGTAATGACCCTTAACTGTATTGACCTGCTTCGTGACCACATCAAAACCGTTTGGTGACCGCCGTGTTTGCATGTTCATTTTTTTTGCCCTCATAATGAACTCCTGTAGCCGTAATACAGTGCTTTGAACTAAGATCGCGAACCGAGGTCGGAGGGAAAAATGACCGAAACTGAATTCTATTACCCGGGGAAACTTTTTGAGGATTGGAAGCGGGGTTTAATCCATAAGAGATGGTATGAGTATTACAGGGATACGTTTTGTGAGGTTGACTTGTCCATTGTGGAAAACCAACATGTTGGCGGTTATCATTTTGGAGAATGGTTCATGACTCTGCACTATCTGCACGAGGGATATGAAGTGCTCACCGAAAAGTACGCGCTTCCTAGCCACCACCAAGGGCGGGCGAAAGCCATTGAGATTCTCGGCGAGGCGGGGGTGTCCTTTCTCGATGAAATGTACACGCCCGACTTGCTTGTCTTCAAAAAATCATATCCCAAGACCTTCTTCTTTGTGGAGGTCAAAAGGGATCATGACAAGCTGGAAACTAACCAAGAGAAGTCTTTTCCGAAGATTGAGCAGAAGTTCAAGTGCCAAGTGAAGATTGCCAGGCTCTTGCCTAGGGAAAGCCTTTTTCCCTGATCGCACGTTCTACTCAGCGGCGTATGAAGTGCCCGGCTAAAGCCGCCTTCTACGAAAAGCCAAGGGTCGGCGCAATCGTGTACAATGGACATTCGAGCCGGAGGAAAGCCAGGCTCAATTTGAGAAGTCGCAGAGGGTAACATCCTGGGTTTACTCTCGAACTTCGACTCTCGACTTGCCAGATTCCGAATGTCCAATCTCCTCGACCAACTCAATCCCCAGCAGCGCATCGCGGTAGAAGCGACGGAAGGACCTCTGCTGATCCTGGCAGGGGCCGGCAGTGGCAAAACCCGCGTCATCGCTTACCGGATCGCGCACCTCATCGAAACGCGTCAAGTGCCGCCGGAGAATGTTCTAGCGGTGACGTTCACCAACAAAGCCGCCGGGCAGATGAAGGAACGGGTTGAAAAGCTGCTATCGGGCAAAATAAATTTGCGTCCCGGGGCGCCGCACGTTTCCACTTTCCACTCGTTTTGTGTCAGCGTGCTGCGCCGTCACATCGAGCAGCTCGATTACAGTCGCGACTTTACCATCTACGACGATGACGATCAGTTGCGCGTGATGAGGACCTGCATCCAGGATTTGGGTCTCAGCGAGCAGATCACTTCGCCGAGAAGCGCCCTGGCAAAGGTCAGCTACAGCAAGAATCGGGGATGTTCTCCGGAGCAACTCATCAGCGAGGCTGCCGACCCGGTAATGGAGAAGCTGGCCTCACTCTACGACTTGTACGAAAGCAAGCTGCGACGCGCCAATGCGCTGGACTTCGACGATTTGCTGCTCAAGACGGCGGACCTCTTTTATAAGTCTGCGGAAGTCTGCGAAAGGTACAACCAGCGTTTCCGCCATATTCACGTGGACGAATTCCAGGACACCAACCACATCCAGTATCAATTGATCCGCCAGTTGACGTTGCTGGAGCAGAATCTCTGCGTGGTGGGCGACGAGGACCAATCGATTTATCGCTGGCGCGGGGCCGACATCGGGAATATCCTCAATTTCGAGAAGGACTATCCCACCGCGAAAGTCATTCGCCTGGAACAAAACTACCGCTCGACGCAGATCATCCTCGACGCAGCGGGAGCGGTGGTGAGCCGGAACCTGGCGCGCAAAGGCAAGACTCTTTGGACCGACCGCAGCGGGGGTGATAAGGTCCGCTTGTACGAAGCTCGCACCGCCGACGAGGAAGCCCAATTTGTAGCGGCAGAAGTGGAGAACAAGCTCGCCGAGCCGGGGCAGGGGAGCGTGGCTGTCCTCTACCGCACCAACGCGCAATCGCGGCTGCTGGAGGAGAGCTTACGCCTGAGGGGAATCCACTACCGGCTGGTGGGCGGTTTCAGTTTCTATGCGCGCGCGGAGATCAAGGACGCTCTTGCTTACGCGCGCCTGGCCAATAACCTGCGTGACGACGCAGCGTTTGGGCGCATCGTCAACATGCCCCCACGCGGAATTGGCGACACCACCTTCGGAGCGCTGGCGGAGTCCGCCCGCCGGAACAAGCTGAGCCTTTGGGAAGCGCTCCAGCAGGAGCTGTTTCAGAGGCGGCTGCCGCCTCGAGCCCTGGCCGCGCTCGAGGGCTTCCAATCGCTCATGAACAATCTGGTGGACGACAGCCAGCGCCTGCTCCTGGGCGAGTTCTTCAAAAGCATCCTGGACCGAACACGTTATCTCGAGATTCTGCAAGAGGAGCAACAACCGGGGGCCGGGGACCGCATCGAGAACCTCGAGGAATTGGTGAATGCGGCTGCCGAAGCCGAAGAGCAAGGCTTAGCGCTCGCGGAGTTTCTGGACCACGCCTCGCTGGTTTCCGACACGGATGACTACGACGAACGTTCTCGAGTAACCCTGATGACTTTGCATAGCGCTAAGGGCCTGGAATTCGAAACCGTGTTTCTGGTGGGCATGGAGGAAGGACTGTTTCCGCACGAGTTTTCGATCGACGATGAGGCGGGAATTGAAGAGGAACGACGGCTCTGTTATGTGGGCATGACCCGAGCCAAGGACCGCCTGACCCTTTCTTGGGCGCGGCAACGACGCTCCTATGCGCGTGATTCGTTCGAGCAAACGAAACCTTCGCGGTTTCTCGGGGAGATTCCGCGGGAACTTCTGGAATCTTTAAGTCCCACGGTATCAGGCTGGAAGACGCGAACGGAATGGGACAACGCGGTCAATTCCGTCTCGAGCGTCCAGCGGTTTCTCAGAGAGCGGGGGCTGCGAGCTGACCCGGGCGGTTCCAGCGCACGCTCGGGCGCCAACTCGCACTGGCGAATCGGGTCAAAGGTACGACACGCCAAATTCGGCATGGGGACTATCCTCGCGGCGGAAGGCGAGGGCGATGACACCAAGTTGACAGTGAGCTTTCCAGGCTATGGTCAGAAGAAGTTTATGACAAAGTACGCCGGGTTGGAGAAGGCGTAGCAAAAGCATTTCACCACAGAGGTCACAGAGGCCAGGGAGAACTATGAACACCAAGAACATCAAAGACAAAGCAGAACGTAAGAAGCTGAAGCGGGCGGCGCGCGCGAAGCGCCCTCCCAAACCGAAGCGGACAGAGCCGCGCGGCTCACGCAAGCCTAAGCTCAAGAAGCGAGGACCCGGGACGCCGGCGGGACGGTAAGCATCGGGAGATCGGCAGATCGGGCGATCTGGAGATCCGGTGATCGGATGATCGAAAGATCAGGGAAACACGAAGGAGATTCGGCGCGCCTCGTACTTTCTTCACCCGATCATCCGATCACCCGATTGGGGTGGTGGAGAGTCGCGTGGCCGTTCAGTTTTTTCGGAAAAAGAGCATCGACAAGCTCATTGCGGATGCCGCTGCGCCCGGACATCAACTCCGCAAGACGCTGGGGCCCTGGTCGCTAACTGCGTTGGGCATCGGGGCCATCATCGGCACCGGGATTTTCATCCTGACCGGCACGGCCGCTGCGGGAGAAGTTATGGAAGTGCGCTCCGTCCTCAAGGCCCCGCTGCTGGACGTAATAATGCACGGGCAGAGGGCACTGGGAATGGCAGGGCGGCCGGGAGCGGGGCCTGGGATTGCCCTCTCATTCTTGATGGTGGCGTTTGCCTGCGCTCTGGCGGGCCTCTGCTACGCCGAACTGGCCTCTATGATTCCCATTGCGGGGAGCGCCTACACTTATTCCTATGCGACCCTGGGCGAAATAGTGGCCTGGATCATCGGCTGGGACCTCATTCTCGAATATGCCGTCAGCAATATGGCGGTGGCGGTGGGATTCTCCGCTTATGTTGACAGCCTGCTGCGCGGCTTCGGGCTGGAGTTACCGCGCAGGCTCATGGAGCCCATGATTATGGGCGGAAAGATGACCGGGGCGTATTTTAACCTGCCGGGCTTCCTGATCGTGATGGCCCTCACGGTGATCCTGGTGATCGGAATCCGGGAGAGCGCCGGAGCCAACAATCTGATGGTGTGCGTAAAGATCATCGCCATTCTCATTTTCATCGTCGCCGCCTCCCGATACATACATGTCTCGAATTGGAAGCCTTTCATGCCCAACGGCTTTCAGGGCGTGTTGACCGGTGGAGCGATTGTCTTCTTCACCTACATTGGTTTTGATTCGGTATCCACGGCCGCTGAAGAATGCCGAAACCCTCAGAAGGACGTCCCGTTCGGAATCATTGCCTCGCTCATAATTTGCGCGGTGCTGTATGTATCCGTGGCGTTGGTTTTGACGGGAATCCAACACTGGCCAAGCTTGCGGAACGCTGCTCCTGTAGCCAACGCGTTGATGGCCATCGGCCTTAAAAACGTCATGAAGTGGGTGACCATCGGCGCACTGATGGGAATGCTCAGCTCTTTGCTGGTCTTCCAGTTGGGCCAAGCGCGGGTCTGGTTCGCCATGTCGCGTGATGGTCTGTTGCCCCAGGTATTCTCGAAAGTTCACGCGCGTTTTCGCACGCCTCACGTCAGCACCTGGGTGGCGGGCTTCTTTGTGGCCATTCCGGCCGGCATCTTCGACATCGGAACGCTGGCCGACCTCTCGAATATTGGCACCTTGTTTGCCTTTGTCCTGGTGTCGTTGGGCGTGCTTGTGCTCCGCCGCACTCAACCCGAGCGCCGCCGCTCTTTTCGCACACCTTGGGTTCCCGTCGTTCCGGTCCTCGCCATCCTTTGTTGCTTTGTGCTGATGGCCAGCCTGCCAATCGAGACCTGGGTGCGTTTCTTGGTGTGGCTGGTTATCGGTCTGATCATCTACTTCGCTTACAGCAGGCACCGCAGCGAATTTGGCAGGAGTCCGCAGCATAACTCATAGTGGGATGGCTGTGGTGTGAAATTCCGCTGTTGGGTCATAGCCAAAATGTCCTCTTCTGGCGGTTGCTGAGGTATCCGTTACCTGCAACTCGTTTGCGACAAGCGGGTTTACTTCTATTGAACGTTCCACTTATTTTATTGTAGCTCTGGAACGCTTTTTGCCCTATAATGCAGTGCCATGTCGCACAGCGCGAAGTTTGACTCACCCGTTAGCCTTTACGAAGCAGAACGTCAATCCTACCTGAGGATTCAATCCATTCTTGGCGGTTGGGAAATCCGTCGCTCCTTCAACCAGATTGGCATCCACCCCGGGGACTGGATTCGGGTTGTCTGCCGCGCACCCTTTGGGGGGCCGCTGGTCATTGACAACCGGGGAACGCAAGTTGCAGTCAGCAAGCAACTGGCCGAGAAGATCAAGGTAGAAATCCTGCCGTGAAGGTCGCTCTCGTCGGCCAACCCAATTGCGGCAAGAGTACACTCTTTAATGCTGTCGCAGGCTACCGCTCTCTTACTTCCAACTTTGCCGGAACCACCGTCGAGTACACCCATGGGCAGGCGCGGGTGGACGGGGTGGTGGTTGACTTGGTCGACTTGCCGGGCCTCTATTCCTTGACCCCCACCAATCCCGTTGAAGCCATCGCTCGCCAATGTCTACTCGACGGCGAGTGGAATGTGATTATCAACGTCATAGATGCCTCTCAACTGGCGCGAAGCCTCGAGCTAACGCTGGAGCTCAAGGATCTCGAAGCGCCGATGGTGGTCTGCCTCAACATGATGGACGAGGCGGCGCGAAAAGGCATCCTGATTGATTCCAATGCTCTTTCCGCCGCTCTCGGGGTTACGGTGGTGGAGACGATTGCCGCCCGCGGGCAGGGAATCCTCAACTCATTCCGCGCCGCCTTGGGTCTCTTCCGCCAGAGGGCGCCGGTTCACCCTCAGCCCTTTATCTATGCGCCCGAGGTCGAAGACACCGTGGCACGGTTGGCGCGGAAGCTCACGGGCTACAGTTCCCTCCCCCAGCGGGAGGAGGGGTTAGGCGGCGCCGCGTACCAGAGTGAGGCTTCTACGAACCAGCCCCTAACCTCCTTCTTAATAAGGAGAGGAAGTGCTGGCAACACTGTCGCATCCACGGCCGTTGCCACTGCGACAGCCCCAGCCGTGTGCGATGCGGCATTCCCGCCGGCTCGTTTCGAAGCCTTGCAACTCCTACAGAGCGATCCTCAGGCGCTGGCGCAACTCTCTGCACCCCTGGTGGCGGCGGCAGTTTCTAGCGCCCAGGACGAGATTACCCGCCTTTCCGGTCAACCTGCGGACGCGGCAATCTCTTCCGCGCGGCACGCCGCATGTCTAAACCTCTTCGAGCGTATCGCGCGGGTCACTCATCCCCGCAGGGACTGGCGGGAACAGGTCGACGGGCTGGTGATGCATCCGATTTGGGGATATGTGCTGCTGGGGTTGGTCTTCCTTGGGATTTTCCGGTTGATCTTCACGGCGGGCAAATACAGTGAGGACCGCATCCTGGGCGTCTTCAACGTCCTCATCGACTCGCTGACCCGGCACATGGACTCGCACAGCGTGGCGCTGGCAGCGTGCAAAGGCGCCCTGTTGGGGACGGCAGGCGCCGTAGCCATTGTTCTTCCCTACTTGTTGCCGTTCCTGGTATGTCTTGCCGTGCTCGAGGATCTGGGGTACCTCTCGAGGGTCGGCTATCTGATGGATGCTCTCATGCACCGGCTCGGACTGCATGGCGCGGCGACCGTGCCTGTGCTACTCGGCTATGGGTGCAGCGTCCCGGCGGTCATGGCAACGCGCATTCTCAGCTCGAAGCGCGACCGCTTCATTGCCGCTTTTTTGTCAATCCTGGTTCCCTGCTCGGCGCGCATGACGGTGATTATGGCGCTGGTGGGAGTTTATCTGGGCGCGTACTACGCACTCGGCATCTACGTTCTCAATCTCCTGGTGATCATGCTGGCCGGCCGCATCCTGGCTCTGATCTGGCCGGAGATCTCGCCGGGGATGCTGATGGAAGTGCCGGCCTTCCGCCTGCCCTCGCCCAAGGTAGTCATGATGAAAACTTGGTGGCGGCTGCGCGAGTTCGTGCTGGTGGCGTTCCCGCTGCTGGTGGTGGGCAGCGCCGTTCTGAGTTTGATCGAGTTCTATGGATGGCAACAGGTCATCAATGCTGCGCTTTCGCCCTTGACCGCGCTGCTGGGGCTGCCGCGCGCCGTGGGTTTGACGCTGATTTTCGGTGTGCTCAGGAAAGAACTTTCTCTACTCATGCTCATGCAAGCCCTGGGAACCAACAGCGTGGCCTCCGTGATGAGCGTGGCTCAAATCCTTATCTTCACTCTCTTCGTTACGTTTTACCTGCCCTGCATGGCTACGCTCGCTTCCATGTTTCGCGAGTTGGGCTGGCGCCTCACCGCCGCCGCCGCTGCAGCATTGCTTGTGCTGGCGGTGGGCATCAGCTTGGCGGCGCGCGGCGTCCTGGCGGTCCTTTAATCACTGACCCACTACCCTACGCGCTGGCCGCTTGAATCCGTGGGAAATACAGCCAGAGGTGCCCGCCGTCGTCATCTTCGCCGAAGATGATTTCGCCGTCGCGGCCCGTGACCGCATCGCCGAAAACGTATCCGTAGCGGCGGCGTTCGAAGAGGGAAACTGCCACGCCGAGATTGGTAATCTCGCGCCGGGCGGGATCGTAGCAGAACATCTTGGCTATTCCAGGCCCGCAGGAGCCGAAAACTCTGCCGTCAAACGTGGCCGCCATGCAATAAACGGGCGCCAGCATGGTCTTGCCGAGCGAGGCGCTGAAGCCGCGTTGCTCATCAAACGAGAATAATTTCCCGTCGTCGTCTGCCGTATAGAGTACGCCGGTCTGCGCTGACCGGGCCCAAACCGCGGGCGACTTTTCCCAGCGGCCGACGGGCAACTTAAAGGCTTGAGGTTCGAGTTTCTGTGTTTGGGGATCAAAGCGCCAGAGGTGGCCCGCGCCGTCGGGGCCGATAATGCTGCCCTTTGAACCCACGGCGAGGCGTCCGCAGCCGGGAACTTCAGCGATCACTTGGATCTTCGGGGCCGCCAAGTCCACGCTGAAGAGGTGATGCGCGGTCACGCCCACCGCGTGATCTCTCGAGGCATCGGCCACCGCGTGGACGATAGGTTCGCCGGCCACACCTCCCAGATCTTCGAAAGGCGGGCGGCGAAAGCCCCATTCCTGGATCAGGTCATAAGGCCAGGGTTGCAGATGGCTGGCGAGAATCCGGCCGGCGCCGCTCGGCCCGTTCACACAGGCCACGAATCTGCTCTTTCCGCAGCAAACCGCGGGGCAATGGGTGGCGTCATCTACTGCCTTCATATCGAAAATCATGCCGGTAACGCCGTGAAACATGCCGACGAAGATGTGGGCCCGCTTGCCGCTGGCGCCGCCGTAAACGAAGCCTTGGGGGCTCACATCGAGCGCGGTGATGTGGCTTTCATCCGCCAGGATGGGAATGGTCGAGCCCGGGAAGCCGGTGGGAAAGGCGAGCATCGTCCCCTGCCTCACAAACGTCCCATGAATAATATGGTCCATCTCTTGCTGGACTGCGGGCGAATTGAAATCGACCTTTTTCTTGTTGTCGCTCATTATGGAACCTTCATCCCCACATGCGAATTGGCAGGTGAGCATTTTCTTTCTTGCGGCTGGCAGGCATTTCAACTTTGAAAATGCCCGAGGGCCGCGAACCGACGTGACCGAAAAAGAGGTCGCCATTGTGATCCACAGCGCCGCGCGACACATACTGGGCAAGCTCTCTCGGATGTACGAGACAGGTCACTTCCTCTTTTTCGAGCGTAGCGGGATTCAACCGCCACACCACGCCCTCCCGCTCTTTATGCTCGGGACCCATGGCGTTGTAAACCGGATCGCGCCAGCGGGAGGCCACGAAGTACAACTGGCCATCGCCCGCGAAGGTCAACCCGCCGCAGTGGTCGACGAAGGTGTCCATCGAGACAGTGGGATCTCGCTTCTGAGTGACCGGCCCCAGGTCCTCGATCCGCGGCCAGTCCCCCTCGTTCGGCCATATGCGCATCATGTAGGAATTGGCGATCCAGGTGGCCGCGTAAACGCATTCGCGGTCAGGCGAGGGAGCGACGTCGTAAAAGACGCTGTGCCAGCCCGTTTGGAATTCGGGATTGTGGGGCAAGACGAAGGGTGACATTTCCAAGCGGTCCTTCTCCGGATCGTATCTTACGAGATGGCCGTAGTCGTTGGTGGTCCATACGCGATGCTGCTTGTCGAGGAAAAGCGTCTGCGCGTTGATGGAACCAATGCGGCCCACATCCCTGCGCTGGTGCGTCTTCAAGTCGAAAATAATGAAGTGATCTCGAGGATAGCTGATGGCGTAGAGCAGGCTGCGCTCCTCGTCGTGAAGCAGGCAGCGGCAACCCTCTTTAGGAATCAGAGTCTCCCACCATTTCACCTGGTCGGTCTTGGTGTCGAACGCCAGCAGCGCGCTGCCGCGGAAGCAACGTTTCTCGTCGTGCCAGGAAAGCCAGGGGGAATAAGCCGGCTGGTCAATGGGCGGGCCCGAGAGGTGGGTTGCCATGTAGAGAATGCCGTCATGCATGGAGGGCGCAAAGCTGTAATGGATTTTGCATTGCGTGGCCCGGCCGGAGTTGCCCGGATCATCCACCATTTTATCGACGTCGAAGAGGTAATCGAGGCCGTCCTTCGCCTCGTTGTAACGAACCACCTTGACCACGCCCCCCGGCACACCCTCGGCGCACGCCGCTGCATAGATGCGGCCGTCCGGCCCCACCGAGAGAGACCAGCAGGTGTCGGAGACTTTGTGCTCGGTGAACTCGTACCATTTCACTTTGTAGTCGCCGGGGCTCTCGGGGATTGCGGGCCCTGCCGCCGCAGCCGATAATTCGTCACGCGGGTAAAGCGCCGCCCCCACCGTCAGCAAGCCGGCGCCGCTGTTTCGAAAGAATTCGCGTCGGTCAATCTCTCTCGACATGGATACGCTCCCAGCAATGTTAAGAATTGAGCCGGCCGAACCGGTTTGTAAGGGCCGAGCCGGCACAAACGATATGCCCATTTCCATGCCGCGTCAATCATTTTTCGGAGTATTTTTCGGAGCACCCAGATTGCTTCCCGCTTTCCGCTTGCCCAGCTTGCTGGCCGTAAACATTGCATGGATCCGGCCAAATTTGGGCAATAATTTACTTGACTCATCCACTCTGATTTGCTATGATTGTTCTTGTGAGGAACAAAATCATGAGCGAACCAACCACCCTTCAAGAAGCAGTGATATACTTCTCTAGCCCATCGAATTGCCTTGAATATCTTGCGGCTAAGCGTTGGCCTAACGGCGTGATCTGCCCAACCTGCGGCTCTGACAAAGTGAAATTCAATGCAGGGCACAACGTGTGGCAGTGCTCTAAGCATCACTCCAAGCGGCAGTTCTCCGTGAAAGTCGGGACCATCTTCGAGGATTCGGCAATCGGACTCGACAAGTGGCTCGTCGCGGTTTGGATGCTCACCAACGACAAGAACGGAATCAGTTCTTATGAAGTCGCTAAGGCCATCGGCGTGACTCAGAAAACCGCGTGGTTCATGATGCACCGCATCCGACTTGCATTGCAGGATGGAAAAGACGGCGGCAAGCTCGGTGGAGAAGTCGAAGTTGACGAGACTTTCATCGGCGGACTCTCCCGCAACATGCACAAGGACAAGCGCCGAGAAAAAATCTCCGGCACTGGCGGAAAAGACAAGACTTCGGTTTTGGGATTCATTCAACGTGGCGGCGAAGTTCGAGCCCAAGTGATTCCAGACCGCAAGCGCGATACTCTTCACGGGTTGGTCAAAGCAAACGTAGCAGCTGGCTCCGCTCTGTACAGCGATGCTCTCAAGGGTTATGAAGGACTGGACGGAGAGTTCTTTCATCAGGTCGTTGACCACGCCGTCGAATACGTTCGTGGAAACGTTCACACCAACACCCTCGAAAACTTCTGGAGTCTTCTGAAACGCGGCATCAAAGGGACCTATGTAAGTGTTGAACCTTTCCATCTTTTTCGTTACTTGGATGAGCAATCCTTCCGCTACAACTACCGTGAAGATTTGAACGACCGTGACCGCTTCGATCTCGCCGTCTCTCAGGTTGTGGGAAAGCGGCTCACCTGGAAACGTCTCACTGGAAAAACTCAAGAAGGCAGTGCGAGGCCGAACTGAAAAAGAAATGGCACGCCAGAAACGTGGAAAGCGGGTTAAGTTTTAGCCCGCTTTTTTCGTTTGCGCTGTTTCTTCCATTCAGCTTCTCTGCGCTGCAACTCCTCGTGGGAGACAGAAAGAATTTTAACCACTGCCCCGTTGAACTTCTGAAACTGTGTAGATTCTGATTTCATTGTTGCGTACCCTCGCAAGACTTGGCGCTTGATTTTTCGATCTTCGGTTTGAGTTCCTTGCTTGTCACGGGCTATACCTCTTGCTGAGTCGCTCCGCAATGTCCACAAAAGCGGTTGCCTGTTGGAATTTGCTTTCCGCATTGTCCGCAGAACCGCAACGTTCCAGGCTGACTAGGGGGCGTGGCAACGGTAGGTATTCCCCTCGCAACTGGAGAGTCTGCTGGAACGATTCGTTTACTGCCACACTTCTGGCAACCTTGATAACGAGCGCTTAACCGCCACACTGAATAGATAATCCCCGGCACCAAAAAGCATAACCACAGGAAAATCTCTGTCAGAAATGAACCGGGCGTGTGTTCCTCAGCTTTTCCAGTCGTTCCACAATCAAGACAATATTTCAGTGACTGCGGAGCGCGGTAGGATGGTTGTGGCCTTGGCTTCGGTTGCAGAAGATTCCTTCGTCTGATTGCAAGAATTTTATACACAATGCCGACTACGAACAAAATTGCTCCAATGGCCATTAACACCGAGAAGGTTCGCGTCGCTGCGTGGGCTATCAATGGATGTGCCGGATGCGCCGGATCTTGGCCAAATGGCCAAACGCCAGAGAGCAGCGTAGTCATGATGAACATGAATAAAGCGATCCCCGCTCCCAGCAAGATCAGTCCAAACCTGAATGCTCGGTTGCCCAGCACGCATCTATGGCAGATGGATACGCCAGGAGCCACGGCCTGCCCACACCGCTTACAGGTTATTTCTGATACTTCTAAATTTCCGCCCATCATTTTCCGTCTGGCTCGTTGAATTCCAGCAGAATTCTCACTGGGCATCTTTTTTCCTGTATCAACATCCTTATCCTGACAATGGAATTGATGAGCGCCGCCTCTGCTGGACCGCTTGTTTGGACATAGTCATTGAGTATCTTCGGATTCCAAATCGCGTTGCAGGCATTGCAGCCGTCAGGAATGCTACGCAAGCCATCTACGTGAATTGTGGTGCGGGCTTTACATGTGGGATTAGCGCATTCAAATGTCACTGCTCTTAGCTCATCGAATCCTACAACAATTTTTCTCTCGAATGTCATGAGCTTTATCTCCTATGTCCATACCAAAGGCTTATATCGCCCTTCCCCAATTTGCGCTGCAAGGGTATTCATGAATCTGTAAACGTGCCCCCATAGCGCTATAGTCTCATCTTCTTCAAGTGGCTTATGCGTCTTCCGAACGTGTGCAATGTGCCTGCGCCAGCCATCATTAAATGCCCTTAACTCAACAAGAGATGAGTTGTAGAATTTATGCGCATTCTCTTTAGACGGAGAGTTGGGCCACTGCTGTATCGCTTTCACTGCCGATTCTAGTTCTCCAATAGTAACGCCCCATTCCTGAAATTCAATCTTTGAATTCTTTGCAGACGGAACCTGCCGATCTCTGCCTAATTCCCAAAGGCCGACCTCTGCCGTTCGCATTAAATGAAACCCCGCTGCCGTATGACATCCACAGGCGAGACATGTTCCGGCTTGGGAAATATCAAAACGAGCAGAAGGAAAATTTAAGAACACACTCTCCCCGAACGGACGCTCCTTCCCATAGTACATAGCAACGCTATCCGGGACAGAGAAGAATAATTTCTTGCTCATCTCACTTTCCATCAGTTCTCGCAGGCCATCTAACTTCCAGAGCAATTCTTGGTTTGTGAAAGTATCATCTCTCCGAAGGTCTTCGTAAAAACGCGCTGCGGCGCTCGTCGATTCACTAAGGCCGAGATCAGCGGTGAACAAAGTACCCTGAATACCGACTGTATTAGCAATATAATTCCTCCAGGGTTTCGGCACCTGTTCGGATGGAGGGCTTGTAGATGCTACCTGCTGTAGCTGGACAATCTGCGAAAACAATTCCGAGATGTTAGTCGCGATAAGCTTCTTCACAATTTCCCACAAACTCACTAGTCGCAAGGGTTTCAAAAGTCACCCCCGCGCAATGATTCATCTTCGTCACCTCCGCCGCTATCATCTTGATTCCTTTGTGCGGATGAGTCAAGTAAATTATTGCCCAAATTTGGATTAAAAGGAAAGCGTTACTGCACGGCTGATGCTGAAAAGTGCAAGCGTTGAGAACTGGGCTTAAGGCAAATTGTGCCCGGGGCCCTACTCCCCAAGGATATTTCGGATCTGCTTTTTCAAGGCTGGCAGGTCGGTCTGAGTGACTTCCCACACTGCTGCGAGGCGGACGGCTTCGACTGCCCCGGTTTCCAGACTATACCCACTCAGGAGATCCTCCTGAGGATTCCGTAATCCGCCTCGAGCTTTAGAGTCTCGCCGGGCGCGAGAGAACGCTTGGCGGACCAAATCCCCAGGGTCAGCGAGTTTTCCGTCTTACCCGTCCAGCGTGCGACGCAGCGCGAGACTTGATCCTTCCGGAATCGGTTGGCCAAGATCAGACTCCCCACACCCGAGACCATCCACTCGCCGTCCGGCTGCTCCAAGCCAGCGTAAACTTTGGAACCCCTGGGCTCTTGGTCCGGCGTGATCAGCAGTTGGCTCACGAATTTTCCATACTGCTGGTGAAAGTAGAGGCTGCTGATGCTGTCAGGTTCCATGTGTACTGGGCCGACTACGCATCGTGACTGGAGGACGACCTCGAAGGAAGAAGCACCGCCATTCTCCAACGTGGTCTCAGTCTGCAAGTACGGTTCAGCTTTCCCCAGTCGAATCACACGACTCGCCTTGAGCCCATTGGTGAAAGTGCCGATGAGGCGCAGCTCTGCCGGCTCGGATTGTGGTTCCATTTCCCATGTTGCCTGGTAAGGTCTGGCGTCAAGATAGTCGGAGTACGCCGACACGGTCAGCCCTCCAACGTCCGGGTATGACCCTTCGCCGGGATCGGGACGGCGCAGCACGTCGTGTCCGGTCCTCCGATCGATCATTCGGATGACCCGGCCGCTCAGCTCCGGGGCCACATCGACACGCAAGAACGCGTTCTCGAGTGTTGCCACGCGATAGGGCTTGATGAGCGTGTTGAAATTCTCTTCGTCTTCGGTCAACTTGCTTCCCTCGTGCAGTTCGGTAATGCCGAATGAACGGACATCATTCATGAAACTCCGAAAGTTCTCTTTCAACCGCTCGATATCCGCTGGTGCGTAGGATGCGGCGCGGACCTCGAAGGCTTTCGCGTGGATCAGGCTTACATAATCAATCGAGAGCCGTGCCTTGCGGATCCTCGTCCTGGTGGCATCGTCGGCAGCGGCCGCTTCGGCTTGTTGGAATAACTTCAGGGACTGGGCCAGAAACTCCTTGGACAGATAGGGTGCGCCAGGGTTCGTGTAGATCCACAGGTGCTCCCCTTTCCCACGGGGCGCCGGCCTCACCTGCCGGTGAAGCGAGTCAAAATAGGCCCGCATGGGGCGCGCCGCCTTGCCGTAGTAGGCGGCCATGAATTCATCAATGATTCTGTTCACCTCGAGGTTCGGATTCCATAACAAACGCGCCATCACGTAGGAGCGAAGTTCGGCATTTTCTCCGCCGCCGCCTTCGGCATAGTCACCCTCGAGAAATATCCCCACCACGCCATTTTTCCGATACATGGGGATGTCCGCGGCAAGTTCATCGAAGTCCGGAAAGGGCAGCAGGTAATGGGAGAAATTCGTCACGTAGTGCCAGATGTAGAGTTGGTTGGTGATCGCGGACCACCCCCGGAGGTGGTGCATAAAATACGCATCATCTTTGCACCGTTCGTACGCGTGCGCCTCACACGCCCCGATGGGGCAGAGGCGGATGCGAACGTTCGGCAGGGGACGAGCGTGCAGAGGAGGAGGTTCCGAGTACCAATACGCCAGCGTATCGAGCAGCTTCTCGGGATGCTTCTTGCCTGCCTCGAGGGCAACCGCGTTGACGAACCTCAGGATGGGGCCCGAGTGAGCCCCGCCTTCTTCCTGCTCGACGCGCCGGCAATTGTCGCACTCGCACCAGCCCTCGCAGTCGTTTTGCGAGACGGAATAAATGCTGGCCTCGGGATGCTGCTCCATCCATTCCAGGACGGTGTTGATGGTAAGCCGCAGCACATCGGGGTTCGTCAGGCAGAGCTGCGCGTTGCCGCTTCTCCGTTGTCTGTCCACCAGAGCGTAGTACTCAGGATGATCGCTGAAGTACTTGTCGGGCGGTAGTATCTGATAAAAGGTGTGAACGAACGGATAGTAGATGAATTTACCGCCCGTTGATTCGTCGAGGTTCATCGCGGACCCATTCACCTTGTTACGGGCAGCCCAGTCCTTATCGGAAGCTTCCCTGAAGAACGGCTCGCGATACTCGAAGGCAGGCTTCTGGATTTCATCGAGCGGCTCGACGACGAGAGTCGTCTTCTTCGGGATGACGCTCAAATCGGGCGTATACCATCGGCAGCCCAGCTTTTCCAAAAACGTGTAGACCCCGTACAGGGTCCCACGCTGCCGGCCTCCCACGATCAAGAGGCGGTTCCCTGCCGTCCTCAGGACAAATCCCTCAGCGCCGAGTTTCTCGAAAGGGATCTTCGAGGCCAGCGGCTCGACCAGCGTGCTGTTTCCGACCAGGACCAGATTGCCTTCCGGTTTGTCTGCATCGCTGACGATGGGCAAGCGAGCGCCGGAGATTTCCTGGACAAACTTTTGCAGCTCTTCGGCGGCATGTCGCTCCGACGGCGAAGCTGTCTCTGAAATGCAAATGATGAAAGTGGATTCTCCCTGCTTCACCAGGGTGAGGGGCTCCCGCGCAGGATTCGCTGGAGCCGAAAAACCCTGAATCCTACCGGCCGCCAATCCCACACTACTCAGCACAGCAGACTTAAGAAACTGCCTGCGCGTTCTCTCGTTTTGTTCGCAATTTTCCATTTAGTATTTGATCCATTGTTTGTAATAAAGGTATTGCTGGATCCAGGGCCGGACCCAGGGATTACGGGCGCAGTAGAAGACCGAAACTGCGGAGACTAGCAGGAAACCCAGGGCCATACCGCGGAACCAGCGATGTGCCGCCTTGCTCTGCAACCCTTCCGGAAGCAGCATCAGCCATAACGGAATCAACCAGAAAAACCAGCGCAAGCCGCAGCACATGCCACCGTAGTTTCGCTGGCCGGCGAAGAAAGTGTAGAAAACGAGCAACAACAAGGTGAGGAAGGCAGCCAGCGCCGCAAAGGCGCGCAGGGAATTACCGGGGGTTCGGAAAGACCTCCAGACACCCAGTAAGGTGAAGATGAATATCGGAGAGAGTGAAAAAATCCCGTGGTGGCCGACGAGCATGTTGAACAGGTAAACGGGCCAGGGCTCGTACTGGTTATCGATTCCCTTGCCGATTTGGCCCGTGAAGTTTCCGGTCGCGGGGTCGACATCGCTGCCCACCAGCCGCCCCGAGGCGGGATCAATCAGCCAATAGGAACCGGGATAAACATAGGCTGATTTGTGCGCGTAAGCGGGCGAAAGATCGCCGGTGACCATGTAGTTGGTTACGAAATGGCCCGCGATGGGAACCAAGGCAAGGGGAAGAAACCAGGTCAAAGTCTGCCGTCGAGCCTTCCAGGCTAATCCACCGCCCAGGACTACCAGAAAGGCGAGGGCCGGGAATTCAGTCACCGCCGCAAAACCCGCAAACAAACCCGCTGCTGCAAAGAGCCGTCGCGAACGCCGTCCCTCGCACCAGATGAGGAAGGCAGGATAGAGCGCGAAGAAGAAGCTGAAGCCCGCGATGGTGTGGTTGTTGAGAGTGATGCTGAAACCTGTCAGAAAGGTCCCCAGCCCTGCGGCCGTCATAGAGTAGCCGCGAACCCAGGGGTCAGGGGCAAGCCGGTCGAGGAGTCGAGAGAACAGAGCCAAGAAAATAACCAGCGGCACCAGGTTGACCGAGGCTACGATCAGGCGGATGACCGTCTCCGGGCTGGTGCGAAAACTGAGCCGGCCGAAGCTCAGTTTATTCAGGAGCAGGTACTCACCGGCGAGCAACGTCTCGAGCAGGGGAGGCTTGGACGAATAGAAGTGGCCGCGAAGCCGGATACGGTCTATGGTATCGGGCCAGGGCGTTTTATCGATGTTGTAAGTGCCTCGTTCGGCCAGGCTGTAAACGGTTTCCCAACGCGAGCGATCGTTCACGCTGTGCATGGGAAGCGCTACCCCGCGCGAGTCGGGTTCGGCGCGGGCCAGGAAAATCAAGCCCAACACAGCTCCTGCGGTCACCACAATCAGGATAAAGGCCAGCCGTCTCTTCGCCACGTCTGATTCCCCTCCCCAACTGGGGAGGGGAGCAGCGGGCCCCGTCTCCGATCCCGCTCCCCAGTTGGGAAGGGGAGGAAGGGGTGGGGAGGAAATGGCTTTCGGGTTGGGTTGTGTCGGGTCGTTCATCTGCCGTTCCCCTGAGTGGGTGGAGTACACTCTGCAATGCTGTATTTGGGTTCATTCCGGACGTTCTGAGATGCGACGAGTTCGCCGAGAAATCCGACGGACAGCATTTGGAATCCAATGATGAGGCAGGCAACAGAGTAAACCAGCAGAGGCCGGGCTCCGATGGGCCCAAAGCCATGCACGTGAAATCGCGCCAGCACCCAGCATACCCCGAGGTAGCAGAGACCCGCCGCGCCAAGCAAGAAGGCGGGAAGTCCGATCCCGCCCAGCAAATGGAGCGGCCGCTCGCCGAAGACGGTCAGGAAAACGACAGTAAGAAGATCCAGGAAGCCCTTAACGAAACGATGAAATCTGTACTTCGATCGCCCGTAGCGCCGGGGATGATGCTCGACCGGCAGTTCGGCGACGCGGTAGCCGCGGGCGTAGGCCATCACGGGAATGAAGCGGTGCAACTCTCCGTACACCGGCAGATCCTTGACTACCACGGCACGAAAGCCCTTGAAACCACAATTGTGGTCTCGCAGCTTGAGCCCCGTCATACCGCTGACCAGCCAATTAAACACGCGGCTGGGCCACACCTTGTGCCAGGGGTCTTTCCTCACCCTTTTCCAGCCATTGACAACGTCAAACCCTTCCGCCAGTTTGGCCAGGAATCTTGGAATTTCAGTGGGATCGTCCTGTAAGTCCCCATCCATCTGGAGGACGGTCTGCCCCAGCGCGGCATCAAACCCCGCGGCAAGCGCGGCGGCCTTGCCAAAGTTCCGCCGGAAACGAATGCCGCGAACCCGCGCATCGGCGGAGGAGAGCCCGCGAATTTTATCCCACGAGCCATCCGTGCTGCCGTCGTCCACGAATATTATCTCGACGTGAAGCCGGTGCGCCTCGGCCACGGCCAGCAAGGCTTTCTCCAGTTCCTCCAGGCTTTCGGACTCGTTGAGGACGGGAACGACGATGCTGATCAACTCGGATTTGCCCGGTTTCGATTCCATTGTGGTGCACAGTGGGTGCAGAAAATCTCAAGACTTTCAGGAAGTCCGCAGGCCGAAGACTTTCTCAGTGTATAGGCGGCTCAGGCGCAGATCTTCATCGAGCGAGCGAGTGACTTGGGTGCTCTTCTCGTAAGCTAATTCAACTACCAGGTAGCCATTGAAGCTAATGGAGCGCAGGTAGTCGGCGACCTGCTGATAATCAACGTCGCCCGGGCCAAAATCTTCCATCCAGATACCTTGCCGGGAATTGCGCAGATGCAGTTCCACTAGCCGATCGCCCGTTTCGCGAATGAAGCTCATCACATCCTGCCCGCCGCGATAGGCCCAATGCACGTCGACACAGCAATAGACCAAACGGGGATTGGTGTGTTCCAACAGATGGCGCCACTCGCGCGCGTGCTCAGCCAGTTCGGGGGTGTGATGGTGCAGCGCCAACTTTATTCCCTGCTGGTGCAGCTCGGCAGCCAACTGGTCAACGAACTTGGCCTGGATATCCAGTTCTTCCCCGGATTTTGGGGCCTGGCCAGGCTTCGGACTGGGGTTGGTAACGATCACGCGTGTCCCATGCGTTTTGAGCAGTCGCGCCAGTTCCTCCACCTCGCGGACTGATTTTTCGCCCGCGGCGGCCTCATGCAGCGTTGTGCCCGCGTAGACTGTTTCCGGAGCCAAGTGATACTTGGCCAGGAGAGCGAAAGTGCGCGCACGCAATGCCGGCTGGAAGAAGTCTTGATTCAGTTCCACCCGATGGTATCCCGCCCCGTGAAAGCTGGCGAGAACTTCCTCGACACCTTCGGCCAAGGTCTTCTTCTCAGCGTCAAGATGCTGGATCCAGATGTAAATCTCGACCGAGAGCTTGGGGGCATAAGGGGCCGCGCTCGCATCGTTGGTTCCCAAGAGCAGTCGCCGGCCAAGGAGCGTGGCGCCGGCAAGTTTCGCCATGCCGGAAAACATCTCCCGTCGAGTCTGCGGACTGCGAATTGCCGCCATCGCGACCTCCTGAAGAGCAGGGGCCGGGGGCTAGGGACCGGGGACTAAGGAAGAGCTTGGCGTCTTCCATCCTCTCCCGTTTCCCGCGTGCCCAGTCACCGAACCCTTCGCTGGTGGGCGTCAGTATATCGCCCCCGATGAATACACCGCAAGCTTAAGTGTGGCTCAGAGATAACCCGCTTGACCCGGCTCGCCTGCGGCGGTACAGTCACACGCTCGGGTCGAATCGTAAGAATCGGGGGCATACCGCTGGGTGCGGCGAGAGCCATACCTGCGCCAGGAGAAGGCGGAGATGCAAAGAGTGAGACCGGAAGCTATTCTCTCCTTGCCGCCAGCCCATGCTCTTAGTGGGACCTGGCACCTGACACCTATCTCCGTCGCGGAGGACGCCAATGAACATTAACCTGGATCTCGAGCACGTCGCCCCAGCGCCGAGGCGGAAGGATTACCGGATTGGAGCCATTGGCGCCGGCTTTATTATGAGTGATTGTCACTTGGTGGCCTACCGCCAAGCCGGTTACAACGTCGTCGCCATTGCCTCCGCCTCTCGGGAGGAGGCGGCGCAAGTGGCCCGGGCGCATGGAATACCCAAGGTATACAGCACGTACCAGGAATTGTTGGCTGACCCTGCGATCGAGGTTGTAGACATTGCCGTGCCGCCGGACCAACAGTTAATGATCGTGCGCGAGGCGGTGAAGCACTCCGAGCATCTCAAAGGCATTCTGGCTCAGAAGCCGCTGGCCATGAACTATGCGGATTCCCGCGAGATTGTGCTCCTCTCGGAGCAGGCCGGCATCACGCTCGCCGTTAACCAGAACATGCGCTACGACCATTCCATACGCGCTCTCAAGACCCTATTAAACCGTGGCTATTTGGGTGAGCCGGTCCTGGCCAGTATTGAAATGCGAGCCATACCACACTGGAAGCCCTGGCAGATCGCTTACGGTCACCTGACCCTGCTCAACATGAGCATCCACCACCTCGATAGCTTTCGCTACCTGTTTGGCGAGCCCGAGAGCGTTTACGTCAGCGCCCGGAAAGATCCCCGAACCCCCTCTGAGCATGTGGATGGCGTGGTGCTCTACATCCTCGAGTATCCCGGCGGCTTCCGCGCCACCGCTTGGGACGATGTGTGGGCTGGTCCGGCGCGCGAAGGTACGCCGCCCGATCTGTATATCAAATGGCGAGTGGAGGGCACAGAAGGAATGGCGCAGGGGACTATCGGCTGGCCTGCTTATCCCAGTCGCGCACCCAGCACTTTGGATTTCACGACTAAACGGGAGCCCGGGTGCTGGTTCTCGCCGCGCTGGAAGGAAGCGTGGTTTCCTGATGCTTTTGAAGGTACCATGGGCCAGTTGCTCGAGGCGCTGGCCACGGGCGCCGAGCCTGCAATCAGCGGCCGCGACAACCTCAAGACCATGGCCCTGGTCGAGGCGTGTTATAAGTCCATCGAAGAACATCGGGTTGTAAGAGTGGAAGAGGAGGCATCATGAAACTCGGGCTCATCAATTCGGCTTGGCTGGGGACTTCGGTCACCACCGCCGAGGGCATACGAAAGACCAAAGAAATCGGATTCGACACCATTGATATCTTCAACGACCCCTTGGACATCGACATCAAGGAGCGGCGACTGATCAAGGACACTTGCCGCGAAGCCGGCCTGCCCGTCATTTCGGTTTGCTGTTGCGCGCTGGGCATCGCCGACTTCAACAGCGCCGTGCAGCGTTTCCACGTGAGCCGGTGCAAGGCATATCTGGACTTCGTCTATGAACTCGAGGCCAGGAACCTGTTGCTGGTGGTGGGCGAATATATCTGGCAACAGGAGGTCATTCCACCCAAGGCCCAATGGAAATTCGCCGTCGACAACGTGAGGGCGCTGGGTGAATACGCCGCCACCCTAGGCGTCGAGGTCGCCATCGAACTCGAGCCCTTCAAACTGTCGATCGTCAACACTCTGGAAAAGATGGTTCAATTCCTGAAGGATGTTGACCATCCCGCCGTGCGCGCCAACCTGGACATCTCGCACTTGGCCCTCTCGAACTCGCCCCCTGAGTCCGTTCCAAATCTCCAGGGGCGCATTGCCCACGTGCACTTCTCCGATTGCGATGGCAAGGTCCATGGCGATTTGCCTCCCGGACGCGGCGTGGTGAATTTCACGCCCTACCTTCAGCAACTCAAGAATCTGGGCTATGATGGCACGATCAGCATCGAGCTGGAGTATTCGCCGCAGCCAGAGAAGATCGTTGAGTGGGTCACCGAAGCTTATCGAGAGACTAACCGCTTGATGCAGAGCCTCGGCATTCGGGGCTAGCGATTGTCGATTTACGATGGACGATTGTCGATTGCCGAGCGGAGCGCTGACCTTTAGCAGACTGTGGAAAAACCCGTTTGGCCGCTCGGAATGACAGCGTCGAAGGGTCTTACTGCAGTCTGTTAGGTGGCAGCAGAGCAATTCGCTATAGCGCTTTTCAATCGACAATCGGCAATCAGCAATCGACGATGACAGGGGGGTAGCGATGAACTACAGAAGATTTGGCCGTAAGGGGTGGATGGTCAGCGAACTGGGTTACGGCATGTGGGGCATGGGAGGGTGGACAGGCTCGAACGATGATCAATCCAAGCAAGCCCTTCAGCGCTCTGTCGAACTCGGCTGTAACTTCTTCGATACGGCCTGGGCTTACGGAGAGGGCCATAGCGAGGAGTTGTTGGGATGGCTGGTCCGCAACAATCCGGGCACGAAGATCTATACCGCCACAAAGGTTCCTCCCAAGAACTTCCAGTGGCCGAGCCGGCGCGGATTTACTTTGAACGATTGCTTCCCACCCCATCACATCGAAGATTACGTCCTGCGAAGCCTCAAAAACGCCGATCTGGAGAGTTTTGACTTGGTGCAGTTTCACGTGTGGGAAGATTCCTGGGTTGACGATGATCGTTGGGCGAAGAAGATGGACGATCTGCGCCGCGAAGGGATGATCCAGGCTGTGGGCATTAGTATCAATCGCTGGGAACCCTGGAACGGCGTGAAGGCGGTTCAATCCGGCTTGGTCGATGCCGTGCAGGTGATCTACAACATTTTCGACCAGAACCCGGAGGATCAACTCTTTCCGGCCTGCCAGGCCAACGACGTTGCGGTGATCGCCCGTGTGCCCTTTGATGAAGGGACGCTTACCGGGACCCTCACGCTTGATAGCAAATGGGCGAAAGACGATTGGCGCAACACCTACTTTGTGGCGGAGAATCTGAAGGCCAGCGTGGCGCGCGCCGAAGCGCTCAGGCCCCTGATTCCCGACGGTATGACGATGCCCGAGTTGGCTCTCCGCTTCATCCTCGCGAACTCGACGGTCAGCACAATTATTCCCGGAATGCGCAAGATCAAGCACGTGGAAGCCAATGCCGCAGCCTGCGACGCGGGGCCTCTTCCGGCTGAGCTTTTGGCGAAATTGCGGCCTCACCGCTGGGAGCGAAGACCCACGCCATGGTCGCAGTAAGCTCGCGCTGAACGGTCGCCACCGGGCCGAAGTCGGAAAATCAGCCCTCTCCCTTGGGGAGAGGGTGGACCGCGACGGCGTTTTCACCAGCCGACGCGGGCCGGGTGAGGGGTCACTTGATGGAGGAATCCATAATGCGAAATCAAATCTCAAGGCGCACGTTTCTGGCGCAAACCGGCGCCGCAGCGGCCACCACTGCTTTCTCGCGCCCTGCCGCGGCCGCCACAGGCCGGCCACTGCGGCTGGGCGGCCCCATCTTTCTCAATTCAGACGATCCGGGCGAACAAGCTCGAGAGCACCGCAGGCTGGGTTACCGCGCGGCTTACGCTCCCAAGGTGGAACTGAAGGACAAGGACCGGATCAAGGCCATTATCAAAGAATTCGCGGCGCAGGACGTAGCCCTTGCGGAAGTGGGCGCCTGGGTGAACATGCTCGACCCGGACCCTGAAAAGCGCCGCAAGAATATGTCTTATGTGCAAGAGCGGTTAGCGTTAGCTGAGGAGTTGGGGACACGTTGTTGCGTGGACATTGCAGGCTCCTATGATCCTAAGATCTGGTACGGGCCTAACTCCAAGAACCTCAGCCAGGAATTTATTGACGCGACGGTGGAGAACTGCCGCAAGCTGATTGACGCGGTGAAGCCGACGCGCACCAGGTTTTCCATCGAGATGATGCCGTTTAACTTTCCCAGCGGACCGGACGAATACCTGAAGTTGATCAAGGGAGTGGACCGCAAGGAATTCGCGGTCCATCTCGACGTCTGCAATGTGATGAACAGCCCCGAACGCATGTATCACAATAGCGCTGTCATCCGCGAATGCTTCCACAAGCTCGGGCCCTGGATTGCCTCCTGCCACGCCAAAGACCTGAATTGGGAGGACTACGTGCAGGTGTGCCTGCGCGAAGTGATTCCCGGCCGCGGCCAGATCGATTACAAGGCCTATCTAAGCGAACTCGCCAAGCTTCCGGGGGACGCTCCGTTGATGCTCGAGCACTTGAAAACCGCCGAGGAATACGACGAGGGACGGCACTATATTCAGGGGGTGGCGCGGGAACTGGGCCTTTCCTTCGGCGCATGAGCCCCGAAAAACGAAATTGGAAATTCGAAACTGGAAAATGGAATTCCCCCAAGAGGAGTTAATCTATGACAACTGAAGGCGGAATTACTCGACGAGATTTCTTGAAAGAGACTGCCGTGGGCGGTGCGGCGGCGGCCGTGCTCGGGGGATTGGCCCCGGCGCGCGTGTTAGGCGCGAATGAGAAGGTCCGCGTCGGCGCGATGGGCACCGGCGGGCGCTGCCAGTACCTGATGAGGCTCTTCGACAAGAATCCCGCGGTTGATTTGGTGGCGGTCTGCGACGTTTATGGACCGCGCCGGGAGGAGGCATTGACGATTGCCGACCCCGAGGCCAAATCCTATCTCGATTACCACGAACTGCTCGACCGCAAGGATATTGATGCCGTCATCATCGGCAGCCCCGACCACTGGCACAAGCAGATGCTCATTGACGCGCTGCAGGCCGGGAAGGACGCCTACGTCGAAAAGCCCATCATGCACTCCATCGAGGAAGGCGTCGAGATGGTGCGAGCCGTCGAGGAAAGCAAGCGCATAGTGCAGACGGGCACGCAGCAACGAAGCTGGCCGCACTGGATAATGGGCAAGCAGATTGTCGATTCCGGCAAGTTGGGCAAAATCACTTTCGTCCATACCTACTGGTATCAAAACTACCTGTTGGGTTCAGGGGAGCTGAAACCGGTGGACCAGTCGCAACTTGACTGGAAGCGCTTTCTGGGCGATGCGCCGGACCAGCCCTTTACGCCCGAGAAATTCTACTGGTGGCGCTGGTTCTGGGATTTTGGAGGAGGGATATTAACTGATCTGCTCACGCACTGGATTGACGTTATTCAATGGTATATGGGCCAACCCGCGCCCATGACGGCGACCAGCACGGGAGACGTCTACCGCATGCCCTGGCAGGCGCCGGACACGTGTACGGCGGCTTACGAGTATCCTGGGAAGTTCATGGTCACCTTCACCGGCGCCATCAATAGTAGCGTGGATGATGGAGGGATCATTTTTCGGGGCAGCGAGGCCACGTTGAAAATCGACCGCGAGCACATGGCCGTGTATCCTGAAGGCGCAAGGCCTGTGCCCGGCACCCTGGTTCCCGAACCCGAAATCCTGGTCCGCTCCGAGCGCGACGGCACCATCGACAACGTGAATAACTTCGTCGATTGCGTGCGCACTCGCAAGACTCCCAATGCCAACATCCACGTAGCCTTCGAGGCGGCGCGCGCTTCCTGGATTGGGAATATCGCCCTGAAGCGCGAAAGGAAAGTTTTCTGGGACGCCAGCAAGGGCCAAGTTGCGTAACGGCGCAAGTGTAGCGGCAACCTTACGTCGGCAGGCGTTTGTCATTCCGAGCGCAGCGAGGAAGCTCGCTCTGTGCTGAGGGCATCGCACGTCAAGGCAGACTAGGAGATACGGAAGCAAGAACCGGAGCGAGATTCCTCGCTGCGCCCGCAATGACACGGGCGAACTGATGCGCATCAGGCGCGGCGCGGTCCTCGTAGCAGGCGCGCCGGCAAGGTGATGATCGCCACCAGCAGATCGAAGACTCCCCCCACCGTGATGCCGACGAGGCGAAAGGGCAGAAGCAATAACCAGACAAACGGATAAAGGACCAGCGCCAGCAAAGCCAGCGGCCAGCAAAGAACCAAGAGTATGCACCAGAGAAGGAATTTAATCATCCGAAGCCTCCGCCACACCTTCCTGTTTAATCATACGCGAAACGACTGAGAATGTTCCGCCGTGTTTGGGCGCCAGAATGAGAATTCAGAATCATAGTCCTCTCCCGCGGGGAGAGGGTGGACCGCGACGGCGCTTTCCCCAGCCGTCGCGGGCCGGGTGAGGGGTCGCTTCCGTCGCCAGGCAGTGTTGTTGTGCAAGAAGTGTCGATGGGTCTACTTCTCCGCCCAGATCGCGTAAACCAGGCAAGCCATGAAGAGCACCAGCAAGCTCGTGGAAGCCACAAAGAGCGTTGAGAAAGGCTGGTTCAGAGAATGGAGCAGAAGGCTAAGAAACCAATGAGCATCGGAATGGCCGAAGTGCGCCAGGCGGCCGAGCCAAGTGTGGACATCAGTCCACTTCCAAACCACAAACACCAATAAGGCCGCCAAGCTGGAGGCCAGGGCGAATCTCTCAGCAAACGCAATGGGACGAGCCGCTAACTCGGCCGCTTCTCGCCGCGCCCGCAGTTGAGCCTTCCACCAGACGAACCCGGCGTCTGGCAATTTCATGCCGGCGGCGAGGGAGGCCTGCTCTTCGAGCAGGACTTGAGCCACCCGAACAACATCCGAGCACACGGCACAATTCTCGACGTGCGCGCGCAAGGCCGAATCGCACGCCCCCGGCCAACTTCCGGATTGAAGCATTTCAGTAACGGCCGGTTCTTTTTCGCACTGGGGGACTTTCATCTTTCTAGCGACCTCCTCTGATGCCCGCCTTCCGCAGGATTCTCAGAAGTTTCTGCCGGGCCCGGAAAAGCATCGGCCGTACACTCGCAGCCCTTAATCCTACCATGTCTGAAATCTCTTTGTGGCTCGAGCCCTCAACGTAAGCCAGCCAAAGCAATTGCAACTCGCGCGGCTTCAACTGGCGCAGGGCGCCATTTAAGTCTGACCGTGCCTGCACGCTCTCCGCCGTCAGTTCCGTCCCGGGCACTTCCTCGACGGCATCAAGCGGGACGCTCACCTTGCCTCGGCTACGCCGCCAGCGGTCGCGAAGCAGGTTGGTGGCGATGCGAAAAAGGTATTGCTTCGCCTGCTCGGCGCTCATTACGGCGTGGCGAGTGCGCAGAAAGCGGTAGTAGCACTCCTGCATCAGGTCATCAGCGGCGGCCGAGTCGCCCGTCACCTTGGCAAGGTACGCCCAAAGCGCGCGGGCCGTCCGGTTGTAGAGGGCCCGGAAGCTCCCTTCATCCATCTGCAAGGCGGCTTCGGTTTGCAGGGCTTCCTCGGCTTGTGCGAGCTCGGAATACGTCAATTCCCGCATGGCGGCGCAGCGCTCGTCTCGTCCGGGGCGGCTGGCTCTCGGGTTGTTCATAGGAGGCCCAGTCGCCCTTCTTCATTGATGCTTCGATGGTACACCTTCCAGCAGTCCGAGGTGTTGGGAAAGCCCATACGAGGCTGCCGCGGAAAGCAGGAACCCGATCCCGACGGTACTCGCCAGGGTACCTAAAATCAGGCACTCTTGCGCGCCTTCGGTCACCCTCCCACGCAAGAAAAGCAATCCCACTCCGACCAAAAGAACCACCAGACCCAACTGCACGGACAAAAGGATGCGTCCGACAGGGTAGGGAGTTGGTCTTGTCCCTTGGGCTTCAAGCTGGAAAGGCTCTGATTCCAGAAAGCGTCTACCCGCATCCGTGCCCATGTAGGCGAGCAGTTCCTGGCTGTTGCCGAACTTCTCGAGCAGCTTCGTGTGCACCTCGGACTGAACCTTCGCCACTTTGCCCCATCTCCGGTTTTCCAGAATGACTCTCAACACCCAGAGGAGGGCGCCAAGGACGATGACAAACACAAGGAAGGGATACGCATCATTAATGAATCGAGCCAGGCCGTACTGCTCGGGAAACCTACCACTGCGGGCGCGATCCACCTCATATTGGAGCGCTTGAATCTTCAGCGCGGGGCCACAGGGTCCGGCAAGCGTCTCTCTTCCGAGCTCGGGAACCCAGTTCGCCGCCATCTCAGGCGGAACAGGCCACACCTCGGCGAACGAGGGTATCTGTGCGACCTCCGGATGCTCCTTCAGAAAAGTTGCGAGCTCAGGATGGTGCTGGAGATACTCTTTGTCGCGGATCAAGTTGGGCTGCTTCACGAGCTCGCTGTAAATATAATTGTGTGCGGCTAGGAACGCCATCAATTGCTGTTGGGTAGATGAGCCTACCGCCACCTCACTTTGCCCCGCAGCATCCTGAGGCGGCAGCGCCGCGGGTGAGGGTGTGATCCCCGCCAATGCCAAAGCCAACGAGAAAACCGCAACCTGAACGGCTCGCCATTTGCGTTTTCCAGTCATGCGTGCGAACCTCCGTCGTCACCGAATGTGAATCCTTCATACGCTATAACGAGCGGCGCAGCGACATGTTAACTGGCGAGCCCCGTTTCTTTGGTGGCTGGACGCCTCTGTCATCCCGCGAAGTCCCGCTTTTGGGGAGGATGAAGGATCTATAGTTCGTAAGAAAACCAGAAACTGCAGGGATTCTTCCGCCCGAAGAACGGGGCCTAAGCATGACAGTTTCCAGGGTGTCTCAATAATGGAACCGGTAGCGAAACTCCACGTAGATTTGTCGTGGATCGTTCCAGTGGAACCCGCCAAACGTCAGACTGTTGTCCAACTGCACGCGCTTGTTCGCGACGCTCAGGGCGTTCACTGAAACGGTGAATTTCTCAGCGAAGGTTTTCCCCAGGGCAAGGTCAAACGTGGTGTGGCCAGGCAGATAGGGCCCGGGATACTGCGCGTTTGGCATCCCGTACAACCCGTTGGTGAACCCCGAGCCATAGTAAACGTTGGCCGAGGCATAAGTGTGCCAGGGGAGGCTTGTGTTGTAGCCGAAGTTCAATGTGTTTCGCTGGTCATGGTCGACGGGTGAAAATCCCGGCGGGATATCGAGCCCGCAGGCCGGCGTCACAGGGGATGGGCAGATCAAGCCTCCGGTGATGGGCGCCGTTGCCTCTGCGATTTGATTCGCGTAGGCAAGGTGAAACCGGCCGTGATGCCAGAGGTCCGGGGAGCGCAGGGTGAGTTCCCAACCATTAATCACGGCCGCATCCCAGGTGATCGGCCAGAAGAGATTCGATTCTCCAATATTGTTATGATCCAGCCAGTTTGTAGCCTTGGTCTCATAATTATCGGCGTCAAGAGTCCAGCCGCGATAGGGAATCCTCACGCCAAACTGGTATTCTTTATCCCGCTCGCCGTGCAGAGGAGCGAAAGTAAAATTCTGGCTGTTGGCCAAACCGAGGAGCGCCCCGGTGGCGGTCACGAGTGGCGGGGCTTGGTAGTAGTGACCGTAGAAGCCACGGAAGACCCAGTTCAGGCGCGGAACTCTCAAAGCAAAACCCAAGCGAGGGTCTGTGGCGTATTCCGTGATAGAGGCGTTAAATTCCGTTTGGCGAAGGCCGGCGATTAAGGTCAGCCACGGGGTTACCTTGAACTTCTCATTGATGAATTCGGCGGCAACCCCTCCCGTTACGCCAATGGAAGAGGCGGGGAAGTTTTGGCTGCCATCCGTGAATTGGTTGTCGAAGTAGTTGTGCTGGTGCTGAGCGAATCCGTACACTCCGGCTTCCAGATCGCTTCTCCAGAACCTTGCGTTAAGGGTCGTCTGCATTCCTCCGTAGTGGGCAGTCTGATCGACCGTTGAGATGACGGGATAATCGTTCGCGCCGCCATGGTAGTCGGCCGTGTTGTAGTGATAAAAGGGAGAAACCGTGAGCAGCAGGTTGGGATTGAAGGTGTGAACCCAGGAGAAGACGACGTAGCCATCGGGTTCACGCTCGCCGTCGCGCAGGCCGTAACTGGGGGACTCACCGGCCGCTTCCAAAATCTGATTCCCGGTGGAGTTGGGATCAGGGTCGATCGGTATCTGATAGTAATCCTGCCGCAAGGAAGTGACCCATCGCAATTGGTCCTTGGGATCAGGATTGAAGATGACGGAGGCGAAACCACCGTAGCCGTTCTCCGCATCGTGGAAAACTTGCGCGGTGGCTGTCTGAAGTCCGTAATTGCTGCGATTTCCGTTCACGCTGACATAGTAAGCAAACCGCTCCGTGTGTCCGCCGCAACTGAGCTGGTCGTTCGTTTGGTAGAAGCTCCCAAAGCTGGTGACGAGATCACATTCGTTATCGCGTTCAAAACCGGTTCGCGGCACGATGTTGAAGATTCCGTACGTACGGTCGCCATAGTCGGCGTCGTAGCTGCCTCGCAGAACTTCGAGTTCGTCGACGTCCTTGGGATCAATCTGAGGGCCCAAATTGGTGGCGATGTTGGTGTTGGGGATGGGGATGCCGTCAATCAGCCACTCAACCTGGTGGCCTCCTCGCATATGCAGCATATCGTGCGTCACGTAGGCAGCCGGCACGTAATCGGTGATCATCTGCAAGGCATTGGTGCGGTCCGCTCCCGGGGTTTCCCGGATGTCTTCGCGGCTCAGCATCGTCGTCGGCGTGACACTGTCCGTGGTGGCCTCGACGGGAGCTTCCGAGACGACGACGGCTTGCTTCACGCCCGCTAAAGCCAGCTTGAAATGTAACACCGGACGCGTGTCAGACTGAACAATTACGTCCTGTTGCATTTGCTCGAAGCCCGGCGACGAGACTGTGACGGTGTAATTCCCGATGGGCACCGAACTGAATTCAAATTCGCCGTTCTCGTCGGAGTCTAGGGACTCGGTCCAGTCTGAGTTTTGAGCCTTCAGCGTAACCTGCGCGCCTTGAATAGGGCGGTGCTGGGGATCATGAACGACGCCGCGCACGGAACCGAAAATCGTAGCCATCGCCACGGCGCCCGAGAAGAAAACAAAAGTTGTCAATCCAACGACGTGCTTCATAAACCGCCTCCGTTCTCGATCGGTTTCAGCGGCCCCGTTCTCACCGCGGTGGTAAAGGCAGTCGCGCCTGTGCCCAGCGCACGGGTGTGCCAGCCCTCGCCACAGGCAAGAGTGCCTGTGCCGCCGCTGGCTCACCTGCTTGGTGAAGAGGGGGCTAAGGTAATCTGTGTCGAGTAGAGAATTAGCTGAAACGGAGTGCTAGCGAGCGCGGGGAGGCTGGTCGGGTGGAGGAATGAATGCGTCCTCGCTTGCAAGGGATTGGGCCGCTTGACAGTAAGGGGACGAATTCAGCTTGGCTGATTCGTCCGAGGCGGGCAGATCGAAGATCAAACGAACTGGAATGGTCAGTGCCGATGCCGGCGCATTCCGCGAAAGATTACATGTGCACGGCGTCTTCGAACCGGATTTGGGCGACTTCGACATCGGGCAGCAGGGCATTGAGGAACGAGATGAACGAGATGAACGCATGGCGCAGTTCCACCCACAGCAACAGCCCGAGGAGACACAACCGCTTTGGCCGGGGCTCCGCTGCGCCAGCAATGTTACGCCTGGGGCGAGGGAGAGAAGGATCGAGAGCGATAATGCCCAAGCCTTTTTTGTAGTTTGCATGCCCTTCTCTTTTTATAGCAGGCATCTCGGAAGGTCGTCAAGGGTTAAGAGGGGCCGGAGTGCCTCAGCTTGAAGTTGTAGCGGCGAGGGTCGACAATCACCTATAGCGCAGGGTCACAACCGTAGCTCCCCACCCCCCCGCTTCGGGAGGAGCGTCCTGGAAGGAGAGAACAAAAGGCGTGCGGGCCAGCACGGCACGCACCATCTCGCGTTGCACGCCGATTCCCCGCCCGTGGATGATGCGGAGGGCGCTCAAGCCCAGCCGGTGGGCTTCTTCGAGGTACGCTTCCACGGCTTCTTTGACATCCTGGGGCCGCACGGTGTGCAAGTCGAAAACATCGCTAATCGGAATGCGCAATGGCTCGTCGTCGCGGTCCATATGGCCGTCTGTTCTTGGATTTCCCCGCTCGCCCCGACGGCGGCGTGAGGCGAGTGGGGGCCCACCCTCCCAGATTAGTATAATTCATACTATATAGGTGCAGATCTTGTAGTTACTCGGTGAACGCTACCGAGCCAATGCACAGTCGCGCACAGTTCCCCCGATCGAAAACCCCTCGGGCGGTGGAGGGGGACAGTAGCTAGAACAGCCTGAAGGACACTTCCACCGTAACCGTCACCGGCACAGGTTTGCCTTTTTTCGTTCCGGGCGTGAATTTCCAAATGCGCAGAGTCCGCATCACGCTCTCATCCAATCCGTCTCGTAAATCTTTTGACAGGCTGACGGCGGTGAGCTTTACGTCGACGACGTTGCCGCCCTCATCCACGTCCACCGCCGCGACTACAGTTCCCTGTACCTTGTCCTTCCTCGCCTGTGGCGTGTAAGGAGGCCCGGGCTGATAGATGGGCACCGGCCCCTCGATGTCCCCTTCCACCTTGTAGAACATGAAAGTGGAGGGGACGCTGCTGCCAGGTGCGGCGGCGGAGCCATATCCCATCAAGTGCTCCGTCGGAAGCCCCGCCGCAGCGGTGAGCCGGAAAGTCTTGACGCCCCACCAGCCCATCGCCACGACAATAGCCAGGGCAACGACCAATGACGCAACGAGTCTCGTCCTCGACATACGGACCTCCTTCACCAGCGCGGCGACACGCTGCGCTAATTGACTTTCTACCAGGAACAGGGGCGCAGGAACCGGCAGGGCTCGTGATGTCCCGGCGATTTCCAGCAGAGCGTGCAGATACGACTTGCGCGCTCCAGTCAGTGCCACGACCTCACCGTCGACAACCTGCTCGCGGCCCAGGCGGATACTTCGCACTACCCACCAGATGGCCGGATGAAACCAGAAGAACGCCAGGATGAATTCCTCGAAGAGATTCATCAGCCAGTCGCGACGCGCCACGTGAAGCAGTTCGTGGCACGCGATGGCGCGCTGGTGCCCCTCGTCCATTGCCTCGAATTGCCTGGGAAAAATGACCACGGGGTCCAGCCACCCGAAGGTCACCGGTGCCCCGACGCGGTCAGAGGAATAGAACGCGGGCTCGACGCCGACCATCGCCTGTGCCTGGCGGAGTGCGCCCGGCAAGGGAGCGACAGGGTGCGCTGTCCGCCGGTAATGACTGAGACGCCAAAGCCCTAGCGCTAGCCGCAACAGCCCCAGACCCATGCCGACCCCTAGCACCAACAAGATCCAAACATGAGGGGGAAACCAAGCCAGAAGCGATTCCGAACCGCCCGCCCCGGCGCGGAGGTTCGTCGCGGCGCCGCTCGCCGTGGCGAGGGGCATTTGCTGCCAGGGCTCGAGCAGCGGCAAAAGCAGGCAGGCCGCGAGCAAAACTCGCCAGTAGGCGAGCATCACCCGCGGCTGCTTCAGGCGCAGCACCGCCGCAGCTAACCCGCCCATCGCGACCACCAGCGCCACCTGAGCGCTGTAGGCTGCGAGATTCCCCGCCCACCACGAAGCGCTCATTCCGCCTCCCCAATCGTGCGGGCGATCTTTTCCAGGTCCTTTTGGGACAATCGCCGCTCCTTAATAAGGTGGATCAGCAGCGGCTCGGCGGAGCCGTTGAACACCCGGTCCACGAACTCGCGCACCATAGCTTTGATGACCTGACTGCGCGGGCGCGTGGCCTGGTATACGTAGGCGCGGTCCTCGGCGTGCTTCTTCAGATGGTTCTTGGCTTCCAGGATGTTCATCATGGTCATGACGGTGGTGTAAGCGATCTTGCGGCGCTCGCGCAGCGCCTCGTAGACGTCGCGCACCGTGGCGCGCTCCAGCCCCCACACCACCTTCATGATCTCGAGTTCCTGCTCGGTCAGGGTACGGCTCCGTGGTCTCATACTAATAAAGTAGTACTAATAAGTTGAGATTGTCAAGCGGAATCTTGAGAGCTTCGGGTGGCACAGGCACTCTTGCCTGTGCTTTGGCACGTTGCGCTGTGGGCAGAGGCAAGGGGGCCTGTGCTACCCCCAAACCGGGCCGGCGGGTGTATGATAGTGTGTGCATCGCTCAGACGGGCTTTCTTGCTCTACGAACATGAACCTCCTGCGTCGCAGCGCTTGCCACCGAAGGCCCATTGTTGTGGCATGGGCGCTGACAGCCCTGCTCCTGCTCGGATCGAGACCGGCCGCGAGCCAGGGCTCTCAACAGCAACAAACTGCTCCTGTTAATCCCGGCAGTGTGCGTGCACAGTCTGAGGAGTCGCTGCCTCGCATGACTCAGCAGGAGTTTGAGCGCTACGATCAGGCCAAGACCCTGATGGATTGGACGCCCGAACAGATTCGGGACCTTCCCGAGCTGCAGGACTTGCAACCAGCCCAAAGCCAGCAGGACCTCCCGGCAATTCTTAGCGCCGCAGGCGAACGCGTCTCCGCGTTATTCGATGATCTTCCCAACATGGCTTCCACGGAAGAGGTCCGCTCAGGGCCCTGTGACGAGGGCCTGCGCAAGAAATGTCGTGTGACCTATCGAGGCAAGTTCAACTATCTCGTGGTCCACCCGACGGAGAGAAACCAACTGATGGGTGAGTACCGCACCGATTTGAAAGGGCGCCCTATTGATTATCGAAACCTCGGCCGTGGACGGATTCTTCTCACCAACGGCTTCACCACCACGCCTTTGCGGCACTTCCACCCGCAGAATCAAGCCGCCTGCCGGTTCCGCGATTTCGGGCGTCAATCACTCGGCGGGCAGATAACGGAGGTGGTGGGCTTCGTAGAGATTCCGGGGAAGTACCCCTGGCCAATCGAGTTGCGCCATGGAAATGCTGTGGTGCCGCTGTGTTTACAGGGCCTGGCGTGGATCGACGTAACCACCCACCAGATTGTGCGCATTGAAACCTTTCTGGTGGCGCCACCTCCCGATGGCGACCTGGAAAGTGAGACGACGCGGGTCGAGTTTAGCGCCATTCAACTCCGGCAGGCCTCCAGCGCATTATGGCTGCCGACCGAAGTAGTTGTCGACGTGTGGCTTCAACACCGCCATTTCCGCAATGTCCATAGATACTCCACATTCAAAGTTTTTCAGGTCGAGACCCGCATCGGCCCGGCGGTGGAAAAGTGAAACAGGCAGCGCAGTCCCGATTCCCAGGCCGGCGGGGCCTACCGCCCGGTGCCGGGTTCAAATACACGTGGGTGATGTTATAATCACGGGGCGAACATTTCGAATCCCTCGCTGAAAGGCGTGCGTGATGTTCGGGCACCTTGCGGAGAATGCAGCGTCAGGCACAATTGCTGACGGACCGGGACAAAGGAGAAGTGCGGTGAATTCTTCCTTGCATCTCGCGTTTGGGTCAGTCTGAGCGCGCGCGGGCACTGGAGGGAAGATGGCGCGTGTCAAGTTCCTTCGCTGGCGCCGCAAAGATCCCGCCGAACTCGAGAGGTTGCGGCGCCTGGACGTCAACCGGCGTGGCAGGATCAGCTCGGGCCGCATTGGGGATTTGCTGGAAGGCGAGTCAGCGGGGTTAAAATCGTGGCTGGTGGTTTATTCCTACGAGGTAGCCGGAGTAAGTTATGAGGCCGCGCAGGACCTGACGACGCTCCCCGAAATTGCTGCTATCGCACTATTTCTATCCGGCAGTACAGCCAGCGTCAAATATGATCCCGAACGGCCTGCGAACTCCATTATTGCCTGCGAGGAGTGGAGCGGACTCGGGGATGTGGACTGGACGTCACGGGTTAGGTCCAGGGACTGGGCACTAGGCACTGACACTGGGCATTAATCTTCGGCACATCATTAGAAAACAACAACGCGCATAGGAGGCAGCAGGCAGAGACTAGGAACCGGGCGGCGCGGGTGAAAGCGCATTACGAATCCAAAATCCAAAATCGACGATCCAACATCACCCCGGCCCCCAGCCCCCAGTCCCCAGCCCCTTCTTACCATGACCCATCAGGAAAAGCTCGAAGAGCTGAAGCGGCGCCAATCACAAGCCAAGGCGAGTGGCGGAGAAGAACGGCAAGCCAGGCAACATGCGGAGGGCAAGCTTTCGGCGCGCGAGCGGCTGGAGATGCTTTTTGACCCCGGAAGCTTTGAAGAGATTGACATGCTGGTCGAGCACCGTTGTCACGACTTCGGCATGTATAAGCAGCGCATACCCGGCGACGCGGTAGTGAACGGGTACGGGCGCATCAATGGCCGCCTGGCCTTTGCTTTCGCTCAGGACTTCACTGTATTCGGCGGCTCCCTGAGCGAAGCGAATGCCGAAAAGATCTGTAAGCTCATGGACACGGCTATGAAGGTGGGGGCGCCGTTCATTGGGTTGAATGACTCCGGCGGCGCGCGCATCCAGGAAGGGGTGGCGTCGCTAGCCGGGTACGCCGACATCTTCCTGCGCAACACTCTGGCCTCGGGAGTGATCCCGCAGATTTCCGCCATTATGGGACCGTGCGCCGGGGGCGCGGTGTATTCCCCCGCCATCACCGATTTCATCCTGATGGTCGAAAACACCAGCTATATGTTCGTGACCGGCCCCGATGTCATCAAGACGGTGATGCACGAGGACGTCACCAAGGAAGACTTGGGCGGGCCCATGACCCACAATTCCACCAGCGGGGTGGCTCACTTCGTAACTCACGACGATCCTGACTGCCTGGCCCTGATCCGCGAATTGCTGTCGTTCATGCCGCAGAACAATCACCAGGATCCGCCCCGTGTTGAAACCCAGGATCCTGTGGACCGCCGCGATGCCGAGCTTGATACAGCAGTGCCGGCCGAGCCCGAGAAACCTTACGACATCAAGGAAATCATCCACCGCGTGGTGGACGACGCCTATTTCCTCGAAGTCCACGAGCACTTTGCCAAGAACCTGGTGGTGGGTTTTGCGCGGCTAGGCGGGCAAAGCGTGGGTATCGTCGCCAACCAGCCTGCCGTGCTGGCCGGGTGCCTGGACATCAACGCTTCCGACAAGGGAGCGCGCTTCATCCGCTTCTGCGATGCGTTCAATATCCCCATCGTTACTTTCGAGGACGTCCCGGGCTTCCTGCCCGGCACGCAGCAGGAATACGGTGGCATCATTCGCCATGGCTCCAAGCTGCTATTCGCCTACGCTGAAGCCACCGTCCCCAAGATCACCGTCATCACCCGCAAGGCTTATGGGGGAGCTTACTGCGTGATGGGATCGAAGCACGTCCGCACGGATATAAATCTCGCTTATCCCACCGCAGAAATCGCCGTGATGGGACCGGAAGGAGCGGTTAACATCGTCTATCGGCGCGAACTTCAGAAGGCAGAGGCCCCGGAAGCCTTGCGCCGCGAAAGCATCGCCGAATTCCGCGAGCGCTTCGCCAACCCTTACGTCGCCGCCGAACGCGGCTGGGTGGACGACGTCATCCAACCGCGCGACACTCGCCCCAAACTGATCGCGGCCTTGCGCATGCTCGAAACCAAGCGCGACACGAACCCACCCAAGAAGCACGGAAACATCCCCCTGTAGCCATTGTCGATTGCCGATTCCCGATGGTCAATTGCCCTGACTGGCGGTGAAAAAGATCCACCGAGAGGGCACAGTCCACGGAGAAGAGCAGAAGTATTCTCCTCTCGAGACTCCGTGTCCTCTGTGGTGGATCTTCTCTTCGCGCCTCACAGAGCAGTTGTCGGCGTTTCGTCAACCAGAGGGCGCCATCAACTGAAACTGACCTTGACATCCTCCCGGTCCGCTTCCGCTACCTGGAAGAGAGCGTGGGGCTGGAGGCCCATAAAGCCTGCCACAATATTGGCCGGGACTTGGGCGATGCGGATGTTGAAAGCGTTCACATCCTCGTTGTAGGCGCCGCGTTGCGCGGCAATCTTGCTTTCCAGATCCGTGATGCGGCTTTGGAGCTGCATGAAGTTGCTGTTGGCTTTCAAGTCGGGGTATTTCTCAGCCACCGCGAACAATGTCTTCAGCGCCCCGCTCACCATGTTATCCGCTTGCGCCTTTTCGGCCGGCGTGGTGGCCCGCATAAAAGCCGTTCGCGCCTCGGTAACGGCTTGCAGGGTTTTCTGCTCGTACTGCATGTAGCCCTTGCAGGTTTCGATCAATTTGGGAAGCTCGTCGTGGCGCTGCTTGAGCAGGACATCGATGTCGGAGAAGGAGCGATCGATATTGTTCTTGAAAATTACGAGTTTATTGTACAGGCCCACAAAATACAGGATGGCGGCGATGATCGTAATGACGAACACCGCCAGAATCGCGAGCACTGCAAATGAGAGCACCATGGCAGACTCCTCCGTCGAACTCTATCCGACTTTCACTTCCACGTCGCGGCGGTCCTCCTCTGTAACCTTGAACAGGTCTTTATGTTGCAAGCTCAGCATATGCGCAATGAACACGTCCGGCAATTGCTGGATCCGGATGTTGTAGGTATTCACGTCGTCATTAAAGAACTCGCGGCGGTCGGCAATTTTTTCTTCCAGCTCGGAAATCCGGTTCTGGAGCTGCATGAAATTGTTGTCGGCTTTCAGCTCGGGATAATTCTCCGCCACCGCAAATAGGGATTTCAATGCGCCGCTCATGAAATTGTCTGCCTGGGCCTTTTCCGCCACACTGTTGGCCTTCATGAAGGCAGTGCGGGCCTCGGTAATGAGCTGCAAGGTTTTTTGCTCGTACTGCATGTAGCCCTTGCAAGTCTCGATGAGCTTAGGAAGTTCGTCGTGGCGTTGCTTCAGCAGGACGTCGATGTTGGCCCAAGCCTTATCAAGGTCATTGCGCAGGCGCACCAGGCTGTTATAAATAGTGACGAAGTAAATAAAGATTCCTACCACAAATAAGATCAAGACCAGTCCAATCAGGATTCCAACGCCCATTCGAATGCTCCTCTGTCACTCGTCTCTGGTCACTTGTCACTGCCCTTCACAGCCAGCCCAACCTGAATAGCAGAACGGCGAGGCACACCACGGAAAGCGCCGCCCCGCCAAAAATATGAAGGAGGGCGCGGTTTCGCAACGAGCTCTTGAGCTCTTTTTCACTTCGCCAGGAAATCAGGAAGGTTGGCTCGTTCTTGCCCTTCACGATCATGTTCTGGTCGTGTTGATCCTGAGGCGCCGGGTTCTCAACGCAAGTCCCGGCGATGTCGTACCAATGTTCAGGAAGGATGCAATACTCACACAAGCGATAACGGTGTGCCGAGCCCAAACTCAGAGAAACTCCGCCCAGGAGGCTCCCTCCACTAAGAGAGAAACTGGAGTGACCAGTCGAAATCACCGCTTCGGCATAATTGAGCAGGTCGGCATCAGACACTCCGGCGCCGGTTGCCAAGCTCGAATCGGGAGTTCCGCCAAATAAACGGCCCAAGGACCCTCCAACCCCCCGCGCTGTTTCGCGCTTCGCGGTCTGAATCAAATCGTACTCGGCCCCATGAGCATCTACCAGGACCTTACCCGACCCGTCTTCGAGGTAAAACCGGGTGCCTTCAGCTTGGGTCGCCGCATGGGACCACCGCCCACCATTCTTATCCCTCACCCACCTCTCGATATCGACCTTATAGAAAAAGCACGGAGTCTTGGTGACGGGACTCAGAACAGTCTGTTGGCCCGTGGCCTTGCCATGGATTTCCACCAAACCCATGGCCATGCTGCGAATCGGGATCTCGGGGGTATCGGCCAGCACTCGGTACTCCCGGTAGACGCGAAACCCCTTGAAGAACCAGAATAGGCCCGCGCCGAACCCCACCGCAGCCCCAACCTCGAGATTCGTGCTATGAGAAGACATAAGGCCCCTTGGTTTCCCGCCCATCCTACTCAAGGGTTTGGAAAAAGTCCAGCAACTCCGACCTCGGGTAGCGTCTCAGTTTGAAGTTGTAGCGGCGATCCCGCGTCTGCGGGATCGCCACGTGGCGGCATAAAGCCGCCTCTACGTCGAACTGAGACACTGCACGGCCTCGCATCTAGCCGAAAAGGCCAAGGTTGAGTATGATGTGACGGGATGACAGAGCCACGAAGGATGCAACCCTTTCGCGTACTCGAGCACACGGCCGACATCGGCTTCGAGGCATTTGGAGCTACCTGTGAGGAAGTGTTTGCCAATGCAGCTCGGGCCCTGGTGCACTTGATGGTGGATCTGGACGCGATTGCGCCCCAGGAAAGTATGTCGCTGCGCGCTGATGCTTCCGATATGCCCAGCCTGCTGGTAAACTGGTTGAGTGAAATCCTGTATCTTTTCGACGCGGAGGGCTGGCTGTTTCACGAATTCAAGTTTCATGAGCTCACGCGGTGCTCGCTGGCGGCCTTGGCGCGAGGGGAAAAGTTCGACCGGGGGAGGCATCAGGTCAAGTTGCTGGTTAAGGCGGTGACTTATCATCAGCTCGATTTGAGGGAAACGGCCGAGGGGTGGCGCGCGCGGGTGTATGTGGATATTTAGGAAGAGTCGCGAGTCGAGAGTCGAGGCGTTGACAATCGGGGAGTCGAGGGTCGGCAGTTCGCACACCGCCTTGGAAACGAGCCCCTCGCCTCGGCTGAAGAACGGGCTGAGCCAACCGCTCCCTCATCCTCTCTTGAAGCAAAGAGGGGGACTAGTGATCTTCAATCGGTGGAGATGGCGCCTTCTGCTGGCTGCTTTCTGCTCACTGCTTACTACTTTCTGCCTCGCCACAGGGTGGCTCTACAAAATCCGGGAAGTAAAGCCGAATGTCTTCGTGTGGGTCTCGGACGATGTACTGGACCTGGACGGAGACCCGCAATCCGCTCGCGCAGGGACGGCAGGATTCATCATTACTCAAGACGGGGTAGTTGTGGTGGATACAACCAATAACCCCTTTCACGGCCGCGAAGTGCTGTATGAGATCCGGCATCGCTCCGAACTGCCTGTGCGGTATGTCATCGACACGGATTCCTGCGGCGAGCAGATACTGGGCAACGAAGTCTTTAAGGAGTTGCAAGCCACTCTGGTTTCATCGGTGAAGACGCAGGAAGGAATTCGCCAATACGGCCAACAACTGGCTCGCCGTATGGACGATGACGAAGGAAACGGAAGACTACGAATCCGTATGCGCGGAATCCACATCACCGTGCCCAGCCAGACTTTTAGCGGCGAAATGACGCTGCGCCTGGGCGGCCAGGAAATTAAGCTGGTCACCCTTCTCAGGGATGGGTCTGGAGACGACGCGGCGGTTTATCTGCCTGCTTCAAAGGTCTTGTTCCTCGGTGAGCTATTTCAGAACGACTACTTCCCCCGCATCGGTACGAGGATCCTCCACGACTGGATTGCCGCCTTGCGGCAGGTCGAGGGATGGGACGTGGAGGTATACGTCCCCGGACATGGCGAGCCTGGCGGGAAGAAGGAGGTGGCCGAGTTCCGCCAGTATCTGGAATGGCTGGGAAAAGAGGTTGAGGCTCGCTCCAAGGAAGGACAATCCGTAAGCCAGGTAAAGCGTGAGATCGATTCCCTGGTGGAGAATTATAAATGGCACGCGCCGGAGTTGGTTTCGGAAGAGGTGGAGGCCGTTTACAAACAACTAGGGAAAACGTCATCTAAAGGGGCAAACCTACAGCCAACTGCCCAAGGCCCACTGCCGATACAGCCCTAGCAAACGCGACCAGCGTGCGAAAGTTAGAGGGTAGGGACACCGCTTGTGGTTGCCCTCCAACGACGAATACGGCATCAGAAACGCCGGCGCCACGCATGCCCAACACTTCGTCATCGCCTTGGGCGCCGAATGACGTGGGTAGGGGCGCATGGCGATGAGCACCTACAATCGGCTCACCTGAGCTGTGCGTACTCTTCCTTGGCTTGTTTCAAAACGGGGATGTCAGGGTCGGCGTCCTTCCAAAAGGCCAGAAAATCCTGGTACGCGGTACGGGCCTTTGCCTTGTCGCCCTGAAGCGCGTAAGCGCGTCCCAGCCCCAACCGAGCGAGTGCGTAGGTCATACTCAGGGGCTCTATGCCGCGATGGTCCAGGATCTTTTGGTACTCGGCGGCTGCCTTTGCTCCCTCACGCGCCTGCAAGTAGGCTTGCCCGCGAACCAACATCGGCCCGTAATTGGTGAGGTCGTAAGGGCTGGCTGCCTCCAGCAGCGTAATAGCTCGCGTGGGGTTGTTATGCTGGAGCTCAATGATCGCCCGCACTACGGGAATGGAGAGGTTGTTGAACAGAGTGTCCAAGGGAGAATCTTTCGCCAACTCATCGATGAGTTTCTGAGCCCGATTGGTGTCTCCGCATAGCGCTAGTGCGACCGCTAATGTCATCCTCGTATCTCTGTCCACTGGGGAAGTGAGAGCTTCTGTAGCCTTTTGGTGAGCCTCTTGGATATTGCCAAGCACCGCCTCCGAAACAATCTCTCCCGCTCGCGCATTAGCCGCCCCCTCTTTGAGGCCCTGGCGCTCCAGTAGACTGACCGCGCGCGCGACGGTCTCGTGAGCCCTCTGCACTTTGCCCATCGCGTAGTCAGCCCCAGCCGCGAGAAAGAGCCCGTACGCTTCCTCCGGTTTTCCGGCCGCCCACGCCATCTCGCGCTGCATGCCGGCGGCATCGCCCCGGATGAAGGCAATATCATAGAGCACCGAGTGGACACCCTCAGAGTCAGCATTCTGCGCGCTGGCCTGCTCCGCAATAGCCTTCGCCTCATCGTAGCGACCGAGCTTTTCGTAAGCGTCTATAACATTCTGGTAGGCGAAGCCATCCTTGGGGTTGAGGCGCATCGCTTCGGTGGCGTTGGCCAAGGCCTTTTCATACTGCCCGATCATACTGTACCGGAGCGCCACGTTATCGCGGGGAACAGTGTCGCGCGGGTAGGTTTCTTTCCACGACTCATAGACTTCAATGGCCTTGTCAATCTGCCCCGTTGCCATCTCATAGTAATGCGCGGAGATGTATAACTTCTCCCGTTCGCTCGCCCTCTCTTTCAACTCAAACGCTTTCTTCAGGCAATCCGAAGCCTGCTCCCTTTCCCCCAGATTGCTATAAACCACGCCCAGCGTCGCATAGGCCATGGCGAAATTGGGGTCCAGTTCGATGGAGCGTTTCAGGTGCGGCAAGGCTTTCTCGTCGGCCAGCTTCTGGTGTTCGGCTTGCCCCAGGCTGAAAGCTTGCAGCGCCTCGAGGGAGGAAGTGGTGGCTTGCTCCAGCGGCATGGCGAACTTCTGGACTGAGCCGAGGGACTCGCCGAGCTTGCGCCGTAGGCTGGATGCGGCGCGGTCCAGGCCCTTCAGCACTTGCTCTTTGCTTTCGGCCTCGATTTGCTCGCGGGCCAGCGAGTCGCCGGTTTGCGCGTTGACGGCTCTCAAGTCAATCACGTAATGGCTGCCCAGGCTCGAAATGGAGCCTGTCAGCATCGCCTTGGCCCCCTCGCGCAGGCAAATTTCGCGGGCTACATCGGTCGAGAGTCGCTCATCGGGAGACCGGCCCATGTACCGCAAGGCCTCGCGCACCCGCGATTCCGGCAGAACGTTCAAAAAAGGGGATTGCTCGAGCTGCACCGTGAGCGCCTCTTTCAATGTCCCGTCGAAGACGGGCTCGCCGGTGGTATTGACGAAATCCGCCACCACGATAGAATCCCGCTCCGTCAGAGCCGGCGTTCGCCGGAAATGGAACACTGCTCCAATCATCCCGATCAGCACTACGGTCGCGGCCGCGATCACCAAGCGTCGGCGCGGTTTGGCGCGCTTCGCCGGGCTCGGCGTCACGGGTTCAACCGCTGGAGGCGGGGCTGGGGCAACAACTGTTTTCGCGCTGCTCTCGTCTCGCGCCGGAGACATGACCGCTGCGGCAACCGAGGCTGAACGGCCCGATTCCGTATCGCGCTTGAGGCGTTTCAGGTCAGTCCGCATCTCGGAGGCGTTCTGGTAGCGCATTTCCCGGTCCTTCTCGAGCGCCTTGCTGATAATTCGTTCCAGCTCATCCGGCAGATCGGGGTTCAAGCGCAGCGGGGAGGGTGGCGCCTTGTGGAGAATGCTGTCAAAAATGGCAGCCGAAGTGCCCCCCGAGAAAGCCGGACGGCCGGTAGCCATCTCATAAAGAACCAATCCGAAGGAGAACAGGTCAGTGCGCGAGTCGAGTTCCTCGCCCAGCGCCTGCTCGGGCGACATGTAGGCAACCGTGCCAAGAGCTGTCCCGGGGCTGGTCAGATGTTCTTCGCGAGTTCCCTCGGTGGGCATGGCGGACGCCCCGCCAGCTTCCGCCGCCGGCTTCGGCTGATGGGCAAGCTTGGCTAAACCAAAGTCCAGGATTTTTGCCTGCCCTCGCGCAGTAATGAAAATGTTGGCAGGCTTGATGTCCCGATGCACGATGCCCTTGGCGTGGGCGGCCTCGAGGGCGTCGGCGAGCTGGACGCCAATATCCAGGATTTCGTCCACCTTGAAACGCTTTGAGGCAATCCGGTGCCTCAGCGTCTGACCTTCCAGGTACTGCATCACAATGAAAGGCTGCCCTTCGTGTTCGCCGACGTCGTAAATGCTGCAGATATGCGGGTGGTCGAGAGCCGAGGCGGCCCGAGCTTCCCGCTGAAAGCGCTCCAGCGCTTGACGATCGTTGGCTAGGTCGGAGGGCAGGAACTTGAGCGCCACAAAACGCCCCAGACGGGTATCCTCGGCCTTGTAGACCACGCCCATGCCACCCCCGCCCAGCTTTTCAATGATGCGATAGTGCCCGAACGTATTGCCGATCATGGCAATTAACCTGGCCGTCAAAAGATTTGCGGAAATACCTCCGACGAAACGCTAATTACTATGTTAACCGGCCATGCGGAACAGGTCAAGGCGGTGGTGGCGGCTATGGCAGCTAACTCCGGCTCTATCGTTGACGCCGCGGCGATTCATCTGGGACAATAAGTAGAGATTCGCGATTCAGGAGAGACGCTGTGGCGGAGTTTTACATTCCGGTGGGCGAGGTCGTCAAGCTTGATCCGAAGTCGGAGGGCATTGACACCCCGCGCAAGAAAAAACCCAAGGAATTAGCCGTTATCACCGAGTGTTGCACGGGGTGCGCCGGTTCACCCGCCTGCGTTCCTTACTGCCCCGTCGCAGACTGCATGTATTGGGTGGTGGACGAAGACCACCCTCCCTTCGGCCGTATCGAAGTTGATCCTCAACTCTGTATAGGCTGCAAGAAGTGCACCAGCAAGGGTCCTGATGGATGTTTTCTGGATGGCTGCCCGTGGGACGCTATCGAAATGATTCCCACGGAAGAAGTGGAAGCCCGGCTGGGGACAAAGTTCACGTTTTAGCGTACATCAATGCCTCGTATTGCCGGGTGCTACTCTCTGCTGGATGGCCTGCACGGTGAGGAGCGCCTGCTGGCGCACGTGCTCAGACATTCCTGGAACTCCCGCGGCGAAGCGCTCGACCTCAGGCAAGCTTCCCGCTTTTCCAATCAACAGAAGGGCTCGCAGCGCTTCAAACACTTGCGATTCGCCGGGGTCGATGACGGCGATGGCGCCGCCGGGGCCGATCGGGGCTCCGTCTTTGGCTGCCAGCCGCGCAATTCTGCCTGGGAGCGGTGAAACAACATCGATGGGCTTCATGTTGCTCCCACCGCTGATCCGGGCCACGATGCTCCCGCTTTGAATCGCATCCTCTTCTTGGAACCGCAATTTGATCGTCCCGGCCTGTGGAGCAGTCAGCGTAAAGGGTTGCAGCATCGCCTGCAACTGGGGCTCTCCCGCCGCATCGCTGAAGCGCGCCAAGGCCAGCGCGGCATTCCAGCGCACCAGCGGCGCAGGGTCGTCAACGAGTCTGCGTAAGGTCTGGTGAAATTCCTCGCAATGGTTGTCCTGGCCCATCACCCAAGCCGCCATCGAGCGCAACTGCGGCTCTTTATCCCCCGCTAAGGCGACGATCTGGGGATACCAGCGCTGCGTCGTGGCGTCGCCGCGCGCTATCCGGTTCGATAGCTGCGCCAACGCGTGCTGGGTTTTGTGCGGCACGGAGGTGTCCGACAGGTCCTGGCCCATCTCCCTGTCGTTCAATGGCCTTCCAAACCACGTCTGATACCAGAAAAGAAACGTGATCAGGACCACCAGAACCGGAATGAGAAAAATGAAGGTGTTGCGAGTTTTGAGTTTCGAATTTCGAGTTTCGAGTTTCAGTTCTTCCGGCTCCTGCTCTCCTTGAAATCGCTTAGCCAATCTTTCTGCTTCTGATGGACTGTAGTCAATCACTACTTGATGTGGCATTGGGCGAGGCCGCGCTTTTCAAGGTATTGCTGGTGGTACTCTTCCGCGCGCCAGAAATGAGCAGCAGGAACAATCTCGGTTACGATGGGTCTTTTGAAGGCCCTGGTGCGCTCGAGACTTTCCTTGGACGCTCTGGCCAGCGCCTCCTGCTCCGGCGTGTGATAGAAAATTACCGAGCGGTATTGCGTTCCCATGTCGGGACCTTGGCGGTTCAACGTGGTGGGATCGTGGTTCTGCCAGAAGATGTTGAGGAGGTCATCGTAGGATATCTTCGCGGGGTCATAAACCACTTGCACCGCCTCCGCGTGTCCAGTCTTATCGGTGCATACGTCCTGGTAGGTTGGGTTTTCGAGCGTTCCCCCCATATAGCCGACAGCAGTGGAGACGACGCCCGGCGCCTGCCGAAACGTTGCCTCGACTCCCCAGAAACATCCCGCAGCAAAACTGGCTGTCTCCATAACCCACTCTCCACATCGGAATTTCAAATGTCAGACTTCGTCGCCCGGCCCCAAACCATAAAATATTGTCTCTTGCCTCCCCCAAAATTGCAAGGCGGCAGTGGGTGGTGTCGACCGTTGAAACGGCTATCCAGCGGGTGCGCGGTAGCAGCCGGCCGCCAGGTAGATGCGGCGCCCATGATGTTTGAAAAGTTCCGCCAGCCGGAGGTCCTCGATTGACACGTTTCGCAAGCGCGCGTAGCCGCCCAAGGCGTCGAGATCCTGACGCTTCATCAGGATGAAGGCGCCGGCGGCAAGAGCTCGGTCACACGCCGGACCATTTACCCGGTGAAAGGGAAAAAGAGATGTGATGAGAAAGGGAAATGCAGGAAGCGCGACCTTTTCCCAGAAACTCCAGTTCCGGGATAATCGAGAGGAATTGCACACCGCGTTCAAGAGCGCAGGACATGGCCACCCACAGAACCGAGGGATGAAAAACCATGTCGGCATCCGTAGCCAGAATCCATTCGCCGGAGGCGGCGCTCGGCGCCAAATGCAGGGCATGCACATTGCCGCGCCAATTGGGAGGCAATTGCTTGTTGTGAAGAACCTTGAGCCGTCCTCCCGCCGCTGGGTCGCGAGCCCACTCGTCCGCGATGCTCCCGGTACGGTCGCGGGAGTCGTCGCCCACCAGCACAATTTCCAAGTTGGGATACTCGAGCGCCAAGATTGATCGCAGCGCGGCGGGAAGCGCGTCTTCCTCATTGCGCGCCGCCAGGATAATCGACACGGTCGGCAGGGACTCAAGCGGTGAGGCTGTTTGATTGGCGCGCAGGATTGTAGTGCCGCGAAGGCTCCGCAAGATGCGGGCGCCCATGCCACACCAAAGAACGGCCACGAGGGCCACCAACCAAAACATCATATACAAATAGTGAACTCACGCTCGTGGAGACTTGCTCCTATGCCTGGTGATGTAGCGCGCGGGAGTTGCAACCCTTTTCTTCTTCACCGGCTCGGGCTCAACCGGCGCCGGTTCCTCAGCCGGCGCTGGGGGCTCAGGGTCGGGGGTGGACCCGGTCTTCTGCAAGACCTGATCGAAGAGCGCGGCGCGGGAGCTGGGCTTCTTCTTGACGGGCAGTTCTGCATTACGGTACGGGTGCTCAGTATGGCAAGTCTGGCAAATGACTTTCACCACCTTGGTATCCACCAGGCTGGCCACAGCGTGGTTCAGGAGCAGGCGGCAGCGCGGGCAATAGTCGTCAATGGTATCGCCTAGTCGTGGAATGGGCTCGATCATGAGAGATTCCTCTGAGGGTCCTCGTCGTGAGGAAACAATGTTGCGAGTGCCCATTATAGCGCGCTCCCGGCAACAGTCAAACCCTCCATGGCGGCGAGCCGCCGCTCCATCAATCAGGGTCTTGTTGGGTAAAGGTAATAGAGCATCCAGTAAATGACCACGCCCGTCACCGAAACGTAGAGCCAAAGGGGCAGGGTCCAGCGCGCAATTCGCCTGTGCTGCGGGAAACGCTTCCGCCAAGCGCGGTAAAGCGTGGTGAGAGCCAGCGGCACGATCAGCGCGGCGAGTACGGTATGCGAACCGAGCAGCCCGAAGTAGAAACTTCGAACTGGTCCGCGTCCCGGGAAGTGGGTCGTGCCGTGAAAATAGTGATAGGTAAGGTAGCAGACAAGGAAAACCATTGAGGTAGCGAAGGCCGAGAGCATGCACGCTTTGTGAGCTCGGATGTTCTTCTGCCGGATGAAGAAGAACCCCAGCGCCAGAAAGATGGCACTGGCAGCATTCAGTGTGGCATCAACGCTGGGAAGGTAGGGGATCATTGGGGAGCCGGCGAATTCTCCTGCGGGACACTCTTCGAGGCGGGCCTTGGCCGAAACTGACGCAACATTTGCTGCCCCTCTCCGGTGTAAAACGACCAGGCCAGGCTGCCGCCGAACACCGCCGCCAAGGTCAGGCTGATCAAGGTCAGCCACAGACCGTCCATATCGAAGACCCTGCCGCTTGCGACCTCCCAAACCACAACGGCCAGACTAACCACGGTTGCCAGTAGACAAAACGCTGATAACAACAAATCCTCTAACATGAGTTTTCGGTCCTCGCTAGCTCCGCGGGAGTGGGCATTTTGACCCACTCTGTACGCCCAGTTGCGCCCCGTTCCCTGTAAGTTGCTTTATCTCAGCCTTTTGCCGTTGGCCACCAAATTGCTCTCATCACCTGTGCGGCACTGCGCGAGGAATGGGGCTCGTTCCCAGTGATCGTGACCTGAAGGAGGCAATAAGGCCATGCCAACCGACCTCAAACAGATTATAGACCAATTGAAATTGGAAAGGGACATCTTGAGAAACGGCGGGTACGGCCGCTCCGTCCGTACTCCCTGGAAGCCCACACAGCTCTTCCGTGACTCGGTGACTTGCCTCAACTTCGACGAACCGATTAAGCGTCACCCCTGCAATGAATGCTTGTTGTGGGAATGGGTGCCGGAAAACCACCGCGACGAGGACCTTCCTTGCCACTTCATCCCCTTGAACGAACGAGGTGAAAATATTGCCTCGCTCGAGGACGCCGAGGATCGCGAAGAGGCTGAAAAGGCTCTCCTCGGTTGGCTGGATTCGCTCCTCGCGCAGTTGGAAGCAAAGCTTGCCGAGGAACAGAGAGCAGCGCAGGCCTAGCTATTCGGCGGGTCGGGTGATCGCGTGAAAAAGCAGCGAATTTGTTCCGCCTTGTTCTTTGTTCGCCCGATCACCCGATCTCCCGATCTCCCGATGCTTCAGGCTCGCTTGTCTGCCATCAACAGCACGAACACTAGCGGTAAGTAAAGGACCGAGGCGAGGACCAATCGCCGCGCCAAAGAGTTCGAACGGTGCGTGGCCAGCCGCACGCCATAGTGCAATAACCCAAGGCCCAGCACGAAGGCCCCCACCATATAAGCCTTCCCCGCCTGCCCTAGAAACACGGGCAATAAACTGGCCGGAATCAGCACCAGAGAATAACCCAAGATTTGCCGCACTGTCGCCTGGCCTTCGTGGTCGTTCTTCGGAAGCAGTTGGAGGCCGGCGCGAGCGTAGTCTTCCCGATACATCCAGGCAATGGCGAGCAGGTGCGGAAACTGCCAGAGAAACAGGATGACGTACAGAGCCCACGCGTCAAGGCCCAGGCTGTTGCGCGCCGCCGCCCAGCCGATGAGGGGCGGCATGGCGCCAGGAAAGGCTCCCACGAGCGTGCAGAGCGGCGTTCTCTTTTTGAGAGGAGTGTAGAACACAAGGTAGGCGCCCAAAGTCATCAAAGCCAGAGTGCTGGTTAGGGGGTTCGTGAATGCCCACAGTTCCCATCCGCCGAGCGCCGCCAACAGGAGTCCAAACCACAGCGCTGCCACCGGAGCCAGTCGCCCCGAGGGCAGAGGCCGATTGGCTGTTCTCCGCATAAGCTTATCCGACTGGCGCTCGATATACTGGTTCAGCGTTCCAGTGCCGCTGGCTACCAGCAGCGTACCCATGAGGGTGTGGAACAAGCGGGAGAAATCAAGCGGGCCGCGCGAGGCAAGGTAGAATCCGACTAAGGTACTGACCAGGACCAGGAAATTGACCTCCGGCTTGGTCAAAGTCCAATAGTCTGCCAAGCGCGCGAGCCACTGGCGGGGCGTGCCGTTGGTAACAGGTTGGTGGGAACCGTTCGTCAAAATTATCCTTCCGCGCGCTTGGCTTCGAGATCGACAAGCAATTCGCTGCCCCTCCCTTTTAAGAAGGGGCCCTGGGGAAGTGGGCTTGACCGCGCGGGTTCCGGTCCAGCAACCCCTGACTGCCTCCTCCGCCGAGGAGGGGAGCCGTTCAGACGGCCGCCCTGTGCGGGGCGGAAGCGATTCTTGCCTCCTCAACTCGAGGCGCGAGGAAGCGATGCGCCTGATAAGTCAAATAAAGGCTGGTGAGCAGCACCAAGGCGCCCACGGCCACATGGGCGGTGGTCATGTTAACCACCGGCGGCAGGGGTTGAGGCGCGTTGCGGTCAGCCATCTTCACCACGTACGAACCAATGCCAAGGAAAACCTGGAGCAGCAGCAGAGCGCCCAGCAGCAAGGCAGGCCTGAGCAGGGCGGTCGTCTGCGAGAACCTGGTCATGATTCGAGTGACGACATAAGCCACGAACATGGTGACCACGCCTGCCCCTACCACGTGGGGCTGGATGCCGATTCCCGAGTGGCGGTAAACAGCCCCCAGAACCAGTTGCACGAGGATGACGCCCGTTGTGGCTGCGGTCAAGTGCCGAAGCGAGGCAGCGGAAGCGTCTTCAAGCTTGGGCTCGTCCCATCGCCAGTCGGTTCGGGTGAAAAAGGCCAGGCTGGCCGTGAGGCAAAAGAAGATTTGGGCCAGGGTGGCGTGACTGGTCGAGATGGCCACGGGCAAGTAAAAGAGCACGGTGATGCCGCCAAGCAAGGCCTGAGCCAGCACGGACAGCACAGCAGCCCCTGCGACCCATTTCACCCAGCGCCTCGAGTCCTTGATCCAGATCGCTAAGGCGAGAATGATGGTCAGGATTCCCACCGTCCCGGCAATCATCCGATGGCCGTGTTCAAACATGACCCCGCCCACCATGCGTGGCATGCGGAAGCTGCCGAAAGAAGTCGGCCAGTCAGGCACGGAAAGCCCTGCGTCGTTGCTGGTCACCAGGGCACCGGCGATAATCAAAATGAAGGTGCAGAATGCGATGAAGATTGCGTAGCGATGCAACCACGGATTGTAGGGTTTCGTTGCCATAAGGAGCACCTGAAGTCATCAGTTGTCAGTGGTCCGTTACCTGTGGGCGATTTGTCCCGGACAACGGACGATGGACAATTGACGGCAGAGACCTTTCTCCAGGTCCTTCAATGTCGTTCATGCGGTGAAGCATTTCGCGCAATTCCCAGTCTTGCTCAGCGGTCCAATCGGCCGCGCCCCAAAACCGGTTCCGGGAACGATAAACAACCACAAAGATGCCTGAACACATGACGAGCACAGGAAGGAGCAGGATAAGAATTCCACTTCGCAAAGCGTGCAGCGCGCCGGCTTTGGACGCCGCTGCGCTGGTATAGCACATCGCACAACCCTGCGCATAGGCCAGCGCAGAGGAGCACAACAGTACGGTTAGCGCGACCAGCCAATTAACTGCATGTTTAAGGACTTTTGCTAATGCCGCCATTCCGGTTCCCAACTGGGGTAGCACAGGCACTCTTGCCTGTGCTCAGTGCTAACGCACTCTTCCTGGCGCCGGCAGGAGTGCCTGTGCCAACTGATTAAACATCAAAGTACGGCCCATAGCCCCAAATCTAAATCTACACCTAATGTGGCCTCATCGCCAATAGTCTGAAGCTATCCGGGAACACCATGAACATCAAGAGAATGACCATCACTAGAGCGGGCATCAAGGCGGCCGCCATACTGGCCTTCTCGTAGCGCAAGTGCATGAAGTAAGCGATGATCAAGGATGCCTTGACCACCGAAAGGCCCATGAGCAGCACGATCATGATGTTCACCGCGAAAGCCTTGTACCCCAAGAAGACTTCCACGCCCGTCAGCGCCAGGAGCCAGAACCATACCACCAGGAAAACCTTGACGCCGCCTTCAGCGTGCTCGTGCGATACCGAATTCATGCAGCCCTCCGTCGAAAAGCGAAAACCGAAAGTGGAAAATCGAAAGTGGAAAATCGAAACTCGTTGCTCGTAACGTCACGCCCGCGAAAGCGGGGTCCACGAGGCTGTGGATTCCCGCCTTCGCGGGAATGACCCATTGCGCAGTTCCTCGGGTCTCGATTTTCGATTTTCGAATTTCGGTTTTCGAATTTCGGTTTTCGAATTTCGAATTTCGATTTTCGAATTTCGGTTTTCGAATTTCGATTTTCGCTTTTCCAGCTTCATCCCATCTTCACCGAGAGTATGTACACCAAGGGGAATATGAACATCCACACCAAGTCGACGAAATGCCAGTACAGGCCACTGACCTCCACATCCTCCGAAGTCAATTTCCCTTTGGCGGTCAGGGCGGCGACAACCCCCAGATAGACGACACCGCAGAAGACGTGGGTCATGTGCAAGCCTGTCAAGGTAAAGAAGGCCGCCCCGAACAGCGGCGCTCCCCAGGGGTTCTTGAAGAGGCGGACACCCTCTCGAATCAAGCCGGCCCACTCGGTGGCGTGGATGATGACGAAGGTCAAGCCACCCAGCATAGTGGCTCCCAACCACTTCACTACACTCGAGCGTTGTTGCAGCTTTGCGGCGCGCACGGCCATCACCATGGTGACGGAGCTGGTCAAGAGGATGACGGTCATGACCGTAGCCTTCACAATACCCGGGTAGAACTCGAAGGGCGTGGGCCAGGCGGGACTGGCTACGCGGACGTAGCTGTAAGCTATGATGATCGCGGAGAAGGTAATGGCGTCGGAGAGGATGAAGAGCCACATGCCCAGTTTTTTCGAGCCTGTGGCAAAGGGCGCTACGCCTCCTCCCCACGCTGATTCCGCAACCTGGCTGAGATTCGTGGTTATGACTTCGTTGCTGGCCATCCTAATCCCCCGTCCTCAAGAATAGTGGCTGGTGGCTAGTGGCTAGCACCTAGGCTGCTGCCTGGCGCTCGCCACTAACCACTAACCACTAACCGCTTGCTTCTTACATCCAACTCATGAGCACGAAAAAGACATAAATCCAAAGCGCATCCATGAAGTGCCAGTAAATTGCTGTCACATCCAGAGGCGTGCGCCGCGCCTGGCCCAAGGCAATGCGGCGGGCGCGAAAAACCACATAAGCAAGGGCCACAACACCCCCCAGCAAGTGGAAACCGTGCGTGGCCGTCAATACGTAAAAGAAAGAGCTGCCGGGGTTGCTGGCCAGATAAACTCCGCGCGCGGCCAGCTCGCGCCAGGCAATGAGCTGTCCGGCGAGGAAGCCGAGGCCCAAAACCAGTGTCGCCAAGAGCCACCGGATGAATGCCTTCGTTGCGCTCGCGCGGAGTGAGCGGCGGGAGAGCTCGAGGGTGGCGCTACTCGCGATCAGCACGAAGGTGTTCAGCCACAGGACTCGAGGCACGCGCACCGGAATCCAGTCGAACGACATCCCTTTGCGGACCACCAAGGCGCTGGTGAAGGCGGCGAACAACATCACAATGCCGGTTAGTGCGAACCACATACCCAGCCGATAAGTGCGCTCGGGTACCCGGAATTCTCCCCAACCCTCACCGCCGCCAAAGTCGCCCGGGCGGAAACCGGCTCCGCCGTGGCCGGCATCTCCGATCCTGATATCCTCTTCTGGCTTCGTTGGCGTTAATGTCGTGGATCCCATGGAAATCCTTGTCCGTGGTCAGTGGTCAGTTGTCCGTGGTCCGTTGTCCCTTGCTACTGACGACTGACAACTGACCACTGACGACTGCCGTTAGTGCCCGGCCATAATCCGCTCGGGCGAATTCTGCATGATGAAGTCCTTTGCGGCGCCCGGCACGCTGAACTCATAGGGACCGTTAAAAACCACCGGGTGCTTTCCGCCAAAGTTGTCAAAGGGCGGAGGCGAAGGGATTGTCCACTCGAGGGTTGTGGCCTCCCAGGGGTTCTGCGCTGCTTTCGCGCCCCTGAACATGCTCCAGAAAAGATTGAAGAGGAAGATCAGTTGCGCGCCGCCGGTAATGAACGCCGCGATAGAAATGAACCTGTGCACGGAAATCAGCGGCAGCAGGAAGTTGTCGATGAACTCCGAATACCGCCGTGGGTTTCCTTCCAGCCCCAGGTAATGCATGGGCATGAAAATTGCATAGACGCCCACAAAGGTGAACCAAAAGTGAATCTTCCCCAGCGTCGAGTTCATCATCCGGCCGAACATCTTGGGGAACCAGAAATAAGTCCCGGCGAAAATTCCGAAGATGGCGGCTACGCCCATAATCAGGTGGAAGTGAGCGAGGACGAAGTAGGTGTCGTGGAAATAGAGATCGATGGGCGGTTGGCCCAGGAAGATGCCACTGAGCCCGCCGGTGATGAAGACCGAGACGAACCCGATGGCGAACAACATGGGAGTTGTGAAGCGGATCTTCCCGCCGATCATCGTGCCGATCCAATTGAAGGTCTTGATGGCGGAGGGAACTCCAATCGCCATGGTGAGAATCGAGAAGGCAAAGGCCGAATAGGGGCTCATGCCGCTCACAAACATGTGGTGGCCCCACACGGTAAAACCCAAAACGCCGATGGCCGACATGGCGTAAACCATGGCGCGATAGCCAAAAATTGGCTTGCGAGAGAATGTCGAGATGATGTGCGAAGTAACGCCCATGCCGGGAAGAATGGCAATGTAAACCTCCGGATGGCCGAAGAACCAGAACAGGTGTTGCCACAGCAGAGGCGAGCCGCCGGTATGGTGAACGATCTTATCGCTTATGATCAGGCCGCCCGGGATGAAGAAACTGGTGCCCCCGACGCGGTCGAGGAAGAGGAGGACTCCAGCCGCCAGCAAGACCGCGAAGGAAAGCAGTCCCAAAATGGCGGTCAGAAACCAGGCCCAGCAGGTGAGGGGGAGCTTCATCAGGGAGAGCCCGCGGGCGCGCAGATCCAGCGTGGTCGCGATGAAGTTGATAGCGCCGAGCATCGACGCGACGCAGAAAAGGGCAATGGAAACTATCCAGAGATTCTCACCCATGGCCATCCCCGGACCTGCGTCGCCGCCCAGCGCGCTCAAGGGCGGATAAGAAGTCCAGCCTCCGATGGGGGGACCGTCCGGGATGAAAAACGTCGCCACCAATACCAGGAAAGCCGCGAAAGTGATCCAAAACGAAAGCATATTGAGGCGCGGGAAGGCCATGTCTTCAGCGCCGATCTGGATAGGCAGAAAGAAATTTCCGAAGCCGCTTTGGGGCGCCGTGGTCAGAACGAAAAACACCATCAACGTGCCGTGCAGGGTAAGGAGCGAGAGATAATATTCAGGGGTGATGACGCCGTGCGGCGCGCCGAGGGGGGAGAGCTTATCCAGCAGCGGCACGCTGGCTTGCGGCCAGACAAGGTGAAGGCGCATTAATATCGAGAGGGTTAGACCGACGAAGACGGAAACGAGAGCCAGGAAGTAATACTGGATGCCAATCACTTTGTGGTCGAGGCTGAAGAGATACTTCCGGATGAAACCGGTGGGCGCGTGCGCCACGTGCCCTTCAACCGCTTCCGCGTGAGCTCCTGCCATCAATGGCCTCCCGTGGGAATCGAAATTCGAAAAGCGAAAACCGAAAACCGAAAATCGAAACTCGAAACTGGAAACTGGAAATTGGAAACTGGAAACTCGAAATTCGAAATTCGAAACTCCCTATTTATGGCACGCCGCGCCTCGAGTCATTCCCGCGAAAGCGGCAATCCACCGCCCCATGGACCCCCGCTTTCGCGGGGGTGACGATATTATGGATGAGTCTTTGAGTTTCCATTTTCGAGTTTCGACTGCCGAGTTTCGAATTTCGAGTTTCGATTTTCCATTTTCCAATTTCGCTTTTCGGTTTTCGATTTTCCAGTTTCCAATTTCCAGTTTCCAATTTCGATTTTCGTTTTTCCCGCCCTACTGTGCTTGCGCCATACTCTGGAGCCACTTTTGGAAATCCTCCGGCTGCATCACGTTCAGGAAGGCGCGCATTTTATAGTGGCCCAAGCCGCATAACTCCGCGCAGGCAATCTCATAGGTACCAACCTTCGTGGCGGTGAAGTGGATGGGGATCTCCATCCCCGGAACCAAATCCTGTTTCATGCGAAGTTCACGAACGAAGAACGAATGGGTAACGTCCTTGGAACGCAAGATAAGCTCGACCGGTTGGTTCACCGGGATAGCGAGCGTGGCCGTAACGATGTCGTCTTTGGATGCCGCGTCATGGTCGCGGTCGAGCCCCAGAAAGTTCCCCGTGGCATCATCTACCTTCTCCGGATGCACGGGGCCAAACGTGCCATCCGGGCCGGGGTAGCGGAAGTACCACGCGAATTGTTGCCCCCAAACCTCCACCCTCATCGATCCAGGTTGCGCCCCCACAAAATGGACGAATGCCCAGATGTGGTAACCCATCAGGTTGAGTCCGATGAAAATGATGGCGGCGGCGAGAGTCCAGGTGAACTCGAGCTTATTGTTGCCGTGAGAGTAGCCGGCTTCCCGCCCGTCCCCACGGTCACGAAAACGCCAGACGGCGTAGGCCAGCGCCACCTGGGCGACAACGAAAATGATGCCCGTGATGATCAGGGTGAGCATGAACTGGCGGTCGATAGCATGGCCGTAATTGGCCGTGATATCGACGGGGAACCACCACGTCTTGGCCAGGAAAAAGTAACCGGAGACAAGAGTGATAAGAACCACCACCAGCGCAATCGCCAGCCCCATAGGTCATCGCTCCTATCAAGAACTCACCCCTCACCACGCTGCAAGGTGGAGAAATGTGCTGCAAGGTGTAGAACTGATCCGGGTCAAATTTTGATCGAAAAGCCCTGTGCTAACAGTGCGGAACTTTCCTCTAACTTAGATGAAACTCTACCCCTTAGGGTTCGGAAAAAACGAAAGTGGCTAGTGGTTAGTGGCTAGTGGTTCTCCCGCGAACCACTGCCGCCAGCCAATAATCAGAGTTCTTCCTACTAGCCACTAGCCACTAACCACTAGCCACCGCACTTACTACGCGGGGGCCTTAAACGTGAAGTCGGCCGTCTTCGTTTCCTTGGGTCCCACGGTCACTTTCTGCTCTTGCGTTTGACCGTCGCCGCCGCCCACAGCCGTCCAAGCCCCAATGGTGTAATCGCCAGGCGGAAGGCCCTTAATCGTATACGTGCCGTCGCTACTCGTCACTGCGTAGAAGGGAGTTTTCAACACGCCTACGTAGGCACGCATCCAGGGGTGCTGGTTACACTTCACCGGGATCATCACTTCTTCGCGTGCAAACTTCTGCGCGATGGGAGCGGCCCCTGGCGGTTGAGACATGTTCCATTCCCGGTTGTCCTTGGGCATGGGGTGGATGTTGTGCGTAGTGGCATCGCTGGAGACTATGTTGAGCGTCTGTCCCACCATGAGGCCCAGCACGTGCGGCTTGTACATGCAGCCATCCTGATCCAGGGTCACGGGATCCGAGGGCGTAGCGAAAACGTACTTTTCAGCCCCAGCCTTCACATACACGAAAACATTGGGCAACGTATTGTTCGAGTTAACTACATCATCTTCGGCGAAGACGGGCCCGTTGTGCTTCTTTACGCAAACGGGGTCCTGGTCCATCATGATTCGGTGCGGCTTCGGTTTGGCTCCGTCGAAAGAGACCTTGCCAGTGACTTCGCCTACGGTGGCTTGGTCAATCGGAGTTGGCTGAGCTGCAGTCGTGGTTTCTGCCGGCTGCTCGGTGGTCTCCTCGGTCTTCTTGCTGCAAGAGACCATGAACAGGGCCAATGCCGTCGCAAATGCGAGCAAGTAAATGATTCGTTTCTCCATTGTCATAACCTTTCTGCGCCCTTCGTTTGTGGCGCCGTAATCAAGCTAATAAGCCGGTAGCACAGGCACTCTTGCCTGTGTCGTGACTGGTGGCACAGCCACTCTTGCCTGTGTCGTGGCTGGTGACACAGGCACTCCTGCCTGTGTCCTGGTTGATGCACCACCTGCATATGGCACAGGCAGGAGTGCCTGTGCCACGGGCCCCGACTGAGACCTGCGCCGGTTCTCTGTTGTTTTGGGTTTGGCAGAAGCCGGATTCAAGTTGCTCCCGCTCATCTGGATGAGCCGCTGCTGCTCCTGAGGAGTCAACTCGAACAGGTAACGTACCAGCAGTTCCGCCTGGTCGCCGTTATATCCTTGGAACGACGGCGGCGTCGGTCCGGCGAAAACATAATGGTCCGCCTGCAGTTTGAACAATCCTGACGGCATGGCGGTGCCGGGATCGATCAGGGCCGGGTCGAGAATCCAGTGCCGCGCCCAATCGGGCTTGAGCCGGTCGGCGGCCAGCAGGAAATTCGGCGCTGTCGCATACTGGTCGTGGGACGGCGACCCGATGGCGTGGCATTTCAAGCAGGGCGCTCCCGGACTGGTAAACAAGGCCCTGGCCATGGCGATTTCCTGCTCCGTCAGCGGCTCCTGCTTTGCCGGGATATAAGGCATGGGTTGTTGTGAGAGTGCCTGGAAGAAGCTGACCAGTTTGCGAATCTCGATGGGAGAGAAATAAAAAGTGGGCATGCGCAATTTCAAGTAGCTGCGCACACCGTCGCGGTCGGGGTCCTTTTCAGTCAGGGCCGGGTTGGCGAGAAATCTGGCCAGCCATTCGGGGTTGACGCGGGCGCCTTCCGTCAGCAGGCGAGGCGGCAATTGACTCTTGCCATCGGGCGTCTGATACTGCGGCAAGGTCATCACCACGCTGTTTTGGTCAAGCGTGAACTGGTGGCAGCCCATGCAATTGTATTTCTGGACGATCCACCAGCCCTCCTGAATATCGCGGCGGTAATCCGCCGGACGATAGAAATAGCGCTCGGGGTATTCGGAGGTGACGCTGCCCATGAGTAACGTGGTGAGAGCCCGAATTTCACCCGGCTTGTTCTCAAAATCGAAGTCCGGCATCTTCAGCTCTTCGCCTTCGGCCTTGATCATCCCCTCGTCGAAGATCTCCGGCTTGGCCAGCTTGTGCTCGAAGAATCCTTTATGACTGTACCAATCCTTCTCCTTGGCCTGCTTGATGAAGAGAGCGAAGTCCATCTGCTCGAGGGGCTTGCTTCCCTCCGCGGTCAATTCCGTGCCGATCCTTCCTTCGTTCTCGAGGCCCGCGATTTCGTGGCATCCCGCGCAACCGTATCGCCGCACAACCTCTTCTCCCTTGGCCTTCATCTTGGGATCGTTCAGGTAAGGAGCAGCCGCATAACTGGATGGATCTTTCTCTTTCAAAGTCATGAGGTAGCTGGCGATGTTCCGCGCCTCGTCCATCGAGAGCCGGAGGTTCGGCATCGCAGTCATCTGTTCCACCAGCAGCTCGTGCCCGTCGTTCGGACACTTCGAATGCTCGGCATCGAAGACGAAGGGCAGGCCGTGCTTCTTGTAGTCGTCCGCAGTCAGGTCTCGTTTTTCATAAGGGCAGTAAGGGTTGGTGCGCTCGCGGGGATTGTGAACCCAGCGCACGAGGTAATCGTAATTATCTTTCTCTCCCACGCGGCTGAGGTTGGCGGCAAACCATCCACCCACCGCATTCGATCCTTCGCCCACTGAGTGGCATGCCATGCAGCCCCGCGTCTGGAAACTCTCTTTGCCTTTCGCCGGATCTCCCGCAGACTGTTTGGGGAGTTGCCCATCCAAACCGCTTTGCCAAATGAAGGCTGCGACCGCCGGCAGTTCGTCCTCGTCCAGGCGGAATCGTGGCATTTTCGTAGTCGGCCGGAAGGCATGGGGGTTTTGAAGCCAGACCGGGACCCACTCCGGCCTGAGCTTCATGCGGACCTCTTTGAGATCAGGCCCCACCTTCTTCATGTCCTCGAGCAGGTTCTTGACGCGGCGATCCTGTTGGTCGATCTGCAAGTTGATCTTGCTGATCGAAACTTGAAGCTCGTTAGCTTTCAGATAAGCCTTCTGCGCGGTTTCGTTGTCCGGCGCCTGATCGCCCGCCTGGATGCTCTTTTGCACTTCCAACTTATCTTCTGCGCGCTGCTTCTCCGCTTGTTCAATAGTGCGCTGGGTCGCGAGCAACTGTTCCGGCTCGGGGTCATAACCCTGATAAACATGGCAGCCCATACAGCCCCGCCACTCGAACAGTTGTTTCCCCTGGGAGAGGGTCGGAGCATGGGCGAGCACCATGTCGCTCGAGTGGCACTGCTGGCATCCCGCCTCGACATTTACCATGGGATGGAGCGGCCAGAGCCAGTGCTCGTCGTGCCCATGGGCTTTTTCCACTCGGGCGATGTCCATGCCGTTGCCGTTGTGACACGGCGTGCAACCGTACTTGTCCGGGTCGTGGAGGGTGAGCAAATCCGGATCGGGATGCGAAGTGAAGGCCGCGGCCATGGGATCTTTCGCCCCACCCATGTCCTTGCGGGTCATGACCACCGGCTCGCTAATCCCCACGTGGCAGCTCTCGCAGCGGTCCACAATCCCAAGATCGGGGTTATTGATCTGCTTGATTTCCACCGTAAAGTCCTGGTTCTTTTTCTGCAGCCCCCGCAAAGCCTCCACGGTAGGCCCGTCGATGTGGTCCTTCACATAGGAATCAACTTCATTTTGCAATTCCGAAACGGGATGAAGCAGACTCGCCTTTTCGAGCAGCAGCTTTCCTTTCTCCTGTTGGAGATCGGTAAACATCGCCTCGAGCTGGTCGAAAGTCAGGCGCAACTTTTCTTCATTTCCTCCGGACTGGGCAGGAGGAAGGGTCAACTGGAAAGGACCGCTTTCGTATTGGTCAAGGTCTTTCTGAAGCGATTGTTTGCTTCCGCGACTCGAGGTGTGCTCGATAATATAGATCTGCGACCCGACGTAAGCTCGAGCCGTGGTCAGCAGATTGAGCACCGCGGCGGTGCGGGCGTCTACCTGGGCCGACTGCGCGTCCAGCTCCTTGACCTTGGGCCCCGTCTCCTTCTGCATGTCCTCGAGTTTCTGCTTGAGCGCCAGATACTCCGGAGAATTCTCAATCACCTTCTCTTTGGCGCGCTGAATCGGAACCTGTTTCCTCAGGAAGGCCGCGTATCGCTGCACAAATGCCCTCTGGTATTCCTTCCAGGGCCGTAGGCCAAAAAACTCATCATAAAGAGACCACCACAAGGTTATGACCAGGAGTACCGAAGCAATGAGCAGGTACACCGCCAGAGACTGGCTTACAACCGGGTCTTTGTCCGGCGTGTCAGGCAAGTTGTACCTCCTGCGGTTGATGGGGATGGCGCCTTAGACGTTGAACCATGGAGTAACCCAGATGTACTTGATCCGGAACAAATGACGAATCACAATCTTGATCGGCAGCAGCAGCATCATGATCAAAAAGACTTGCATGGTGGCGTACTGGAGAAAGCTCATGCGTTGGTAAATCTTCCGGTTGAACGTCGTGGCGGTGATGATCTTGTGCAGCCCGAAACCCGCGGCGGCAAAATACAGTCCCATGACCACCGCCCCCAGAACCACTTTCCCCCACATCGCGGTAATGCCAAAGAGATCGGGAACGTCTCGATTCACCTCGAACACCACTCGGCTGGGATCCCAGGTCTGCCCTGGCCAGAACCACATCCACCCCGGGCCGCGGATAAAGGTGCCAATCACCACCATCAGCAGCCACAAGAGCATGAACCCGAAGCAGAACGTCGCAATGGCGAATTTTCTCTGCTTCAGGGTATAGTAGCCCGACCCCAGCGGGTTGGCATCAATATAAGGGATAATCATCAATCCGATAATAATAAGTGTCGGCATCACCACGCCGGCAATCCAGGGATCGAAGTAGACCAGCATCTCTTGCAGGCCCAGGAAGTACCACGGCGCTTTGGCCGGATTCATGGTGAGGTTGGGATTGGCCAGCTCTTCCAAGGGGGCATTCAAGGTCAACGACCAAACCATCAGAATGACCGTCAGAATAATGGCCGCCAGGAATTCAATGCGCATCAGGTAAGGCCAGGTCTGCACTTCCCGCGTCCAGCCGGGTTTCCAGGGCTGCGTCTTGCGATAATGCGTCTTGGCAAGCTGGGGGTCTGCCTCGAGCTGCGCAATCAGCCGGTCATTGGCGCGGGCTTGCCGCACCGCATACCAGGTATAGAAAGGCACCAGAAAGAGGATAGCGACGATAGGAACATTATCGGGAGCGGAGACGATTTCCCAGAGTTGATGCCAGTCCATCGACGAACCCTTTCGGAGTCGAAAGTCGAGAGTGCGGCTCCACTTTCGACTTTTGACTCTCGACTTTCGACTGCTCTTAGAACTTCCGCTCCGGCTTAATCTCACTCTCGAGCACCATGGGCGCCGGCCCGGAGATTCCTCCATCTTTCCTCACTCGCCAGAAGTGCACGCCCATAAACGTTGCGGCGATAAGAGGAATGGCGAGGCAGTGCCAGATATAAGCGCGCAGCAAGGCGTTGGCGTCCACAATCGAGCCGCCCAGCAAGGCGAAGCGCACATCGTTGTACGCGGTCATTCCGAACTGCGGTCCGAAAGGCCCTTCATGCCCCAGCAGCGGGGTTGCGCGCGCCATATTGGTTCCCACCGTGACCGCCCAGAATCCCAACTGGTCATCCGGCAGCAAGTAGCCGGTGAAGGAAAGTAGCATAGTTAGCACCAGCAGGATTACACCCACGCACCAGTTGAATTCGCGCGGCTTCTTATACGATCCCGTGAGGAACACCCTGAACATATGGAGCCAGACCGCAATAATCATCAGGTGCGCGGCCCAGCGGTGCATGTTCCTGAGCAGCCTGCCGAAGGGAACGTCGTTCATCAAGTAAATGATGTCGCGATAGGCCTGCCCCTTGGTGGGATGGTAATAGAACATCAGCAGCACGCCCGTGATGGTCAGCACGAGGAAGAGATAAAACGTCATGCCGCCCATGCCCCAGGTGTAGTTGTAGCGCACCGCGTCACGATTGATCTTGGCCGGATGAAGGTGGAAGAAAACGTTGGTGAGAACGCTCAGCGCCCGGCTGCGCTCGCTCTCATCATGCTTAACGCGGAAGACCGACTTGTAAAGCTGGGTCTTGGTTGGCTTCTTGAGACTGTCCAGATCTTCCTTGGCCTTTTCCTTGAGGACTTTGACGTCCTCCTGGACCTCTTCCAGCAGGCCCGTTAAGCCTCTCTTTTCTCTCTTCTCGTTCTGCTCGTCAGCCATCCCGTCTCCGTTCAAGTGGCTAGTGGTTAGTGGCTAGTGGTTAGTCACTACCCTAGCCACTATCGAGCCGCTGCTCTTTGCTAGTCATTAACCCGATCAATGACTAGCCGCTAGCAACTGGCCACTAACCACTAGCCACTAGCCACTAACCACTGTTTTTAGACCGTGATAAACGCGCCCGGATCTTCAAAGTCGTCCGGGCCACCCTGGCTCTTGAACCAGGAATAGAGCCGAGCGGTGTCCACTACGATTTGCCCGTCCGCGCTCAGCTCCACGTGGGCGCGATCCATGGGCCGCGGCGCGGGCCCTTCGAAATTGATCCCTTCGGGAGTGTAGCCGCTGCCGTGGCAGGGACACTTGAACTTGCTCTCCGCGGGCTTCCAATCCGGCGTGCATCCCAAGTGGGTGCACTTGGCAAATATGCAGAAAAGGCGCGGCGGCTCTTTCACCACCCAGATGCGGTACGCCTGCTTGTATTTCTCATTAACCCCGATACTGAAGTCCGAAGGATAACCGATGTTATGCACCGTATCGGGCTCGAAGAGGGCGCGCGGGAAAAAAAAGCGGAGGAACATGAGGAAATTGGCGGCCACGAATCCCCACACACAACTCCAAATGATGCGCCGTCTCAGCTTGCTTGGGCCGGGCGTCTCCCCAGCCGGAGCGCTTGCAGGCTTGGCTGGAGCGGCTGCCTTTGCAGCCGGCTTGGGTGGAGTTGCGACAACACTGGTCTCTTGAGCCTTCGCAGTGGTGGTGGAAGGTGTAGCGTCCGCATTCGCCATGCCCGAACCCCTCTGATTAGGGAGTGAACCCGAATGTGTCGAAGAAACAAAGCCCGAAATTCCAATATAAGAGAAAGTTTGAAGAGGTGTCAACAGCGCGAAACAAGAAAACAGCAAAGAATCGAGATTTGAGTTGATGGGGACTTCTTGTCTCTTGACAGACAGGTCGGGATAGGCTAGCATACTAAGCGGTAGGCGCCGGGTGTCGGGTGTTGGGGGTCAGGAGCCAAAAGTCAGGAGTCCGTAGTCAGGATAGTGGAGTCTGGAATTTGGAATGGGGAATCTCGAATCTCGAGTCAGAAGTCGATAGTCAGGTGTCAGGAGCCGACAAAGCTTTTGGCGCGCCTCGCAGCCCAGGACAAAATGTTCCTTGCGGCCGAGGAAGGGTGCATGTAGCAACTTTAGTTGAAGGAACAAACCGGGAATGTCCATGAAAACAAAGGGGAGAGTCAAAAAGTCGACATTCGGCCCCTCGCATAGATCTCGACTGGTTGTCAGCAACGGTTGCTAACTGCTCGACTCTTCGACTCTCGACTCCTCGACTTTGAAGGAACAAACCGGGAATGTATATGAAAACAAAAGTGAGAGTCAAGAAGTCCACATTCGACTACCGCACAGACATGGACTAATTGTCAGGAACGGTTACTAACTGCTCGACTCGTCGACTCTCGACTCTCGACTTCTCGACTCTCGACTTCTCGACTCCTCGACTTTCTACTGGCCCCAGTCCAGGATCACCTTGCCGGCCTGACCAGACAGCATGGCGTCGAACGCCTCCTGAAACCTCGTGAAGGGGAACCGGTGCGTAATGACCGGCTTGATATCAAGACCGGACTGGAGCATCACCGTCATCTTGTACCACGTCTCGTACATCTCGCGGCCGTAAATGCCCTTCAGCGTGAGCATGTTGAAGATCACCGTATTCCAGTCGATGACGAACTCTTCGGAGGGAATGCCCAGCAAGGCGATTCGGCCCCCGTGCGACATGTTCGCCAGCATGTCTCGCAGTGCCGATCCATTGCCTGACATTTCCAGGCCCACATCGAATCCTTCCTTCATGCCAAGTTGCTTCTGCACCTCTTTCAAGTCGGTTTCACGCGGGTTCACCGCCATCGTCACGCCCATTTTGCGCGCCAGTTCCAAGCGCCACGGGTTGACGTCCGTTTGCACCACAAAGCGAGCGCCGGCGTGCCGCACCACCGCCGCCGCCATCAGTCCGATGGGCCCCGCGCCGGTGATCAGCACATCCTCGCCTAAAACGGGAAAGGCAAGCGCGGTATGCACGGCATTGCCGAAGGGATCGAAGATGCAGGCAACTTCGGGATCAATGTTGGCGTGATGCACCCAGACGTTACTCATGGGCACTGAGATGTACTCCGCGTAACTACCGGGCCGGTGCACGCCCAACCCTTTGCTGTGCGCGCACAAATGCCGCCTGCCCGCCAGGCAATTGCGGCAACGGCCGCAGACCACGTGCCCCTCTGCTCCGACGAGCTGACCGGGGAAGAAATCGGTGACGTTCGACCCTACCCTCGCTACCTCGCCCACAAACTCGTGGCCGACGACCATGGGCACGGGGATGGTTTTGCTGGCCCACGCGTCCCACTTCAGGATGTGCAGGTCGGTGCCGCAGATGGACGCGCGATGCACGCGAATCAATACATCATTGATGCCGATCTCCGGCGTCGGCGCTTCCTCCAGCCAGAGCCCCGGCTCTGGCCGGCTCTTCACCAGCGCTTTCATTTTGTTCGGAATGTTCTCACTCATTCGTTTCCTCCTGCATGGTCTCTTGAGCGTGGCATTTTACCAGTGAACGTTACCCCTGACATCACAAACAGACCGCAGCACAAACTCGCTCGAGCGCGGGTGACGCCATCTCGGGGAGAATTATCCGGCGAGAGCAGCGGCATAGGCCTCCAGTAGAGAGCGCTTCTCGATTTCCCAGTTGAGAGATTCCTCGACCCGCCTTCGCCCGCGCGCGCCTAGCTCGTGACGCAAGCTCTCTGAGTCAAGAATCCTCAGAATCTTCTGCGCGAAGTCTTCCGTGTCGCCAGGACGCGCGTACAGGGCTGCCTCTGCCGCTGCGCGCCGGCCTTCAGTGAGGTCGTAGAGCACGATGGGGAGGCCAAAGGCCATGTACTCGAAAATCTTGTTCATGGTGGATTTGTCGTTCATCGCCGTGGCCGGGTCGGGCGCCACTCCCACGTCGGCAGTCGAGAGATATGCCGCGACCTCCTCATCCGAGAGGTGTCCCGGAAACTTCACCAGCGGCTCCAGGGCCTTTTCGGCAGCTATGGCTTTCAGCCGTGGCGCCTCAGTCCCTGCGCCGATCAGCACGAAGAGAATGTCGCGGCGCTGGGTGCGACGAACGACCAAGTCAATTGACTCCAGCAGCAGATCAAGCCCGTCCTGAGGGCCCATCACGCCAAGGTAGACGACGAGATGGCGCCGGCCCTCCTTGAGTTCGGGCTGTGCAGGGCCTTTACGCGTTCGAGCCAGGTCGGGGCAACTTCGCACCACGAACACTCGGTCATCGGGCATTTTCCCTCGAACTCGCGCAACTTCGCGGTAGGACTCGTTTGTGGCAATCGAGACGTCGGCGGTGCGGAAGGTCATGCGTTCCGCCCAGCAGACCAGCCAATATCCCAAGTCCCGCCGTCCGAATTTGGCTTCGTAGAGCTCGGGATTCAGATCGTGATGGTCGAAGATAAAGCGCACGCCAAAGAGTTTGAAGAAAAGCCCGATCAAGAAAGTTGTGTCCGGCGGATTACACGCATGGAGAGCGCGGAAGCGCGTGCGCGCGTAGACAACCAGGGCCAAGCGCATCTGTGCCGCGAGCGCCAGGGCGTACTCGACGACATAGCCGAGCGGACCCGACGCCTCCCGGACCCGGTAACGGTATACTTCGATGTCCTCGAGCGTCTCTCGACTTCGTTCGAAGCCTCGAGCTTTCGGACAGATGACCGAGACACGGTATCCGGCGTCGCGCAGGGCAAGGGCCTCCTGCCACACTCGCCGATCGACTGGAACCGGTAAGTTCTCGATAATAATGCAGACGCCGGTTTTCTTATTTTGCATGCCGGCACCAAACCATCACAATTTCTCAAACCCGTTCCCGCAAGCCGGGTAGAGCAAGTGGAACAGTGTCATCGCCAGGTAGCGTGGATAGGATCGATGATCGGAAAGGACGCCGTAATCACGGTACGAGTAGTCGAAGCCGCCGTCCGGGCGTTGGTGAGCGAGAACGCGATTATAGCAGGCGTCGATCAATTCGGGTCGAACGCCCAGCCGCACTCGCAAACCTTCGTGGAGAGCTGCTCCCATCGCCGCCGTGTAGTAGTCGACCTCGGGACCTCCACCGCGGGCGTGACGACAATCCTTGCTGCAAGCTCCCGTTGGCTGCACGCCAGTCTCCAGGAACCGCGCCAGCCTTGTAAGCAAGGGTTCTGCCCAGCGGCCTGGCTTTAAGGAGTTAGACCATGCGAGATGCAGGAACTCAAAGGCATTGTACTGATAGCACAGGTAGTGTGGCCGCGACTTCTCGTATTCGTTCCCAATGATGTAGGGGAGCTCACCGGAGGGAAGTTGCGCCGCCGCTACGAAATCGAGCAGTGCGCATACGTGCTCGAGGTAGCGCTCTTCCCGCGTGGCCTGCCACAAGCGAAGAAAATACCAGGCCGCGATCACGGAGTTATTCGTCACCTTGCCGCGTGGTTGATCAAAGTAATTGATGACCTTCCCCACCGTGTGGCTCTGAAATCCGATGCGATTCACCATGAACTCGTAAGCACGCACCGCTCCCTCGAGAAGGTCCTTTCGCCCTTCACGGTGGTAGGTCGCCAGCAGCGCCACGCCGCCCCAAATCCCTTCCAGGGTGGCAATCAGATGCTTGCGTTCCGGCAGGGGGTATTTCCAATAGCCCTCGCCTGTTTCCAGGGCCAGCGTGGCCTCGGAGCTCCGCATGGCAATTTCGCGATAGCGTGGCTCGCCGGTGGCATCGTAAAGCAGCCAGTTCGCGAGCACCCAGTATCCCTGGGTCTGGGTGAAGACGTAATCGTCGCCCCAGGGAACGAACTCCAGCGCGCTCTTCAGAAACCGCCAGGCGCGCAGGTTAAACCGCACTCCAGGGTCGGGTCCATGGAGTATTCCGCTCTTGTAGTGAGTTCGATCGAGGTGGAAGTGGAGGCGTTCCGCGGATTGGATGAGCTCTTTGCGTCTGGGCATTCGAGACGATTGAGTGTAATCGAAAATCGAGCTCAACTGCCAAGAAAGTGACTCCCCTCCTCGTCTGAGGAGAGGGTCTGGGGGGTGGTGAGTGCAGGGGCAACAACCGGCCAACCACCCCTGACCCCTCCTTAACAAGGAGGGGAATCTACCGAACGTCAAGAGCGCGTCACTCGAGAGTAAACCTCCATAATTCTCTTCGCTGTGGCGGGCATGGAGAAGGGAACCAGCCTCTCGCGGCCGCGGCCGCGTTCTCCGCGGCGGCACACCTCCGCGATTTTAGCTGCCATGGCATCGACATCGCGAGGAACGATGTAATTCCCGTCGCTCTCATAGATGAAGTCCGCTGCGTCTCCAACCTCCACCGAAATGACGGGCAGGTTTGTTGCCATAGCTTCTTTGATCGCGTTGGGTGAACCTTCAATCGTAGAAGCCATGACTAAGACGTCGGCGGCGTTCATATAAAGCGGCATTTCGGAATGTGGTTTTCTGCGTACCTGAAGGATCTCGAGTTGAGGGAACTCTTCTTTTGCCTTGGCGACGGCGGCTGCAATGAAATCAAAGCGCTTCCGCTGCTCTTGGGGACTGTATGGAAACAGGACGTACTTCGTCCCTGGGTCCAGGCCGGCGAGGCGGCGTGCCTCACCGTGGTCCATAGGACGGAACAGTTCCATATCGATTCCACAGGGGATGATCTCCGCCGACTGCAAACTCAACGCTCGGCGCATTTGACGGTTTTGCACGATAACAGCGGAGGCCAGCGGCGCCAGCAAATAACTCGAGGCCTGGAAGAATCGGCCGGTGGGGGTGATATGGCCGTCCGTCGCAGGCCGGCCCAGAACGTCGTCCCCGTGGAAGGTAATCACCAGGGGCACGCCAAGCTGAAAACGAGCGACCCAACCGGATAGACCGAAATGAGCGTGTATCAGGTCGTAATTCTTGGCTCGCAACCGGCGCCGCACCTCTCCGATTCCGAACAAGTAATTCCATCGCGATTGCCGGCCATTCACGAAAAGCACGTCGTAATCCACACCCAGAGGGCGAAGGGACTCGAGTTGGTCCTGGACGAAGCTGCCGAAGCTGGGGTCCGCCTCGTTCGGCCACATGTTCGTCACAACCAGAACCCGATATCTCTTAGCCATAGCAGTTTCCGTGCGGCCCGCTACGCAGGTTTATTCCCGCGCATTGCCACCGGGCGAGGCAGGAGCCTGATGTTCTCGAGCCCAGCCTTTTCGAACCAGGCTTGAACCTGCGCGTAAGTATGTTTCCACTGGTAACGGGGCGAGTACCAGTCGAAGGTATCGAGCACACGCCATTCGGGGTCGGGATGCATGGCGATCTTAGTGAGGAGGCGCAGGGGATAGAAGATTGGGATGCGGTACACATAGTAGAGAGGAATGGCTACATGGCAAAGCGCGTAGAGCCACCGGCTGGGGAGGCGAGTGGTGAAGAACCGTTGAAAGCGGCTCGATGCTTCCGTCACCCAATCGAGTTCCGGCGCTAACCGGGAAACCAGCTTTTGCCACTTCGCTGGAATCAGATAGTTAACGTCCTGGGCCAGCACCTCGTTCACCCGATCCGGGAAGTATTGGAACGTCTCGGTGAGACGGCGGCGAGGGTAGACCCAGATGGCCGCCACGCCCTGAGGTTTCAAGGTCGCAGCCATGCGCAGAAAACCCTCCCGGCTATCGGCAGTGTTGGGCAGCACGCCGATGCTGTAGGCGAAGTCGAATGTTCCAGGGCGAAACGGGGGGAAGAGCGCGTCGGCTTGAATGAAGTGGCAGTTCGGCAGGCTGCGCAGGTTTTGCCGCGCGACATCAACCGCTAAGCTGAGGTCGAGTCCCACGGTTTCTGCCCCCGCCCGCGCCACGATATCCATGAATCGACCACTCCCGCAACCCACGTCGAGCACCAGCTTGCCGGAGAGTTCTTGCGGCCGCGTTCCGGTGGAAACCACGAACGCGGACTCGCTGAGGTTTCGCGACGCGGTGTCGAACTGCGTGCGGCGCCACTGCTTCCACTCGAAGCTGAAACTCGCCACGTAAGCATCGCTTTGCACAAAGCGAGGGATGCCATCCCGAATGGGAAAGTCGCAGCGGCACTTCGGGCAACCGAGAAGACCCGCAAGAATCTCCTCGCTGTCCTGGTGCTCGATATGAATCCGCAGCGGTCCGGAACATTCCGGACAAGCCAGCAACTCGGCCAATCGGGGTTTCACGGGAAGGTCACCTTTACCAGACGATTATACCGCGTAGCGCGGTCATCCCCTTGCTGCGCTCAGGGCAGGCTCTACCCGCGAGCCTCCCGCCACAGCGGGCAAGACGCACGCGCTACGCAGGCGGCTTTCGAGCCACACAGTAGATCAAAGGAGAAGTCCAACGGTTTTGCGGGAGCCGAACGATGTGGTCATCAACCAGCCAGACGGCCCTGGAAATCGCCGTATGGGAGCGGATTGTGAACCAGTGAAGAAGATTCCTGGGCCACCTTTCCACGTTGATGACCTCCAAACAGATCGGCAAGAAATAGTCGCAGCTTTCAATCTCCAACCCAGCCTGCCGATGAGCGGAAGCCAGTGCCTCGCGGCTCATGGGTACATGAGCATCGTACATAACCCGGTCGAGCAGCTTTTGATATTTTCCCAGAACGCCGGTGAAGTTGGGAATGTCGTCGAACATTCTCCCGCCGGGCTTAAGCAGCTTCGCCATGGCCCGTAAAGCTTCCGCGGTCTGCTCAAAATGCTCGATGACCCCGAAGGAAATCACCACGTCGAACCGTCCCATGAGCTGTGCGGGTACTGAGAAGAAATTCGTGCAATAGACCTCGCCTTTAACTCCTTCCCTCTCCAGAATCTTGCGAGCCCTATCGCAGCCCATTTCCGAGCGGTCAATTCCGGAGACCTTGAAGCCGAACTGTTTTGCAAAATAAGGCAAATAAGCCGATTGTGCGCACCCAACCTCAACCAGTTCCATGGAAGAGGTGTCGTAGCCGGCGAAGATTCGCTCGAAGGTGTGATGAAATCTCCGCACCACATAGGTCTTGAGGCCACGGCGTTGAGGATCAAGAGGAGCGGGCAGGCGAGTCCTTTTCCACCACTCTTCCCAGAACTCCTCACCGGCCTTATCGCCGCCGGGATGGTCACTGTTTTTCGCTTCGATCAATTCCCTTCCCCTCTAACGACATGTTACCACGTGGGCTGGTGGCACAGGCACCCATGCCTGTGTTGAGTATCTCTTCGTACTCTCGAATTATGGTTCTCACGTCGAAGCGGCTAAGAAAGGCGTCCAGGCTTTGGTCCGGTTGCATCTCCCTCCCCGCAGATTTGAGCGCGGAGATAATTGTCTCTGCCAGCGCCTTGGGATCGGATGGCCGTACCAGTCGCGCGATGGGACAGCCGGCAAGTATCTCCCGCAATGCCCCTGGACAGTCTGAGGCGACCACCGGCGTTCCTACAGCCAGAGCTTCGATCACCACCAGACCGAAGCCCTCGTAACGCGAGGGGAGGACGAACAAATCCGCATGCTTGAAGTAGGGATGGGGATTGGGCTGAAATCCGGCTAGCTGAACCACTCCGGTCAGCCCCAGCCGTTCCCGCTGGGCTAGCAGGCCGGGTTTAAGTGGTCCCTCGCCGAGAATTGTAAGGTCAGCATCCAAAATCGCGTCCCGCACTAAGGGCATGGCGTCCAGAAGGACGTCGAACCCCTTCTCCTTTGCCAGCCGCCCGGCGGCAACAAGATGTGGGCCCTTGCCGGAGTAAGGATTACCCCCCGCCTCCGCCAGTCGTCGCGTGAGGCCGAGATCCACGGGATTATAGAGGCGCGCCAGCTTGCTTCGAGGAACGCCGAAGTTACCAACCAAGTCCTCCACCACGTAGTCTCCCACGCAGATTATCCCGTCGGCGTGCGGGTAAAACCGCCGGTAAAGCCAATTCCAAATAAGGCGATGCCGGCGCCCTTGTGCGTTCAGAGCGCTTGGCGAGGTATCTTCCCGCGCCAGCACCCGCACCCCCGGCGGCAGAAAAGGCCTTAAGAATACAGCGGCCAGATTCAGTTCGCCCATGACCGAGTGTATGACCTGCGGCTTCAGCTTCCAACTCAGACGAATTATGCCCGGCAAGGCGCGACGGACACGTTTGGCTTTCAGATCGTGGATTGGGACATCAGCCGGTACGTCCTTTAGGAGCGGACCTACGGCCGCGACCAAGGCCAAGTGAGGTTCGAAGCGCGAGCGATCCAGATGCTGGAGGAGAGTCACAATCACCCGCTCCGCTCCCCCGCCACTGAGGCTGGGCATGAGAAACAAGATTCGCTTGCGGGCTGTTTTCATAGCAACGCCTTGGCAATGGAAGCATAAACCAACGCGCAGGAGACCAGGTATACGAACGATGTAGAGAGAGCGATGCCCGCCACGCCCATGTACCGCATCAGGATGAAATTGAGGACTATATTGACAACCATGTTCACACCGGCAATCACCATGAGCACCCAGTTCTTCTTCAAGGCGCTGACCAAGCGCACTCCGAGATTAGCAAGAAAATAGAAAGGGATCTGGAGCGAGAGCATGGCCTGCACACGGCTCACGACACTCGTATCCGCGGCAGTGAAGGCTCCGCGCTGGAAGACAATCTTGATCAGAGGGTGAGCAAACACTACCAGGCACGCGGTGATGGGGACCGTCACCAGGACAATTAAGCGGGCATAAACTTTCAGAGTGTGGCGGCAGCCGCTCCAGTCCTGGTTCGCCACCATCTGTGAGAAATAGGGAAGCGCCGCCGTGCCCAGAGGCGTCGCGCCGACCACGATAAAGACGCTGACGATCTTTCGTGCATAATTCAGGGCGGCCACACTGCCGGGCTCGAGCATGGCGGCCATGGATTGGTCGACTAGTTCAGTGCTGCCCATCAACAGCGCGCCGGCCAACATGGGCGCATACTGGCCGACGACCATGCGCAAGCTGGCGTCCCACCCGTACCAGCGGGGCTCCAACCGGACGCCTCTCTTTTTCAGCAGCCAGCCCAATACCGTGGCCTGCAAGGAGACGCCCACGACAGTCCCCGCTGCCAAGGTATAGATGCCCCAGGTTTTGCCCAGCAGCAATAGAAAAGCAATTATGGAAAGAGGCGTCAGTATGGCTGATAGCGCGGGCAGGCCAAAGTGCTCTCCGGCGTTCAAGACGGCGGTCCACGCCACTGCCAGCCCGCTTAAGACTATAAATGGCAAAAGGGAATAAAGAAGCTGCCGGGTAAGCATCAACTTTGCCGGGCTGAAACCTGAACCCAGCAGAGGCAGGAAATAGGGAGCGAGCGCGCAGACAACGACAGAGACTCCCGCCAGGAGTATCAGGCTGACGACCATAACGCCGGAAAAGAGTCGCTGAGCTGCCTCTTTCCCCTCCCTCTCGCGGACTTCGATGAAGGTGGGGATCATGGCCGCATTGAAAGAACCCGCTATCAGGTTCACCAGGAAGGAGGGGAGGAGGAAGGCAATCAGGAAGGCGTCTAGCGCGTCGCTCCGCCCGAACCAGCGCGCCACAGCCAATTCTTTTGCCGTGGATGCGAGGCCTGCAAGAGCGGAGCACGCAGCCACGCTGGCGGCGGCGTTGAAGATCTTGCGGCCTGGACTGAGCGACGAGGACGTTTGAGGTGGTGAGGAGGTGGGCTGCATGCCGTTATGACGGAATCTTCCGCCACTCGAAATTCACGAGACAGCGATAATTGGTGGCGTATAGTCGGGCAAGCATGTGGGCATTGTAACATCCTGGGGAAGGGAATAGGGAATAGGGAACAGGCGACAGGGAACAGAAAACAGGGAAACGCCCGTGTCACGTCCATGTCAGATAGCGTTGTCTGTTCCCAGTTCCCTATTCCCTGTTCCCTATTCCCTGTTCCCTATTCCCTGTTCCCTCCCCCAATGGGAAGCGCGCGCAGTGCCGCCAAAGCCGCCAGGTAAGCAACACTTCCCGTACCGCACAACTCGCAGAGATAAATGAAGTTCCGCAGACCGGAGGGAGGGGGCGCAAGCCAGAGGCGGAGGGTCCAAACCGTCAGGGCCGTCAAGGTTGCTCCCAGCAGATTTCTGGAGGCGCGACGCACCTCGTCCCGGCCCAAGGCTCCTCGAAGGTCGCCGAGATTTCTCGTGATTGCCAGGGTGGACACAAACACCGACGCCACCAATAAGCCCAACGGTATACCCCTTGCCCCCAACCGAAGAACGCCGACGTAAAACAGATCGAATCCCAAGTTGAGACTGTAAAGCAGAATCGAGAGGCGCAGGAAGGCGCCGCTCTCAGCGCGCGCAAAAAGGTAGTAAGTCAAGAGCCGGATGAACGAGAGGGGAAGGAGGCTAAGGCAATAGTAGAAGAAGACCTGCGACATGAGGGCGGTGGCGGCCGGCGTAAAGTGGCCGCGCTCGAAAACCAGCCGGATAATATTGTGGGCGAGCAGCAAGCAGAAGACCACGGCGGGAGAAGTGAGGAAAAGGCTGATTTCCGAAATATCCTTGAATGTTCTTCGTTCTTCATCGTGGGCTTTGTTCATCGCGGCCCGCGCAAGCCGCGGCAGGGCTGCCGTGCCCACGCTCCCACACAACAAATCCACCATGGTGTACAGAATCTTCGAGCCATAGGTCACCGCGGTGAGGGTTCCGGCTGGCAGGAAGGAAGCGATCATCCTTTCCGCCAGAACCACACCCTGCCACGCTACGGCGCCGCCAACCTGGGCGGTGCCGGCGCCGCGCAGTCTGCGGAAGGCCTCACCGCTTCCTGTGAGAGTCAGGGAGTAACGGACAGGAAAGGAAATCACGATCTGCGCGCCCAGCACGAGCATCTGGAGAAGATGGCCCGCTAAATAGCCCAACACGATGCTGAAAGGGCCATAACGGTTGAAGCGCCATAGGATTACCGAGATCACCACGACGTTGCGTATAAAACCAGCCGCCGAGGAGAGAACAAAGCTATGACGGCTCAAGAGGAAAGAGCGGAACGCTTCGGCAATGCCTGCCGGCACGATGATCAGGAAGAGCCACCGGCTGAGCTGTGTGGCGAGATCGATTTGCGCGCGCGTGAATCCGGGCGCAATGCCGCGCATGAGCCAGTGCGCCCCCAACGCGCCCACGGCCGCAAATAGGCCCAGGCCAAGGAACACCAGGTTGACCACGTAGCTGACGCCCCGGCCTAGGCTTTGAGCGGAATCCCGCGAATCCAGCGTCGAAAAAAAGGGCACCAGGGAGAACTGGCTGGTTGCTGAAAGCAAATTGGTGATGATATAGGGAATTGTGAAGGCGACATAGAAGCTGTCGGAGTTCCTTGAGAGCCCCAACTGGGCGGCGATGCTGGTCTCCACAAGGATCCCCGAGATGCCACTGAGAAGGCTGAAAACACCCACCACCGCGGAACCCCAGAGTAAGGGACGAGTGACAAGTGACGAGTGTTGAGTCTCGACCCCCAAATCTAACCTTCCTGTTCGACAAGCGCTGTCGTGTCCGGTTCCGGCTCGCGGCTCTCGAGATTATCCGCTATAAATGGTGTCGACATCAAAAACAGAAAGACCATCAGAACGGGTGAACTGCCAAAGTTGAATTCGAAAAAGCCCTCGGCAAGAAATGCCAGCCAGGCTGTGAAGGCGGCGTCCGCCACCCACCGCCGACTGGAAATCCTGCGACGAATCCTCAGGATGTGCCACCCCAGCGCCAGCATGAACCATATCCAAGCAATCAGGCAAGGCAGACCTCGTTCAGCGGCTAATTGCAGGAAGTTATCGTGAAGATGTTCGTGGTAGCCAACGATGGGAATCGTGCCAGGCGGCAAGTATTTTGTATAGAGCACTGGAATATTTCCGGGGCCGACTCCCACCCAGGGATGTTCCCGGACCATTCTTAAACCCACGTCCCACATCTCGAGGCGAATCGCCAGCGCCGGATCCTGCCTTGGGTGGAAGGCCAGTAATAGCCGGCGACGCATCAGGGACGGCGCGGCCAGCCCTAAGACCACCAGAACAATAGGGACCGCCCAAAGCATGCGTGGCTTCCACCTTGCCAGGATATGGAGGGTTGCTACCAAGCAACCCAGCCATACACCGCGGGTGAAATTCAAGACTAACGCGGCAGCAATAAGCGCCAGGGCCAGCCAGTACAGCCATCGCACTCCCGTCCTTGCTAATAAAGGGGTCAGGGGGTGGTTGGCGGAAGGCTGACCCTGGTTCCCACCACCCCCCAACCCTTCCTCCCGATCGGGAGCGGAAACAAGCACGAAGGCCAGCAAGGCGGCGAAGACCAGCATTTCCTGGCCGCCAAAATTCATCCAATGTCCCATGAAGCCGTGGATGCGGGTCACGGTCATGTAGATATAGACAACGTTTTGCTGAAAGCCCCAAACTCTCTCATATTGGATAACAAACTGTGCTATTCCCACGCAACCGGCCAAACCCGCCTCGATGAACAGCAGTCGAAAAAGCGCTCCGAGATGCCGGGCGCCGACCACCAGGTTTACACTCAACAACAAGATCAGAAACAGGACCAATTTGCGCAGAGCGAACCCGCCAAGCGCCGCGTCTCGCGTCCACAGCATGGAATTGACGGTAGCCAAGCAGAACAGAAGCAAGGGTAGCTTGAGCGGCGGGAAACTGATTGCAGGGCGGAGGCGAAGCAAATGAACTGCGTACGCGACGCTGGCAGCCGCGAGAAAAGCCTCCGATGCAGCTAGGGAAATCAAGAAGGTCAGGACATGCAAACTGAAAAACAGCGACGCCCACCGCGCTGCGGGGGCGTGGGGAAGTTCGTTCCACCAGAATTCAACTAAGCCGCCTGGACTCGTCATGCCAACTGTCAGCCGTCAGCTATCAGCTATCAGCAATTGGCTATCAGGATGAGCCCGCTGATAGCTGAAGGCTGACGGCTGATACCTCGGTCCTAGTCCTCCCGATTCCCCGTTACCATCCTGCTTAGGACGCTGCCAATGTCCTTGGCAGCGAGCGCAATAAGCCCCGGTCCCGTAATTAGCACGTTACGATTGTAGGTTAAGGCATCTTGGAAGCACCCGTGGAAAAAAGCCGCCAAGGCGTGCATGCTCCCGCACGCAGGACAGGCACTTAAATGTAACAGGTTTCGCCACAGGCAGAGATTGGGACCCCGGGATAAGGCCTCTGGGGGCAGAATACAGAATCCTGCCAGCACGACGAGAACAAGGAGCAAGCGTGGTACCCCGCGGCAAAACAGCGCCATCCCTTACCTCTGTCGCAGCGGATTACCTTGCGCATCGGGAAGCTTGTTCATGGCGATGAGGATGATGTCGACTAGCCACCAGATACCACACCCACCAAGGGTTACGAGTTTGAGGATACCCAGCCCGACGTAGCCCAGATAAAAGCGGTCCACGCCGAACGTCCCGAGCAGGGCGGAGAGAATGAGTGCCACCGTCCAGTCCTTTCCGCCTGCACCTCCCAGCCTCACGCCGCACTTTACGCAGATCTCCGCGCCCGGCACCGTCTCTTGCCCACAGGACTGGCAATAGCGGCTTCCCAAGAGCGGCCGCTGGCCGCAGTTAATGCAATACTCCGCGTTGTCCGCCAACTGCTTTGCGCAATTTCGACAATACATAAGGGGGCCTCACACGAGGGATGCAATCTTCGTAACCGCGCTATTTATAATACCGCAGACGAAATAAGTAAACAGATTTGAGAGAAAAGTGAAATTGGTAACTGGAAACTGGAGAATAGAAATTGGAAATCGGAATCCGGGAAACAGAAACTGGAAAATTAAGGGTGCCAGTTTCCATTTTCCAATTTCCAGTTTCTATTTTCCAGTTTCCGCTTTCTGCCCTCAGTTCGGTGTGCCGGCCTCCACCGGGGTCAAGGCCACCTCGCGGGTTGGCTTGCCCACCTCTATGGGCACGGGTTCTCGCTCCAAGGCCAAGTCGACCGCCTCGCGGATCGACTTGACGTAGTGGAGCACCAAGCCTTCCAGCATTTCTCCGTTGAGATCTTCGTGTACGTTCGATTCGTTGTCAGCAGGCAGGATGATTTCGAGCACTCCGGCGCGTTTCGCCGCAAGAACCTTTTCTTTGATTCCGCCCACCGGCAGCACTTGTCCGCTCAAGGTAATTTCACCCGTCATCGCCACGCGCGGTTTGACCGGACGGCCAGTCAATGCTGAGACCAGCGCGGTCACCATAGTGACGCCGGCCGAAGGGCCGTCCTTGGGGATCGCGCCCGAGGGGACGTGGAAGTGGATATCCTTTGACTGGAAGAAATCCGGGTCAATGTCGTATTCCACGGCATGTGAACGCACCCAGGCGAGTGCAGCCTGCATCGACTCCTGCATCACCTGACCCACATGCCCGGTCATGGTGAAACCCTTTCCGCCTTTCATGGCGTTGGCTTCCACAAAAAGTACATCGCCTCCGGTCGGGGTCCAAGCAAGCCCGACGACGACACCCGGCTGCCGCGTACGCTCCACCACTTCGGTTTCCAGGCGGAAGCGCGGAATGCCAAGGAAATCGCGGAGATTGTCAGGCATCACCAGGAGTTTCTCCGGGTGGCCCTCAGCGATCTTGCGCGCCTGCTTGCGGCAAACGGTAGCGATTTCGCGCTCCAGGTTACGCACGCCCGCCTCCCGCGTGTAATGGCGGATGATGTGGGCAAGGGCCGGCCGCGTGAATTCGATCTGGTCGGGGGCCTTGATGCCGTGTTCGTCGGTTTGCTTGGTAATCAGGTGGCGAACCGCGATTTGAATTTTCTCCTCCTCGCTGTAGCCCTGGAGTTCGAGCACTTCCATGCGGTCGAGCAGCGGAGGAGGAACGGTATCCAGCACGTTCGCAGTGCAGATGAACAACACCTTCGAGAGGTCGAACTGCACGTCGAGATAATTGTCCCGGAAATGGGAGTTTTGCTCGGGATCGAGCACCTCCAGCAAGGCCGAGGAAGGATCGCCCCGGAAGTCACGGCCAATCTTGTCCACTTCGTCGAGCATGAAGACGGGGTCGCGCGTCTCCGCCCGCCGAATGCCCTGAATGATCTGGCCCGGCAGCGCTCCGATGTAAGTCCTGCGATGCCCGCGGATTTCCGCCTCGTCATGGATGCCGCCTAGCGACATGCGGAAGAACTTGCGATCCAAAGCGCGCGCGATGGACTTGCCCAGGGAGGTCTTGCCTACGCCCGGAGGTCCCACAAAGCAGAGGATCGGACCTTTTAGCTGGGGTTTGAGCTGCAGCACCGCTAGGTAATCCAGGATGCGCTCCTTCACTTTTTCCAAATCCCAATGGTCTGCCTCGAGCACTTCCTTGGCCTTCTGGATGTCGACCTTGATCTCGCTGACTTTGGTCCAAGGCAAGGCCACCAGCCATTCCAGGTAGGTGCGGGTGACGTGATAGTCGGCGGCCGCGGGAGACATCTTCGCCAGCCGTCCCAACTCCCGCAACCCCTCTTTTTTCGCCTCTTCCGTCATTCCCGCCGCTTCGATCTTCTTGCGCAATTCTTCGATTTCCTGCTGCTCGTCGGCTTCTCCTAATTCCTTCTGGATGGCTTTCATCTGCTCGCGCAGGTAATACTCTCGCTGGCTTTGTGTAACCTGGTCCTGAACATCGGATTGAATCTTGGACCGCAGTTGTAGAACTTCAACCTCCCGCATCAATTGCCGGTTCAGCCGCTCCAGCCGGACCTTCAGATCAAGACTTTCCAACAACTCCTGTTTCTCGGTGCTGGAAAGCGAAGGGAGGTTGGCGGCAATGAAATCGGTCAGCCGCCCGGGATCGTCAATGTTCATGACCACTGTCTGGAGGTCGTCCGAGAGGGTGGGCGAAAGCTGCACCACCTGCTGGAAAAGGTTCGTGACGCTGCGCACCAGGGCGTCAAAATCAGCTTGCTTCTCCTTCGGGATGATGTCCTGGAGGGGCTTCGCGCGCCCGATCATGTAAGGCTCGACTTGCGCCACTTCCTCCACTGCGATCCGCTGCAAGCCCTCCACAAAGATGAACAGGCTCTGACTTGGCAGCTTGATGATCTTATGAACAAAGGCCACGGTCCCGATTTGGAACAGGTCCACCGGCTGGGGGTTGTCCACGCGCGGGTCGCGCTGGGTAATCACCCCGATGAACTTCTCTTCCTCCTTGAGATCGCCGACCAGCTTCAGAGAACTATCGCGCCCTATAGTAAGGGGTAGAATAGCGTTTGGAAACAGTACCGTATCACGCACGGGCAGAATAGGAAGATTGTCAAAGTCAATATTCGTCTTATGTTTAGTGGGCATGCCTGTCAACCTCGCCTTCCACGATTGGATCTGTCACCACTCGAGCAACTCGCATTTCAGGCGGCGTCATTCTACCACGCCAGGGGCTCGCCGATTCGCATTGCAAGATACACTTCGCGTTCTACTTATCAATCCTAAACATCGGCCCTTGAGCTACACACAACTATTAGATGCTGAACTAGTGCAACTCGGCGACATAGCCGCCATCGGACCACAATTAGACGCGCGGGCGAGCTAGAACTACAACGAAGAACTTGCGATACGTCCTATCGCGTTGCCCGCAATATACGCATACCCTGCGGTTCGGTCAAGCCCAATTTGCCGGAGTCCCAGGCTCCCCTCCCCAGGCGACCAGGGGCTTTTACCCTGGGCTAGCCGTGCGCGTTACCTGGCAGCGGTTTGCGGAAAGCCGTCAAAGCAAGTTATCTTGGACGTTATTGTCAACGTCCCGGGAGATCAGGAATATGGTTGAACATCTGGCCCGCGTCCTGCGCCTTAACCCCACGGTGTACTACACGCTCTACTTTGCCACGTTGGTGATGGCCTCCCTAGCCGTGGGATTTGCTTTGAATCGCATCTTGCACTACTGGACTAAAAAATTCGCGAACACCTGGGGAGAACTGGTTTTCTCCTTGTTGGAGTCGCTCCCCATCCCACTATTGCTCCTGGGTTCTATTTACACCGGCCTGGAACTCATCGCCATGCCGCATCGCCTGGAGAGATTCGCGTCTAAGCTGATCTTCACCTTAACAGTGATTGTGGTCTTCTATTTCCCCGCCAAGGTGCTGGTCATTTTCTTGCGCCGCGTCGGCGAGCGCAATCCGGCCCTCGAGCGGGCAACCAAACCCGCCATCCTGGTTGTGCGCGGCCTGTTCGCCGTCCTGGCCATCATTGTCGTCCTGGAGAACCTCGGCGCATCTCTCACCGGTCTTTGGACCACCTTGGGTGTGAGCGGCCTGGTAGTTGCTCTGGCCTTGCAGGAAACCCTCAGTAACCTTTTTGCCGGACTCTATTTGCTCGCGGATCGGCCTGTAAACCCGGGGGATTACATCAAGCTGGACTCCGGTCAGGAAGGGTACGTTACGCACATTGGCTGGCGCTCCACCACCCTGCGCACTCAGTCCTATAACATCGTGTTTGTGCCCAACTCCACCTTGGCCAAGGCGGTTATCACCAATTATTCCCTGCCTGAACTGCGCGTGTCCGTAAGTGTTCCTGTACACGTCTCCTATGGGTCCGACCCCAGCCGCGTAGAAAAGGCTTTGCTCGAGGTTACGCGGGAAGCCATTCAGGAAGGGCTTGCGGGGTTGCTCGAAAATCCGGCTCCCAGCGTCTCCCTGAGCCCGGGGTTCGGAGAGTCCTCCTTGGATTTTTCACTCTATGTCAACGTCCGAAGCTTCGAGGACCAAGTCCCCGTGCAAAGCGAGTTGCGCAAGCGCATCCTGGCGCGTTTTGCCAAAAAGGGCATCCAGATATCCTTCCCTACTCGCATCATCGAACTCGACCCGGGGATGCTCAAGTCGCTTCAGTCCTCCGCGCAGAAACAGGGGAGGGAGTAAAGGTGTCGGCGCCCATCGAGCAGCCAATTTGACACTTCGAAGCAGCACCGCAGTATAATCTGGTGACTATGCCTTCCCGCATCTTGACGCCGGCCAACCAAATCACCATCCTTAGAATGGCTTTCATTCCTTTCTTCGCCATACTGGTGGTTGACCAAAGGTACCGTGGCGCGCTGGTGGTACTCACCCTTGCGGCGCTCACCGATATGATCGACGGGATCGTGGCGCGTTTGCTGAAGCAGGAGACACCCCTTGGCGTGGCCCTCGATCCGATCGCGGATAAGCTTCTGATGACCACAGCCTACCTGACCCTGGCGTTTCGCGAGGCGCTTCCCTGGTGGCTGACCATTATGGTCATCGGCCGCGACATCGCCATTATCATCACCGCGCTGCTTATCAGCCTCGTAGCCGGGTACCGGCCCTTCTATCCCACCATGTTGGGAAAGGCATCGACCGTCGTGCAAGTGTTGACGGTGTTCGCAGCGGTAAGTTTCCAGGCCCACGTGCCCTTCGTCCTGAGGGGCTTGGTTCAAACCTGTGCCTATCTCGCGGCCGCCCTGACTGTTGCCTCCGGCATTCATTACGGCGTTGTGGTCCGCAACCGGTATGGGCAGCACGCGGAATAAGTCGAGGGAGTCGAGAAGTCGAGAAGTCGTTCCAAAATCTCAATAGGGGGTATTAACCGTGGCAACCACTGTATTTGAATATTATCACGAGAATCGTGACCGATTTCTGCAAGGGCTGACGAATTTGTTGAAGATCCCCAGCGTCAGCACTCTGCCCGAGCACAAGCCGGATATCCGGCGCGCCGTTGAGTTTCTGGCCGACGAGCTTCGCGAAATGGGAATGAAGTGCGTCGAAATCATCGAAGGCAAAGAGAACCAGCATCCGCTCCTTTATGCGGAGTGGTTGGAGGCGCCGGGCAAGCCCACACTTTTGCTTTACGGGCACTACGACGTGCAGCCGCCTGATCCGCTCGAAGAATGGGTGTCGCCGCCCTTCGAGCCCACCATTCGCAAGGAGAATCTTTATGCCCGCGGCGCCGTGGATGACAAAGGGCAAACCTATCTTCTGGTCAAAGCGGTGGAAGGTTTCCTGAAAACCACCGGCAAGCTTCCGATTAACATTAAATTCCTGCTCGAGGGCGAAGAGGAAGTGGGCGGCGAGCATATCGAGGAATACGTGGCAGCCCACCCGGACCGTCTGAAGGCTGACGCGGCGCTGGTCTGCGATACAGAAATGTTCGCGCCGGAGTTGCCCACCATCACTACCGGGCTGCGCGGCCTGGTTTACACCGAACTGGAAGCGCGCGGCGCCAGCCACGACCTCCATTCCGGGGCTTACGGCGGCGCGGCGCCCAATCCCTTCCAGGCCCTAGCGGAGATGGTTAATAATCTCAAGGGACCGGATGGCAAGATTCGGATTCCCGGCTTTTACCAGCATGTGAAAAAACCGAGCGCGAAGGAACTGGCTGCCTGGAAGCGTCTCCCATTCAATGAAAAGGAATACACGCGAAAGGAAGTCGGCTGCAGCGCACTGGTCGGAGAGAAAGGCTACTCAGTGCTCGAGCGCGTTTGGGCCAGGCCGACACTCGAGGTTCACGGCTTTCGCGGTGGCTTTACAGGCGAAGGCGCCAAGACGGTTATCCCTGCCGTCGGCGTGGCCAAGATCAGCATGCGGCTCGTTCCGGACATGCAACCCAGAGAGGTGATTCGGCAATACACCGCCTTCGTGAAAAAGATCACACCCAAGGGTATCAAAACCTCGGTGCGGGTGATCAGTTCGGCGCCCGCTTCCGTGGTGAGCACGGAGAGCCGTTGGATCTCAGCCGCAGCCGAGGCTATGGAAGAGGTCTTCAAGAACAAAACGGTTTACATGCGCTCCGGCGGTTCCATCCCCATCGTCGGGGTTTTTCAGAAGAGCCTGAAAATACCCAGCGTGATGATGGGCTTCGGCTTGCCGGACGACAACCTGCACGCCCCGAACGAGAAATTCCACCTGCCCAATTTCTATCGCGGAATCGATGCGGTGGGGAGGTATTTCGAGCTGTTGGGGAAGTAATTGGTACCGGCCTCTCCCTCGGGAGAGGGACCCTGTGGCTGGTGAAGTGGCACAGGCACTCTTGCCTGTGTCCATGGCTACTACATTGCTCCGTCAAACACAGGCAAGAGTGCCTGTGCCACTTCACCAGCCGTCGCGGGCCGGGGTTAGTTGCGTCGCGCTGTAGGGGCGGCCCTTGTGGCCGCCCTGGGGCAACCACAAGGGTTGCCCCTACAACCTCCGGCTTTCCGGCCAACTCCGCATTTCTCTTTTTGCCCCGCGCAGTAATGTCGGTTGAGCGGCAGAGGCGGGTGGCGTTATAGTTAACCTTTGCGATCGACCGCGAACAGAAAGCAGATGGCCCAGTTTCCCTCACTCTCAGGAAGCAGACTCAGACGGCTTGCTCCGCCAGTCCTTTTCGGGTTGGCATTAGCGGCGGGCTTGGTGGGCCTGGAATGCCTGAGCGGCGAGCCGGCCGCAGCCCCTCCCATTTCCGTGCCAGTCCGCTTTACGGACATCCGTGAGGCGGCGGGCATCACCTTCCAGCATGACCATACCTTCACGCCCGAAAAAAATTACATCGAAACCATGGGCAATGGCCTGGGTTGGATCGATTACGACCAGGACGGATTGATGGACCTTTACCTGGTGCAGACGGCCGAGACGGTGTGGTACAAGCCGCCCCACCCGCTGCGCTCCGCCCTTTATCGCAACAACGGCGATGGGACGTTTACGGAGGTGACGGAGAAGGCGGGGGTGGGCGCCGTGGGCCTCTACGGACAGGGCGTGGCGGTGGGCGACTACGATAACGACGGCTATCCCGACCTTTACGTCACCGGCTACGGCCGGGCCATCCTTTACCATAACAACGGCAATGGCACCTTCACGGATGTGACCGCCCACGCGGGGGTCGCCGACGAAGGCCAGTGGTCCACCAGCGCCGGCTGGTTTGATTACGACAAGGACGGTTATCTCGATCTGCTGGTGTGCAACTACATCGATTGGTCCCCCAAGAATAACCTCTATTGCGGCGAGCACCGCCCCGGGTACCGCGCCTATTGCCATCCGGACAACTATCGCGGGCTGCGGCTGAAGCTCTACCACAACAACCACGACGGCACGTTTACCGATGTGAGCGAGAAATCGGGGCTCGCCACCCCCGAAGTGAAAGGCATGGGCTTGGTCCTGGCGGACTTCAATAACGACGGCTGGACGGACGTCTTTGTGGCCAACGACACCTGGCCGAATTCCCTCTTCATCAACAAAAAGGACGGGACCTTTGAAGATGTTTCCTTTATGTCCGGGGTGGCCGCCAGCGAAGACGGTAAATACGAGGCGGGCATGGGCACCGACGCCGCCGACGTGGATGGCGACGGCTGGTTCGACATCTACGTCACCCACCTGGATTTCGAGCTGAACCGCCTTTACCACAACAATCACGATGCCACCTTCGACGACGCCACCTACAGCTCCGGCATGGGCAACAAGGCGATCTTCTTGAGCGGGGTGAGCGCCAAGCTCTTTGACTACGATAACGACGGCTGGGTGGATATATTTCAAGTTAATGGGTCTATGCTGGATAATATCCGCCTATATCACAGCGAAGAAACTTTCCCGGAACCCAAACTGATGTTCCGCAACCTCGGCCAGGGCAAATTTGAAAAGGTTTCGGAACTTCTGGGGCCGGACTTCATGAAGCCGGTCGTGGGTCGAGGTTCAGCCGTAGCCGATTTCGATAACGACGGCGACTTGGATATCGCGATTTCCGTCAGCGGGAGCTATCCCCAGCTTCTCCGCAACGACGGCGGCAATGCCAACAACTGGCTGGAAGTGATGCTGGTTGGTACCAAGTCGAATCGCGACGGCGTGGGCGCGGCGCTGAAGCTGGTTTCAGAAGGATTCACGCAATATCAGCAGAGGAAAGGCGGCATGAGTTACATGTCGGCCCAGGACCCGCGCGTCCACTTCGGCCTGGGACAGCGCAAGAGCATCGAGCGCCTGGAAATCACCTGGCCGAGCGGAACTGTGGACAAGCTCACCGAAGTTCCCATCAACCAGATCATCACAGTGAAGGAAGGAACAGGAATTATCCCCCGCGCCTTTCCCCGCGTCCCCAATAGATAAGCTGGAGGATACGATGCTTGATAATCCGGAGAATGCCATCAACCGCAGATCGTTTCTGAATCGCACTGCTTCCATCCTGGCCGGAACCGCCTTAGGCACTACCGCGGTTTCCAATGGACGCATTGTGGGGGCCAACGACCGCATCTCTCTCGGGCACATTGGAATTGGAGATCGCGGCGGCGAGCTCGACTGGATTGTTTCCCGCCTGAAGGAAAAGCACAACGTCGAGGTGACCGCCGTCTGCGACCTCTGGAAAGTGAATCGCGAGAGAGCGGTTCGCGCCAATAACACGTATTACGGCAGGCCGCCGCGCCAATACGAGTATCTCGAGGAGTTGCTGCTTTTGAAAGACGTTGATGCCGTGCTGATTTCCACTCCTGAGCATTCGCATTCGCCCATTCTTAAGCTGGTTGCCGAGGCCGGGAAGGACGCTTATGTGGAGAAGCCTATGGGGAACGTTCTCGAGGAAGTGCGGGCGGCGCGCGATACCGTGCAACAGCAGAACAGGATCGTTCAGGTGGGCACCCAGCATCGCAGCGAACTGTATCCGCAGGCAGCCTCTCAACTCGTCCAGACGGGAGCGCTCGGCGAGGTGAGCAAGGTGGAGATCGTGTGGAATTATCACGGGCCGCGCTGGCGGGGACGGCGCGAAGTGAAACAACTCCGCGCCGAAGATACGGACTGGAGCAAGTGGCTGATGACCAAGCCGCCGCGTCCCTTCGACCCCCAACTCTATTTCGAATTCCGGCTCTACAAGGACTTCTCGAACGGCATCGCCGATCAGTGGTTAAGCCACGCCATCGATCTCGTTCACTGGTTTATGGACGACAAGTATCCTGCCTCGGTAGTGGCGCACGGCGGAATCTTCGCCTGGCGCGACGGCCGGGAGAATCCGGACACTTTCCAGGCACTGCTCGAATATCCCAAGGGGTTCTTAGTCAGTTATTCGACCAGTTTTGGCAACGACGCGCCCAGCTTCACGCGCTACATGGGGAAGAAAGCAACGCTCATGAACATTGGCGGCGAGGGTAGTCCGCGATACAAATTGGTGGAAGAGAAGGGCAATCACGAAGATAACCCCGATGTCGACCGATTGCGCGCCGAAAGGGACGTCTTGCTTCCCGGCGATAAGCGGCTGCCCCCCGCAGGCATGGGAGACCTTGACCTGCACCACATGGAGAACTGGCTCGAGTGCCTGCGCAGCCGCCAGCAGCCTCACTCGCCCGTGAGCGACGGTTACGCGCACTCGGTGGCATGCATCATGGCGGCTCAGTCCTTTTGGGCGGGTAGGAAGCTCTATTATCATCCGGCGACGGACACGATCCTGGATCATCCTCCAGGGTCATGAGGGACGCCGGTCATTCCCGCGAAAGCGGGAATCCATGAAACGAATGAACGGCCCTCTCCCCAGGGGAGAGGGTGGCCCGCTGCCGGCGCTTTCACCAGCCGGAGCGGGACGGGTGAGGGGTTACTTGCGCGGGCCGGCACTATCGCGGCGGGCGTAGCGAGGAATCTCGCTCTGGTTCTTCCTCCCACGCCTCAGTCCAGAGCCAGATTCCTCGCCGCGCTCGGCATGACACAACACGAAGTCTTCCTCGACACTAAAGTACGCCCATGCCAACGCCAGCCGAAAGTGAATCTCTTCACAATCTCCGAAACGAAATTGAGCTTTTCATCAAATCGCTCCCTCATCCCGTAGTGGTGGAAGATGAGGCCGAGATATTCGACCTTGCGGCGAGCCAGTGGCGTCTGACGGTCGAATTTGGCAAGTTGATTTTCGCGGCTTGGAATGCCGCGCGCACCGTCAGTCGCAGGGTCGAGGACATCGCCTACCGCGACCATGAGCGCCTCGGTGTGTTTGCGCGCCGGGCGGGCGGCCGCGAAACCATCACCTTGGAATTCCGCCCGGCGGAGCGCGCCCCCCAACTGGCGGATAAGGGCGCGGGGCGCACGGCTTATCAGGCGCAACTGCTTGCCATGCTTGCGCGGCAATACCCGGGATGGAGCTTCGAGCGCGTCAGCCACCGCTCTGACCGCGAACACTCGTTCTCGTCCTGGTACACCAGGGGCGTGGCCCGGTTGGGCCGCACGGCCTGGGCTTTCCTCGGTCTGGGGGAAAGTGAATCTCCTGCCGCCGCCGATGCGGCCTTGGCTTTCGGGCTGATCTGGCTGGATTGGCTACGCAGCCGCTCGGAGCGCGTCACCTACCCGGGATTGAAACTGATCTTCCCGCCACGCGCGGCGGAAACGAGCGCGCATCGCGCTGCTTATCTGAACCATCGCGCTGTGCAGATCGAGATTCTAGAGTGGTCAGTGGGGGAAGAGCGGCCACGCGTTATCGATTGGAAGGATTACGGCAATGTCGAAACCCGCCTCGCGCCACGAAAGGCAGCCGCAGACCTCCTCGAGCGCCACAGCGCGCTGCTTTCGCGGCTGCTGGGCGAACTCCTGGCCCGCCTCGACGTTGTCGCGGACCCCACAGCCGCAGCGCTTTCGATTCGGGTCCTGGGCCTCGAGGTGGCGCGCCTCGAGGGCCTGCTCGCCCCCCGCATTACGTTCGGCCTGCCAGGCAATACCCGCCGGCTCGACGATGCTAATCCCGAGGAATTTCTCGAGTTCCTGCAGACGACTCTGAGTATTCGGTGCGCGGCCAGCCGGAACTCTTTCAGCGACCTTTATCGGCTCCAGTCTGAACGCTGGCTCGAAAGCATGGTGGTGCGCGATGTCACCAAGCTCGATCCTGCGCTGCTGCCCAGTTGCATCTACCCTCAGGTCCCGGCATTTTCCGGAATGGACAGGGGAGTAATTGACATCCTTCTGGCCACCCGAAGCGGGCGCCTCGCGGTGCTCGAGTTGAAGGTGCACGAGGACATCAACCTTCCTCTCCAGGGTCTGGACTACTGGCTGCGCGTCAAGTGGCTGCAGGAGCGCGGCCAGTTTCAGCAATTCGGCTATTTTCCGGGGCTCGAACTCTCCGATTCTGCGCCCGCGCTTTACCTGGTTTCTCCTGCTTTTCGTTTTCACTCCACCACCGGGCGAACGCTCCGCTTTCTCGACCCGGCCATCCGCATCGTGCAGGTAGGAATCAACGACGGGTGGCGAGAGGATATCAAGATCCTCTTTCGGCGGGAAGGGAGCACAACTGAATGAACAGCCCTCTCCCCCAAGGGCTGAGCGTGTCCCAAATCTTTAGCTGGACACCGGGGTCCAATTGAATCAGCAGCCCTCTCCGTTGGGGAGAGGGTAGTCTTTGCGATTGGGAGCGGGCAGTCTCTCCGATTGGGGAGGAGGCAGTCTATCCGATAGGGAGCGGGGATTCTCTCCGACTGAGGGCGGGACGCGATCGCACGTCGACCTTCAAACGGTGGGCCGATTTGAAATGGCAAATGGCAAACCATTTGAATTTTGCCCTTTGCCCTTTGCCATTTGAAATCGTTTTTTCAGGAGGCCGGGACGAAGGAGTTGCAGCGTTATTCTAGGGGGGTAGGCCTGCCTCGGCCTGCCGCGGGTGACGGACGCTTCGGAAATCTTTGCCTCCTTCGCCCATCATCCACGGCAAGCCGCAAGCAGACTGCCAAAAAGATCGGAAGCCGCTTGAACTCTAGACTACCTGGTTCTCGCACAAGCTCTTCCACTCTACACGAGGATTGGATCGTCGTGGCTTGTGTGTACATCTTAGCCAGCCAGTGGCGAGTCGCTCGATCCGGCCACTGCCGTGCTGTTTTGGCGGATCACACCCGACTGATCGGTATAGTAGTAGTTGGTCCCGGTCGTCCCGGCGCTGATGGGAGAGGCAGTGAAGTTGTAATAATCGATCTTTCCACTCGTATCCGTGCCTGCAGGCGAGTAGACGAAATTATAACCACTCTTCGAGCTCTGGTTTGCTACTGCGGCGGTCCCTCCTGCTGACCCTATCCCTGAGAGAACCTCGTCAACCAATCCTGCAAATGAAGCTGTGGGGGTGGGGGCTGAGGCAGGCGGTGGGCCCAATTGGCCCAATTGCGCAGAGTAGCCGGTGTTGTAAGTAGTAGAATAGGTAACCTCTGCGGTGTTAAGGGTGCGCAGCGATCCCACCGCGGAAGCTTGGTTGGCTGCGATGCGAGAGCGGAGCAGGTTCGGGATTGCAATTGCCGCGATGATCAGAATGATCGCAACCACGATCAATAATTCAATCAGTGAAAAACCTCGTGGACCTTTCTTCATTCTTCCTCCTTGAAACTGTAGTGTGTTGCACTTGCATATGGCTTAGAGCAGGTTTCCTGCCATCCGAGACTTCTGATAGTTTCTCCCTTGCAAATAACCACTGTTTTGTCATGGAGATAAAAATTCCCTCGAACCGTGGGCCAGTCTCTCGGTAAAAATGGCGCCTTCGTTGCCCTAATTTGTCGAAAGGGCATGACGAAATGTGTCATCTTCTGGGTAGTGGGTCAGTTTGACTCTTGTAGCGATGGTCTCTGACCGCCGGTCTTGAATTCTCAAGGAGTTCCGGCGCTCGTCGAGCGCGGCTACAGCAAACTGACCTACTATCATCTTCTGTCAGGTGTATCGCAAATGGACTGCGGTGGTTTTTCCCGCGGGGATGCGGTAGCGAGCCAGGCCACCTCGAGCAATGGTACTAACTGAACTCTCGATCTCCAAGTTCTCCTTGCCGCTTACGGCCAACTCACCCTCACAGCCTGAGGGCAATTCCAAGGTCAACTCGCGACTTCCGATCATTCCTCGGCTGCGGAATTCAATTGGTCCCTGAACGGTATGCACAGTCAACTCGAGTTGTTGGAGGTCCGCGAGTTGGGGGCGGATCTCTCCAAGTATCGTCCGACACAACGGTTTGCTTTTCGCCGTCAGCCGTCTCAATCTCCAACCAAAATAGAAAACCACATTCGCCGATTTGCAGACAGCGTTCCGAGGGATACCAGATCCATCGCGCCGGGTCGAGACTGGGCAATCGGTTCTTGGGGGAGGTAATAGGTGGCAGAGGAGCCGGCCGGCTCGCGTTCATTGCGGGGATGGCCGGCCACCCTCCTCGCAAGGCTAAGAGCCCACCTCCGGCAGATTCTTTGATGAATTCGCGGCGACGCATCGTAGGGCCTCCCTGGTGCGTACGTAGCGGCGAGTTTACCTCGCCACGCCGAACGATGTTAGCCTCGCAATTCCTTCGAAGCAAGTTCCGTCGCAGCCCCACGCTCCCCGGAGGGGAGACAGTAAGCCCTAATCTAAATCCGACCCTGAAGGCAGGGGCCGAACCTCCCTGGAGCGCTAGTCCACGGGGCGCTGTTACTGTGCAGAGATTTCTTCTCTGTGATCTCTGTGCCCCGAAAGGCTAAACACAGAGCTCACTGAGACCCTCCGTGCTTTCTGTGCTGAGGCTTTAAAGGCAAAGAGGACACAGGGAAGCTTGTTTTGGTTGCGGTAACCGACCCCCGATGTACCACCCTTTCGGGATTGTTCGACACCTTTCTGGCGCCAGGGGTTTGCGCTCCCGCACTTTTTACTTGACACGGGGACCATTTCAGGCTAGCCTATACTGGTTGTCTTAACCCGGCGCGGGCAAGGGGTTGCCCGGCGAGGCAAGGGGAAAGGAACCAGCCCAAAGACCGGAAAAGGCCGTGAAACCGGAAGAAGATGTTATTTTGAGGAAACGAACTCAACAGTATATTGTAAATAAAGGACTTGACTCTTTGAGGCTGCAAAAACGAACTCAATTTTGAGTGTAAACGAACCCCCAAAGGGAGCCAAAATCCAAGCTTAACGAGGAATCGAACCCAATTCTCGAGACGAAAGGCGCAGCCCCCAGAGCACCAGGGGGCTACATGAGCTCCGGCGCCAGAGGCTTTTCCAGCCGCTTACACGCCCAGTCTGGCGAGGCATTGGTGGAATTCCAGCCAAGAGCCGGGAGGGACAGTTCGTCCCTTTCTAACTGACAAGAAATAAGTTGACATGAAAGGGGCGCAGCGTTATTCTATATACGACCAAATAAGTCGGATATTCTATGCTTAGACTTGGCAAAAAGGCTGACTATGGTTTGATCGCCCTCAGGCATTTGGCCGCACTGCGTCCAGGCGCCGCTTGCAGCGCCAAGGAAATTGCTAAGACCTACGGCATGCCGGCGGAGTTGGTGGCCAAGGTTCTCCAAAGGCTGGCGAAGATCGGACTGCTGGCATCGCAACACGGCACCAACGGCGGTTACGCCCTGGCTAGAGACCCTTCCGAGATCAATGCGTTTGAAGTTATACGTGCCCTCGAAGGCCCTCTTTTCATCACTTCCTGCGTAACCCACCGCAGCGAATGCCATCAAATGACTAGATGCACGGTGCGCGAGCCCTTGCGCAAAGTTAACGATGCCATCGCCAAGGCGCTGCGTGAAGTTACGGTCTCGAGCCTCATCGTCGAGCCGCCCGGCTTCATTCAAATCCAGGTTGAGGGGCAGCGTGCATGGGGTTAATCTTGACTTATTCGTATAGATTAGCTACGATGCCTGCCTGGGGCTGGACGTACTCTCAAAAGCTGTTCTGCCCGCAGCGTTCAGCACTGCCGACGGTGAGTTATCCCCAAGAGGAGGTTTGATGGCTACACCCCAATCGGAAGTCGAAATCCTGGCAACCCAGGAATACAAATATGGGTTTGTAACCGACATTGAACAGGAGACGGTTCCGCCCGGATTGAGTGAAGACGTCATTCGTCTTATATCCGCCAAGAAGCGGGAGCCGGAGTGGCTGCTGGAGTGGCGGCTCAAAGCGTTCCGCCACTGGCAGACGATGAAGGAGCCAACCTGGGCAAACGTCAAGTACGGTCCCATTGATTATCAGAGCATCCGCTACTTTTCCGCGCCCAAGAGGACGGGAACAAAGAAGCGCGGGGAAATCGACCCTGAGCTCTTGAAAACTTACGACAAGCTCGGAATCCCGCTGAGAGAACGCGAGCTGCTTGCCGGCGTGGCGGTGGATGCGGTGTTTGACAGCGTATCGGTGGCGACGACCTTCAAGGATAAGCTCGGCGAATTGGGCATCATCTTCTGTTCCTTCTCGGAAGCCGTGCACGAGCACCCGGAGCTTGTCCGCAAATACCTCGGCTCGGTGGTGCCTTACACGGACAACTTCTTTGCCACGCTCAACTCCGCCGTATTCAGCGACGGCTCCTTCGCTTACGTGCCCAAGGGCGTGCGCTGCCCGATGGAGCTTTCCACCTACTTCCGCATCAACGCCCGCGAAACAGGCCAGTTCGAGCGCACGCTGATTGTTGCCGAGGAAGGCGCTTACGTCAGTTATCTTGAAGGCTGTACCGCGCCCATGCGGGACGAGAACCAGCTTCACGCCGCCGTGGTCGAGCTTGTAGCTTTGGATAATGCGCAAATCAAGTATTCCACAGTTCAGAACTGGTATCCCGGCGACAAGAACGGCAAGGGCGGTATCTATAACTTCGTAACCAAGCGCGGCAAGTGCCAGGGCGTGAACTCGAAGATTTCCTGGACCCAGGTCGAGACCGGCTCCGCGATCACCTGGAAGTACCCGGGCTGCATCCTGCAGGGGAACAACTCGATTGGCGAGTTTTACTCGGTGGCGGTCACCAACAACTACCAGCAGGCGGACACCGGCACGAAGATGATTCACATCGGCAAGAATACCAAGAGCACCATCGTCTCGAAGGGTATCTCCGCCGGGCACGGGCAGAACAGTTACCGGGGACTGGTGAAGATTCTAGGCGGGGCCACGGGAGCGCGCAATTACTCCCAGTGCGACTCGCTGCTGATTGGCGACAAGTGCGGCGCCCACACCTTCCCCTACCTGGAAGTCAAGAATTCCACCGCGCAAGTGGAGCACGAGGCCTCCACCTCGAAGATTGGTGAGGACCAGATTTTCTATTGCCGCCAGCGTGGCATGTCCACGGAAGACGCGGTTTCCATGATCGTCAACGGCTTCTGCAAACAGGTCTTCAAGGAACTTCCCATGGAGTTCGCCGTCGAGGCGCAGAAACTGCTGGGGGTCAGTCTTGAGGGGAGCGTTGGGTAATCCCGGGGGGTGCGCAATTTCGGAGGTGCGGTCATGAGTAAATTATACCGTCGGTCTTCGCTCTTGAGCGACTTGGCAAAGAGTGGGTCGCAACGGACTGACTTGTACCCGAGGAATGAGGAGGAAAGGGATGAGTCACAAAGGCTATTTGAGTTCATAAGAAACGAGGGGCAACCGAAGAGCTATATCGGTCGCATCCAGGGTCCTGACAAACAAACGAATGCGGCTTTAATGGAACTCCGCGTCGCACTGTACCTGAAGGACAGCGGATTTCCGGTAGTTGAGTGGAGCCCAGTGGGAGCTTGCGGCCGCGAGGGTGAGTTCGTGGTCGAGGGGCCTGCAAAGCAGAGAATATTCGTCGAAGTTAAAGGCCCGGAATGGCAAAGCGAAGTGCCGAGAGATGAACTGAGGGCAGGTAGATCGACGAAACCGAAGTACATCGACATGGAGTGTCGGCGGTTACCGCCCCGATCGGAGTCCATTCAATTTGCAATCCGTAAGGCCTACGGAAAATTCCGGCATGACGTATCGAACCTGCTGGTTGTGGCGGACGACCTCTTTGTCTCCCTTGAGCACGAAACGGACTTTGAGGCGGAAGAAGCGCTTTACTCTGACTGGCCAACCAATCCTGGGTACTTCAGTGATCGGAGATACGAGAAGTTGGGAGGCGTAGGGCTCTTCTGGGTAAACCGTGGGAGTATCTGGGAAAGCGAGCACAAGCGAGGCCGCCTGAATTACCAGATGAGGCTCTACTTGAATCCGAATGCCTTAAGTTCGACGGCGTTGCCACCGGACGTGCACAGGGCACTTCGAGACGAACCTATCGAGCCTAAGGGTCCTTTTTTGGTGGGGCGCGAGCCAAGCCCGCTCGAAAAATATCTGGCTAACCCCTCGGAATGGAAATAAGCGGGTGGCGCACGCGGCGGGCGCTCTTCGCGTCTGCGCGTTGAGCCTACGCTAATGAGGCTACGTGAGAATTCAACATTTTGAGGACACGGACACGCTTTACTTGGTTTTCAAAGAAAGTGAAGTCGACCAAACCAAGGATTTGGACGAGAATACCCTGATCGAGTTCGACGCCCAGGGAAACCTCGTCAGCATGACCATCGAACACGCGCGGGAGCGGGCAGATGTGGGCAATTTCTCATATCAGCAGATTCCGGCGATGAGGACTGTGGCTTAGATCGACGTGCGGCTTTTCGATTTTCGAGTTTCGAATTTCCATTTTCGACTTTCCATTTTCCGATTTCCAACGAGGGAGAGCTGATGCTTCAAATCAAGAACCTACAAGCAAGGGCCGAGGGAAAAGACATTCTGCGCGGCATCAATTTGGAGGTGGGCACGGGCGAGGTACACGCCATCATGGGTCCGAACGGCAGCGGCAAGAGCACGCTGGCGCAGGCACTGGCGGGGCATAGTGCTTACGAAGTGACGGGCGGCGAGGTCACCTACGAAGGCAAGGATCTGCTTGCGATGTCGCCCGAGGAGCGCGCCCGCGAAGGCATTTTCCTCGCCTTCCAATACCCGGTGGAGATCCCCGGTGTCAACAACACTTATTTTCTGCGCTCGGCGCTCAACACCATCCGCAAGCACCGCGGGCTGCCGGAATATGACGCGATGGACTTCCTCGTGCTCCTCCGCGAGAAGATGAAACTGCTCGAGATGGATGAGACGTTGATGACGCGCTCTGTCAACGAGGGCTTTTCGGGCGGCGAGAAGAAGCGTAACGAGATTTTCCAGATGGCGGTGCTCGAGCCGAAACTGGGCATTCTCGACGAAACCGATTCCGGTCTCGATATCGACGCCCTCAAGATCGTGGCCAACGGCGTGAACGCGCTGCGCAGCAAGGACCGGAGCATTATCGTGGTCACGCACTACCAGCGGCTGCTCAATTACATCGTTCCCGACTTCGTACACGTTCTGTATGAGGGACGCATCGTGAAATCGGGAACCAAGGAGCTGGCCCTTGAACTCGAGGAGAAGGGCTACGGATGGTTGGAAGCGTCTGCGGCGTAAAGAAGGTGCCAAGTGTCAGGCGAAATTATAAGTAGTTAATTGTGAATGGTAAATTGTTCACCGTTTACTATTCACAACTGAGACATGACGTAAGAAGGGATTGCTGATTTGATGATTGCCATAAGAGAAAAAGAAGGTGTTTACCTTTCAAGCTTCAGGGAACTCGAGCAGCGCCTTGCTGCGAGCGCGCCTTCCTGGCTGCATGAAATCCGCCGCGCGGCGATGGCAGGTTTTGCGGAGAAGGGATTCCCGACCACGCGCCAGGAAGAGTGGCGGAACACCAACGTCGCGCCGATTGCCGCGGTGCCATTTCAACACGCCGCAACTCCCCGGACCCCTTCTCAGCGAGGAGGGGAAGGCGTCTCCGCGCCGGCACTGGTCGAGCGACTCGGCCAACATGCCCTGGCTGACCTCGGCTGCCCGAAGCTTGTCTTCATCAACGGGCGTTTCTCGAAGCAGCTTTCGAGGCTGGAAGCGCTCCCCAAGGGCGTGAGGGCAGGCAGCCTGGCGGAAGCGTTGTCGAGCGACGGAAAAACGCTGGAACACCATCTGACCCGCTACGCTGCCGATTACAGGGAACACGCGTTTGTAGCGCTGAACACGGCGTTCCTCGAGGACGGAGCTTTCATCGAGATCCCCAAAGGCGTGGTCCTCGAGAAGCCTATCTACCTGCTTTACGTATCGGACGTGAGTGGCATTCCCACGGTATCCTATCCCCGCAACCTGATTGTTGCCGGGAGAGAGAGCCAAGCCACCATCATAGAAGCATACGTTTCGGATTGCACAGGCACTCCTGCCTGTGCACATGTGTCTCTCGAGAACGCCACAGGTAATGCCACCGAGGGAGTTTATTTCACCAATGCCGTAAGCGAAGTCGCGGTGGGTGAAGGCGCGGTGATCGAGTATCACCGCATCCAACAAGAGAGCGAGAGGGCATTCCACTTCGGGCGGCTCGAGCTCCACCAGGAGCGCTCGAGCAGCGTTGCCACGCATTCGATCGCAACCGGCGGGGCCCTGGTGCGCGAAGAAGTGAAGGCCGTTTTGGGCGGGGAAGGCGCGGAAGCAACGCTGGCCGGCCTGTACGTTATTACCGGCCGCCAACACATTGACAATCAAACTACCCTGGATCATGCCCAGCCGCACTGTACCAGCCGGGAAGTTTACAAGGGCGTTCTGGATGGCGAATCCTCGGCGGTGTTCAACGGCAAAATCATTGTGCGCAAAGATGCTCAAAAAACCGACTCCAAACAAAGCAATAAAAACCTGCTGCTTTCCGAAAAAGCGATCATCGATACCAAGCCGGCGCTGGAGATTTACGCCGACGACGTCAAGTGTACGCACGGCGCCACCATCGGACAGATCGATGCGGAGGCGATCTTCTATCTGCGTTCCCGCGGGATCGGCCGGCAGGAAGCTCGCGACCTGCTGACCTATGCCTTTGTCAACGACGTCCTGGGACGTATCAAGTATGAACCACTGCGCGAGCGGCTCAGGGAAGGGTTATCTGCTCGCTTGGCGAGCGGCCAGCGAGCCGAGGAGGCATGATGGCCACCACGCACGAACCGATCCAAGCACCTGCCCGCGAATCATCGGCTCCCGCCTTCGATGTGAAGCGGATCCGGGAGGATTTCCCGATTCTGAAGCAGAAAGTGCACGGAAGGCCGCTGGTCTATCTCGACAACGCCGCCACCAGCCAGAAGCCGGCCAAAGTGATCGAGGCCATCCTTCGCTTTTACACGCACGACTGCTCGAACGTGCATCGCGGCGTTCACCTTCTGAGCGAGCGCGCCACGGAGGCTTACGAGGGTGCGCGCATCAAAGTTCAGCGCTTCCTGAACGCTTTCGATTGGCGGGAGATCGTCTTCGTGCGCGGAACCACCGAAGGCATCAACTTGGTCGCCCAGACCTACGGACGGCGAAACGTTCGGGCAGGCGACGAAGTCCTGATCACCGCCATGGAGCATCACTCGAACATCGTTCCCTGGCAGATCCTCTGCGAGGAGAAAGGCGCTCACCTGCGCGTGGCCCCAATCAACGACCGGGGCGAGTTGATCGTGGAAGAATTTGAAAAGCTGCTGAACGCGCGCACGCGCCTGGTTGCCGCCGCTCACGTTTCCAATGCCCTCGGCAGCATTAATCCCGTCCGCCAGATCGTCCAGATGGCGCATGCCATCAATGTTCCCGTGCTCCTCGACGGCGCGCAAGCCACGCCTCACATGAAGGTTGACGTTCAGGAACTGGGTTGCGATTTCTACGCTTTCTCCGGCCACAAGGTTTTTGGGCCAACGGGAATTGGGGCGCTCTACGCCAAAGCCGAACTCCTCGAGGCTATGCCGCCTTTTCAGGGTGGCGGCGACATGATCAGCTCCGTGACCTTTGAGAAGACCATCTACAATGACATTCCCTACAAGTTTGAGGCGGGTACGCCGAATATCGCCGATGTTTACGGCTTGGGCGCCGCCCTCGATTATGTGAATCAGGTCGGCCTCGCAAACATCGCCTCCTACGAGCACGCCTTGCTCTCTTATGCTACGGAAGCCATCCAGCAGATTCCCGGCGTCCGCATCATTGGCACGGCGCGCGAGAAGGCGGGAGTGATTTCATTCGTTCTCGAGGGTGTACACGCCCACGATGTGGGGACTATACTGGATCGGGAAGGCATTGCGGTTCGCACCGGCCACCACTGCGCTCAGCCGGTCATGGACCGCTTCGGCGTGCCCGCCACCGTGCGCGCGTCGCTGGCGTTTTATAATACCAAGCAGGAGATCAATGCGCTGGCCGCGGGCATCCAAAGAGTGAAGGCCCTTTTCGGATGAGGGGTTGCTTTTGACTTTTGACTCTCGACTTTGGACTTTTTCTTATGTCAGAACTTGAAGGACTTTATCAGGAAGTAATTCTCGACCACAGCAGGCGGCCGCGAAACTGTCATCCCATGAAGGATGCCGACCGCCACGCGGACGGCTACAATCCTCTTTGCGGCGACAGGTTCACACTTTACCTGAAGCTCGAGAACGATCGAATCGCCGATATCAGCTTCGAGGGTACTGGTTGCGCCATCTCGACCGCCTCCGCTTCGATTTTGACGGAGATCTTGAAAGGGAAAACGCGCGCCCAGGCGGAGGCCCTTTTCGAAACCTTTCACGACCTGGTCACCGGAAAAACCCACGCAGAAGGTGAGACTCCGGCCCTCGGAAAGCTGGCCGCTTTCTCCGGGGTTTGCGAGTTCCCCGTGCGCGTGAAGTGCGCCACCCTGGTTTGGCATACGCTCCGCAGCGCCTTGAACGGCGAAAAGAAGATGACCTCCACGGAGTGAAGTACCCATGGATGAGCAAACGCCCCTGACCGTCTCCCAGGCCATCGCCCTACAGGACAAGATGATTGAGGCGTTGCGCACCTGCTACGATCCCGAGATTCCGGTGAATATTTACGACCTGGGCCTGATTTATGAGGCCAAGGTGGACACCTCCGGCCATGCTGTGGTGAAGATGACGCTGACCGCGCCCGGCTGCCCTGCGGCGGGCTCGCTGCCGGGAGAAGTGGAAGACAAGATCACCGTCCTTCCCGGCGTCCGGAGCGTCAAAGTCGACGTGGTATGGGAGCCGCCGTGGAGCAAAGAGATGATGTCGGAAGCCGCCAAGCTCCAACTTGGGTTTTTGTAGCGGCGCCCCCCCTTGTGGGCGCCTGCGGCAGTCGGCGAACCGACCCCGCATCGCGCCTCCGCATGGGCAGGCACGAGCCCTGCCCCTATCGCTGTGGCACAGGGCCTCTTGCCTGTGTCGCCTCTCCTGCGAGAAGACAGCCGGCAGGCAGAAGCGACTGTGCCACAGTGCAACGCCCATGAAACTCTCCTTCCCGGAAGAATACGGATTGCGCTGCTTGCTTCGCGTGGCCACTCTAAGCGATGCCGGGTATTTGACCATCAACGAAATTAGTGCAGATGCGGGACTCTCCGCTTCTTACGTCGCCAAGCTGATGCGGATTCTTCGCCAGAATGGCTTTGTGAGAAGCGTTCGAGGACAAGTAGGTGGCTACGCGCTGGCACGCCCCGCCGACAAGATCATCGTGGGCGAGGTCCTGGCGGCGCTCGGAGGGAGATTGTTTGATCCCCGTTTCTGTACCGAACACTCGGGTCTCGAGGCATCGTGCAAGAAATTGAGGGAGTGCTCCATCCGCACGCTTTGGCGCACCCTTCAGATCCTCGTCGATCAGGTGCTGAGCAAGGTCACCTTGGCTGACCTCGTCGAGAACAGCGAGTCGGAGATGGTTACCCATGTCAGCACGTTGGTGCAGCTCGAGGCGGATTCGAAACTGGAAATTCGAAAATCGAAATTCGATAACCGAAATTCGAAAATTGAAACTGGAAACTAGAAATTGGAGGATAGAAACTGGAAATTGTCATTCCGAGCGTAGCGAGGAATCTTGCTCTGGTTCTTCCCTCCGCTTACCCCTGGGCCTTGCGTGGCGGGAGCCGTCCCAGACCCGAGCGAGATTCCTCGCTACGCTCGGAATGACACCAAGTGTCGAGATTCCATTTTCGACCTTCGATTTTCGTCTTTCGATTTTCCAATTTCTATTTTCCAATTTGTGTTTTCCAATTTCTATTTTCCAGTTTCCAGTTTCTATAACAAATGGACACGCCTCTGCCCACATCACCCCTAGCCGACTATCACCTCTCGCAAGGCGCCACGCTCGGGATGTATCACGGCGCCCTGGTTCCTTCTCTTTTCAGCGACCCTGTGGAGGAACACAAAGCAGTGCGTGAGGCCTGCGGCCTGTTTGACTTTTCGTTTCGTGGCAAGTTCGCCATGAAGGGCCGCGACCATGCCAAGTTCCTTCACCGCATGGTCTCAAACGACATCAAGCGCCTCGCGCCAGGCCAGGGAACCTACGCGACATTGCTCACTCCTCAGGGACATATTCTTGTGGATATGCGCCTCTATTGCGCCGGGGAGCAGTTTCTCGTCGATACTGACGCGGACCTGCGCGACAAGGGGCTCGAGGGCCTCAAGCGTTACGTGATCGCTGATCAGGTGGAATTTGAGCCTCGGGAGCTATACGCTCTCGCTTTTCAAGGACCACGCTCGCGCCCGCTGCTCGAAAAAACTCTCCACATCAGCCTTCCCGCGATGCGGGAGTTTGAGCATTTCGCCACCAACTACGCCGGCTTCCCGGTGCGCGTGGTGTGCGCGGGCGCGACCGGCGAGGAAGGCTATGAGGTCTGGGCAGATGCGAAAGGTCTGCTGGCGGTTTGGGGCGCTGCCTGTGGCCAGGCGCCAACTTACGGCATGGCCCCCTGCGGGACTCAGGCGCTCGAAACGCTCCGGATCGAAGCGGGAATCCCCCGCTACGGTCAGGAACTGGGTGAGGACACTATCCCCAACGAAGCGGGATTGTGGAACGCACTCAGTTTCAACAAAGGCTGCTACGTCGGGCAGGAAATTGTCGAGCGCGCCCGCAGCCGCGGGCACGTCAACTGGATATTAGCGGGTCTCGTCGTCGAATCAGAAACTCCGCCAGCCGCCGGCGAAAAGCTGGTGCGCGATGGCGGAGAGATCGGCGAAGTCACCAGCTCCTGTGTTTCGCCCACGCTCGGCAAGACGATCGCTTTGGCTTACCTCCGCCGCGAAGTCGCGGAGCCCGGAACCAAATTAGATTTCCCCTCCGGCGCCGTCGCCGAAGTGGCGGCGCTGCCCTTCTATCAACGCCCGGCAATGCCGCGTGCTACTTGAAAATAGGGTCGGTGTATACTCGTCCTGCCCACAAGGCGAAACCGGAAACCCTGACTTAAGGAAGCACTATATGTGGTGGATCGTCGCGCTTGCGGCCATTGTGATCTCGATTGCAGCAGCGGGCATAGTCATCGGCCCATTCCTTACTTTGAAGCGCCTGCCGGAGCGGCTTGAAATAAACGGCATGGTTCTTGTCAAAGATGGTATGGTGAGCGCAGGCTTGGTGCCATTCGGCGAGCACGAGGTGGCTCTGGTCGATGCGGGCAACGACGTCCAGGCGAAGGCCCTTCTTGCGGAATTGTCCCGTCGCGGCCTGGGACCCGACGACGTGAAGGTCATTCTGCTGACCCACGGTGATTCCGATCACATCGGAGGGATTGGCAAGTTCCCAAAGGCGCAACTGATGGCGCTTGAGGCAGAGGTAGACGTCGCAGAAAGCCGAGCTTCGGGCGGGGCGCCGATCGTGCGTCCCAGGTTCTCAAAGCGTCCCGGCATTCGTCTAACCCGCACCTTGCAGGATGGTGAGGTCGTGCACCTGGGTTCGTTTCAAGTCCGCGTTTTCGCCGTGCCGGGCCACACGCCGGGAAGCGCTGCCTATGCTATCGGGCAGAACCTGTTCCTAGGTGACAGCGCCAACCAGGACAAGCACGGTCACCTCAAAGGAGCGCCCTGGATTTTCACCAAGAGCAGGGCGCAAAACCGGAAATCTTTGCTCGATCTTGCGCGTCGCTTGGCCAGCGACAGCAGCATCAAGACGCTCGTCTTCAGCCACTCCGCACCTTTAGAACGAGGGACGGCGCCCCTGGTCGAGTTTGCGGCAACCAAATCCACCTCCCCCAGCCCCTCCTGACCCGGGAGGGGAGTTATAAAAGATGGGATCACGATTCGCGCTGTGAGTTTTGCAGAAGCCGGAGGGCGTTCGAGTCCAGGTGCTTGTCCCGCATTCTTGCTTAATCCATCGGACGCTCCAGTTTTTCCAAATACAAGGACTCAAGGATCCTCTGTGAGACGAGGTACGCAGCTCCCCGCGCGGCGGCCTCACTACCCAAACTAGACACCTTCAATTCCATTTCGTTTGCCGCCTTTTCAAGGGCGCGTTGTTTGATCATGCGGCGCAGCGGTCCCAGCAGAAACTCCTGGGCCTGCTGAAACAACGGTCCTCCGAAGATGACTACACGGGGATTGAGCAGATTGGCGACATCAGCCAAGGCTACGCCGATATGGGAGACCGCCTCGTCCAAGACGCGGAAGGCGAGACTGTCATTCTCTCTCACTGCCTGGACGATCATTTCAATCGTGATGCGCTCCAGTCCCTCCTTGGCCAGATCGTGGATTTTAGAATCCACACCTTGTTGGAGTGCGTGCCGAACAGTCTGGATGATGGCTGCGCACGAAGCCACGGCTTCGAGACACCCATAATTGCCACAGGAACACCGTGGACCATTTTCTTTGACGGTCATGTGGCCGAATTCACCTGCCAGCCCCCCAGGCCCGCGGTAAAGCTTCCCGTCAATGAAAATGGCAGCGCCAATTCCGATGCCAACGCTGACAAAAACAAAGTCGCTCAGGTTGATCCCCAGCCCGAAATGCCTTTCCGCCACAGCCATCGTTCTGGTGCTGTCCTCGAGCGTCGCGGGAAGGCCAAATTGTTCTTCGAAGATGTCCCGCAATGGAACATTCTTCCATTGCGCCATCTGGCCGGGACGGGGATAGGAGAGAATCAGACCATTCACGCTGTCGACCACGCCTGAATGTGCTACGCCAATTCCCTTGACGTGAGACTTCGGAACTCCGGAGTCGCGGATGGCTTTCTGAACCGTGTGAAAAGTCCTAGCCAGTACGCGTTGCCTCCCTTCGGAGAGCCTCGACGCTGTTTCCGTTTTGTAGATATTCCGGCCAAGGAAATCCGTGACGATCACGCGCAGCATATACGAGCCGATATCCACTCCGACCAGGTACGCAGCGTCGCTGCGGACAAGCAGCGCTACGGGTTTGCGTCCCTGCGCGGCGAACGTGGGTCCCGATTCGACAATCAGGCGTTTCCTCAGAAGACGATTTACGATTCCACCGATGCAAGCGGGACTGAGGCCCGTGTGTTTGGACAACTCAATTCGTGAAATGGTCGGACGGGCGCAAATCTGATACAGGACGTTCAATTCATTCAGGTCCGACTTGCAGTAGGTTTGCGGGGCTTGTGTGGCTTGGCTGCTGCCTGGGACCTTGGGGTTGTTTAAGTTCATGTTGGGATTCTGCTCCAATTTCAATTCTAAAATATAAGGGTGAAAACTCTTCTTGACACAAAGAAAATATAGTAGTACAAAATTGCCTTGTTCAAGGTCAAGTTAATTCATTTGTGAAATAGGTCCGGTGATTCTGCTACAAAAAGGACGCTTGGGAACAGAACGCGCCGGGTTTTGGCTATCCAGAAAAGTTTAGGAGGGTGCTAAATGGGACGAATGGCGAACAGATTCTTTTTTGTGCTTCTCACTTTGGCTCTAGCAGGTTGGTTCTTGGCGATGGTTCCGCAGCCTCTCTGGGCCGACGTGACTGGGACGATCCTTGGGAATGTTGCCGATCCGACGGGGGCGGCAGTATCCGGAGCTCACGTCACGCTTCAAAACTCACTAACAGGTTTGATTCGTCGCACAGTCGCCGATTCAACGGGAGGCTACGAATTTCTGGACGTTCCCATCGGCGCCGGCTACAGCGTTACCGCCGAGTCGCAAGGTTTTGAGAAAATGATCCAATCCGGCATAACCCTTCTCGTCAACCAGCGCTTTCGGGCGGATTTCCAGCTTCGGGTGGGTGCGGTAACACAATCGGTCAGCGTGTCAGCCCAGGCCGCCCAAGTGGAGACAGCGAATACACAGCTTGGGAACGTTATTGAAGGCGGCACCATCACGTCTATGCCCTTGAATGGCCGCTCCTACACCGATTTGCTGAGCCTGCAAGCTGGGGTGGTGCCAGTGACGAGCGGCGTAGCGGATACTGAACGCCCGGTCTCCGGCGAACTGGATGAGGGCCTATTCTCCGTGAACGGCGCGCAGGAGGCCAGCAACTCGTTCTTGGTCAATGGCGGAGATGTGGAAGAAGAGCGGACCAACGGCGCCAGTATTGTGCCCGTCCTTGATTCGATACAGGAATTTCGAGTCGTAACCAACAATTTCGACGCGGAATATGGCAAATTCGCGGGAGGAATCGTCAACGTCGTCACCAAGTCGGGGACCAACAGATTCCATGGGGATGGTTTTGAGTTCTTACGAAACTCCGACTTGGACTCTCGGAATTTCTTCGATCTCGACCAGACCAACCCCGTAACTGGACAAGAACTGCCCGGGACGGCGCGCGGCGTCTTCCGGCGCAATCAGTTTGGAGGAACTTTCGGGGGGCCGATCCTCAAGGACCGGCTTTTCTTTTTCACGGACTACCAGGGCACGCGGGAAGATCGCGGCTACACGACAGGGGAGACAGTGGTCCCCACGCCCACCGAAGTGGGAGGAAACTTTTCGGACGTCACCGCGCACGGACTTCCATCCCTCACGGGGACGGTTCGCGGCGACAATGCTTCGGGTGATTTCGCCTCGACACTCAGCAATCGGCTTGGTTACACCGTCACTGCCGGCGAGCCCTATTGGTTCGCAGGCTGCTCTTCGACTGCCCAGTGCGTCTTTCCTGGACAGGTGATTCCCCAGGCGGCCTTTTCTCCTGCTGCGAAAGGCCTTCTCCAGTTCTTCCCTGCGCCCGCTGACTACCTGAGCAGCGGAACCCCCATTTGGCTATCCTCTGCCTACCCGACGACGTTGCGCGACGACAAGTGGGCCGAGCGGATTGATTTGAACAGCCAGCGGACGGGAATGTGGTCTTTTTACTATCACTTCGACGATTCCTTTGTCTTGAATCCTTTTACCGGTGGAGACGTGCCGGGGTTCCCTGGAACGACACCTTCTCGAGGGCAGCAGGTCAATCTGCGCAATACTCATTCCTTCGGCTCCACGGCCGTCAACGTCCTGATGCTCAACTATACCCGGCTATCGCTATTCAGTGGGGAGCCGAACGGCCAGGGACTGGGAAACGTGAGTAAGTATGGATTCGTGTCCGGCGGGCTCGGGATCATTCCCACTGCGCCCCAATTCTCAGGCGTGCCTACCATCTCGCTCGCGGGGGCATACTCCGTCAACTTTGGCGTACCAAACTCCATCGTGCGCCAGAACAATGACACCTACCAAATTGCCGATCACTTCTCCAAAGTCGCCGGCCGACATAGCCTCAGTATTGGCGCCGACGGCCGCTATTACGAGATCAATACACGTCAGAACATCAATGAAAATGGCGTCTTTGAGTTCTACGGGGAGGAAACAGGCAACGATTTTGCCGATTTCCTGCTGGGGGCGCCCGACTGGTTCGGCCAGTCCAGCCCACAACTGCAGAATGGCAGGACCAAATACTTCGCAGCTTATGGCCAGGATAGTTTTAAGCTGAGCCCGAACCTTACCCTGAACTACGGCCTGCGTTGGGAGGTCAGTACGCCCTTCTATGACACCGAGGGGATGATCCAGGCGTTTATCCCAGGCTTGCAATCGAAGATCTTCGTCAATTCGCCCACCGGCTGGGTTTTCCCTGGAGACCCGGGCGTCCCTTCCACCATAGCGCCAACGCGCTATGACGACTTCGCGCCGCGCTTGGGAATTGCTTACTCGCCGGGGTTTAGTAGCGGCGCGCTGGGCAAGATCTTTGGCGGTCCGGGCAAAAGCAGCATCCGGGCCGGCTTTGGCGTTTTCTATACGACATTTCAGCAACTCTCCCAGTTGTACCAGATCGGTGACGCACCGTTTGGAAACTTCTTCGTCTCTCCAACCCTGGTTTACCTCGAGGAGCCTTATAAGGACCGTTTGCACAACAACAACCCCGGCCAACGATTTCCAGTCGCTATCAATGTTCCGGGGACGAACCCCAACCTCAACTTTGCGCCGTTCCAGCCCATCACCACGTCGCAGGTGTTTGATGCCCAAAACACTCTCCCCTATGAGGAGCAATTCAATCTCAACCTTCAACGTCAAATCGGTCCCTCAACGATATTGACCTTCGCCTACGTGGGCAGTTTCGGGCATCACCTCCTGACGCAGATCGAAAGTAATCCCGGCAACATATCCGAATGCCTGCACATTCTCGCCCTCTTCACGGCTGCCGGGCAACCGACCAATGGTTGCGGCCCGAACGGCGAGGATAGCATCTACAACATTAGCGGCCAGACTTTCAACGGGACCCGACCTTACTCGGTTACGTCGGGCCGCTACCTGAGCCAGGGGCTTTTGGATTTTTCGTACAATCCTCGTATGTCGACTATTGGGAATTCGAATTACAATGCTCTGCAGGTGAGCCTGGAGAAGAGGGCAGGGCCACTCACCTTTCTTGCTGGTTACACTTATTCCAAGTCCCTGGACGACAGCTCCGGGTATCTCGATTTCACCAACCCCTATAACACCAGTTTGAGCTATGCCCTCTCGTCCTTCGACATGACACACAACTTCGTCCTGAGTTACAACTACAATTTACCCTTCCGGCATCTCATCAAATCATCTGCCGGACCACTGCACAAGGTCCTGGATGGCTGGACGGTGACGGGGATCACGCACTTCACCACTGGTCTGCCCATTCCGCTGCACCAGCCTGGCGATCTGTCTCTGTGTGGTTGCTTCCAGAGCGATGTAGACAAGCCCAACTATAGCGGGGCGCCAATCCAGTACTCAAATCCGCGATCGTCCTCGGCATACCAGTATTTCTCCGCCACTCCTTTCACCTCGGAGACTTTAGGGGCGCCGGGCAATGCCAATCGGCGCTTTTTTCACGGGCCGGGCTTGAACAATTGGGACGTGGGTTTACTTAAAGACACGAAGATCACGGAAAGCATGTCGGTCCAGTTCCGAGCGGAATTCTTCAACATCTTTAACCACGCCCAGTTCGGGCTTCCCACAGGCACCTTCAGTTCGGCGACGTTCGGGGATGTAACCAGTGCAAACGATCCACGCATTGGGCAGTTTGCCTTGAAGCTTCTCTTCTGACACAGATTCGATTTTTTTCACAAATTTTCCGGCCCGAAGGGGAATTCAATGAAAAACCTGACACGCAGACAGTTCGGGAAGACGATTGCTTCAGGCATTGGGGTGCTTTCGACTCCCATGGGCCTTGCAATCCCGATCCCTCAAGCCCATCCTGCTCCATTTACCGCTGAGCAACGACACTATTCGTTGGAAAACAAGTTTGGCATTTCGCTCACCCTTGACACGCAGGAGGGCTTCTATACAGTCCAGCACGGAGGTGAGCACTGGTTAGGAAGGGGCCTGGTCAGCGTGCTGGAGAACAAACGGTGGTATCGGAGCGACCGGGTCAAATACCCAGAGGTTGCTGCGTATGACCGGACGACGGAAAAGCTCGCCCTGACGGGCGTGAAAACCGGCACGAGCACCAACTGCCTGGGAACCTATCAGTCCATCGAAGTGGCGTGGCAGGTGCCGGATTCCACAACAGCCTTCGCCACCGAATTCAGACTTTACTCGGATTCCCCTTGCTTGGTTTTCGTGCAGAAATTCCCCCGCGGCTTCAAACACTACGCGAGCGGAAACTGGATCATTCCCTCCGTTGTTTTTCCCCAATTCCTGTCGGGATTTGACGAACGCAATGACCTTTATTCATGGACGAGCGGAGGAATGTTTACGCATCGCTTCGGCTACGGGAATGCTGCCAGCCTGGGAGGGACAGTCGATTTGCTCCTGCTTGCAGACGCAGCCTGCCATACGTTGGTTCTTTCGCCCTATGCGAACTATCTTGCCGCCACCCAACAGTGCGCGCCAGTGGCGGCGATGGACGAAACCAATCCGTCCAAAGGGGCGATCAACTGCGGCATCGAAGGATTGGTGGAAGATATTCCTGCGGGATTCGAGCATGCCCACATTCTGTGGGCCGGCCAGGGAATCGGAAGAACGTTTCGACGGTGGGGCGAGGCGCTGCGGGAGCGGGCGGGGAAGAAGTTCCCGTCCAAGTACGAAGGCGACACTCTGAAGTACCCGGTGTATTGGGATGACTACGGCTCCTACTACCGCGAGCATGGTTTCAAGGAGGAAGGCTACAAGGCATACGAGGACATAATCCTGGGAATAGCTGAGGACGCCAGGAAACACGGGTTGCGGATCGGCGCCTACCAGGTTCAAGACGAGGACCAGTTACACGATCATGAAGGTCTGTTTGAGCCCAGGGAGGACTTGTTTCCGCATGGCCTGGCATGGCTGCATGAGAAGTTGGGCGTGCCCCTGGAGGCTTATTACTGTTGGTTGGCTCCCCGAGGGCCATATCCAAAGCAATTTCCCCACTTCACCACCCCGTCCGAGCGGACACCAGGCGCCGGTATGGGAGACGTCTACTACACGCTCGACTACTGGAGGCAGACTGCGCAGAAGGTGGCTTCCTGGGGAGACACGTTGCTCCAGCACGATTTCCTGAGCGTCTATGAGGGTGATCCAGTAATGATGGCCGGCATCAACCGAATGGACACGTATTTCAAGAACATGGCCAAAGCTCTGCAGGAAAAGAATTTCACGATGCAGTACTGCATGCAACTTCCGCGCAATATCATGGAATCCACTGAGAATCCAATCGTGGTGTCGGTCCAGGGTTCTTGGGACCATCATATTCCGACCGCTGAACAGGATGACGACCCCTACGTTTGGAAACACTTGATTTTTACGAGTGCTTTTTATGGCGCGGTGGGGATTTGGCCCTCGCGGGATAACATCCAAACCATGGCGGATGCCAATGCGTTCGAAGACGTGTTGCTGGCCAACCTGCTGGGGGGCGAGATTCAATTAGGGCATCGGATCGGGGAGTGTAATTTCGACCTGGTGCGCAAGACGTACCGGGAAGGCGACGAGTTGATCTTGAAAGCTGACCATCCCATTGTTCCTCTGGACCGGTGTTATTTGGAGGGGGGCGCGGCGGGTTACACGACCTCGGAGCGGAACGGCCACAAGTGGTTCTACGTGCTGAGTCTTCCGAGGGCCGGCTATCTGCGGGCCTTCAGCGTTTCGGATCTGGGCGAGGCCGGCGAGTGGGCGGTATACAACTTTGACACCCGCTGTGTGGCGATCGTAGATGCCTCCACGTTGATTCCCCTTCAGCGTGAAGCCAAGCATGAATACTTGGTCGTGGCGCCGCTGCTGGCGAATGGGATGGCGGTAATCGGAGACGCGGAGAAGTTTGTAACGATGGGGGAGAAGCGGATCGCCTCGGTGGAAGCGACGGGGGAAGGGATACGGGTAGGGGTGGTGTCGAATCAGGAATGGAATCCGGTGACGGTTGGTTATGCGGGGCAACGGCCGGCCGGGGTGGAAGTTGGGGATGGCAAGTTGGAAGAAACGGGCAGTTTGGACGAGTTGGGGGCCGCGCATGCCGGCTGGTTCTGGGACCACCAAACGAAGCTCTGGCATGTGAAAGTCAGTTTTGCCGGAGCTGTCCAGATGGAAACGCGGGTTTTTAGCCTGCATTGAAACTCCTTCTCGGCCTTGCAGAACGCGGCCCAGGCCTGCAACCGGAGATGTCTTGTAGGGCCGAGCGGTGCTCGACTTTGGGGCGCGCGCCGCTCGTCGCTTCGTAACGCGCCAAACCTTCGCGGCGCGAGAAGGAAGTAAACGCTATGGGTATCGAGTGGAGCTATGGACATGAATAAACAAGAACTGATCGATGAAGGTGGGGCAACGGGCCATGAGCGTCTGGCCATTGACGGTGGTGCGCCCGTCCGCACTGAACCCCTGCCTCTCGAGTTTCCTGGCATTCATCATATGGACGAGGAAGAGATTGAGGCGGCAGTTCGGCTCCTCAGGAGCCGTTCCCTGTTTCGTTACTACGGAATCAATTTGCAGAAGGAAGTTGAAACGTTTGAGTCGGAGTTCTCGGAGTTTCTAGGCGTCCGGCACACTGTAGCCGTGAGCAGCGGGACGGGGGCGTTGCAGACGGCGCTTTCGGCGCTGGGTGCGGGTCCGGGTCAAGAGATCATCATCCCGGCTTATATGTGGGTATCTGTCGTGGCGGCGGTCGTCAACCATGGCGCCATTCCCGTCTTGGCGGATATTGACGAGACTTTCTGCCTTGACCCCGCCGGCCTTGCGAGCCGGATCACCACGAAGACCAAGGGCATCATCATGGTTCATATGAGCGGGGCGCCGGGAGATGTTGAGGCCGTCCGGAAAGTTGCGAAGGCGCACGGCCTCTGGCTGCTCGAAGATTGTGCTCAGTGCAATGGAGGAAGCTTAGGGGAGAAGAAGGTTGGGACGTTCGGAGACATGGCTGTATTCAGCTTCCAGATGAACAAGAATATGACCGCTGGAGAAGGAGGCGCCGTTGTTACCAATGACCCACACCTGCACCAGCGGGCGGTTGCCTGCCACGACATCGGTTACGGGCGCAGCGAGGAGGGGCGCTTGATCTTTGATGACCCCGGCCTTTGCTTGTGGGGGATGGGTTATCGGCTCGACGAACTGCGGGCCGCGCTGCTCAGAGTACAATTGAAAAAGCTGCCTCGAGTGATCGCGGCGATGCGGTCGAGCAAATATCGTATTCGCAAGTCTCTCGAGGCCTTTCACCAAGTGCGGTTGCGAACGATCATTGATCCGGCGGGGGATACCGGTTGCTTTTTGATCACGACGTATCCTGACGCATCGACGGCTCAACGCATCAATCGCGCGCTCCGTGCCGAAGGCATTGTTACCTCGCCCCAAGGACTGTCAGATGTTGTTATGACCGACTGGGGTCTCCACCTTTATTATAATAATATCAGCCTTGTGAATAAGGGCAGCATCGACAGCCGCGGTTATCCCTGGAATCTGGATGAGAACGCCGGTTTGGGGAGGGACTACCATAAAGGCGTTTGCCCGCGTGCCGACAACCTCTTCGAGCGAAGTATCCTGATTGCCATCCCCTCATGCCTGTCTGAACGAGACGAAAATGACATCATTCAAGCATTTGGCAAAGTACTGGGCGCACTTCTGCCAGGATGAGTCTCAGGTGTGATCGGGAGATCGGGTGAACAAAGAACTGATGGCGGGATCGGGAGAGGCAGTGCAATCGCGTGATGGGGAGACCGGGTAGAACGGTGGATGCAGTCGGTCAATCTGCTCTTCCGTCGCCGCAGATGGAACAATCCGCCTGTTCCTCGTTCATCCGATCTCCCGACCTCCTTCATTCCGCTAGTCTGAAATTCACCGTAATTTCCGTCATGACCTCGACGGGCTCGCCGTTCAGCAGAGTGGGTTGATAGCGCCATTGCCGTACGGCGTCGAGTGCCGCTCTCACGAGCAAAGGATGGCCCCGGAGCACCTTCAGCTCTTGTATCGTTCCGTCCCGGCCAATGACTGCTTCGAGCTCCACGGTCCCCTCGGTTCGAGTCAGCCTGGCGAGTTCGGGGTATTCGGGTTTCGGTTGGTAAACAATTTTGGCGGCGATCAAGCTTCCGAGGCGAATTCGTCGAGGTGGGACAGGCTTAGTTGTTTGTGGAGGGGGCGGTTGCGGCTCGGCATATTGGAGGATGGTTCCCAACACAGGATCGAGCGCACCGCCGGGCTGCCCGCTGCCTATTGCACCGAAAACCCCAACCGAGTTCGATTGGAATTGCGCGGGTGGGAGAGGCTCATCGCGCACTATCGCGATCCTGTCCGGGATCTGGGTTGGGGATGTGAGAAGCTCTTCGGAACTAAGACGTCGTGGCGCTTTGCGCAAGGCTTGTGTGCGGAGAGACGCCGGGGCCGCAGGTGGAGGGGGAGGCACAAGGGTGTCGAGCACGTCTCTCCAGACCGCCTTGGGCAAAGCCTCCGTGTAGATCAGCGGAACCAGCGACATCGCGGCGACCAGGAGAACCTCCGCCGCGTACACACACGGAATGGCAGCTCGCTTCCAATCCCCTGTCTTCGCGGCTGCGTAAACCAGGAAGCAAACGAAGCCGGGCAGGTTCAGGATGCAGGTCAGCGCCACCCAGAATGCGGTGTTTAACGACAGGCGCTCAGACTCGGCGTACACATAGCACAGCGTCAGGCCAAAAATGGCAACTGCCGTTCCGATGAACAGCGATTGGACGGCGACCGCTAGCATAGGGCCGCGGGAGAGAATCCGCTCGAGCACCAGGAGCCATGCAAGCGAAGCCATGGCGCCGGCGGCGGCGGCGCAAAAGTAATGATGTTTCTTCAGCAGGGGAGCCCGTGCGGGTGAAGATTCCAGCAACGTTTCGGCAAACATGGCTGCACCTCCTCAGGAATCTGCTTGCGTCCGAAGTTCAGGCGACGGCCACGGAGCGCTCCGTTGGGCTGACTACTTTCTCCTTCACTCGATTGGACACCGAATCCGGCGGCGAGGTTCCACTATTTCAAGGTTGGTTAACAGCAGGGCCATGCTTCGGCGTGACCTGATACCGCGGAACTGACCCCTCACCCGTCCCGCTCCGGCTGATGAAAGCGCCAGAGCGGAACCCTCTCCCCAAAGGAGAGGGCTGTCGTTGTTTCTCCTCTCCCCGCTCCCCAAGGAAGTCTGTGTGATAACTCGCGGTTATAGCCGTGCAGAGCAGTGGGCTAGGAAGCCGAGTTCGGGGTATTCGGGTTTCGGTTGGTAAACAATTTTGGCGGCGATCAAGCGTCCCCAGACCGCCTTGGGCAAAGCCTCCGTGTGTTCCGCTAAGCCTGATCTGGATTCCAGCGATGACGATGGCGACCCTCAATGGTACTAAGGTCCTCGCTGCAGATTTTGCACGATGAAGCCCTTGGTGAGTTCGCTTCCGTTGCTGAGAATCACATACTCGTCGGCGGGGAACTCCGCGCTCTCGGCCTTAACGGTGCTGAGCGCGTCGTTACCTGCCACGACAAGCACCATGTGAGCGGCATCAAGTGGGTTTCCCGCCGCCAGAACCAGTGCTTCGCGTTCGCTGGTGTGGGCCTCACCGTCGATCTTGAAAGCGGCGCCCTCATATTCGAGACGAAGTTTACCGGACCATAGTGCGAGCGCCGAATTGGACTCCGGACGTCCGACAAAGACCACGTCACGGTGGCGCAGCAATTCATCCGAGGCTTCGAAGTCTTTATAGACCGGGACCTCGCTTTCATAGCGATCAAGGAAGCGGCTTTGCAATTGCTCGGCGGCATAGCGGTTCGCGCCGGCTTCACGTAGCGTGCCGTAGATGATCGCAGCCGACGACAGGCAGCGCCAAATGTCGTTGGTCAAGTAGGCGGAACCGGCTGGAAGATCGATGGCGGCGAGCTGAGCGCCGGACTTCTCGAAGAAGGATTGCGCCGTGACGGTCTTGGTGGTGTGGGCGGCGAAATAGTCGCTCATCAGCTTGAGGAAAGCATCGTCGCCCATTTTGACGCGCAACGAATCAAGGAACAGCACTCCCCGCGTCTGCTCGCGGCGGGCGTGGTTCTCAGGTGTATCAGGAGTGAGCTGCAGGCCCCGCCAAATAGCGCGTTGGGCGTTGAGGGCTTCTTCCAGGTCCTTCGACTCGAGCACGCGCCGGTACCTGGCCGAACCGGCCACAAACCAGGTGTCGGCGTCGGAGGCAGGCAACACCCAGCCTTTCCAGAGTCGGCCCTCATAAGGCGGCGGATCCGCGATCTGGAGCATCTTTGGCTTGGGCGGGTCCAGCGACGCGGTCAGGCGAAGCTTCTCGTTTTGTTCGATCTCGGACTGCAGGGCTGTCGAGGGTTCGGCCTCGAAAAGGTAGTAGCCCGACGGATAGAGGCCGTCATCTTTGGCGTAATCCCACTTGCGGGGCAGCCATTCTCGCTGGTCGGGTTTGCCGATGGCGGCCCAGACCAAGAGGCGGGAGGCCATGTCGGCGGTCGTAACCTTGGCATCCATGGTGCTGGAGCTGACTAGCGGGGCGGTGCGAAATGCGAGAAACCCGAACTGCTCATCGATCTGGCCACGATACTTGCGATAAAGCTCCTGCCAGGCCAAATCGCGTGGTTGCGGGGTGTAAGGGATGAGATCAGGGTCGCCCTTGGGATCCGGGTAGTCCTCGAGGCGGACGCTGAGATCTTTGGCATTGTTATCGCCCCAGTAAAAGCCCGGGGTGCCGCCGAACCATTCATTCCTGGAGCTACGCCAAAGCCTCGTGTGGTTCGTACCGAGATCATACATGGCGATGTCATTTGTCTTCGCGTCGCCCATGATCCATTCGTTGGTGTAAAGTCCGTTGTTGCGAGTACCGAGATAGCGAACCACGTCATCAATGTTGCTGCTGTACTGGATGGCCATGCGGGCGCGGAAAGCCACCGGCGTGCCCTGTGGGTTGAACGGCGTCTGATCGATGGTGGTTTCCGTCAGCACGATGCCGGCATCGTTCTGGTACCAATCCGTGCCGCTCTCAATGCCGCCGGGATAGCTTTGGATGAGCATGCGATGGCCGGAAGCCGGTTTGATGTCGAGCATGACGTTGGTCTGCTCAGCCAGAGTCAGGGACCACCACGTTACATGTCCGATCACCATTTTGCCGTCGCGCGTGGCGGGCCCGGTGGCGGCAAACGCGCTGCAATGATCCGGAACCGAATTACGCCTGGCGTAGGGTGGCGCGTCGAAGTCGAGGCCCTCGAGCCCCGTTGGAGTGGTCGAGACGGCGGAGGCTAGCTCGCCCATCTCGACCGTGGTGTTGGCAACGACGATGTCGAGCAAGTCGATGCGCCGCTCCTGCCACCGGGCGCCGGCGTCGGAAGCGCCTTCCGCGATACCTCGCATCTCTTCCAGAATTTCGCGATCGAAGCCGCGCAGGAAAAGGGCGTTGGCGGTAGTGCGATAGTCGTCCCAATGTTCCTTGGAACCCAAAACGGCGGCGCAACGCTCGAGGTACTCGGGAATCTCGCGCGCCATGAGATGCCCATGCTGATACCCGCGCTCGTAGGGTTGGCCTTCGATATGGAGATAAATCCAACCGGCGGCGGGGTAGCGGTAGGCGGGGCCAAAGGTCTGGACTGCGTCCCGCACCGGCCACTCATCAGAGGAGGAGATTTCCTCCAGGCGCACGCCTTCAAACCAGGCTTTTCCGCGAAACGATCCGCCGCTCGCAACCATCAGCAGAATCTGGTCCTGGGCGCGGCTTGCCACGAACCGCAAGCTAAGGCGGGTCCAGGGCTGAGTTCCGCCGAGCGAGGCCGAGTGGACATCGAAGGGCATGGAGGCCATGGCCAGCGTGGCGCCCACGGCGATCGGAGAACGGTCCAGGTCCCGTACTGCAACATCCTCAGTTCGCGCCCAGCCGCTCAACTCGTAACGCTTGCCGATGCTGAGCGAGACGGGAGCCAAGCGAACGCAAGCGTCCTGGGACCCAGTGGCTCGTTCCAAACGAAGTGAGGGGTGGCCCTCGTGCTTGACGGTGGAGTCCGGCGCGGCGAAACCGCGAACCACCGCCCAACCCTGGCCGGGTTTCTCAAACGAAGCCTGGAAAATGGGCGTGGCGGCTTGAGCCAATGTGGCCGCGAGCAGACAGCAGGTGAGGCGAAACATCGATTTCCTCCCGTGGAACACCGATTCCCACGATCAGGCATCCAATATGTCTCGGTGTTCTACAAAGCCCTATCGCTCATTCTACCACCAACCAATTGTTGTGAATCCCGGAGATCCGCATGAAGGTCGAGGAGCGCTACGGAGCGGGTCTTTTTATTGAGGAACGCCCTGGTTCGGGTTGAGGACGGGCGCCGCATCGTCTCTTTCTTCAACACCCACCTCAGGTGAGGTCTTTCCAGTTGCTGTAGCGGCGAGTTTACCGCGCCGAGTGGCGGCGTGAAGCCGCCCCTACAAATCTGACGCGATCTCCAAGTCCGAATTGGAGCCATTTTGTCGCTCAATTGGGTCACCCTGTGAGGGCATAGGAATTCACCTGCGACTCGCTTTTCGCGTGACAATCATTGATAAAGAATGCTATGTTACATTTGCAGTTTGTAGTTTGTAATTCCGACGAGTCTCGCAAGAGTCATGAGGGTTGAGTTCCTAGCCTGGCATCTTGCGACTAGTGGTGTTACAGCGGATCGTCGGGCGTACCCGCCGTTGCCGTCTCCACAAATTGCAATTTCAATCCAACAAGGACAAATCGCAGCATGAAGGAACAAGGTACAGTGA
>Ga0326727_10000504_pt1 | contig 161094 bp, 113 predicted proteins | sample MB2enrmetagenome_FD_207643 | JGI IMG/M metagenome (GOLD analysis project Ga0326727, IMG submission 207643) | Lab enriched peat soil microbial communities from McLean, Ithaca, NY, United States - MB29MY | ecosystem: Environmental > Terrestrial > Soil > Wetlands > Peat | place: USA: New York...
GCCATCATGGTCCCCGGAGCGGGATCGAATAGATGTGTGGTGGAACCTGGCCACCGTAAAGGCGAAAACCCTCCAGGGCCGACACTAGAATTTTGCTTGACGGAGCCGACAACCTTATAGATGCGCTACCCCTCCGCTGCCTTCAAACCTGGTGGTTTGCGCGACCCAAACAATCAGTGTGGGGGGAATAGGCGTACGAACCAATACCCTCAAGTATACAAACACGGGCGTGAGCATCGTAGGCAGTTGTTCGTAGGAGGACCCATGACCAAGCCTGCGTTCAAGACTTCGAAGACAAGGGCCCGCGAGAGGGGACACGTGGCCGGGGGGCCCAGCCAAACCTGGATATCCGGGCTTGGAGCCCTCCTGCTGCTTGCGGGGTGGTTGGTGGGTTCGTCGCCGCTCTGTGGTCAGCAGGCAGTCAGCCTGCTTGACCTACCCGTGCTCACGGCAGGCCCTTGGCAAGCGATCCCCCTGCGCGATGCGCTCGGGCACTTAGGGTCGTCAGTAAGCGAGGGATACGTGCTGTTTGGATTGGAGGAGCAACTCCGCGACGGCAAGGGACCGACGGTGAACCTGGATATAAGAACAGAAACCAGGCTGGGGACGGCACTTCGTGACCTACTTGCCCAGCTCCCGCCTTACGAAATGGAGGTCGTTTCAGATCATCTCATCAACCTCCGTCCCAAGGGCACCAAAGATGACCCGGATAGCATCCTCAACCTTCGCGTAGCAAGTTTTGATGCAGTTTCAAAACCTGCGTATGTCATTCTGGATGCGCCACGAGATGTGATCCCTGAACTCAACGCAGCGCTAAGGCCCAAGCCGGAGCCTGGGAAGCAAGTCATTGAACTGTACTTTGGGGGGCATCATGGGGGCCCACCGGTCACTTTACACCTTAAGAATGTCACAGTTCGTGAGATCTTGAACGCTACCAGTGTGGCTACAGATCCCTATGCTGATGATCACCTTCCCGGGCAGGCTCCCCGAGGCTGGGTTTGCACGTTCAATCCGAATCCGTCTCCAGGAAACTCGAACTATTCGTGGGGATCCCTTTTCTCCATGCCGCGCACGTGGAGACTCCATGAAAACCAGAGGAAAGTCGCTCCCGGCCAGTGAAGGTCCGCCCACGCGGGTGGGGCATACGTGTCGATCTCTGACATGTAGGCGGTCACGGCAATCTCGAGGCGTGTAGCGCCGGTGGCGCCCCGATACATCGGGGCGCCCCACAAGCCGAGGCAACACCTTTCGCGCCGCGTCCGATCCATAGCCTTTCCTGGGTTCTAAACAGTCGCCGACATGAAAGGCGATGTCGGCGCCACCCCCGAACAAATGGATTCTGTATCGCAGGCATGCCATACTCCGGCACGTCGGCGCAACCCGCGAGTGCAGACCGATAATCAAAAGTACTACATCGACCACGGGGCGCATAATCCTATCAAATCACCGGCTCCGTGACCCGGAGGTTTTCTCAAGTTTGGGAGGAGGACGGCATGCGCTGCTTTACAACCGTGGTGTTGACCTGCGGCCTAATGGCCTTGGTACCAGTGCCGGTGAAAGCGCAGCTCATACTGAAAACCGAGTTGAGCGTGTTGTGCGACCAAGCTGACGCGGTCGTTGTCGGTAGGGCAGAAAATGTACGCAAGGAAGGGTCGACCACCATGGTCATTGCGGGAACGAGTTATCCTGCAGACCAGATGGTCGCGCAACTGGCTGTCGACAAAGTCCTGAAAGGGTCCCCGAAGACGGGTGTCATGAGCTTCAATTTCTCGCTGCCCAGGACGCTAGCCATGAACGTAACCGTCAGAGGGGTCGTGGCCGGGCAGTACGGCGTCTTCTTTTTGCGAAGTGGTGGGGATGGGTACCAGGTCCTTGACCCAGACTACCCCTGTGTCGTCGCCTTTCCCGGCTCTCCTCAAACCTCGGGCAGCGTTCTGGATCAGGTGACGGCCGAGGTGTGTTATGTGCTGGAATCGCGCGAGGCAACCCACAATGGTAAGCAAGATGCCCTGTTGGTGCTGCGCGGCGTATCGAGTCCAATCGCCACCAAGGCGCTCAAGGCAGCCAGCCGCGATCCGGTTGCCGATGTGCGGCTCTCGGCCATGGCCCTTCTCTTGCGCAGCAATGACATCTCGGAGCTCCCTATGGCCGAGAATATCCTCCTTCATCCTCCGTCGGACATCGATCCGAATGCGCTCGACGGATTGGCGTTCGCGATTAGGTTTGGAGTACACGATCCGAAGGCAATCCCCTCCCTGGCACGATTGGTGCTAGCCAAGAACGTCAATGTCCGCAAGGGCGCCGCAACCGCCCTCCGCCGCACCCACGACAGTGCGGCGATTAGGCCCCTAACGCAGGCGTTAAACGACACCGATCCCGATGTTCTTTTTCAGGCGGTCGTCGGTTTGGGGGAACTTACCCATACAAGTGGAGAGTGGGTACCTGGGGAAGACCTGTTCCTTAAGGATCAAAAGCGCTATCTGGATCATTGGCGCGAGTGGGCCAAGTCACAGAAGTAGAGATTTCGACAGCCGCGGGCTGGCGCAGACTCCTGGTTTTTTGGGGTCTGCGATCTCCCGAAGGGACCAGCTTGCGGCGAGGAATTCCCGAGAGTATATTCTCCGGCAGGATGCCGTTTTACAAGCGTACTTACAGCCCGGGACAGTTTGACACTGTCATCCTGAGTCCCGGTTCTTTCGGGACGAAGGACCACCTGCAAGCGAACGGCACCCTGCAGACGGACATCATTTTCTATCCCTTCGGGCAGGTCTGGGCGTATGACAACTGGGATGAGATTCAATTCTTCGGGGGCATGGAGAACTGGGATTGGACGAACGGCTTGGGCTATACACCGAATCGCACCTACCGCGCCAACCACGGCCGCTGGCTCAGCCCCGACCCCCTCGCCGGCGATATCTCCAACCCCCAGTCCCTTAACCGCTATGCGTATGTGATGAATAATCCTACGACGCTGACAGACCCACTGGGGCTGGGCGATTGCGGCGGCACAAATTTTGATTGTAACGATCCCTCCCACCCTCCGAATCCCCAGGGTAATTGGGGTGGAGGCGGTGGTGGAGGTGGGGGCGGGGGGGGATCGTGCACGCTCGACGGAGTTCCCACGGACTGTGGCGTGGTGAACGCCATCTATGCTTCGGGGGCTGCCTGCATTGGAAGTTGTAGCCAAACGGTGACAGTGACCGGGTCTAACGGACAACCCTTACCCTATCAGATCGTTCAAACGGCTGGTCCGACGGTGATCCTAGGCCCCAGTGGAGACGAGATCTCAGGCGGGGCTGCTGCCGAAGTTGGAGTATCTGTTCCAGCGTCCTTAGCTCAGCTGTCCATCACCGATGCCGGAGGAGGCTCGGCAGGTGGCTCCGGTGCGGGGGCGGGAGGATGCTCAGCTAAGATTCTCGGTGCCGTCAACGGCCAGTTCGGTACGAGTTTTACGACAACTGACGTGAAGAGTGAGTTTCAATACTCGAGCGGAGCTGCTGCGGGAACCGGCACTTTGAATTTGAACGTTTCTGGTGGCGGGGTTTCTGTAGGCCGTTACCCAGTCAACTGGTGGACCTATATCATCGGTTATGGGCCGACGCTCCATATCCCTGCTGGTCCCGGCGGATTCGGCGGATTGGACAGTTCGTTAACGCTGCCTTTCTCAAGCAGTCAATTTACGGCGCATCTGGACTCTGCCCTTGCTTACAATCCCTTTGGCGCGCTGTTCCATTTGTTGATAGATGTGAAGGGCGTCGGAGGCTATAAACCATGTCCATGACATCGAACAGCGAGAGTCACATTAGTGTTGTCGCGGTTCGGCTATTTTTCACGAGTATGGCGCAACTCTTGGTGCTTCTCGTTTTTGGCTCATCCGGCACGGTTCTTTGCGCGCAGACGATTGAGATCAAACTTGTGGATGGCCGAAATGGCCGCCCCATAGCCGGTACGTGCGTGAACGTATGGGTAGGAAACGAACGCAAGGAGGCAATGGCAATTCCAGTTGACAATAATGGCGTTGCTTTGCTGCGCCTCACCGGCAAGGGTGACGAAATAAACATGAGCAACCGTTGGAAGGGCTGCGGAGAATTTGGGGTGGCCAATCCGGTGGTGAAATACGACGACTCCTTTCGCATCAATGCAGGTTATGTGTTGTGTCAACCACGCACACCAGACTACTCCTGGCTGGCCATAACCGACTTCTCTACGAAGTATGTGCTTCAGCAGGGCGTTGTTACGACCAATACCTGCGGTAAGGTCACAGCTTCACCGAAACCTGGCGAGGTGACCATCTTCGTCAGGCCGCTAACGTGGTGGGAGAAACTGAAGCAGTAATTCTCTCTCCCAGCTCAGGTTTAGTCCCTTAACCGGTATGCCTATGTGCTGAATAACCCGGGGTGTGCGACCGACCCGACGGGGCTGGACTGTCATCAGTTCGGAACGTGCGCGCAGACGGGCTCGCATCCGGTGTCCTGCACAAACATGAATTGTGCGTGGCAGTACTATAGTGGCACGATGCCTGCCTTCTACGACAATCCGACAGGGGCCGCTGTGATGACATGTTATGTCGATGGAGTCCCGGATGCCAATTGTAATTACCTGGCCAACGCCACGCATGGCTGGACGAATGCGCTGTTTGAGGCAGTCGCGATTCAGGCAGTCCTCAACCAGTCGATTGCCAATTCTAGGGTAACGGTAGACTTCAATTACATCTGGAATTCTCCTTCGTCGTTCACTTACCAATATGGAGATGCCATCGGCGTAGTAGACAACTGGGAGCAAGGTAACCTGGAGTTTGCCTTTTCCTTAAACCAGTATAGCGGGGATAGCGGGGACATGCTGCCCGCAGGCGCTGCCTACGTGCTTGGGAAGGCATCTCAAATAGCTGGACCCACGGTCACAGGACTTGCTGGCGCAACACCATTTGTGCCGGTAGTGGCCATCGGAGCCGCGTCGCTAACTCCGACTGTTGCCGCTGTGGCGACTGTGCCGAAAGTCTATGTGACGGCAGGACATCTCGCTGCGGGAGCGGCGGTTGCGAAAATGGGTGGAGGCTGGCCCGAGGGCGTAGTGCCGAAGATTGGCTGGGTGCTGCAAACACTTTGGGACCTATCGCCCTTTGGAGATTAGGCGTCGGAGCTTGGATCGCGACTTAGTCGGCCTGACTTTGATCTCGCCCGGGGTAGCAACATTGAGAGGCATAGGTGTACTCGTCGCGCTTGCGTTGTATCCGGTCCTTGGGCTATGCAGACCGAACCCAATTGAGTTCCTGTGGGGCTGGAATTGGTCGAGGTTGAAAAAACCACTCCCTGTAGCCCCCCTACCGCCTGAACTAAAGGAACGTTCAGAGCGGATCGACCGTCGGTACCTGAGGCCCATCCAGTACGGGCTGTTGTGTGGGTGCGTGTACTTGCTCATGCGAAAGTACGCGCTCACTGCAGCCGCGGTCGGCTTCAACCTGAATCATTGGGAAAGATTCCTCGGGCTCGGCGTGGCGGCTGGTGTGGTGTATTTGGCTTATTTGAGGCTTGTCGTCGCGATGAATAAGACGCTCCTTCCCGCCCCGGTACCCGATGGGTCTATCGATCACCTTACCCGGGGCAGCGCGATTCTGTGGTTCTTCAATCACGTCGTAGGCTGCCTCGGCGAGGAGTTCTGGAGGGCCTTCTGCCTGGTAAGCCTTGAGCGCGTTCACCGCGGCGCAGCCTTTGCAGTCGTGGCCACTTCGCTGGCCTTCGCCCTCGGGCACTACCAAACCGGTCACCCAGCGCCCTTCACACTCGGCCTTCTCTTCTCATATACACTCTTCGGAATGCTCTTTGGCGGCATGTTCTTTTGGACAGGTTCGATCGTGCCGACATACATAGGGCATCTCCTGATCAATTCAGTCACCCTTTACCAAGCGAGGAGGAAACGGGCCACAGGTGGCTCGGAAACGTCGGGTAGCACAGAGTGTGTGTAGTTCACACTCTGCGGCTCTCTATTTAATAAAACATCCACTTCTTGTTAATGCATCAAGGCCGCGCCCCAGGTTCGAATCCCGGGAAAGCCGCAGAGTCTCAAGGGCAGAGACTCTGCGCCAGGCCGCCCGGCAGGACTCCCAAGGACATGAGACACCGGCAGCACGTGCGCCAGACTCTCGGATTGAGCGACCGCACTCCGCGCTGACCGCTGCAAAACGGAAGTGACATTTTGTTCCCATCCGAGTCGGCACAAACATGCCGAAAAATCGGCATATTCGGGCCATTGCGGAATCACGCGGAACGGTTAGACTCAATAGTGCGGTGACCCAGAATCTGCGGAAGAGGGCACCGGACGAAAGAGCTTTCAACGCTGAAAGCATGGGGGCAGCAGGATGAAGCGGACCTTATCTCTGATGGTTCTGAGCTTGGTAGTCATGTTTGGCTTGTCGATGACTGCCTTGGCTCAAGTGACTATCCACTTCACTGGGCCGACCGAAAGCAGTTACGGTGGCGTGGGCACTGGACTGTACGCGGGAACAGTAAATGGCAACCCAGCGACGTTCTTCTGCGACGATTATCCCGATCACATTACCTACGGGGAATCCTGGCAGGCGAACGTGTCTAGTTTGGCCAGTCTGGGCGCCGTGCGATTTCCCAACCCGGGTGGGGTACCGACGCTGCAAGCCTATTCTGAAGTCGCATGGCTTGCAGAAAACCTGTTAACAGGCATGAACAAAAACGGGAGCGGCGTAACCGATCCAGACACCATCTCCTTCGCGATCTGGAGCATTCTGTATCCATTCTCTCCCCCCGTGGGAGCGGGACCCGCGCCGGGTACGGCCAACGCGATTGCGGACGCCCAGTCGTGGTGGGGCGGTCTCTCCAGCGCTTGCCAGACGATCGCGGCTTCATGCGTGGACAATGTTTTGATCTATACGCCAGTTCAGACCCAAAATGGACCTCAAGAGTTCGTGGGCACAGTACCTGAGCCCCTCAGCATGGCCCTGATGGGAACGTTCCTGAGTCTTGCTGGAGTCGCTCTCCGCAAGAAGAAGCTGTTGTCGTAGCAGGGTGATGAAGAACTCGATTTCGGGCGTCGGAAGGGGGGCGTCAGCTCCACCCCCTTCCGACGCGCGCCGGAGCAATCTCTTAGCAATGCGGCTAGCTCTGCGTTGATTTCGCGGCCCATTGGTGTGCACCCACATATACTATTCATTTCAACTAGACGGATTCCCTCTTAATCATTCCCCAAGGAAGCAAAAAACCAATCACTGCTAAGATAATCCCTCGATGAGCAAAAAGCGGGCTAGAGCAGAGCCTGTGTAGTCGACACTCTGGGGCTCTCTATTTAATGAACATCCGGTTCTTGTTAATGCATCAAGGCCGCGCCCCAGGTTCGAATCCCGGGAAAAGCCGCAGAGTCTCAAGGGCGGAGACTCTGCGGCAGCCCGCCTGACTCCCTTCGTCTGTCATCCTGAGTCCCGGTGCTTTCGGGACGAAGGATCTGCATTTGTCTTGTTACTGAAACCCCATGCAGATCCTCCGCTGCCGCTCAGGATGACAGTTTGGGCGGGCTGGCGCAGACGCCTGGTTTTCGGGGCCCGCGCCAGCCCGCACAGCGGGCGGAAGATCGTAGCCCGCGGCGCCAGCCGTGGGTACGGGAGCACCCCCTCACCCCTACCCCTCTCCCCGCCGCGCGGGGAGAGGGATGCCGTGGGCGGGGTGAGGGCTCCTTCACCAGGGCTCGCGCCCTGGGCTACGATCTTGCGCCCCTGACGGGGCTCGCCCCGGCCCCACATCTCCGTTGACTCCAGCGCTGCACCATCAGGCGTGTAATCCGGCTTGAGATGCGCCAGCCCGTCCGATCGGGCATGGGAAACGCCCACGGAGCAAAGCTCCCGGCGGTGGAAGCGTGGCGGCTTTATTCGGACGTCAATAGTACAAACGGGTGATGGTCCCACCGGCGCTTCGTTTCTATCATTCCCAACGGAGGGCCACCATGGACGAGAACCTGAAATCCGAGCGTTGCTTAGAATCGCCGAAACCCTCGGAAGTGGAGGTGGAGCAGGCCCTTGTCGAAATCGAAAACGCCACGAAGGACACACCGGCGCCAAGCGGCGAACTCCCGTCCAGTCTCGCGACCCGACAACCGTGGGTTTTGAGCGAAGCGCCGGTGGTCATTTACTTCGCACTGGGAGGTGCCTTGATCATCCTCCTGTCCTTGGGGGCGCATCGCGTGGTCAAGGGATTCCTTTCGTCCACCGCGGGGCGGAGCGCTGGAAACGCCGGCGTGGCGACTGACCGCACGGTAGACGCCGCGAGACAGGCTGAAGCCGAAGCCCTCCTCGGGCGTGTTGCCGCGGGAGATCTCGCCGCCGCGAACCAGGTCTTGGCCCGCTCGGACGAATGGACCGGCAAAACTCGGACCACGCCGAAAACCGATCAATTCATCGCCGCGAGTATCAACCTCAAAGACCTCCAGGCACGAGCAGCAGGTATCCAGGCGCAACTCGCACTGAACAGCATTCCACGCGATCAGAGCGGACTGAACATGCTCGAAAAAGCCGCCGGAAATCCCCAACAGCGTGCCTGGGCGTTGTGGCTGCTCGGTGCACTCGGAAACCGCGGGGTCGATCCCGAGCACACGGCAAAGATCATTGACGCCTACCTTGTGGATCCCGAGGTGAGCGTCCGCAGCAACGCGGTCATCGGCCTGGCGCTGCTGGGCACCGATGAAACCATCCCCATGCTGCTGGATCGATTCCGCAATGACCCCTCCACGGCCGTGCAGGAAATCGCTGCCTGTGGTTTGGCGGAGTCGGGTATGTACACCCCCGCCCAACGCATGGTCGCGGCGGGAAGCATGGTGGGATGGCTCGATGACTCCCTGCTCACCCCACAACAGCGAACCTGGACCGCTCAGGCTCTTCATGATATTTCCGGGCAAAACTTTGGGACGGACCCGGCAGCTTGGCAGCGCTGGTACAACAGCACTCGCTGATCCAGGGCATGGGTTCGCAAGAACGTGACCACAGCCGCAAAAGCTTGTCAAAAGACAAAGTCCAAAAGGCAAATGAAAAGGCTAATGTCACCCGGAGTCCGTTCTTGGGACGAAGGGTGTTTTTCATTTACGAATGCAGGGGACTTCGCGGAGTAGTTCCCGAGTCAAATGAAAAGGATCCTTCGCTACGGTAGTCGAGTTACAATAATCTTGCCTTGGAAAGGGCCGCGGTGGCGGCGTGCCCATCCAGATTGACAACGTGCGATTGCCATTGGGGTTTCGCGCAAGAGAAAAGCCCACGGCCAGCAAATCACTGACCGTGGCTACTCGCGTCTTAAAGAGGAACACCAAAAAGGCGGGAGGCGGAAATGTCGTCCATACGATCAGCCCAGATCCTCCTGGTTCTTGTTTGTCAGTGCTTATTCCTCGCCAGTGGAGCCTTCGCACACCCAGCCTCCGGCATTGTCGTTGACGCGCAAGGTCGCGTCTACTTCATCTACACCAACCACGGCGTCATGCGGATCGAATCCTCGGGGACGCTAACAAACATCCACGAAGTCAAGGGTGGCCATTGGCTGGCATTGGACGCAGGAGGCGCCTTCTCGAACGTGACACCCAAAGTGTTTGAAAGAATCACTCCGGATGGCGCCGTACCCAGCCTGATCTTTGCCAGTGGTGGTGCGCCTCTGGTTGTAGGCCCCGATGGCGATCTCTACTATGGAAGTAACGGATCACAGGAGGATTCCTTTCCGCCTGGAGCCATGACGGTCGCACGGCTGTCGGCTCGTGGCCGGCAGGATCTTTTCGCACCCTCACTCAAAAACAAGTTGGCGGAGTTGAAGGATGGCATCACCGGCTTGGCCTCCGGCGGGGACGGATCCGTTTACGTTGCGACATGGAATGGGATAGTGAAACTGCAGGGAGATGGGTCCATCGCGAAAATCGTACACCCCGTCGTGGTGAAGGATTGCGATAGCGATCCCGCCGATCACAACCCGGCTAATGCTTCCTCCCCGCTTCTCCGAGGCCTGGGCGTGGATTCTCCCGGCAATATATACGTTGCAGCCACAAGCTGCCATCGAGTTGTGAAGATCACTCCTGATGGCCAGGTGACATCCATTTTGAAGTCGGAACGCCCCTGGTCTCCTACGGGCATTGCGGTAAGCGGCGAAGACATCTATGTCCTCGAATACACCAACGCCAATGGCCCTGCGACGGAAGGCTGGCGCCCGCGTGTCAGGAAAGTCGCGGGCGACAACACGGTGACCACTCTGGTCACGGTTCCTATAGAAGCCTCATCTGCATCAAGCCCCTAAAGTAGCACGCAGGCTGGCGCAGACTCCTGATTTTTGGGTTCTGCGATCTCCCAGTGGCGGCGATAAACACGGGTGGTGATAAACTGCGCCACCGCACTTGACACGGTTTCATTCCCTCTCGTAGCATGGCAGGTGGGTTGCCTCGTCGGATTACGACGAACGAGGAGCCGGCGATCAGCGCCTGAATTCTGGGGCGTTTCGGATACAGGGAATTCCAACGGGGGCAGCAGCGAGGTGAGATAGTGAGAATCGCGGTGTGCTTCAAAGACGATGCCGCCATTGTGAGTTTGAGTGGCAAATTCCTGGCGGGCAGTGACGGTCCTTCTCTGCGGCAGAAGGTGAAGGATTTGGTGGACGCCGGGACCAAGAAGTTGATCGTGGATTTCGCCGATGTGCCTTACATCGACTCGACAGGGCTGGGATTTCTAGCGGGCGCGCGAGTGACCGTGCAGAACTCCCGGGCGCGTATGGTGCTCGCGAATCTGAATCCGCATGTGCGCAAAATCCTGAACGACGTAAACCTGACTCAGTTCTTCGTGATTGCCCCGGATGAAGCTGCGGCGTTGACTCTGCTGAACCAGCCTGCGGCGGCTGCCAAGGGAGAGGCGAGGGCGCAAGGGCACACGGCCAGTGGCCCGGAGGTGTAAGAGGGGGTATTTGGCCAGGCTTGTCCATATTACGCGTGTTTCCGTGGGCGACAGAGCCAGGCTCGGCGCCGGAATGGTTGGCGAATTTGGACCGCCCTGGTATTTGACAGGTTATCGGGATTAAGGTATTTTTGAGTCCACGCAGGCAGCGGCGTGTGGCAGGGAGGGCCGCCGGAGCAACGCGGGGCCTCCCCGAGTGGGCTTGAGCCTGCCGAGCCCGCTGGGACATGCTGACGACTGCAGGGATTCTGAGTACCCGCTTTTTTTGAAAACTCATGGACATGCCAGAGCGACGCCGCTCGGATCGTATTCTCGCCCCCGTGCGCATACGGGTGATTGGGAACAACGCCACGGGAGTCTCCTTCGCGGAGGAGACGGTCACGGTCAGCTTCAACCAGCACGGCGCGCGGATTAGTCTAATCCACTCTTTGCTCACCGATGACATCGTGCTTCTCAAGAACCTGGAAAATGGGATCGAGGAGGAGTTCCGCGTGGTGGGCCCCTTCCAGCAGGTTTTCGGTGAGCGCCGGGAATGGGGTGTGGAGGCAGTAAATCCGGAAAGCGGAATTTGGGGTGTGGCGTTTGTCCCCAATGCGGATGGTGTGCAGCCGAAAGTACTGGTGGAATGCGCCGCTTGCAAGACAGCCGCGCAAAGCACGCTTTCCAGCATCGAGTATGACGTGCTGCTGGCCACCGGGCTCATTTCGCGCCACTGCAAGCGCTGCGACGAGACCACGCGCTGGAAACCGAGCGAGCAGTTGGCGACGCCCGAGGTTCTCGAGCGCTCGATGCAGCCTCCCATCCAGGTGGCTGTGGAACGCCGGAAGACCCGCCGCTTGAAGCTCACCATGCAACTCCGCGTGCGGAACACTTGGGGCGTCATGGACATTGCGCAGACACGCGACGTCTCCAAGAACGGCCTCTGCTTTTTCAGCACCCAGCACTTCTCCACCGGTGACGAGATTTACATTACACTGCCTTATTCCCAGAACCAGACTCCTGTGGAAACCAAGGGGCGGATCGTCTGGGCCGCCGGAAGCGTCGCCGGCCGGTTTTTTGGGGTCGAGTACGTGCGCTGACCATCGAACCGTCTCCAGGGTCGAAAGTCCCTTGATTCCGAATGATGCTCGACCCGGCATGCAAATGCCGGGAGTGGCCGCGGAATTCTCCGCTCCACCTTGCGGGAAATGAGATAATCTGCCCTTCCGAAAGCTCTCGTCCGACTCGCATTTTTCGAGGACAAAAGCCATGACACATCACAAGGTCTTCTTTCTGTGTATCGCCGGTGGTCTGCTGCTCGCGCCCGCGCGAGCTGCGAATCAACCGGGGCCAAGCGTTTGGTTGGTTGATTCGCTGATCAAAATCTTCCCCACGGATAGTGCGGGAAGTCATCGCCTGGCCCGGCCGGAATTGCTCGCGGCGCGCGGCCAGCACGTGAGCGTGCAACTCGCGTTGCGCTCGGCGGCGCCGCTCGCGGGCGTGACGGCCGAGGTCGAGCCGCTGAAAAACCTGCAAGGGGAAATCCTGGCAGGCGCGACAGTCCGCCCGGTGGGTTATGTGGTGGTCGGCTCGCACACGCGGAACACACCGGAGGACGAACTGGTGGGCGAAGCGCCAGGGTGGTTTCCCGACCCGCTCCAGGATTTTCCGGTAAACGTCAAAGCCCATCAGACCCAATCGCTGTGGATTAGCCTTCGAGCTGATGCCCCGCCGGGCGAGTATCACGGCGCGGTCGTGGTGCGCGCGGGGGAGCGGCAACTGGCGCGCCAGGAGTTGCGCGTGAGAGTGCTGGGGGCGGCCGTGCCTGTCCCGCACGGGCTGAAGGTCACCAACTGGTTCACCTTCGATGACCGCTCTTCCCAGCAGTTTTACGGGGTGGCGGAGTTCACGCCCGATTGGTGGACGCTGCTCCAAAACCTCGGGCGCGTCATGGCCGAGCATCGGCAGAACATGGTGATCACGCCCCTGCTGGAGCTGGTTACGCCGCGCGTCGAGGGGGACCACCTCGCTTACGACTTTGCGAATTTCGACCGCTGGGTGGAGACTTTCCAGCAGGCCGGCGCGATTGGTTATATCGAGGGTGGCCACCTGTTGGATCGCGCGGGCAGCTACGACGCGGGGCTTATTGTTCACACGTTCCAGCTTGAGAATGGCCAAGTGAGCAAGGCCACCTTGCCGCCCGACGACCCGCGGGTTGAGCCCTTCCTGGTTGGCTTCCTCACCGCCCTCAATGCCCATCTCGAAGCCAAAGGGTGGAAGTCCATCTACTACCAGCACATTCTTGACGAAGCCCACGGCACGGAGCCACCCTACTACGCCCGCTTCGCAGAACTGGTGCATCGCTATCTTCCCGGCGTTTCCACCATGGATGCCGTGGACGCCGAGCACATGCCCGACGAACTGCAGAAATATTGCGACGTCTGGGTGCCACAGCTTGGCAGGTTCGACGATCAGATGGACATGATCCGCCAGCGCCTGGCCAGCGGCCGTGAGGTGTGGTTCTACACCTGCCTCTTTCCCAATCAACGCTACCTGAATCGGCTGATGGATTATCCGCTGCTTAAGGTGCGGCTGCTGCACTGGCTGAACTTTCGCTACGGCTTTACGGGTTTCCTGCATTGGGGTTGGAGCTACTGGACGCCCGAGCCGATTCTGGACACGCAGCCCGTGATCGACGCCAATACGGAATTGCTGCCCTCGGGCGACGCGTTCATTGTTTATCCGGACCGCGCCAGGAAGTCGGTGTATTCGTCCATTCGCCTTGAAACCATGCTCGCGGGAATCGAGGACTACGAAATGTTGATGGCGCTCAAAGCCAAGAGCCCGGCGGAAGCCGAGCGCCTCGGAAAGGAAGCCCTGGCGGGCTTTACCGATTACGTTCGCGACCCGGTGAAGTTTCGCGCGATTGAGAAGGAACTGCTTGAAGCGCTGGCGAAATGACGTGCAGCATCTCTGAGGCTGGCGCCGGGAGTTGAGTCTTGCGCTGGGGGATTGGGTCACCGGTTTATCGGGCGATTTGAGATTCGCGATTTATGAGTCTCGGAGACAACGCCTCGGTTCATGTTCCCGCCTGAACCTACCGATAGACGAAATGGCGAAGTGTGTCACGCTTGCGGGTTTGATGTCGTCCCGCGCTGTCATCCCGAGCCTGGCGAGGGACCTTGCCCTGAACGCTTTCCGCCCTTGGTTTTTTGCCTTTTCTTGTCGCTTACCACTCGTCGCTCGTCATCGACATATTCAATAACAGCCTTTCTTTTCATAAATATAATGGCTAGATAGCTATAAATTGCTTATTTTCATATACATAATGGCAAGGCCTAAAACTGACATTTTTTCTACACGTGTTTTCAATAATATAATGGCTCTATCCTTTATATTTGGCTCCCGTTTTTTTTGCTAGTTGGCTGGCTGGAATTTACTAACCATTTTAATTTCAATCGGATAGATATTTGGAAGGTTTTCGCTATTTGTCGTTAACCACCTTCCTTTCATATATATAATGGCTAGCGGCGGTCTTTTTGGGGGGCTGAACTTCAGTTCAGCATGCGCCGAGCCGAAGGTCCGCATACATCTGCGCCAAAACCGCGCTGGCTGGAATCTCCTTTGCGGGAACATCCGGTTTTCGGCATTCGGAGCCATCAGAATGGTGTGATCCGAGAGTAATCGATATGCGTCCAGGGCCGAGCCGCGATAGCGCGTTCTTTCCAAACTGACCATCGCGACCGAGCCCTGTTCGCCCCGTGGTCAGCCCGATAGACTACTATTACTGTATGGTAGTTGTCAAGCAGAATAATTAACACGTGTTTGTGGATAGGAACCACCTTTAGGAAGGATGCCTAATCGTCCGACAATGGAGGTCCTAAAGGCGTGGGGCGGGGCGTCAGAGATCGCGACGAATGCTGGGCCGCGGGGATTGACCATCAAGGCCCCGCACTCTTCTCTACTGGTCCGAGGTAGCGGTCGAGCCAGGCCAGAGTCTCCTTTATCGTTTCGTTTCTCGGAGGGAGGTGGTCAGTTTCGTAGAGGATCAGCCGCTTGTCCTCGGCAGGAGTTCCTAAGAGGTCAAACATAGGTTTTTGATGGGTCTCGTACGGGAATAGTGTGTCGTACCTCCCGTTTAGCATCAAGGTTGGCACTTTCACTCGGGTCACATAATTAATTTGCGCGATTTCAGAAAGTGGAGCTTCCTCGATGCCGCCAGCAATTAAGACGCTGGCTTTGAGACGTTCTTCCACCGCCGGGATAATCGCTCCATACGCTGCACCCTGACTCATTCCTTCATAAGCGACTTTCTTGCTGTCGACGTCCTGACGGGTCTCCAAATAGTCGATGCTTCTTCTGTAATCTTTGACCTGTTCAATAAACAGCTCAGCGAATTGATGAGTATTGGCGCCACCTGAGTAGACTGCGCGCAGGGCGTCATTTCCACGCTCGAAAGTCCCCTTATAGACAGGATAGAGGACTGCTCGACCGCTTTTCACGATAAAAGAAAGATAAGTCGTAAATTCAAAATAATTCTCCAAATCCTGGCTCGATCTTTCAAATACACAAGGATCACAAGGGCCATAAATAACTGTCTGATAGGGGGGCGCTGCGTTCTTGGGAAGAAAGAGATTGGCAATGATCCGCTCGCCGCCATAGGCGGCTGCAAAGGTGATCCTCTGTTGAGTCCATTCCGAGCTTTCTCGCTTCGCTTCCACACGGGCCTTCAAATCCGTCTTGTCGTAAGAGAATTGCTCTCTGTAAACCTGAAAAATGGAATCTGCAACCCGCTTTTCTTTATAAATATTCGGGGGTTCACCCAATTTCGCCATTTGAAATGCTGTCTGAGGAATCTTGGCCCGCTCAGGATAGAGGACGCAGCGGAACCCGTTTCTAGGAGAACGATCCATGGCGGGAGCCTGACTCAAGGCGTCGAACATATAGGTGTTGTCGTCCCAGGCGCCACCCCTGATCAATCGTCCCTTCGGAGTCTCGTTCCAACACCATTCCCTTACGTTCCCGGCCATGTCAAAGGCTCCATAGGGTGTTAGGCCCGGCAGACTCCCCACGGCGACAGGGCCTTTGCCCCTGAAATTGCTGAAAGGGGCGAACACAGCGTAACCGCCAAGCTGCGGCCATTTGATCAGTGGCGTATCTTCGCCTCTCGCCAGCGCCCAGTGCTTCCCTGTGGGCAGGCTCTTGCCGGCAAACTCTGCGTAGGCCGCCGCTTCGTACCAACTGATTCCTGAGACCGGATAATCACCCTGCCCCTCGGGGTAGTCTCCTCCCTGCCAGTTGGCAGGGCCGGGTTGGCCAGTTTGATCTACCAACCCCTTCACCGCTTCTTCCCAACTCAGCTCTCTTCCGTCTCTAATGAATCTCTCCTTCCAGTATTTCTTATTTCTGTATCCGCCGCTGTTGATGAATTCCCTGTACTGTTTGTTGCTGACCTCATACTTGTCTATATAAAAGTCGCTCAGTTCCCCTGTGTCCGTTTTCGCTCCTGATACCCGCACCATGTCAGGCGGAATGCTTCCTTTCTTGTCCAACATCCGCACGAGATCGGAGGGAATAACTATTTCTTTTGTTCCCGGACCTATATCCCAAGTAGAAGCTGCCGCCAGGACTGTCTCATAGCCTTCCTTTTCCATTTTCCATCTGAAGACTCCTATGGGCACTCTGATCTTTTCGAGAGGCGAAACGCCCAGATATTTCCAGCCACTGTCCGGCGCGCTGTATTCTTTCACGTAGATATTTGCGCCCGGAGGTTCTGTCCGGATGTTTATGCGCAAAGAACATTTTGAAAAGAGTTCGGCCAGCTTGGGATCATGGGGAATGTATTCTTCCGCTTTCTCGGCAAGACTGTACGCATCCCCCAAATTCCGCCAAACATCGTTGTTGCCAATACGCCGCTCGATCTCCGGCAGAGCTTCTTCCCTGGCCCAGCGAACCTTGGCTTGGTGCCGGGAGAACAACGTGCCGAGAAAGATGAGGGCAAAGATTATGACGATCGCCGGAATCGCCACCCGGGGCCTTCGGGCCCGGCGCAGCAGCCATCTGAGATTGAACGGCCCGGCTTCCGAGACGCGAAGACTCTCTTGATACCCCGTCAGGTCTTTCAGCATCTCGGCGGCGGAGGGATAGCGTGATTCCGGTTTCTTCTCTAAAGCACGCTGGACAATCCGGTCCAATTCCGGCGGAACATTCGGCCTCAGACTCTTCAGCCGCTGGGGCGGCTCATGCACAATCGAGTAAAGCAGAGAAGCCTCGCGTTCTCCCTTGAACGGCAACTGGCCGGCCAGCATGTCATACAAAACCACCCCCAGCGACCAGAGGTCCGTGCGCTGGTCTACTTCATGGCCCTGCGCCTGCTCCGGCGACATGTAGGCCACAGTGCCCATCGTAGTTCCGGTCCGGGTCACCCGAGTGGTTCCCCCCAGCCTCGCCAGTCCGAAGTCCACGATCTTGGCCAAGCCATCTTCGGTCATCAAGATGTTGGCGGGTTTAATATCCCGGTGAATGATGCTTCGCTGATGGGCTTTTTCCAGACCGCGGGCCAACTGGATGGCCGTCTCCAATGCCTCGTTTACCTCAAGAGGTCCCCGCTTGATCCTGTCTTTTAGGCTCTCTCCCCTGTAGTAAGCCATGGCAATGTACATCTGCCCGGCTTCAGTCTCATCAATCTCATGGATCGTGCAGATATTGGGATGATCTAACTCGGAGGCAGCCTGGGCTTCATGGACAAAGCGTTCCCGGGCCTCCGGCTCGCGTGTTAATTCCGGAGACAAAAACTTGAGAGCGACGGTTCGTTTGAGCTTCAGGTCCTCAGCAGTGTAGACGACTCCCATCCCGCCTCTGGCGAGTTCTCCGAGAATCCTGTATTTGGCCCGCAGGATCGTTCCGGGACTCAGATCACCCGCGCGAGCGGGGGAAGGCGTAAGGCGAGAGACGGTGGTTTCATCCACGGTGGGCTCGTCTCCCTTCGAAGATAAGTCAGCCCCGCACTTGTTGCAGAGCATGGAATCGGAAGGATTGGCGGAATGGCAGCGAGGACATGCGATGGCCATAGGTGCCCCCAATGGGTGATGCTCGATCCGGGATTTCCTTTTTGGCTTTCTGTTGCCCGACCAGTATACAGCCAGTTGCCTCATTTCGAGCCCTCCTGGTGCAATTCATTCCTGGGGGCGTCTTGACGGGGATTTCCTTTTTCGATTTCAAGCCAAGCGAGAACCCGCAACTGACCGTCCCCGTCGATTCCGCAACTGCGTATGTGCGGAACGGAATCGCATTCCGGGCCGCTTCACCAGACGTCGTTTCACGGGATTCAGGTGGATATACTCTACGGTCTCCCCCGTAGTGAACGGAACGAGTAAGAAACCGCGCGAAAAGCCGCGGACCGACAGCACAGGTCCGCGCTGCACCTGCCCCCGCTCCTATGTTTTCGGGATATTTGACCGGCACCGAACCGTCCGCTATACTGGGAATTCGAGGGGCGATGCCTAACATTCTGCGTGAGATTGCCGATTCCGCCGTGGCGCTGGTGAAGGGGTTTGCCACGACCTTCAAGGTGATGGTCGGACCCACGGTGACGGAGAACTACCCGTCCGAGCCCGTGCATTTCGAGGATCGCTACCGTGGGGTTCACGTGTTGCGGCGCGACGAAGATGGCCTGGAGAAGTGCGTGGCCTGCTTCCTTTGCGCCGCGGCCTGTCCCGCGAATTGTATTTACATCGAGGCGGCGGAGAATACTGCCGAGCAGCGCATCAGCGCCGCAGACCGCTACGCCAAGGTCTATAACATCGATTACAGCCGCTGCATCTTCTGCGGGTATTGCGTGGAGGCCTGCCCCTGCGACGCCATCACGCATGGCCACGATTTTGAAATCGCCTCCTACGATACGAACACTCTGGTTTTCCGCAAGGAACAGTTACTGGAGCCCCTCCCCGCCACCGCCGCGCCCAGTAAATAGTAAGCTGCCTCGAGACAATGCTGTTCACATCGTGGAACCGTTGGCCGGAACCAAGACGAAATTCTCAGTGACCTCTGTGCCTTCCAGCTTCAACTCAGAGAGCACGGAGCATCTCAGCGACCTCTGTGTTGAGGCTCTGCGGGTCACAGAGGACACAGAGATGCTGCCGACCGGCGAAGAACCCTCCCAGCGCGGTGAGCGATTCCGGCCTAACTTCTGCCATTGACATGCGTCCGGCGAGGCGCTATCGTCTGCTCCGTCCAAAGTGAAACTATACTTGAGACGAGGAGATGGCCTATGGCACCCAAGACACCCGAGAGCGGAGAATCCAATCGGATGGAGAGTAGTCGGCGTGATTTCCTGAAAGGCGCCACCACGGTCGCTGCCGGGCTGGTGGTACCCAAGGCGCTGCAGGCGGAACCCTCCGGCCTGCTGCCCACGGTGAAGTTGGGGTCTCACCGCATTACCCGGATGATCGTGGGCAGCAACCCAATCTACGGCTATTCGCACTTCAATCAGCAATACGACCAGCACATGCGCGAGTGGTTCACGGACGAGCGCATCGTCAAGCTACTGCTGGACTGTGAGAAGGCCGGGATCAACACCTGGCAGTACAGTTTCAATTACGACCAGAAGCGGCAAATCCCCAAGATTCGTGGGGCGGGGTGCAAGCTCCAGTTCATCTGCCTGGCCGCTTCCTGGCACTACGACGAAAAGATGGGACGCACGCCGGAAGACATTCTGAACGGAACCATCAAGTGTGCACAGGCTGCGGCCGAGTTCAAACCCATCGGGATCGCCTTTCACGGCGGGGCCACGGACATCCTCTACAGGGCAGGGAAGATCGATATGCTGAAAACCTATATTAACAGCGTGCATGACCTGGGAATCGCGGCGGGCATCTCCACGCATAATCCTAAAATCCTGGACACGCTGCATGAAAAGGGATTCGCGAATGAGTTCTACATGACGGGGCTCCACTATCTCACCCGGCACCCTGAGGATTGGATGAAGGAGATTGGCACGCTTCCCCTGGACGAGGGCTGGATCGCCTCTGACCCGCCGAAGATGGCCGAGGCTGTGCGCAAGGTGAATAAACCCGCGCTGGTCTATAAGGTCCTGGGGGCGGGCCGCAAATGCGGGTCGGAAGAAGAGAAACACAAAGCCATCGAATGGGCCTACAAGAACATCAAGCCGATTGACGCAACGCTTATCGGCCTCTATCCGCGCTATTCCGACCAGGTCACCGAAACCACGAAGATGGTGCGCGAGATTCTGACGTGAGAAATCGCTGAAGCCTCGCGACGCAATGCAAGTGGCCTTACTCCGCCGCCCCTTCGTCCGCCTTCGGCAGTGTGTCGTTCGGGCGAGCGATCAGGGTGTAGAGGGTGGGCAGAAGGATGAGGCTCAAGAACAGGTCCGTCGTAAGCCCTCCCACGATCACTATGGCGAAGGGCCGTTGCGAGTCTGAGCCGATGTCGTGTGAGAGCGCCGCCGGCAGCAGCCCCAAAGTGGCAACGATCATCACCATGAGGGTGGGCCGCAAGCTGCGAACTGCGCCCGCGACGGTCGCTTCCACGATGTTGGGCTCTCGGGCCCGCGCCTGATTGATGTACTGAATCATAATCAATCCCACCTGCACGGAAACTCCGAAAAGAGCCAGCATGCCGATACCCGAGGAGACACTGAAGTGCGTATGGGTGACGAGGAGTGCCAGCAATCCTCCGATGGGCGCAGTGGCCACGGTCGCCAGGATGAGGAGCGACCACTTGAAGGAGCCGAAGTCCGCGTAAAGGAGCAGCACAATCAGCAGGATGGTAATGGGGACGATAATCGCCAGGCGTGCGTTGGCGCGCTGCTGGCTGGCGAACTCGCCCGACCAATCGAGTGTGTAGCCAGGGGGAAGGCTTACCTTCCGCTTTACAGCTCGAATGGCTTCATTTACGGTGCCACCCAGATCGCGCCCGCGTACGCTGAACTTGATGGCGATGTAGCGTGAGTTGCTCTCGCGATAAATCATGGAGGCGCCGTCTTCGATTTTGACGTCGCAAAGTTGGCCCAGTGAGACGCGCTCCCCGGAAGGCGCCAGGATGCGGATACTCGATATATCCTCCACCCCCCTGCGGTAAGCTTCCTGGTAGCGGACCACCAGGTCGTAGCGCTCCTCGCCGATCAGGATTTCGCTTACGGCCTTTCCGCCTACGGCGGTCTCAATGGCATCCTGAATATCGCTGACGTTGATGCCATAGCGGTCGGCACGGGCACGGTTTACGACCAAGTTCAAGTTGGGTTGACCGAGAACCCGGAAGACGCCGAGGTCGGTGATCCCCGGAATGGGCTGCATCACGTCCATGATTTCATCGGCTTTGGTTTGCAGCTCGTTCAAGTCACTGCCGATGATCTTGACGGCCATCTCGCCTTTCACCCCACTGACGGCTTCTTCCATGTTGTCCGAGATGGGCTGGGAGAAATTCCAGTCTGCGCCGGGAATTTTCTCGACCTCCTGGTCCAAGGCGGCAATCAGCAACTCCTTATTCTTATGGAAGCTCTTCCGCCATTGGTCGTGGGGTTTCAAATCGATGAAATACTCCGTGTTGAAAAATCCTGTGGCATCGGTCCCATCGTCAGGCCGGCCAACCTGGGAGACGACTTGCGTGACTTCCGGAAACTTGGCGAAGGCGATGCGTGCCTGGTTCATGATGCGGATGCCCTCACTGGGGCCGGTGCTGGGCGCCAGGGTGCCGCGCGCCCAGATGGCACCCTCGTCGAGGTGGGGAAGAAACTCGGAGCCGATCACGCCGCTGAAGACCAAGCCAAGTGTTGCCAACACCACGAAGACGCCGCCGCCCACGGCCGCCCAGGCGTGAAGAATGCTCCAGTGGATGGACTTCCGGTAGAGTTCCGTGATGAACTCCAGAATGGGGTTGCGCCACTCCTGAGTCCCGTGCGGGAAAAAGTAGCTCGTGAGGACCGGGGCGAGCAGAATGGAGAACACGATGGCCCCCAGCAGCGCGAAAGCCACTGTCCACGCCATGGGGTGAAACAGGCGTCCCTCCACGTGCTCCAGAGTGAAAATCGGCAGGTAGGCGGTAATGATGATGGCAATGGCATAGAACACGGGGCGTTGCACTTCGTGGGCGGCCTGCCGGATGGTTCCGCTCAGGCCGGCTTCGCCGTCCCGGCGCGCGTTGAGGTGGCGCAAGATGTTCTCAACCATCACGACTGAGCCATCCACGACCATCCCGAAATCGAGCGCCCCTAGCGAAAGCAGGTTGGCGGGAATATGGCGCAGGTCGAGCAGAATGGAGGCGAAGAGAAGCGAAAAGGGAATCGTCAAAGCCACGATAAATGCGCTGCGCAGGTTGCCCAGGAACAGGAAAAGAACTATGACTACAAGCGCGATGCCCTCGCCCAGGTTATGCAACACCGTGTGCGTCGTGTAGTGGACCAAGTTGCTCCGGTCCAGGAAAGGGACCAACTCCACACCTCGTGGCAGCACGTACTTATTGACGTAGTCGACTTTTTCGTGAAGCGCCGCCAGGGTCTTCTCGGCCTCGGCACCTTTGCGCAAAAGCACGATTCCTTCCACGACGTCGCCGTCGTCAACGACCTTTCCATCCTCACGATGCAGGGCTTTGCCGAGCTTGCCCAGGCGAATTTTGGGCCCTTGGGTTACTACCCCGAGGTCGCGCACCCGCACGGGCGTGCCGTTTTGCGCCTTCAACACCGTCGCGGCGACATCGTCAACATTCTGCATCAACCCCACGGCGCGGACGTTGAAAGCCTGCTGGCCCTTCTCAATAAAGCTTCCTCCCGCATTCACATTATTCGCCGCCAGGGCCTGTTCCACCTGGCCAATGCCCAGGCCGTAGTCGATCAGCCGGTTAGGATCGATTTGCGCCTGATACTCGCGCGTGATCCCCCCGAAGATGTCCACATCGGCGATGTCCGGGACGGACTTCAGTTGTTTGATCACGACCCAATCCTGGAGCGACTTCAGAGCCATGATGTCGTAACGCGGGTCATTGCTTTTCAGAGTATAGAAGTAGATTTGCCCCACGGGACTGTAATCGGGCCCGATTTGCGGGTTAAGATTGGCGGGCAAGGTCACCAGAGATAGGCGTTCCAGCACCTGCTGCCGGTTCTCAAAGTCGTCTGAACTGTCGTCGTAGATCATGGTCACCGAGGAGAGCCCGAACAAGGACACTGAGCGCAGATGAGTCAGATGCGGCAGGCCATTCATCTGCAACTCAATGGGGATGGTGACCTGACGTTCGACCTCCTCGGCGGCGCGGCCGGGCCATTGCGTGATGACGTTCACGTAGTTGTCCGCCACGTCGGGGTAGGCCTCCACGGGGAGGCGGTGGAACGAGACAATTCCCCAGATGAGCAGGAGGATGCCCACACCCAAGACCAGGGGCTTCTCGCGCAGAGCGAAATCAACAAGATGCTGGATCATATGCCAAGTAATTGGAACATCGGGTGATGGGGTAAACAGAAACCAACAGCTCGCCGCCGGTTCCTAATTCATCAGATCACCCGATCGTCGGATCACTTATTCCATGCCTGCCGCACTGGCAAATTGCAGCGCGTTCACGGCGACTTTATCTCCTGGCGCGAGGCCACCCAGGATGGTCTGCAATCCATCCCCCACAGCGGGTCCTGCTTGCACTTCCCGGCGGCGGAATTGATTGCCGCCCAGGGGGCAGAAGACCCAGTCTTTGTCGTGCAGGCGCAAGATGGCCGCGGCCGGGACCAGGGACCGGAGTTGGCCGGTTTGGGATCGGAAAGTCGCGGTAGCGAACATGCCGGCGCGCATAAGATGAGCAGAGTTGGATAATTCCAGCCGGACTTTGGCCGTGCGCGTGGACGGGTCGAGAACCGTGCTGATATTGCCGACGCGCGCCTTGAAGACGCGGTCGGGATAAGCGTTCAGGCGCACTTCCGCGGAATCACCCAGGCGCACGCGGGTCAGGTCATTTTCGTACACATCGCAGAGCACCCAGAGCGAGGAAAGGTCGGCAATGGTGAAAAGATTTGGGGAATTATCCAGGGACCGGACCCCTGTCCCGCCGGTCACATTCTGCTCGACAATCGTCCCCGAAATCGGCGCGCGGATGGAGACGAGCGGGGTGGGATTATTGATATCCGCACCCAAAACGGCGGTGTGCTGTCTCGCCGTCGCCACGTCAACTTTCGCCTTCTGCGTGGCATTCTCGGCAGTTTCCATCTCCTGCTTGGCGATGGCCCCTTTCGCATATAGGTCGCGGGCGCGTTCGAGCTGTTGCTGGAATAGAAGCTCATCGGCCTGTGCCTTCTGATAATCGGAGAAAGCCTGCCCCACGTCGGGGCTGTTAATCACCAACAGGACCTGGCCTTTAGTGACCTCATCTCCCAGCCGCACCCGAATGTCGGTGGCTCGGCCTCCCGCCAGGGAGAGGACCGGGACGGCGCGATTGATGTCGGGCGCAACCACACCGGTGACGTGCAGTTCATCCACGGCGCGCCGCTGCACGACTGTGGCCAGGGCAAATTGCTCAGGATGGGCGACCTCGACTACATCGTTGCCGTGACTCTGTTCCACTTTCACGTCTGCCGGATTAGGCGCCTCCGCGCCGGCGTTCGTGGCACGGTTACAGCTCGTCAACCCGAGGGCAGAGAACACCAACACGATGAGGAGAGGATAACGATTTCGGATCTTTGCCATGAAATCTCCTGCCGGCGCGTATGGCCGGAGAGTTCGCGAACCCATCTTGGAACCCGCCCTCTCTGCCCTGAGTTGGCCGGCTCGCACATCTGGTGTTTAGGATTCTGCGAATCTCGCAATGACAACGCTCGTCCCGAGCGTCAGGTTGTAATCCTTCTTGTCGACAGGGGAGGCGCGCGTCCCGCGGGGGGACAAATCGGAGTGGGAGGGTGGAACTGACTTTCAATGGGGGCAACCTTGGCAACGCATACCTGGGGAGCTGTGACGAAGCTGGCTAACGTCGCTAGGATGGCAGGGGGCGAGACCCTGCCTGCCCGCAGACATCCCTCCGCCAAAGCCCGGCTTTTCATGGCCGAGCGAGAAGAATCCTCCATCACGGCCTGCTCCTGGTGCAGGTCATCGGTCACCGAGATGACGGGAAAGAGCAGGATCAGGACGCAGGCCAGCGCCACTACACGATAGGACTGGCTGTGCTCGTGGCGCGCGGCCGCCCCCTGTTCCTCGAGGGCGAGCCAGAAGAGAACAGCGGCGATCGCTACCAGCAGCCAGATCGTATTCAGCAAGACTTCCATAAGCTGCGCTGACCTTACTTCAATTGAACAGGGACCGGCATGGGTTCCCGGTTTCTTACCCTCCGGGCAGAGCGCATTTTATCACCTTTGGGATGCTGTTGCACCGCAGCGCGTTGTTAGGCGGGGTCAAGCTTAAGGCCTTCCCTGAGCCCGCCACGCAGCACCATTTCGACGCCTCTCGCATAGTGGCATTCCCGCGAAAGCGGGAATCTACTCCGCAAGCGCGTGGCAACGCCGACGGACTGGATTCCACTTTCACAGGAACCATTCCCCCCGCCAAACCCGCTTGGAGAGTAGAAGCGGGTGTGGTAATCTAACCGTTCATCCGCACCTGGGGATTCCTTGAAAAGCCAGAAGCAAGACTTCGACATCGTGAGGAGGACATCATGAAGCGCAGAGACTTCCTTAAGACAGCCGCCCTGGGTGCGGGCGCCGCGTGGGTTGGAACAAGTCCGCTCAAAACTCTGTTCGCGGAGGTGGCGGGACGCTTCAGCGCGGCTGATACCGTCACTCTGGGCAAGACGGGGATTAAAACCAGCCGTCTGGCATGCGGCACCGGGACGGTGGGCTACAACCACGGCTCCCACCAGACGGCGCTGGGAATCCAGGGCCTGGCGGACCTTCTCTGGCGTGGCTATGACAACGGGCTGCGGTTTTTTGACACGGCGGATTCCTACGGTTCGCACCCGCATGTTGCGGCGGCGCTGAAGCGGGTTCCGAGGGAAAAAGTCACGATCATGACCAAGTCCTGGGCGCGCGAACCGAAGCAGATGCTCGCCGACATCGATCGCTACCGCAAGGAATTGAATACCGATTACCTTGACCTTCTGATGATGCATTGCCTGACCGAAAAGAACTGGACGGAGCGCTTTCGTCCCGCCATGGACGCGGTTTCGGAGGCCCAGGAGAAGGGCTTGATTCGCGCCCACGGCTGCTCCTGTCACAAGATTCAGGCGTTACGTGAAGCCGCCAAATCGCCCTGGGTGCAGGTGATTCTCTCCCGCATAAACCCTATTGGCTCGAACATGGACGCCGACCCGGCGACGGTCGTCGCCACCTTGACGGAGGCGCGCGCCAACGGGAAGGGAATTATCGGCATGAAGATTTTGGGCCAAGGTGATATGCGCACCCGGCAGGATGAAGCGCTGAAGTATGCCCTCTCCCTGGGAATCCTGGATGCGTTCACCATCGGCGCGGAGAATGTCGATGAGCAGAGTGACCTCATTCGCAGGATCGCGGCCGTAAGTGTGTGAGAATCAGAAGGGTGCTGAAAAACATGTAGGGGCGACGCCAAGGGAGAGGGCCGTGAAGTGAAGCAGGCTTAAAGGACCCACGGCCCTGCAATGTTGTTCTGCTGAATCCTGATCCTGTCCTCTACGGCACAGGCGTACGCCCGACGGCGACATCCAGGCGCGCGGCAGCGGTCTGGCAATCGTAGCCGGACACGATTTCCTGCACTTGGGAATCGGTCAGCAGGGTCTGCGCGTCCGTCAATTCAATAATGTTCCCGTAGCCCGCCGAATATCGCCCCTCCGCCAAGGTCAGGTTCTCCTTCGCTTCCCGCACCGTCTGCTGATTCAACTGGATTTTGTCTTGTGCCACCTTGAGATCAGAATAATCCGTAAAAACCTCCTGACGTACCTTCTGGCCGAAGGAAACCAAATTAGCGCGCGCCACCGACTCTTCCGCTTGTGCTGATTCCAAGCGCGCCTGCTTGGTGCCGCCGTCCAGGAAATTCTGAGCCAGCAGGCCGGCCAGGTCCCAGTTATAGATCAGGGGAAATTTCAGGTTCTGGTAAGTGAAGAAGCTCCCCAGCCTGAAGCTGGGCCGGAAATAGCTGCGCGCCACGATGATATCCGCCTGCGCAACAGTAACTTGATCGCGCAACGAGGCAAGGTCCGGCCGTTGTTTGTCGGCTTGGGTCATCAGTTCATCCAGGGCGCCGGGATTGGGAACCTCGGCCAGCGTGTTGATGGGCTCGGGCGACTGGTCAATAGGAATGCCCATGGCCGTCGCGAGTGCGGCACGGGCAACATCCAGGTTTTCCTGCGCCTGCCGGTAGTCCACTTGAGCGTTCGCCAGCGCCACTTCCTGCTTGGTCACGTCGATCTTGGGCCGGGTGCCGACGTCGTGGAAGGCCCGGACTTGGTCGAGGTGCTTGGTTTGATTCTCCACAGCATCCTTGCGCGCTGCGAGGATCTCTTCCGCCGCCAGCACCGAGTAGTATGCGTCGCGCACGTTCAGGTAAACCAGGTCGTGGACTCGCCTCAGGTTTTGCTGTGCCCCTTCCAGTTCTGCCTCGCTGCGGTCAATCGTGCCGCGCGTCTGGCCGAAGTCGTAGATCAACTGCGAGAAACTCAGCCCCCCGTAGTAGTAAGAGGCGGGGGACATGCTCTCCCCGTTGTAACTGGCATTGAACTGTTGAGGTGACGTGCCCGGTGTTGCGGCGTAGTTGTAAGTGGCGCGTGTATAGTTTGCGCCCGCATCCAGGTGCGGTCTGTAGCCCGCCCGGGCGATGCGCACTTGCGCGTGCGCGGAGTCAATTAGCCCGCGCGCTGCCACAAGGTCAGGATGGTTCTGCTCCGCAATCGCAAGGCATTCCGCGAGAGAGAGCGGGCGGGGCCATTCGGCAGCCCGGGCCGACAGCCCGAGAGCGGCTGCGACAAGCGCGACCAGCAACAGCTTCATAGAACCTCCTTTCGCGGGGGGACACAATTTGGCAACACCTTTCGTTTCAGGACCCCTCTCTTCCCTTGCGGCAGAGAGTTGAGTTCTCAAGTCGAACCGTTCCGTAGTCAGCGTGCTCCCGCCGGAACGGGCTGGATGTGGCTACCCTCGGCCACGCTATTTCCGAGATTCAATGCAAGGCGCTCGCCCTTTTTCAAGCCGGAGACGATTCTCACGTGCGGACCCTCATCCACGCCGATCACCACCGCCTGGAAGGTAATTGTGTTGTCAGGTTTGACGATCGCCACAAAGGGCTTATTGTCCTTCAGAATGAGGGACTCGCCCGGAATCTCGAGGCCGCCTGAGCCTTCCTGACGAATCCGCAGATTCACCTGAACGAAGCTGCCGGGCAGAATCACGTCAGCGGTGTTATTGAAGTCGATCTCCGTGAGCATGGTACGGGTTCGCGTATCCAGTTCGCCACTGATTCGCGTTACGCTGGCGCGCAGGTGCAGTTCCGGCCGCTCCGGGAGGGTGATTTCCACGGGATCGCCCACGCGAATGAAATGCGCGTCGCGCTGATCGGGATAGACATAGACGCGCAACTCATTGATTTGCGCCACCGTGACGAGAGGCAGCGTGCTGGTTTGGGAGGTGGCAGCGTTCTGCACCAAGGCGCCTGGATCGGCGTAACGGGCTACCACCACGCCGGCGAACGGCGCGCGAATGACCTCATAGGATTTCTGCGCGGCGAGGGAACTGACGTTCGCTGCCGCCACGTCCGCGTCGGCGCCCGCCGTATCGGCTTCCTGCTGCGAGATCATGTCGCGTTTGGAGAGCGTGCGGGCCCGCTCGGCGTTGAGACGCTTGTTCTTGGCGTCGGCAACGGCAGCCTCGTACTGCTGATCAAGTTCGGGCGATTCAATGACCGCCAACAACTCGTCGGCCTTGACGCGGTCGCCTTTGTCAACCTCGATCTGTTTCAGGTATCCACTCACTTTGGCGTAGAGGGTGGCGCTTACAAAGGGCCGCGCTTCACCCAGCAGCGAAACCACCCGCTCGTGGGGCGATTCTTCGACACTGATCACGGCCACGCGGGGCCCGGCCTCGACGGTCGCAGCGCGGGAGCGCTCTTCTCGTGCCAGGCTCACTTTCTTGCTTGCCCAGAGGTGATATGCCAGTCCCACACAGGCCAGGAGGAGTAGGCCTCCGAAAATATAGAGGCTGATCGCCGCCAGCCGGCTTTTGGGTTTTGGGTCGGTCATTCGGGTTTCCAGTGCGTCTTCATCTCGACGTTTGGCGTGGACGACTCGAGTTTCTCGCCCCTCGTGCTAAACAAGAATGCTCTTCGTTCTAAGGAAAAGCCTTGTTATTTTATCGGCTCCTCCCCTCGCTCCTCGGCCAGGAATCGTTCTTCGAGCAAGTGCTTGGTGACTGCGCCCTTCCGGAGAAGGGAATAGATAACGGGCACGACCAGCAAGGTTACCAGGGTTGCCACCAGCAAGCCACCGATCACGGCCCGTCCCAAGGGAGCGTTCTGCTCGCCCGCCTCGCCCATGGCCAGAGCCATGGGAACCATGCCGATGATCATCGCCAGCGCCGTCATCAACACCGGGCGTAGTCGCGTTTTGCCGGCTTCCAAAGCGGCTTCCCTGGCTGAGATGCCGCGTTCCACGCGGATGTCGTTCGCAAAACTTACCAGCAAAATCGAGTTCGACACCGCAATGCCCACGGCCATGATCGAACCCATCAACGATTCGACGTTGATCGTGGTTCCCGTCACCGCCAGCATCCAGAGGATTCCCACAATGGCGCCGGGCACGGCGAACATGATGATGAAAGGGTCGATCCAGGACTGGAAGAGAATCACCATCAGGAAATAGACGAGCACGATCGCCACCACCAACCCCAGAAGCAGGCTGCGGAAAGACTCCTCCATGACTTGGTTCTGCCCGCGGATCGTGATCTGGATGCTGGGCGGGAGGTTGCCCAGCGCTGCGACCTTGGCGCGGATGTCCCGAATGATCGACCCCAGGTCGCGCCCCTCCACGCTCGCTTCCACATCTAGCACGCGCTGCACCGTGTAATGGTTGATCGCGCTGGGTGTCGCCTGGCGATGCACGGAAGAGACGCTGCCCAAGGTTTCGGAAGCAAGACTGGGAACGTCCGTGGGAGCAGGCAAACCGCCCGGCTGGAGAAGAGTGGCCGCGCCCGGCCCGGTGACGGGTGTGGAGGTCAAACTCTCCAGGGAGTTGAGCTCTTCGAGCGGTACTTTCACGGCGACGATGTAGTTCACGTTGTTGATGGGATTCAAGAAATAGGAAGGCGCGACCAGAGAGCTCGAGGCGAGCGAGATCAGCACGGTATTGGCGACATCGAGCTGGCTCAAGCCGACTTGCGCCGCGCGCACGCGATCGACATCCACTTTGATGGTCGGGTATTCCAAAACCTGGGCAATGCGAACATCGGCAACGCCTGGAACCCTCTCAAAGTCTTTGCGCAGGCGCCGGGCCAGGGGATACGTTTGACTGAAATCCAGACCTTGAACCTGCACATCGATGGGCGCTGCGAGCCCGAAGTTCAAAACCTGAGTGACGATGTCAGCGGGCTGAAACCAGGCTTCCGAGCCCGGGAAGTCATGCCGCAATGCCTGGCGAATCGCCCGCATATAGCCGAGGGTCGGATGGTGCTCCGGTTTCAGGGCAATGCGGATTTCGGCATCCATGGAGCCGACGCTCTCGCTGGGCACATAAGCCAGGTTATAGGGAAGAGGAACGCCAATCATGTCGTTCAGGGCGTCAAGCTCATTTGCCGGGATAATGGCCCGGATGCGGTCTTCAGCCTGCAAAATGATCTTCTCGGTCTCCTCGATGCGGGTGCCGACCGGCGCGCGGAAGTGCAGCTTCATCAAGCCCGCATCCACGCTCGGGAAGAAATCCTCGCCGATCAGAAAGATCAGCGGCAGCGAGGCCAGGCTGATTAAAGCCGTGATGGTCAAGGTGAAAGTGCGGTGATGGAGGCCCGTCTCCAGCACGCGGCCATAAGCATTCCGGAAGCGGTCGAAAGCCCGGTCGCGGCCGCGATTGAAGGCGACCGAGAATCGCGCCACAAGCGAAAGCTTGGTCTCGTGCCCGGCTCCTTCCGCCTGATCATGCCCGACCATGAGTTTGCGGTACATGGTGGTGACGAGAGTGCGGGAGAGCAAGTACGACGCCAGCATGGGGATCACCACGGCGAGCGCCAGAGGGGTAAACAGGTAACGCGCCGGACCGTAGAGCAATACCACGGGGAAGAAAACGATGCAGATGGCCAGCGTGGCGACAATGGCGGGCACGGCCACTTGGCGTGCGCCGTCCAGGATCGCCACGGTCAGGGGTTTCCCGAGAGTAGAATTGCGATGGATGTTCTCGACCTCAACCGTGGCGTCATCCACAAGCATGCCGATAGCCAGCGCCAAGCCGCCCAGCGTCATGATGTTGAAGGTGTTGCCCGTGAGCTTCAGGCCGATGATCCCCACCAGAATGGAGAGGGGAATTGATGTGCAGACGATGATCATGCTGCGCCAGTTTCCCAGAAAAATGAAGATCATCAGAGAGACGAGCAGAGAGGCCAGCACAGCTTCGCGAACGACACTCGTGATGGCTCCGCGCACGAACACAGACTGGTCGAAATCCATCTTGATGCCCAGATCCTTGGGCGCCACCGCCCTCACGAGGGGTAGGATGTTGCGGACCGAATCGACCACCGTCAGCGTGGAGGCATCGGCATGCTTCAAGATGGCCAGATAAGCAGCACGCTTGCCGTTCACGTGCACCATGTTTACCTGATCGGCGAATCCGTCCTCCACCCGCGCCACTTCGCCCAGCAGGACTGGCGCTCCTCCCACCACCTTCACGGGAAGCTGATCAAATTCCCTGACTGCTGATGGGCTGGAATTGAGCAGGACGTTGTATTCGGTTTTTCCGATGCGGGTTGTCCCCGCTGGCACAATGATGTTGGACGACTGCAAAACCGTGACGACATCCCAAGCGGAAAGCCCTTTGGCGGCCAGTTCTTTCGGTAAAACGTCCACGGTGATTTCGCGCTGCTTTCCGCCGTAAGGGCCGGGAAGTGCAATGCCCGGAATCGTGAACAACTGCACGCGTAGGAAGTTCGTGGCGTAGTCCGCGATGTTCTGTTCCGGCATCGTGTCGCTGGAAAGCGTCAGTTGCGTGACCGGGACATTGGAAGCGTTGAATTGGAGGATACCGGGAGCCTGCATTCCGGGCGGAAAAATCCGCAGAATGCTTTCGGAGGTGGCGGAAATCTGGGCGATGGCGCCGCCGACATCCATTCCCGGCTGGAAGTAGACCTTCATCAAGCCAATGCCGTAAATGGATTCCGATTCGATGTGCTCAATGCCGTTGACGCCGGTGGAGTAAGCACGCTCGGAGATCAGGATGACGCGGCGCTCCATTTCCAGCGCGGAGAGGCCGGGGTAACTCCACACCACCATGACCACCGGGATGTCGATAGTCGGGAAGATGTCGGTGATCATTCGGGTCATGGAAAGGATCCCCATGAACACAATGAACAGCGCCATCACTGCAACGGTGTAGGGGCGACGAAGAGCGAGACGTACAATCCACATGGTTCAGACTTACCGGGGTATGCCTGGATGAATTAACCCTAATAAGGGCTCATAAGCCAGGGTGATGGTCAGTATGGGCGCGCCCTTTTGAGTATGTCCAATATAATATTCGTAGTATATTAAGACGCGGCGGATATTAATGGTGGAAATCCGACATCTGCGCTATTTTGTCGCTGTCGCCGAAGAATTGCATTTCGGCCGGGCGGCGCAGAAGCTAGGGATGGCTCAACCCCCCTTAAGCCAGCAGATCCGCCGCCTGGAGCAGGAACTGGGCGTTCAGCTTCTGCACCGCACCAAGCGTCGCGTGCAACTAACCGAGCCGGGCCGCGCCTTCCTCGAGGAAGCCCGCAAAGTCATCGCCCAGGTGGGGACTGCCGTGGCGGTAGCCCAGCGTGCCGGCCGTGGAGAAGTGGGAAGGCTGGCCATCGGTTTCCTGGGGGCAGCGACTTTCAGCCTTTTGCCCGCAATTCTCAAGGTCTTTCGCCAGCGCTTTCCCGGAGTGGAAATCGAGCTGCACGAACTGAAAGCCTTCGAACTGGTCCAGGCCCTGCATCAGGGGAGAATCCATGTAGGTCTAGTTCGCTTGCCCGTGCAGGACGAGCTGCTTTCGCTGGAACCAATCCTCGAAGAAAAGCTCGTGGTGGCGCTTCCCGAGCAGCACCCGCTCGCCGAGCGACCGCGCCTGGCCTTCCGCGACCTGGCCGGGGAAGCCTTTCTGCTGCCGCCGCGCCAACTGGCCCCGGGCTTTTACGAGCAGTTGGCTGACCTCGCGCAGCAAGCCGGATTCACTCTGCGCATCGGGGCGGAAGCCAGCCAACTGCAGACCATCCTCAATCTGGTGGCGGCGGGCATGGGCATCACGCTGGTACCGGAATCCGTCATGCAGATGAGCGGCCGCGGGGTGGTCTTCAAACGCCTGCCCGAACCGTCCCCTACCATGGAGATCGCCGTGGCCTGGCGCCGCGACGATCCCTCCCAGGTTTTGCAGGCCTTTCTCGAAGTGGTCCGCGAAACGGCCCAGAAGAACGTAACAGTAAAATGAACCCTCCAGGGTTTCTGCCGGGGCAGGGCACTCTCGCCTCCCGAATCCCGCGGGTGGCGCATGCATGGTCTTGAAACTGTGAAAAAATGAACAATCTCACGCAGAGACGCCAAGGCACGAAGACTCGCAAAGAATAACTGCCTTGTTCTCTTTGCGCCCTCCGCGACTTTGCGCCTTTGCGTGGAATGCTTTTGTACGTTCAGGGATTTTTTCACAGCTTTCTTTCACGTAGGCGCCTCACCAAACCCCGCCCTATCCCTGTCACCGGGTCCTGTCCCTAGCCGGTCCGGGCTACTCAACGTTCGCCGACCTAAAAGGCAAGGCCGGCGCCACCCGCGAGGCGAGAATATAATCGGATTTGGAACGACCGAATCCCCTTGAAATCTGCACTGCGAGAACGTTAAGGTGGAGGGATGAAGGAAGGTTTCTGGAGAGCCATAAGCGAAATAGCTTTTATCATCTTCCTCTTTTATTCCAACCTTTTGATGGGGGAATTTACGCGCTCAGGCATGGGGAGGGGAAGGGGTTTGGCCTGGGCTATCGAAGATATTTTCACTGGGTCCAATTTTGCCATTGCTGTGGTCGCGGCGCTGATCGGTTATCTGGTGGTTGAATTCCTCAGGGAGAGACTGTGACTCCCGCCGGCGTTGCGTCCCTTTGTGAAACAGGTGTTGAGCAACGCGACCCCCAGTCGTCCTGAGCCCGTCGCCGTCATCCGGAGCGAAGCGAAGGACCCTTTTCATTTAAATTAGGATAACCCGCGCGATGGACCCGCTGACGCTGTCATCCTGAGCCCGTTCGCGGCGCTCAGGGTAAACTGCGCGAAGGACCAGCCCGCGCAGCGGGCGGAAGATCGTAGCCCACGGCGCCAGCCGTGGGTACGGGAGCGCCCCCCTCACCCCTACCCCTCTCCCCGCCGCGCGGGGAGAGGGGTGCCAGAGGCGGGGTGAGGGCTCTTTCCCCAGGGCTCGCGCCCTGGGCTACGATCCTGCGCCCCTGACGGGGCTCGCGCCGGCCCCACGTTGCCGTGGACTCCAGCTCAGCGTGCCCCTATACAGCCAGGCATTGCGACAAGCGTGGCGTTCACATTTGAGTGACACCTGTATGTTGGCCTGCCGACCTCGCCGAACTCCGTTTCCGTGGAGTTTGCATGATTGCTCGTGGGATGGACGGAAAAATGGTCCCAACGGAGACAATCAGGTGTAAGTTGGCTGGTAGCCGGGAAAACAAAACGGAAATCCTGGCTGAATGGGATTACAATACCCCCCACGCGAGAGTCTCCCTCGCCAGGACTCTACCGCTTGTGCAGTGACGTTCCACGCCGCGGCTGGGGTGGGCGCGTGCGGGCGTCCTGTCGAATTTCATTCGCCAGGAGATTTCGATGAGGCGTACCTCGCAGCCCGCATGGGCTTTCTATTTCCTTTTTTGCCTGCTGATTACGAATGGGCAGGTTCTGCTGTTTGGGGCGGGGCAATCTCCACAGGTTTCACCGGCAGGTCAGAAATGCCTGGACTGCCACGAATCCACCACGCACGGTGTGGTCCAGCAGTGGCGGCAGAGCCGTCATGCGGCGGCGCGAGTGGACTGTTACTCCTGCCACCAGGCAAATCCCGGCGACCCGGCGACCTTCGATCATTACGGCCAGAAAATTGCCGTGATCGTCACCCCCAACTACTGCGCGCGCTGCCACGCCAAAGAGACGAAACAATTTGAGGCCAGCCACCACGCTGACGCCGCCAAGTTCACCGGCTCGCTCGACAATGTGCTGGGAGAAATCGTAGAGGGTGGCCCGGCGGCCATCAATGGTTGCATGCAGTGCCATGGCAGCACGGTGGGCTACCGTGGAGAAGGGAAGTTCGACCCCGCCACCTGGCCCAACAGCGGCATCGGCCGCATCAATCCCGATGGCTCGAAGGGGAGCTGCGCCGCCTGCCACGGCCGGCATGCCTTCTCCGTTGCCCAGGCGCGCCAACCCGAAAACTGCGGCAAGTGCCATATGGGGCCTGACCATCCCCAGATCGAGATTTACACCGAGTCGAAGCACGGCATCCAGTTCCGAGCCAATTTTTCCAGGATGAATTTGGATTCCAGGAGTTGGGTGGTGGGGACGGATTACTCCGCTGCGCCAACTTGCGCCACCTGTCACATGAGCGCGACCTCGACCCAATCCGTGACGCACGATACCGGCGACCGCATCGGTTGGACGCTGCGGCCGGCCGTCTCGATTAAACTCGAGAACTGGGAAAAGCGGCGCGCGGCCATGCAGGATGTTTGCAGCAACTGCCACGCCACGGGGTGGGTGGAGAACTTCTATAAGCAATACGACCTGACCGTGGACCTTTACAACGAGAAATTCGCCAAGCCTGCGCGCGCCATCATGGACAAGCTCTACGCTGACGGCAAGCTGACGCCCACCCCCTTCGATGAGAAGATCGAGTGGACGTACTACGAGTTGTGGCATCACGAGGGTCGCCGCGCGCGTATGGGCACTGCCATGATGGGTCCCGACTACACCCAGTGGCACGGGTTCTACGAGGTCTCCAAACATTTCTATAACGATTTCCTGCCGGAGGCCGAGCAGCTTGAACCGGGTATTAGCAAAAGCATTCTGGCCACTGATTGGCACCGCTGGAAGGCCGGGATGAAACCTGAAGAGTTGAAGCAGATCCTGGAGTTCTATCAACAGCGCTACAAGCAGTAGAGGGAAGGCCGAGCGCCGTTGTGGCAGGGTGGCGCAGAGGGTGTGTAGTTCACACACTGCGGTTCTTTATGTAGTAAACATCCACTTCTTGTTAATGCATCAAGGCCGCGCCCCAGGTTCGAATCTCGGAAGAGCCGCAGAGTCCCAAAGGCGGAGACCCTGCGCTGCTGTCATCCTGAGTCCCGGTTCTTTCGGGACGAAGGATCTGCATTTGGCTTCTCACTGAAAAGCCATGCAGATCCTTCGCGAAGTTTACCCTGAGCGCAGCGAATGGGCTCAGGATGACAGTTTGGGCGGGCTGGCGCAGAGACCTGGTCTTTGGAGTTTGCGACCTCTCCGCTCTAGTCAATGCGCTTTATAGGCGGGCTGGCGCAGACCCCGGGTTTTTGGGGTCTGCGATCTCCCGAGGAGAGCATCTTGCGGCGAGGAATTCCCGAGAGTATATTCTCCGGCAGTATGCCGTTTGACAAGCGCCCTCACAGCCCGGGACAATTTGACACTGTCATCCTGAGTCCCGGTTCTTTCGGGACGAAGGACCACCTGCAGGCGAACGGCACCCTGCAAACGGACATCATTTTCTATCCCTTCGGGCAGGTCTGGGCGTACGACAACTGGGATGAGCTGCAATTCTTCGGGGGCATGGAGAACTGGGATTGGACGAACGGCTTGGGCTACACGCCGAGTCGCACCTACCGCGCCAACCACGGCCGCTGGCTCAGCCCCGACCCCCTCGCCGGCGACATCTCGAACCCCCAGTCCCTCAACCGCTATGCCTATGCGCTGAATAACCCGGAGAGCTTGAATGATCCGCTTGGCCTTGATAGTTGCCCAGAAGATGGCGTTACGATCGACGACCCGACATGCGGCGGGATGGGCGGCGTGAGCGGCGGGGGTGGGGGCGGCCCCCCAATCCCAGGCGGAAATCCCGGCGGGGACCCGGAGTATTTCAACTATCTTATGACCAATGACGCCTCCTGCCAGAATCCCGCAGGAGCTTGGAACGACGGCACGCCAATCTACCCACCAGGAGCGGGCGGGGGCGGAACACTTCCACTCGGCGCCAACACCTCCGCGCCTACTCCCATCTCCGGCTGGCCGAGCAGCCCCGGAGTCGGCAGTGGGATCCCCGGGCATTACAAACGGTTTCCAACAAGCTGACGCCGGCGTGCTTGGTGGGCCATGGTGGATCCATGTAAACGTATTGTGGCCGTATATCGTGGCCGGTGCAGGGTGGTGCATGGCGAACCCAATTTGTGCCGGCGTCGCTGCAGGCGCGGTAGTTGGCTGTGGCGGCATCCAATTGTACAATTACGTAAAAGGCCTGCCTGCCCAGTCCGTGCCCACAGCCAAGCCTCAAGGGCAAAGCAATAGCAGCGGTAAGCAAACAAAGTGTACTTATCGATATCGTGATAAGATGACTAGACAATGTGTATATTACTGCGATAATGGAAAGCATTATTCGACAAATCCACCGTGCGACCCAGACATTTACATAGATTGGGACTTGGGCATTTGAATGAAACAGCACAAGAAAATCCTGAAAGAAGACAGGTGGTCGCGACTTTATGAGACGGACAGGTACCCTTTTGTTTATGAGTCGAAGTTCAGGACAGACGGGATATCGATTTCGACGGATCAATTAACGAAAGAGTGGGGATCATGGAGCGTTTCGGAAAGGCTCAGCTTTGCAAATGCGTTTCGTGAAAAGCTTGAGATTACAGCCGAGGACGAAACCATTCTTGAGTTTTTGATGGCAAACGGTGACGACCGAGTTCGCACGACAATCGCAACATCCCTGACTCGGCACTCCAACAAGGACGCCGTTTTGGAGTTCTTGATCCAGCAACTTGAGTGTGATCTCGAAATGGCGGCAAACTATCTGCAAGCCCTCACGATCTTGGGCAACCCAAAGGCACTCCCTGCTATCCGCAGTTGTCACACCCAGATGCTTGCGAAAATTGAAGAACCCCGAGGCGATCCGGATCACAGCCTGATTGTCAGCTTTTTGTCTTGTTGCGCCACACTTTGGAAAATGGATGGAGGCCCGGCTTATCGAGACATCATTAGATCGTACCTAAACCATGCTGATGAACCGATCCGCAATTTCGCTAAGGCGTGCTTGGAAAAGTGGCCCCTATAGCGATGGCCCCGCCAGAATTTTTCCGACCGTGGGCTGTTGAGGCGATATTCTTGGGCTGGGGCCCGCGTTCACCTTTTGTGGACGACACGGGTAGCGCATAGGCTCAGATGGTTATTATAATGTGTTATGCTACTCAATGACAATATAACCTTAAGGTGTCTTATATAAAAGCACCATTACGGCAGCCCCCACGCGTCGGGGCGGGGATGACCGGCGTTTCGAAGGGGATGTGATCCCAAATGACACCTGCACTCGCACAGCCAAGTAACAATCGAGAATCTCAGCCAGCCGCCTTTTGGCGGGTTCAGGGCGGTTTTCGCCGGCTGCGGATGACGAGTCGAATCATCCTAGCCTCCGCCGTTTTGTCGTGCTATTGCCTCGCGGGTGGCGCATACGTTCAGACGGTTTTTGTCGGGATGCATGCGCCGCAGCGAACCGAACCGCAGACCTTGAGCAAGTGACGTTTCCGCTGCCCGGCCCTCAGCCCCGGCAGGGGCGGCATAATGTGGCCCAGGGTGATAACCCTGGGTGGAGTGAAGACGATAGGCGACAAGCGCCGTAGGCGCGGCAGAAAACCCATTCTGCCGCCCCTGCCGGGGCTGTAGACGTGCTCGCGAGCGTCTGTTTTTCCCACGGCTGCCGCCATGGGCCACATTCTGTCGGCCCTGCCGGGCCTGAGCCTGTTTCCCCGGCGGGCGGAAGATCGTAGCCCACGGCGCCAGCCGTGGGTATGGGAAACCCCCCTTCACCCCTGCCCCTCTCCCCGCGCGGGGAGAGGGGTGCCAGGGAAGCAGTGCTTCCCGTCGCCGGGGTGAGGGCTCCTTCCTCAGGGCTCGCGCCCCGGGCTACGATCTTGCGCCCCTCACGGGGCTCGCCCCGGCCCCCACATTTCCGTCGACTCCAGCGCTGCACAATCAGGCGTATAATCCGCCTTGGTGTACGATGCTGCAGGGAATGTGCTGGCGGACGGCACCAACACCTACCAATGGGACGCCGAGGGGCGGGAGATCTCGATGAACAGCGGGGGGACTACCGCCTTTAACGCCCTGGGGTTCGCGGGAATCACCGACCCGGCCGGCCACTATCTCGGGGATGACCCCACGTCGGGATGGCAAGACGAGAGAATATGGCTGGGCGACCGGTATTTAGCTATGTATTATCCGGCTTATGGCAACATCACCGAATTCATGCACACCAACGCCCAGGGCACGACCACCATGGAGCTGCAAGCGAACGGCACCATAAAAACGGACATCATTTTCTATCCCTTCGGGCAGGTCTGGGCCTACGACAACTGGGATGAGATTCAATTCTTCGGGGGCATGGAGAACTGGGATTGGACGAACGGCTTGGGGTATACACCGAATCGCACTTACCGCGCCAACCACGGCCGCTGGCTCAGCCCCGACCCCCTCGCCGGCGACATCTCGAACCCCCAGTCCCTCAACCGCTATGCCCATGCGCTGAATAACCCGACGAGCTTGAATGATCCGCTCGGCCTTGATAGTTGCCCAGAAGATGGCGTTACGATCGACGACCCGGCATGCGGCGGGACGGGCGGCGGGGGCGGCGGGAGCGGGGGCGGCCCTCCAATCCCAGGCGGAAATCCCGGCGGGGACCCGGTATATTGCGACTATCTTATGACCAATGACGCCTCCTGCCAGAATCCCGCAGGCGCTTGGAACGACGGCACGCCAATCTACCCACCAGGAGCGGGCGGCGGCGGTGGGGGCGTAAGACTTCCACCCGGTAGCGGGCCAAGCGGGGTAGCGCGGAGGTAGCCGCCGTCTGGCTTCCTCCGCGGTTCTTAACATGGAAACATCAACTGTGATCTTAGTATCCAAACATGAAATCCCCTGGCCGCACGAAGAGCCGCAGACGAACGCCAAGAACGCGTACGTCTGCGCTACCCCGCTACCAAAGTGCATTTAAGAAGGTTTATGACTCTATGAAGAAATTTATGAGGCTATGTGGAATCCATGAATAAAACTGCCCTCTCTATTAGCCTTGCCCTCGCATCTGTATTTATCAACAACGCGGCGTGGGCGCAGTATTGCCAGTTCCCACCAGATGCACTTTTAGACGGTCCAAGGCGACAGTACACGGGACGGTACGAAAATGGGGCGTACCGGTATTCTGTCATCATCCCAGACCGCTTGGTTGGGTATGACGTAGTGAATCCTTTTTATCAACATGGGTTCGGGATCATTGTGGGTAAGAAGCCCTATAGCTATCTCTCGGTGGATGGTTCCCCGAACAGCCTTGAACTCGCAACCCCTCTGGATGCAGCTAAAGCGTCGCTGCAGTTCTTGAGTGAGAAAGCAAAGGTGATGACTTCAGAATCCACGCCGATGCAAATTGGCGGACTTCATGCTGTGTTCCTGGTTGCAACCTACACTTGTCGAGGATCGAAAGGACCTTTTGTTATGGGTTCTGCATTTGTCCTCAGTCCCAAACGGGACATGGTCTACGAGTTGACCCTGTATGCTCTTGCCGACCGATACGAAGGGGACCGCGCGGTATTGGACCAGATCATCAAGTCCTGGAGGTACAAGCGCTGATGATAAGCGGGTAGATTCTCTCTTGAATTTCAAGAGTTTTTTCTTTCTAGAAGGGGTAAAGGGGAAACCTCTTTCTTTTTGAGATTCAGGAAGCGACGGGAGCATGGGTCACCTCCTGGGCAGGGGAGTTCAGGCGAAAGAGTTGGGAACCGTCGTAGGGCTGATGGGTTTTGAACATGGCGTGGAGAGCGTGCAGGAGTTTGCGCATGACGGCGACCAAGGCTTGCATTTTGAATTTGCCTTTGGCGAGCAGGTGTTGATACAACCGGGCACCGCAGAGATTGGGTAGCGCGGAGGTAGCCGCAGTTTGGCTTCCTCCGCGGTACTTAACATGGCAACAACTATAACCAACATTTATATGACAGGTAATGCTAAATAACGACAGGCCGAAGACGAAGCCAACCGGCGGGCTGGCGCAGATCCCTGGTTTTGGGGGTCTGCGATCTCCCCAAGGGACCGGCTTGCGGCAAGGAATACCCGAGAGTATATTCTCCGGCAGTATGCCGTTTTACAGGCGCACTTACAGCCCGGGACAACTGCAATTCATCACCACCAGCAGTGCCCCAGGGGATTGGCCGTGGTCAAGTTGGAGGTTCTATTTCTGGCAGGATGCCTCCATCCTCCGCATGGACCCATTGCCATGAGCCGCCTGGTCCTGCAAGTCCCTTCGGGAAATCGCAGGCCTCCAAAAACGAGGTCTGCGCCAGCCCGCCTGTCAGCTGCAGCACGGAGGACGTTTATGAAACGTTACTTAAAATGGACGGTCGCACTGCTCCTCTTAACATGCACAAGATCGCCCTTGGCGGGTCGAGGGGCACTCCCTCAGGAAGGTCCATGCTGGCAAAACGCGTCTGCGCAACTCGCGATGAATCAGTGCGCCGCCCAAGACTTTCAGAAAACAGACGCGGAATTGAACCAGACCTACGAACGACTCCTTGCAAAATACGCAGACGATCCGGGAAAGGTCGCTCGGATGAAGAAAGCGCAACGGGCTTGGATTGCTTTTCGAGAGGCTGAGGTCGAGGCGCTGTTTGCCGAAAGCGACCGTCCCGGAGGCGGTTCGGTTTGGCCCATGTGCCGCTCATTGGAACTGGCAAAGTTAACTGCAGGCCGGACGAAGGAACTGACAGCGATCCTCGACGCCCGAGAAGGGGATGTGTGTTACCAGTAATTCCGTCGGCCTCGATGAATTTGCATTTCCCACACTCGCGACGGGGTCGCATGGGCTCGCCGGACGGATACGACTCCCGAGGAGCAGGGTAGCGCGACCTGTTCTCGAGGTCCGCGGCTTTTCGTTGTGATGAGCGGACGAACCGCAGACCTCAAGAATAGGTCGCGCTACACCCTCGTTTGCCGATGATTGTGGTCAATCTGAGACTCTCTACGGACAGAGGGCACCCGGCAACAATCCGCATGGTCGTGCACCGGCCCAACCGCGGCTGCGCGTAGCAGGCAGACGGTCATCGAGGGCAGGGAAGTGACCCCTCATCCCCACGACAAGCAGAACGTGGGGCCCCTACCCCGCGACGGCTGATAGGCACGCCGGTCGCGGTCCATCTTCTCCCCTCGTAGAAGGTCGGAAATATCGCAGGGCGCGCCCGCGCCCGAAGAACCATTTCCCTCTCGGCGGGGAGAGGGTGGACTCGAACGTCGTTCGAGCAAATGGGCCCACCGAATTTCTGCAATTCGCCACAAAGCGGCTAGCAGAGTTGCGTTTCTCAGAAACTCTGCGCCAGCCCCCGACTGGTTGGCCGACAAATCAGCGGGGGTATAAATTCCGAGTGGCCGACTATCCTGGCATGACATAGCCTCAGATCTCGAAGTCGATCCCTGCCAGTGATATGATTTAGAAGGGCAGAACGGGTGGCAACCAATTTGAGACGTCGGCCGCAGCAGATCAGCAGATGAACCGGTGGGTCACGGATACGGACCGAAGCAAAGACCGCGGCCTTCGCCCTGATCGAGCACAAGGAGCACACAAACATGAAGCCAAAGAACGCGATCTGCCTCTGGTTCGACAAAGACGCGCATGAGGCGGCGCAGTTCTACGCCGCCACCTTTCCGGACAGTAAAGTAACCGCTGTTCAAAAGGCTCCCGGTGACTATCCGGGCGGCAAGCAGGGCGATGTGCTGATGGTCGAGTTCACCGTCCTGGGCATTCCCTGTCTCGGTCTCAACGGCGGCCCGGCGTTCAGGCACACCGAGGCCTTTTCCTTCCAGATTGCGACGGAGAATCAGGAAGAGACGGACCGTTACTGGAACGCGATCGTCGGCAATGGCGGCACGGAAAGCGATTGCGGTTGGTGCAAGGACCGCTGGGGCCTCTCCTGGCAGATCACCCCGCGCACGCTAACCGATGCGCTTGCCGCGGGTGGCGGTGAGGCAAAGCGTGTCTTCGAGGCGCTGATGCCGATGAAGAAAATCGACATCGCCGCCATCGAGGCAGCGCGGCGAGGCTGATGTGAACACGCCGAAACGTCCTTTATTCGTCTGGATGACGCACTACTCGGAAGTTATTCCGGTCCAGAAGTCGCCTTCGAGGACCCGAACGCCGTTCGAGGAAATGGGCTCACCGAATTTCTGCAATTCGCCACATAGCGGCTAGCAGAGTTTCGTCTCTCAGAAACTCTACGACCTTTTGCTTTTCGCGGGCAAGACCGTTCATCCTGCGTGACGATCAGCGAAAACAAGGTTCGCACAACAGCGTCCACCTGTTAACCAAGGAGTGGACGCTCATCAAAATAAGAGCCGCAGAGTTTGAACTGCACAAACGCTGCGCTTGAATTTACTCGCTGTTTCAGCAAGCGCTGACTGGGTCCATGTCTCCGAGGCTATCACTCGGTTGCACGTGCTATAATGGCTTCCACCGGGGCGAGATTGCCAATTACAGATAGCCATTTACCCATGATCGGCCAGACGATTTCCCACTATCGCGTGCTGGAAAAGCTGGGGGGCGGGGGGATGGGTGTCGTCTATAAGGCCGAAGACACTCGCCTGCACCGGTTTGTCGCCCTAAAATTTCTGCCGGATGCTGTTGCCAACGATCCCCAGGCGCTGGCGCGTTTCCAGCGCGAAGCGCAGTCTGCTTCCGCCCTGAATCATCCCAATATCTGCACGATCTACGACATCGGCGAATACGAAGACCACGCGTTCATTGCCATGGAGTACCTGGATGGCGTGACGCTGAAGCACCAGATTCAGGGTCGGCCGATAGAGTTGGAGCGACTGCTGGAGATTGCCATCGAGGTCACGGATGCCTTGGATGCGGCTCACAGCCAGGGCATCATCCATCGGGACATCAAACCGGCGAACATCTTTTTGACCAAACGGGGACACGCCAAAGTGCTGGACTTCGGCTTGGCTAAGGGCGGAGCGGAAAAACCGGGGCTGGGGAAAGAAGCCCAGCAAGAGATGCTGACAGCGACTCTCGGAACCGTGGAGGAGCCGCATCTGACCAGTCCGGGGACAGCGCTGGGGACGGTAGCCTATATGTCGCCGGAGCAGGTGCGGGCCAAGGAGCTGGATGCACGCAGTGATTTGTTCTCCTTGGGTGTGGTGCTGTACGAAATGGCGACGGGGATGTTGCCTTTTCGCGGGGAAAGCTCCGGCGTCATCTCGGAGGCCATTCTGAACCGTGCGCCCACGCCTCCGGTGCGGCTGAATCCCCAATGTCCCCCCGAACTCGAGCGCATTATCCACAAGACGCTGGAGAAGGACCGGGCGCTGCGCTACCAGCATGCGTCGGAGGTGCAGTCGGACCTGAAGCGTTTGCGACGCGACACCGAACCCGGACGGGTCACCGGCCGTCTCAAAGCCCCAGGCGAAGAATCGGCCGTTCCGCCTGCGCGCTTTCGTCGTGTTCCCCTGCTCTCGAGCCTGGCGCTAGCGGTCATTGTCCTGCTGCTGGCCGGCCTTTTTGTTTACCGCTCCCAGCGCACGCGGGTAGCCGCACCTTCCGCATGGCTGCAGCTCACCAATTTCACCGATTCGGCAACCTCCCCCGCGTTTTCGCCCGACGGGCGCATGTTGGCATTCATCCGCGGGCCAAGCACTTTCTTCGGGCCCGGACAGATCTATGTGAAGCTGCTTCCGGAGGGCGAGCCCGCGCAGCTCACCCATGACAACCTGGCGAAGATGAGCCCGGTATTCTCTCCCGACGGCTCGCGTATCGCGTACACCGTAGCCCCTCCCTTTGACACGTGGGTGGTACCCGTGTTGGGCGGAGAGCCGCGCCTCTGGCTGCCCAACGCTTCGGGGCTCACGTGGATTGACGGCCAGCATCTCCTGTTCTCAGAGATCAAAAGCGGCCTCCACATGGCCGTGGTCACAGCCGCCGAGAGCCGCACCGAACAGCGGGACATTTATCTGCCCCCGCAAGAAAGAGGCATGGCTCACCGCTCCTATCTTTCGCCTGACCGCCGAGGGGTACTGCTCGCGGAAATGGACAATGGCGGATGGCTGCCCTGCCGGCTGGTCCCCTTCGATGGCAGTTCGTCCGGGAAACCAGTGGGGCCGCCCGGCGCCGGTTGCACCAGCGCCGCCTGGTCACCCGACGGCAAGTGGATGTACTTCAGCTCCGATGCCGGAGGCCGCTTCCATATCTGGCGGCAGCAATCTCCCGAGGGCAAGCCGGAGCAAGTGACCTCCGGCCCCACGGAAGAGGAAGGCGTGGCGATAGGTCCCGAGGGGCGGTCGCTCGTGACGTCCGTAGGCATGGAAGAGAGCGCGGTTTGGATCCACGACGCGGACGGCGAGCGCCAGATCTCATCGGAAGGCTTCGCCGAAGCGCCTTCCCTTTCTCCCGACGGTACGAAGATTTACTACCTGCTGGGTCCCCGGCTGACCACGGCCTTGTTCACCAGCGGTGAGCTGTGGGCTGTCGAGTTGAAAGGAGGGCACTCCGAGCAGCTTCTTCCAGGGTTCGCGGTCACCGGGTACGACATATCACCTGATGGCAGGCGGATCGTGTTTGCCGCACGGGGGCCGCACGGCGACTCGCGTCTGTGGATTGCCTCTACAGACCGCCGATTCGCTCCCCGGCAGATTCCCTCCTCCACGAACGACGACAGCCCGGTTTTCGGGCCCGGCGGCGACATTTTCTTCCGCGCGGCGGAGGGCGGCCCCAACTTCATCTACCGCGTGAAGGAGGACGGAACCGGACGCCAGAAAGTATGGCCGAATCCGATTCTGGACTTCTTCAGCGTCGCCCCGGACGGCGAATGGGTGATCGCTGGTGGGCCGGTTGCCCATGAAGAAATCTCTGCTGCCCTGTCGGCCTATCCCGTTCGCGGAGGTACACCGGTTAGGATATGCGTGGGGGACTGCTACGCTCGGTGGGATCGCGCGGGAAAGTCCTTCTATGTGGCGCTTGTCGAGATGGGAAGTCGCGGTGGTCGCGCGCAGACTATAGTCCTGCCCGCACACGGCGGCGACCTCCCGAAAATCCCGCTTTCCGGCATCAACTCTCCTGAGGATGTTAAAGGCCTGCCCGGCGTGAAGGTTATTGATGAGGTGATCTCGCCGGGTGCCACCACATCGGTCTACGTTTTCACCCGCGCCTCCGTCCACCGCAACCTGTACAGTATCCCGCTGCCGTGACGTCTCCCGTCCCGATAATCCTGCCGCGTTGACTTCGCTGCAAACGCGGCCTAAGATGGCACCCAACGGGTGATCGCTTGCATGATTGGCAAGACCGTTTCCCACTATCGCATCGTTGAGAAGCTTGGCGGCGGCGGGATGGGTGTGGTCTATAAGGCCGAGGACACCAAGCTCAAGCGCACCGTGGCCTTGAAGTTCCTGCCGGAAGAGCTTTCCAGGGACCGGCAAGCCCTGGAACGATTCCAGCGGGAGGCCCAGGCAGCTTCCGCCCTCAATCACCCCAACATCTGCACCATCCACGCTGTCGAGGAGCACGAAAGCCAGCCCTTCATTGACATGGAATATCTGGAGGGACAAACCCTGAAGCAGCGCCTTGCCGGGAAGCCGCTTAAGACGGACGAGGTGCTGGACCTGGCCATCCAGATTGCCGATGCGCTGGACGCGGCCCACGCGAAGGGCATCGTCCATCGGGACATCAAGCCCGCGAACATCTTCGTGACCCAGCGCGGCCAGGCGAAGATCCTGGACTTCGGCTTGGCGAAGCTCGGACCGGGAAAACGGGGGCTGGGTGCTAGGGGCTCGGGATTGGGGAAAGACGCCCTGCAAGAGATGCCGACCGCGACCGCCGGAACTGCGGAGGAGCACTTAACCAGCCCGGGCGTTGCCCTGGGCACGGTGGCCTACATGTCGCCGGAGCAGGCGCGGGGAGAAGAGCTCGACGCGCGCACGGACCTGTTCAGTTTCGGCGTCGTGATCTACGAAATGGCTACCGGCCACCTGGCTTTCCCAGGCAGCACGTCAGCGCTCATCTTTGACGCCATTCTGCACAAAGCGCCCACCGCGCCAGTGCGCTTGAATCCAGATGTGCCGCCGAAGCTCGAAGCGATGGTCAACAAGGCGCTGGAAAAGGACCGCGACGTTCGCTATCAGCACGCCTCCGAGATGCGCGCTGACCTGAAGCGCCTGAAGCGGGACACGGAGAGCGGGTCACGCCCGGAGGCGGCGCTCGTCACCCGGGCTCCCCGCCGGTTCTCCCTTTGGCTGTGGGCAACGGGCGCAGCGGCTGTGTTGGTCCTCGCCGCTGGCCTGTACTTGCTGCGCGGGCGCCCGGCAACCGATTCGGTCGCCGTATTGCCGTTCGCCAGCACAGGCTCGGATCCGAATACGGAATACCTGAGCGATGCTCTGTCCGAGCAGCTCATCAACAGCCTCTCCCAGCTCCCTAAGCTCAGAGTCATTGCCCGCACGACGGCGTTCACTTACAAGGGCAAGCCGATCGACCTGGCGAAAGTGGGAAAGGATCTGCGCGTACGCGCAGTGCTGATGGGCAAAGTGGTGCAGCGGGGCGACAGTCTGAGCGTACAGGTCGACCTGGTGGGCACGGAGGATGGCTCCGAGCTCTGGGGGCAGCAGTTCACCCGCAAGGCGAGCGAGGTCCAGGCGGTCGGGGAGGAGATCGCCCGGCAGGTCAGCGACAAGCTGCGGGTCAAGCTGACCGGGGAAGAAGAGGAGCGGCTGGCGAAACGCTACACGGAGAACCCGGAAGCCTACAACCTATACCTGCAGGGCCGGCACCTCCTGGACGAAGAGACACCGGAGGCGATCGTCAAGAGCCGGGCCTACTTCGAGCAGGCCATTGCTAGAGATCCAAATTACGCGCTGGCGCACGCGGGGCTGGCCGATTCATACACTTACGCCTGGTTAGAGGGGGGTGAACCTCCCAACCGTGTAATACCGAAGGCCCGGGAGGAGGCTTTGAAGGCAATCCAGACCGACAGCACAGCGGGTGAAGGGCACACTTCGCTAGGCATCATCAAGCTGCTCCACGATTGGGACTGGGCCGCCGCTGAGCAGGAGTTGCGCCGGGCCGCTGAGCTCAGTCCGAACAGCGTATACGTGCGCCACTGGTACGGGCATTATCTGGAAACCCTCGGTCGCCTGCCGGAGGCCACGTCGATTATGCTCCAAATGCTCGACGCCGACCCACTCTCGCCGATGATCCTGGACGACGTGTATCTGGAGTACATTTGGACTCACCAATGGGACCGAGCGCTTAGCATCTCCCAGAGACTGGCGCCCCTCTACCCTAACAACCCCGACACATCATTCTTTGACCCCGTAGCCTACGAGCGTCTGGGGCGGCATGAGGAGGCCTTGCGCGCGCTGGAAAAGGTACGCGCTGTTCCCGAGCTAAACGCTCAGACCGAAATGATGGGGTATACGCTGGCCATGTTGGGGAAACGCGCCGAAGCGGAAAGGATTCTGGCCGACCTGAAAGCCGGGGTGAAAAAGGGGCACATCCCGAATTACGTACTGGCGGCGCACATCTGCTTCGCGCTGGGTGACCGAAACCAAGGATTCGCTTTCCTGGATCAGGCTTATGAGGCACGTGACCTGGACGCTCACCGCTTGTTCCTGGATTACCTGAAACCGATTTACTCGCTGGAGGATTTGCGCAATGACCCGCGTTTTGTGGCGTTCCTGAGGAAAATCGGATTACCGGAAGCCTATATTCACTGAGCCTAGGCGGGCCCAGTCGATCATTCAAGTTGCGGGGGGAACGTGAGAGGAGCAGGAATCCATGCAGCGACGAACCTTCATTGCCACGGCCGCAACCGCGGGCGCGAGTTTTGCGATCAGTCCTGGGGGAGTAGCCAAGGACTGGGGTCTCCCGAAAGTCATCAGGTATCCGGACGAGGCGATTGAAATCGTCGATCCGAGTTTTGCCAAGTATCGGCAGAGCAATGCCGCCATCGAGCGGCTTTATACCGGGACACGCTGGGCGGAAGGCCCGGTCTGGTTTGGTGATGGGCGTTATCTGCTGTTCAGCGACATCCCCAACAACCGCATGTTGCGCTGGCTGGAAGACACGGGCGAAGTCAGCGTTTTTCGTTCTCCCTCCAATTACGCGAATGGCAATACGCGCGACCGGCAAGGCAGGCTGATCACTTGCGAGCACGACTCGCGCCGTGTGACCCGGACGGAACTCGATGGGACGATCACGGTACTCATGGACCATTACCAGGGCAAGCGCTTGAACGCGCCCAACGATGTGGTTGTCCACTCGCACGGAAGCATCTGGTTCAGCGACCCCGGCTACGGCATCATGGGTAATTACGAGGGCCACAAGGCGGCCTTTGAGCTTCCCGCCAACGTCTATCGGCTCGACCCCGAGACCCGCGAAGCTACCGTAGTGGAGGGCGGCATGCGGCGGCCGAACGGCCTGTGTTTTTCTCCCGACGAGAGACTCCTCTACATCTGTGACACGGGCGTGACCGACGGCCCCGAGTATCCGCATAATATCCGTGTTTACGATGTGGTGGATGGCACGCGCTTGGCCAATGGCCGGGTTTTTGTGGAGATGGGCGCAGGCCTTGCCGACGGCATTCGCGCGGACGTGGACGGCAACATCTGGGCGGGCGCCGGATGGGGAGGGGAAGACTTCAGTGGCGTGCACGTCTTCGCTCCCGAGGGCAAACTGATCGGCAAGATTCATTTGCCCGAGATTTGCGCCAATATCTGTTTCGGCGGCGCCAAGCGCGACCGCCTGTTCATGGCGGCGAGCACTTCTCTCTACTCGCTTTATGTCGGAACCCAGGGCGCCCTGGTGCCCTGAGCCGGCAGGCGTGCGGGGTGATTGGTGGGAGCCTTAAATTGATCTTGTTGCCCTCTCCCCTTGCGGGAGAGGGTGGCCCGCCGCCGGCGTCTTCATCAGCCGGGGCGGGCAGGGGGCCCCACGTTTTGCGGGTGGGGGTGAGGGGGTCACTCATCAGCGCTTATGGGGCGTTCCCCCGCCGGCAATCAGAACGTGTAACCGATGCCGGTGCTGAAGGTGATGTTGTTCTTCCGATTCGTCGGAGGCGGATTGCTGAGATACAAATCGATGGCACTGGTATTCAGCGCGAGCCGGTTGCTGAGCTTGAACGAGAAAGTGGCGCTGGTGTCGAAGCGGTATTGTCCCGTGTTGGAGAGATTCGGATAGAAATTCAGATTGTGGTCCAGCCGGGTCCGTTTAGTGATTTGCATGCCGAGTCTTTCTCCGGCCAAAGCCGCGGCGCTTTGGGTGTACGTACCCGCAAAGAACTTCTCGTGGACGAAAGTCATACCACCTAACAGGCTGAACGTCGTATGGGAATTGCTGATGACGTCGTGTCCGAAGCCGCCTCCGTAGGTCTGTCGCAGGTACAAACCTTCCGTCGAGACGTGATCGAGTTGGGCCAGACCGAACAGAAAGTTTTCATGTGAGAACAGGTAGTCCTGGCGCACGCTCGTGGTGAGAGTGTGCGACGTGATGGTGCTCTGATCCTGCTCGGCGTGCGAGAGGAGCGTCGTAAACCCATAGTTGGTTCGCCAGTGGGGTGCGAAAATGGGGGCCTCGGGGCGCTCGCGCACTCCGCTGATGGTGGTCGTAAAGGTGTTGGTCTGCTGGTTCCCTCGTTGGAGGCTATAGCCCAGGCCGGCAGTTCCTTTCCAGGCTTGCCAGGGCTTGGGGGCTGCCACAACGAGAGTCTGGTAGGTGTCCGCCGGCATGATCACATCGATCTTGGCGGCTGCGATGGTCTGCGTCTTGCCGTTCGCTGTGACCTGCCAGTCGCCGGAGGGTTCGAGCTCGAGAGAACCCTCGACCGGCTCTTGGCCTTTGATGACTACGGCGACAGGCTTGGCTGCCGAATACGTCACCACTTGTGCCATGGGGATGGTCAAATCACCCATGATGTCGGATTTCAGCCTCAGATTCCCGCCTTTCACGGTAACCAGGGCGCCGGTGACGCGGTCTCCGTTCTTGAGGGTTACGACGTCAGCGCGCGCAGGCGCGACGGTGCAAACAAGCCCCAATAGGCAAGCCAGTACCCGTTTCATGACTCCCTCCACAGTTAAGAAGTTTTGCTCCTGTTTTGAGAATATCACGGGGCGAGCTTACACGTCACCAGGCGGAACCTCGCCGGCACCCCTAGGACAGCAATGCTTGTGGGGAAAACGTTCACCGCGTATGATGTGACCCGGTGAAGGTCACTTTGAGCGGAGGTTTGACGATGCGGTCACGGCTTGCGAATCTGGCAATTCTGGTGGCGGTTTCGATTCCAATGGGCAGAATCGCGTTCGGCGCGGCGGGGTCTCCACTGCCGGTCCGGGGACTTTACCTGATGGCGCCCAAACCGGAAGAGGTTCCCCTGACCGTTCGGTTCATCCGGGAGGCGCTGCCCAAAGAAAGCGTCAACCTGCTGGTCATGGAATTCGATTATCGCTACCAGTACGCGAGCCACCCTGAGGTTGTGGACGCCGATGCGCTTTCCCAGGCCGACGTGAAAGCCCTGGTTGCGGCCTGTCGAGATGCGGGGGTGCGACTGATCCCCCTGATTAACCAACTTGGACACCAGTCGTGGGCGGAACAAACCTACGGCTTGCTGCGCGCTCATCCCGAGTTCGACGAGACCCCGGGAAAATACCCGAAGAACAAAGACATCTATTGCCGAAGCTTCTGCCCTCTGCATCCCGCCTTGCACAAGGTGGTGTTCGACCTGATGGACGAACTCGCAGGCGCTTGCGAAGCCGATGCCGTCCACGTGGGTATGGACGAGGTTTTTATTCTCGCGGATCCGGATTGCCCGCGCTGCAAAACCCGCAACCGCGCGGAACTCTTCGCGCAGGAGGTCCGCACGCTTCACGATCACCTGGCGGAGACGCACCGGGAAATGTGGATGTGGGGAGACCGGCTGCTGGACGGCAGCGTGACCGGCTTAGGGGAATGGGAAGCCAGCCAGAACGGGACGGCCTTTGCGGTCAACCTGGTGCCGCGCGATATCGTGATCTGCGACTGGCATTACGATTCCGTTCCCGCCACCGCAGCATACTTTGCCGTGCAGGGCTTCCGCGTGCTCTACGCCCCCTGGCGGGATACCCGAGTCGCGCTCGGTGAGCTGGATGTGGTCCGCTCCATTCGCACCCACGGCGACGAAACCATCGCGCCCCGCATGCTCGGCGTTCTCCAGACTAATTGGGCAGGTACCGGCGATTTCATCAAAGCCTATAACGGAGGCGCCTCGGCGCCTAAGGAAAGCTCCGAGGCCGCCTACACGTTCAAGGCGCTGTTCAATACTATCCGGGCCTCGCAGTAGCCTGCCTCCTGCCCGGGCGAGAGCCTCATCTCACCGTAAGCACTTCCATGACTCGAGCCGCCTCCGTCCCGGGAGAGGACAGGCTTCGGAAAAACTGCCAAAGCTCATCCTGAGCCCGTTCGCTGTCATCGTGAGTCCTTCGTCTGTCGTCCTGGGGCGTCCTCGCAGGCCGCATCAGGAAGCAGAAAAAGCCGGTTCGCTACGTCGCTCACACTCCCGCCCTTTTTGCGGATCAGCGCCCACACTGTGGTTTTCCTAACCAAATCTGATGTCGTGATCCCGCTGGTTCTTCCGTGGTGGACGCACCCTCGCGGCCTTCGAACAAACCCCGATGGTTCCGCGATTGCGCCTTCGCGCTCCCGGAAGTATGTTAAGTTGGGGATAGGGAGGGGCAGGGAAGTCCCCACTCTCGAGGAATGCGGAAGGCTATGCGGGCGGATCGCTTCTACCGGTTATTGAATCTGAATCGGGTGGTGTCGAGCCACCGCCTGAAGTTCGCGGGGCTGCTGGGATTGTATTGGCTTCGCCGGCGGCACTTGTGGCTGCGCTTCGATCCGGTGATGTCGTGCAATCTGCGTTGCCAGATGTGCTACTTCAGTGAACCGAACTACGTCAAAGAGCACACGGGCCGCTTCAGCCCAGCCGACATCGAGCGGCTTGCCGAGGTCTTTTTCCCTTGGGCGATGCAACTCTACCTCGGGTGCGGGACCGAGCCCACCACGTATAAGGGATTTGTCGATATTATCGCGCTGGGGAAGAGGTACAAGATCCCCATGGTGGGGATGGTTACGAATGGACAACTGCTGACGGCGGAACATCTCGAGAAATTTGTGGACCTGGGGCTGGACGAACTGACGCTCTCGACGCACGGGGTGGTGCGTGAGACTTACGAGCGCATGATGCGCCGCGCTTCTTTCGCCAAGTTCCGCGAGGTCCTCGGCCAGCTAGAGGGGGCGAAGAAGCGCCGGGGGTCGGAGCGCCCCGAGCTACGCCTGAACTACACCGTGAACGCGGAAAACCTGGAGGAACTGCGCAGTTTCTTTGATGTGTACGGGAAGTACTCGCTGCGCACCTTGCAAGTCCGCCCCATTATCGACCTGGGGGATACGGAGTACACCGATAAAGATATGCGCCCGTACGTGGAGAAGTACAACCGGATTCTCGCCGGGCTGGAGGGGCAGTGCCGGGCGAGGGGAATTCGTCTGCTGGCGAATTACGAGAACGTGACGTACGAGAAAAAGAGCACGCGGGGAGCGCTCATCCCGGAGGTGCTCGTTTACATCAGCCCCGAATCCATTTCCAAGCCGGAGCTTGACTGGCGGCGAGAATCCTATCTTGATTACTGCCGCCGCACCCGTTGGGCACGGCGACTGCTCAGGGGTATTTTTTCACCTTCGGCGCGGTTTGAGGCCGCCAGCCCCTACCTTTCCTACAAAGTCGTCGATCAATAATCGCCCTGCTAACCCCCGGGAAACCCAGCGCAGCCACGCTTGGCTGGTGTATATTGCTGAGTTCCAATAGCCCCACCTGCTTCCTGGTATGTTGAAGCAAGGAGTCGCGATTGAGAAAAATGCTACCGGGCGACTGGCCGCTTTACGCCTCGGTTTTCCTCCTTCTGCTCGTTGTCTGGCTGACCTTGAGCGTTTCCTTGAGCCAGAACCAAGGGCATCTGGCGTATGCACTTGACGACGCTTACATCCATATGGCGATGGCCCGGAATTTCTCGCAATTCGGCGCGTGGGGCGTCACACGGTATGGCTTCACCGCCACGTCCTCTTCGCTGCTGTGGACCCTTCTCTTGAGCCTCACCTATTACCTCGGGGGAGTGAATCAGTTTGCGCCGCTCGTGTTGAATCTCGCCTTCGCCGTTCTCAACTTGGTGGTCGCCTACGCAATCCTTTCCTGGTACAAGGTGTCGGCTGCGGTTAAGTTTGTGGCGCTCCTGGGGATAACCCTCCTGGTCCCGTTGCCTACGCTTATCCTCTCCGGCATGGAACAGACGCTCCAGACATTGCTATCAATGCTGACGGTTTTTGTTGCGGCGCGCCTGATCTCCCGCGAATCACCCGGCACCGCCAGACGGGACGCGGTCTTGCTCCTCATGCTGGCGCCACTTGTTACACTTGCGAGGTTCGAAGGGATGTTCCTCATCGTTGCAGTCTGCGGTCTTTTGTTCCTGGTCAAGCGTTGGGTCTACGCCTTGGCCTTCGGGGTCTGCGGATTTCTCCCTGTAGTCGTCAATGGGATCATCTCAGTGTCTCATGGATGGTTTTGGTTCCCGACCTCGGTTCTTCTGAAGGCTTCCCTGCCGGACTTCAATTCGGCCGAGGGTCTCTTCCTCTCACTACTCAATCCCATCTTTCTAAATTTTCGCCTGGGCCTGCACATGCTGGTACTCCTGGTTTCCGTCCTCCTGTTTTATATCCTAGCCAGCGGGAAGGGAAGTGGCGGCACCGAAAGCCGGCAAGTCATCGGGGCGATTGTCTTCCTCGTCTCGATTGCCCATCTGGAATTCGTCGGGGTTAGTCCGCTGTTTCGCTACGATGCTTACCTATGTACACTGAGCATTCTCTTTCTGGCCTCCCAACTTGCGGTGGTCGCGCCGCGCTTGCCCTCACTGCTTTGTCTATCGACGTGGACAGTTCCCAGGAATCTGGCCTCGGGCGCACTGACTCTTTTGCTTTTCTTTCCGCTGGCTATGAAGGGAGGGGGACGTCTTTACTTTCTTCCCCAGTGCACCACGAATGTCTATGAACAGCAGTGCCAAATGGGGTCGTTCGTCCGTCGTTACTACCAGGGATCAACTGTGGCGCTTAACGACATCGGCGCCGTCAATTACCTGGCCGATATCCATTGCCTCGACTTGTGGGGGCTGGCCAACCCTGAGGTTGCGGCAGCGAAACAAAAGCACACCTATCAACTTCGGGACATCGAGCGCCTTTCGAGACAAACCGGAACCCGGATCGCGATCATCTATGATGTTTGGTTCGTCGGCGTCGTGCCGCCAGAATGGGTTCGACTGGGCGCGTGGACGATCCCGGACAACGTCATCGATGGCAGTCCCACCGTTTCATTCTACGCCGTGGACCCCACGGAGGACGAGCACCTCATTGAATGCCTGCGGGACTTTTCCTCTCAACTGCCGCGCGACGTGATCCAAAGCGGTCCATACATGGCGCCCACCAACGGGCCAGCCCAGCCTTGATTCCGTGTCAAGCGGTACAAGCCGTCACTCATCGTCGCGCCGCCCCTCCTACTCTCTGCGTCTACCTCGATTCAAAGGGACCTACCACGACCGGCCGAAGTAAATAGTGTAAGACCGCAAAATCCCATTCAGGTCGGGATTCATAAGATCCCGGTAGCTACTGTACGAGCACAGAAACCCGGCGTCGAACCCCCGCGGCAGAAGGTAGTAAAGCTTCCCTTGGCCGATCAGTTGGGGAACATTCACCTGCGAGACTTGCGTTGCTCCAATGGTGAGGGCGTCGAGGGCTTGTTGGAAAAGCACCGGGTCGAAGCTGCCCTGTTGCACAAGGGGCCCATTGCCCAGCAACAAATAATCATCGGGGTTGACGTCCGGCCGCATTCCGCTATGCGCCGAGTTGTGGGAGAGCGCCAGGTTCAGTCCCAGGCGCTTCCGGAATTTATAATCGGAACGCACCCAGTAAGTCTGGCTAAACTGCCGGTAGGGCACGAAGGGCTCATCCACGACATAGCCGGCGGTAGAGTCGTTCTGGAAGGCCATATACGTTGACAGATTGTTTTGCTGGTAGGAATACCCGAAATCCAGGTTGAAATTGGGCAGCGGCGCAAGCGTGGCGTCGGCGCTCTCGACGTAGAAGCGACTCCGGCGCGCAATAGTCGGGAAGGCGTTTTGAATAATGATGCTGGTGGTGTTGGTAAAGGACAACCAGGGGGCGGGGAACAGGGTGACGTCCCCGAAGATGCGGTTGTTGCTGCCGGGATCAATCAGGAAACCGGGAGCGTGAGTGCCGGTAAACTCGTAGCCGGCGCGCGCATTCCAATAATGGCCGGGGTGATAGCGCAAGGTAAGGCCCCCGGTATTGCCAAAGGACGACGGAATGACGCGGCGCAGGTCCGTGTTATCAAAGGAATAAATCTGTGGCCACAGGAAGGCGTTGGAACGGGTAATGCCCATCCGTTGATAATGCGTCTCCAGCTCCAGATGCTTGGTCAGATCATAATTCAGCTTCAGGCCCACCCAGTGCTTGTGATACGACACGTTGCCGTAGAGCGTGAAGTAGGGCACAAACCCGTTCACCAGGTCCTGCTGGCGATAGTCGGCAGTAAGGTGCAGCCGGTCGTAGGGATGCCAGACCAGGGTCGTGTTGGAGTCGAAACCATTCTGGGGATTGCCCGTGAAGACGTCCCGCGCGCGCCGGTAGGTCGCGTCGCCATTGAAAATCAGCTTGGGGGAAGCCGTCCAATTCAGTTTCAATGCATCGGCCGAGTACACGCTGGCGGCGGGGATATCCAGATAATAAGTGCCTGCCGGCGTGTCGGGCACCGGCACGGGACCAGGCTCGACTTCGGGCAGCATGGGTCCGAAGAGGGCGGAGGGGTAAGGAAGCCGGTCGTTGAAGCTGCTGTAGTCATGTTCATAGGTCAGGTTCACGCCGCCCGCCTTGACTTCCACCCCACCGCCCAAATCCCGGGTCGTATAATTGAGCGACTGCAAGCGCGAGGTAAAGTGGCAAGTCGAACAGGTGGTGTCAATATTCTCGTCTAGATAGGCCAGTTGAGTGTGTCCGACCCTGGCCTGCCAGTCGCCTTTCACAAACAGGTGCACGGGCAGGCCGGGCACCTTCGCCCGGGCGTAGGCATCGCCCATGCGGCGCTTCACCCCGAAGACAGTCCCCGCCGGAATGTCAATACTGGTTCCGATGTCAGGTGAGATTACTCCTGCGTAGAAGGGATAATTGTCCTGCTGTTGGACGAAACTGCGCAAATCAGTCCGCATTTCGAGTGTCTCGCCCACGTTCAATTGGGTGGCGATGTCGAAGTCCGATCCGGTCAGGACGGTCCCGCGGGTCAGCAGACTGAGGCGGTGGGGAACGGAAACGTAATCCCCTTCAAAATCCCCTTCTTCCGATTCTTGCAAGCTGTCGTACTCGCCTACACGGCCACCGTATCCGGTGACATGGGTAAAGCGGTAAGCACCCGGGGTGAAGTACAAACCCCAATCGTTGTCGGGAGTGGCAGCCTCGGCCCCCGGCAGCGCCCCACCTGCGGACAACCCGCCCGGAAATGTGCCCATCATGGCGCTGAGCCCGCCCGAGAAAGGAGTACTAAGCGCCCCCAGCATGCTGGAGTGCGCAGCCACGGGAGAAACCCATCTGGCGTCCAAAGCTGATGCCTGGGAAGAAACCATCCGGCCCGGCGAAACACGGCTTCCGGGCAGCATCGCGGCATGGGCCGCAACCGGCGCAAGAGCCATCCGAGCAAAGTGCGAATTAGATGATCCCGTCAGCGTGGGCTGGGGAAAACCGGGAACGCCGAGACCGCCCTTGTCGACGAAGCGGGTCCCCCCGGTGGGCGTGGCGACATCAGTCCCATGAATCGACCCGTGGCAATTCGTGCAGCGATCGTCCAGGGGCAAGCTGGCTCCATCATGGTGGCCGGCATGGCACTGCAAGCAGAGCGCCGGCATGCTTAGCGTGAGCAGATTCGTATTCGCGGAGCCGTGCGGGGTGTGGCAGATCAGGCAATTCTCCGTCACTGGAGGATGTTGGTACATGTACGGCCCGCGATATTGCGCATGGCAGCTAAGGCAGAGTTGATTTACGTTCGTCATGCGCAGATTGTTGCCGGCCGCGCCGCCGTGGGGATCATGGCAATCCACACAAGCCATCTTGGCTTCGCGAAGCGGGTGGTGGTACGGGAGGTTCGTTTGCGCCCGCTCCGTGGGATGGCATTTCAGACAGGCGTCGTTGGTGACGGAACGGCGAGAGAGCAGCACACCACTCTCCGGTACAAATCTCTCGACGAAGGTCGCATGGCCGGGGGAGGCCGTATCAAAATTCACCTCGGAGGCAGTTGCGGCGGGGGCCGCTTGGGCATGCACCTGGTGACAGTCAATGCAACGGACGTTCTCGGCCGCATGACGGCCTGCCAGCCAGTTGCGGCGCCGCTCGTCCTGAACATGACAACTCAGGCAGACACCATTGGCATCCCGAGCCGGTCGCGCGCGAAAGCTAATGATCTTCGCCACGTCCCCGGAGCCATCCACGTGCAGGCTTCCAGCGCCGTGGCAGTCCTCGCATTCCACACCTTGCTGGGCGTGAAAGGCGTGCCGGAAATTGCTGCTTAGCGGAGCATGGCATAGTACGCACACATCCTTGCCGACCCGTGTGGCGCCCGCCATTTCCACGTACTTGGCAAAGGAGCTAAGGCTATACTTTGGCTTCTGGTCAACTGACGCATCCTTCGGAGACTTTGCCCAGGACTCGCGTAGGCTCATGGCGCAGAAAATGAGAAGAGCGAACCCGACCCTATCATGACGATTGAAAGCCCGCATGAGAGCCTCCTGGCAGGGCAGCAGGAAACCCGAGAATGGCGGACGATGAATATCACGCCCGAGCCGAGGAGATTAGCACAGAAAAGGGGAGCATCCAACAACGTCAAAGCAGGTGAAATGACATAATCAGAGAGTCTGATAAGTTATGTTATGTTAACTAATGAATCGGAAACGAACTCCCCCGAATCCCTTCCGGAACGGCCCGGGGTCCATTTAGGCGGGGCTTCACCCTTACCCTTTTCAAGGTTCTCGCCTTTCGAGGGAGCAACGCTCAACGGCTAGACCGCAGTGTGCAGCGTCGTGCGGCGCACGCCAGCCCCGCCGTAGCGGGGCCATTACTCGCCGTGGTGGGTTGTCATTTGGAGGCTTCGGCTTGCTTTTTGCCCTCGAAGGTTCCTTTATCGTTATCACTCGTCCAGGTTCCGGAGATCTGACCTTTCTTGTACTTGCCCATGATGACGTAATTACCCTGCGGCGTGTCGATATGAATCTCCAGCATGTTGCGACGGAATGTTCCCGAGCTGATTTGGGTGCCGCCAATGGGTGACGAGACAGAGCCGTCAACAAGCTCCTTGTTCTGGGTTAGGTAAAGGGTGAAGGCCATGTCGCCTTGGGACCCGCCGTGGGACTGGCATTCCCAGGTACCGGTGATGGGGCCGCCCTTGCTTTTCTTCTCCGCGGCAATCGACAGGCTTGCAGTAAAGAGTACGGCTATGCAAATGGCAATCAAGCTGAGTTTCCGGTTCATACACACACTCCTTATGAGTTTCCTAAAGCTGACTCGCTTCGAGGCGAGCGCCCGATTGGTAAAGCCTTGCGCGCGGCATTCTACAGCGCCTTATCCCAAACGTCCAGCGGGATTGATCTGAGCGGGTTAGAACCAGAAATGCCACAGGGTGTCAACGAGGGCGTGCGTCAGGCCAGAGGCGCAGAGCCGCTGCCGCGTGCGGTAGGCGTTGCCATAGAAGATTCCCGCCACGGTGGCCAGCACCGCATAGCGCCAGTTGGGGACCGGCGCGTGGTGCAGGTGCGCGGCCCCGAAGATCGCGGCAGCGATCAGCAGGCCGTATAAGCCCCGTGGTCCGCCCCGGATGCTGCGGACCAGAAGATTCTGCAGAATTCCCCGGAAAAGCAACTCCTCCGGAATCGCAATTGTCAGGTAGATTCCCACGAACTGAAACAGAAAGCTCCCTCCCGTGAGTGTGGTGGAAGAGTGGGGATGAATGAAGTTCAACCCCAGGCCGAGCGGGACGGCCAGCAGCATGAATGCCGCCAGATTGACCAAGCCTTCGAAGACATCGCTCTTGCGCCACACCAGGCGGTAGCCGACGCCTTCCAAGTTGCGCAAGACCAGGAAGGCGTAGCCGGCCACCAACACACAGAAGACGGGACGGAAGGCGTAAAGGTCCTGCGGCCAGGTCCAGATGCCCCCCAGCCAACCCGCGGCGACCGGCAGCGCCAGGGCCAGCATGGCCGCGCCGTCGCGCCATCCGATCCCTTCGCGGTGGCGCAGGCGGTCAGGCAGCAGCAATCCCGTGGGGACCGCAATGTAGGCTATTAACTTGCCCAGCCCCGGGAAAGAGAAGGCCCCCGTCCCGAGGCCATAGAGCAGGTAAGGAAGCAGCAACAGGAAAGGCAGGCCCACCGCCGCCGCCTTGGAAGCCAGTGCCCAATGGCGCAAGTGCCTGACGAAATCTGCAGAGCTCAATCCCACGAACGCACCCAGCAGCAAGGCGGCGCTCTCCAGCAGCGCCGCGAGGCGCCAAGGGTCGATCCATATGCGCCAGAGGATGAGCGCCTCGGCCAAAGCGGCGAGCGCAGTAAGTCCGATCAGAGCCACCATGCCTCTTTTCATGGTCGTTGCAAGGTCGAGGGGCGGACAGTCCCGGCGGCCGAAGAGGCTGTCGAAGGACGCTTCCCTGCGGTCATGCTGAATCCTCCGCTGGCATTCTGAGTCCTTCGCTGTCATTCTGAGCGCAGCGAAGGATCGGTTTCAGTTGACTCAGGATATACTGCGCCAAGAATCTTGCACAGGGCATCTTCATGAATACACGCTACTTCCCTGCCTCGCCTGGCGGATGCCGCAAATCCGGCGAGGCAAAATCCATCTCGTTCAAAGGCACCACTTGTGCATGGCCGAGCTTCTTCAAGTCTTTCTTGAAGTCCGCCACGTTCCCAACCAGCACGATGATATCGTGGTCGGGATCCAGATAGTGCTGTGAGGCGCTCCAGACGTCGCCGGTCGTTAGCGCCATGATGTCGGCGGGGTAGCGGTTCCAATAATCCAGCGGCAGGTTATTCTGAATGAGTTCCAGAATCTGGCTGGCGACATTCTCGGAGGTTTCGAACTCCAGCGCCAAGTGGCCGACTAGGTAGCTCTGCGCGGTTTCAAGTTCCGAGTGACTGATTTCGTTTTCGCGCAGGGATTTTATCTCCTGCAGAGCGAGGTGGGCGCTTTTCAGAGTCTCCGGCGTGCGCGTGAAGGTCTTGGCGACCCAGGCTCCCAGATTGCGACGGCAGATGAGGTCGCTTGAAGCTCCATAGGTCAGTCCCTGGCGGCTGCGCAGGGCTTTGAACAGCCGGTTTTCCGAGGGGCCTCCCAGGATTTCGTTCGCCACGCTGAGGGCCAGGTAGTCCGGACTGCTGCGCGGCGCGCCCAAGTTGCCGATGCGGATTTCCGTCTGCACGGCGTCCGGCTTGTCAATGGCGACCGTTTGGCGCTCTTCGCGCCGTTGGGGGGCCGCCGCAGGGGGCAGTACCTGGGGCGCAGAGTTTTTCCAGGCGGAGAAGAATTGAGCGGTGCGCGCGAAGGCATCAGGCGTGCTGATGTCTCCCACCACGGCCAGGATACAGTTCGCAGGTTGGTAATAGCGCGTGTGGAAGTCGCGCAGATCTGCTGCGGTGATGCGAGGCAGGGACTCCAGCGTTCCATCTTCGGGATGACTGTAGGGAGTGCCCGCAAAAACCAAGTCCTGGAAAAGCATGTCGGCCACGTAAGCGGGGTCGTCATGCGCAACCTGCAGACCAGAAAGCGTTTGCTTCCGTTGCCGCTCGAGCTCCGCCGCCTGGAAAGCCGGAAACTCAGCCATGTCGCTGAGCAGATCGAAGGCGAGGTCGGCTTGGTCGCTCAGGACGCTCAGGCTGAGAAAGGAACTGTCCCAATCGGCCCCGTTATCGACCAGTCCGCCCGCAGCATCAATGGCTTCGGCAAGCTGCCGCGCTGTGCGCCGCGCGGTGCCTTCGGTAAGCAGGCTGCTGGTGAGCGCGGCGGTGCCCGCCAGGCCCACGGGGTCGAATTCGGCGCCGGCCTTCACAACCAGCCGCAGGGTCATCAGCGGTAGGCTGTACCGTTCTACCACCACTATTTGCAGGCCGTTCGGCAGCAACTGGATGGCCGGCGCCGGAATCACGGTGGGTTTGGGAGGAGGGACGCTGGGCGGGTAATCGCGTCCCCCCAGCGGCGGGGCCAGCGAAAAGAGGATCAGGCCCGCCCAGCACAGGCCAGACCAGACCGGCCTCCCAGTTCCCTTCCCGTTCCCCGGCGCTCGGCTCATCGTGCGCCTCCCCCCGGCCGACGCGCAGGTTTTTCTTCCGCCGCAGCGTGGCGCGGGTTTACCTCCACCACCGTGAGGTTCTGCGGCACAAAGTACTTCTTCGCCACGCGCCGGATGTCCTCCCGCGTGACGGCCAGGAAGCGAGCCAGTTCGGTGTTGACCAACTCCGGATTTTTCAGAATCACTGCAGCGTAGCCTAGTTCTTCGGCCCGCGTCTGCAGGGTCTGACGGCTGAGAATGAAGTCGCGTCGGATCTGGTTCTTGCCCTTCTCGAGCTCGGCAGGCGAAACCAGTTCCGTCTGCAAGCGCGTCAGTTCGGCTTCCACCTGGGCTTCGCCCTCGGCCGGAGTATGCCCGGTATTCAGGACCGCGAAGGCGAAAAACAGGTTGGGATCTTCGGTGAAATTGCCGGTGCTTTGCGCCTCCACAGCGATTTGCTGATCGTAAATCAGGCGGGTGTAGATGCGGGAACTCTCGCCTTCCGCGAGAATCTTCGCCGCCAGGCGCAGCGGGTAGGCGTCCGGGGTCCCATCGGCGGGCATGTGGTAGCCTTCCACGAAGGCGGGCAGCGCCACATTCAGATCCAGCTTGATGACGCGCTTGGCCGCCTGCGGAGGCTCCGGCGGAATGGCGTGGGCAGGGAGGGCCTTCCCCGCCGCGACCTGCCCGAGATACTGCTCGACCGCGACGGCGGCTTCGTGCCAGTCCACGTCGCCGACAATCAGCACCGTGGCATTGTTCGGAACGTAGTAGGTGTCATAGAAATCCTGGATGTCCTTGATGCTGGCGCGCTCCAGGTCCTGCATACTGCCGATCGTCGTGTGCTGGTAAGGATGCGCCGTGTAAGCATGGGCGTATAGGGTCTCGACGACCGAGCCATAGGGGAGATTGTCGAAGCGCAAGCGGCGCTCTTCCTCGACGACTTCCCTTTCGTTGTTAAAGACCTTGTCCGTGATCTCCAGGTTGCGCATGCGGTCCGCCTCCAACCACAGAACCACGGGCAGCATGTTGCTCGGCACGGTTTCCCAGAAGACCGTAGCGTCTTCGGTGGTATAAGCATTGTCCGTGCCGCCGGAGCGAATGACATAGTCGGAGAACTCGTTGGGGTCCAGGTTCTTCGTTCCATCAAACATGAGGTGCTCGAACAAGTGTGCGAAACCGGTCTTGCCCGGGGCTTCGTTTTTCGAGCCCACGTGATACCACACCTGCACGTCGATGAGAGGCGCATCGTGGGACTCGACAATCAGGGCACGCAAGCCGTTCGCGAGATCCACCTGATGGAGGTCAGTCGAAGGAAGCTTGACGGAACCAGCTCCGGCCGCTTCGCACGCCAGCAGGAGCAGCCAGGCCGCCGCGGCCAGCAGAGTAACGGCATGCTTGCGGAATGAGACTGAGGATGTCAACGCGTCTCGGTCCTGAACCCTATCGAGGTCGCCCACAGCCGATGGCTTAATGTCGGGCAATCGGTCGGCTCCACAATGCAGCCAGCCGAGGAAATGATTCTAGCACAGGCGCGCGTCTCGACCGCTTTTGTGGGGAGTCACGCCCGCCGTCAGGGTGGTACTGCTTTTTCTGCTATACGGCGTGGCCCGCGACCTCCAAGCCTCATTGAGAACGATAGAACTTCCCTCCCCCGCCGGGAGGCTGGGCCCGCTATTCAGGGCGCCCGGGCGTACCAAAGGACCTGCAGTCGCTTGTGGCGAAAGGCGAACTGCAGATGCTCCGGCCGGCCGGCACATGCACGGGGACAAGCGCCGGCAGGTCGCTGCCTTCCCGCGGATCGGCACTGTAAAGCTTGCCCTAATTCTTCGAGGCAGCGTATCTCGATCTAAACAGGAGGACCTGCTCCCCCGTGTAAGGGACCAGCATCGCCAGCGAGGCTCCCAGCGTATCCAGTCCGCAATCGAGCAGAGAGCCGGTCCGGCCGGGAACCCACAACTGGTGGAATTCATCCGTCAGAGAATACAGGGCCGCTCCCACGATGCAGAACACCGCACGCCGCGGCCGCCAGAGATGTTGCGTCCCTTCGACGGGTGGGCCATAAAGAAGCAGAGCAAAGATGGCGTATTCGACCAAGTGGGCGAGCTTGCGTATGAACGCATGTAACAGATGGAAGCTGCGTGGCGAGACGTGAAGGTGCAAAAGTTCGAGCCCCCAGGCAAGCATGCCTTGGGTGAAGTCGGAGCCAAAGCCCTGGGTGGAAAGATAGAAAATCAGAACAGCCCATGCTACCGTTACCGTCCACCAGATCGCTGTGAGAGGCTTGGGGATCTCATTTCCCATGGATTCTCAGTTTCGGCCCTTTGCCGGCCTGCCCTTTGTCTGCATTGCACGAGCTTGCGACACCGCACCTGCCCGCCCTACTTAATGTTAAGAACCTTGTGTAAATGCGTCAAGTTTTTCTGTCGCGGAAGGGGTGGGTTAGTGCAGCTCGGGGAGAGATGAGTTGGCGGGAGAATCGACGGCGGGGCTAGGGAAGGGATCTGGGACCGGGCGACCATCAGAGGTGTGTGTTGCGGAGCAGCCAGGTGATTTCCGCAGGTCGGAATTCAGGGTGAGCCCCGCGCTTCCGGCGTTCCACGCCCAGGGAGCCTCGGCGCGAGGCGCTTGGCGCTGCACCCCCTCTGCAGCAGGTGAAGAGCTATGTACAGGAACAGCAGGGCCAGCAGGAAGAAGCCGATGCCGCCGCTCCGGTGGAGATTGCCGGAAAGGAAGCTCGGGTCCGCATAGGCGGCAAGCAAGGTGAGGCCAGCGATCCGCAAGCCATTGGTAACACACACAATAGGCAGGACCAACAGAATCAGTACAAGTTTCTTCCAGACGGGGGGAAGGAAAAAATGTCCCGCCAGGAAGCTAACGATAAACAGGGCCAGGGTCGAATGAATCCCACTGCACTCTTTCGCCACTTCAATTAAGACCGCGGGCAGGGAGAAGACAAATCCCTCCCGGAGAACGGGCACACCGGCCAAGGTGAAGATCAGGGAACACACCTCCGCCGATCCGTACTGTACCGTCGCAAGGGGGATATCGAGCAGGGCGCCTGGGATAGGCACGGCAAGGAAGAGAAACAGAAGTGGGAATGCGCCGGCCCTAAAGGCCCGTGTTCCATAGCAAAGAATAAATCCCGCAATCCAGACCATGACCAGCGCGAGCACCCTTGCGGAAAGGGGGTTCTCTGCTCCGATCTGCCTCCCTGCCCACTCCGCCGAGAAATTCAACATTAGCCCTATGAGCAGCAGAAGAATTCCCACCCATGGACCGTATTGGACATTCTTGAAAATTGCTTTTCGTTCCAGCAACACAAGCACGATGGTTATGAAGGGGACCAAGGGGATATGCGAGTACTTGTCAAACTCATGCCCGCTCCGCAGGGAGTAATCTACCAGTGTCCTGAGCGGTGCCCAGAATACGAAAACGGAAAAGACTACCCACCACAAGAAGAGCATCTTCCTTTTTGGTGAGCCCAATCTCGCTCGAAGCCCGGCAATCGACGGTGCTTCAGGGTGATGAGTCAGGTTTTGTCCCGGAGGCGGGACCAAAGTACTCCGTGATGGATCCGACATTGGCGAGGACTCCCGGCTCGAAACGATCCTGTCAGGGCTCGGATGAGGTGTTGACACGCGCCCTGGGCGCCTGCCCCACTGGCGAGTCGAAGCTGTATGAGATCCGGTCTCCAGTCAGGCTGGCGTAAGCCAGCCGTGCTCGCTCGCGGCCCGGCCCTTCGATCCGCCATCCTCCAGCTCCTCCGGCAATCTTCATTCGGGCCCGATCTCTCCACCAATGGTCAACTTCCTTCGGTAAAGCCATCCAGACCTCTCCTTGCCTGCGCAATTGCGAGAGGTGTGCCAGGAGCGCCGTGTAGGTATCGCGGGCCCTTTTCTCCAGGGAATAGTCAGGGTGGACGATAAAGCTGAGCAGGCCGTGGTTCTCCGTGATCAGTTTGATCTGCCGCTGCCAGAGGTCAAGCGAGTAATCGGAGAAGATATTGAAGAGCGTATAGTCCTGTGCCGTGGTCACAGGAAGCTCCAGCACTTGCCCCACAAAATAGGGCATCACAGTGCAGCACCCGCCCGGTTGAGGGTCCAGGTGCCCCACGTTCGGAACCGACATGTCGTAGGAAAACTCATACGCGTCATACCAGTCGAGTTTGCGATAAAGCGCGCCAGCCCGGAACCCCCGGGCGCCATATTCCCTGGAGTAGTGATTGATCTTTTCCGCACGCCGTAGGAATTCTTCGCGTTGGTCGTAAAGATGACCGTCATGGTTGAGGTCGTGAACGTTGACCTCAAACCCTTTTGCCCGAACCAGTTCCAGCAGGTCCGGGGGAACAGAATATCGCTTCTCCGGGATGAACTGGAAGGAGGACTTGATTCCGAAGGATTCGTCAATCTCCATGAGCGTGGGACAAGAGTCAATGCCGCCCGATTCTTCCACATCGTGTGTCATGATCGCGCAACTCTTGTGACCGTCTGGCCAAAACCAGATGAAGGGGATTCTCTCGACGCGATGCGCCTTCATAGAGAGCGCCAGAAGCTTCGCCAGAATTTGGTCGACGGTGCGATCGACCGGCCAGCTCGGAAAGCGCCGCTTCTGCCGGCCAAGCAGCCACAAGCGCTGCAAATGCTTACGAGTAGAGACGCCAAGGTGCGGGCGAAAGCCGTAATACAATTTCCACACCACGGAAGTGGGGTTCGCCCCACGCCCTTTGTTCTTCAGATCTCCCACATAGCGTTCGCACCGCAAATTGTCAACCACCGCCGAAGGGTTGAAGGGGATGTAGCAGGTCGTCCCTTCCATCCGGACGTGATACAGCAGATCACAGGTCGCCTTCGCGGGCGTCTCGGCATAATAGCCCAGGGAAGATTGCCCATAGCCAATGAGATCAGGCCCCAAGCGGAAATATCCTTGACCCGCGCAAAGATCTCCGCGCAGGGCGAAATCCACGAAGGCCTCAGGACAGCAAAAGTAGTCGATAAGCGCTTTGTTTAGTTGCTGGACCTGGCCATTATCGTTCATGCGTAGTACAACTCGTCCAAAGTCCCGCGTGCGGCTGATTTCACCCTACGTGCTTGTACAGCAGCCGGCCCGCCAGGGTCAGGGCGGAATCAGGTAGCCAGCCACATGCGGTCCGGGCGACCTGCGCCTTCCAGCTACTGGCTGATCTTGTGGACAGGCGCCGCGGGCAGCGGAAATAGGTTAGCGTTGCGCAGGCGCCGCCTAAATGCCCCTTGAAAGCCGCAAGGCCGGGATTATCCATATCCGAGCGGCCGAGATCGAATTCCTGGGCGCCGCGCACCTTGCCCTGCAGAATTGCCTGCCAGAACAGCAATGCCATCCCGCCCAACTTATGAAACCTGCTATCCGAGCAGCCGTACTTATAGATGAGGGTTTGCTTGTAGGACAGCGTAATCATGCTGGCGATCGGTTGGCCGTCTTTCGAGACCACCTGGATTCTGGCTTGCTCGCCGAGACAATCGAGGAGGTTTCGAAACCACCCCAAGGGCTGGGGCGGGAGCCCGTGGCGCCGCCGCGTAAGGAGAAACAGGTGGTAGAACTCCGCCAGGATCGATTTCGAGCGCCCTTCCTCGTACACCAGACGTTCCCGCTCGGCGCGTTGAATCTTCCTCTGCACACAACTCTTGTGCAGGCCGCGGTAGAGGGAATCCCGATCGGGCCGCAGATCAAGCCGATGGAAATAGAATTCCGCGCTCCTGCCGAACCCGCCCGCATTCTCCCAGTGGGTGCCCCCAGGGAGCGGCCGCAGCTCGATGTATTTCCATTTCGCGTGTTTCTGCTCTTCCCTCAACTCCATGAGCAGCGCTTCCAGGCTCTCTGGACTCTCCGCCAGCGGCTGGCAATGATCAGCAAAAGGAAGGGAGACGATGCGGCGCCCCGTCAGCCAACTCCGAACATGACAGAACACGAGTCCGTTCCTCAGCTCTTGGCCGGGAGCCGCGGTGGTTAGCACGAAGGGCTCATAGCCATAGGTCCGCCGCAGCGCCTTCAGCCACTCCGATGTGTGGAACACCGAGGCCTGTGGATGTCGGTCCAGGAACTCCCCCCAGCGTGGGTCCTGAAGCGGATCAAGCTTGTGAATGGTGGCGTCCATTCCCAGCGCTTTCGGGCGCTAGCGTTCTGGCAGGCTGCCGAAAAACGCCTAGAGATTGTCAATCTGGGCATGGATAGCCGAAGAGCAGGCTATCCCTGATGTCAGAGACGGGTGTTCGGTGGAAAGCTGTGAGAGATGGAGCTCGGCAACCTACTCCGGAAGCGTTTTCCCGGCAGTGTTGCCCCCAGCTACGGTATTAATGCGCTGCGGGGATCAAAGATGGAGAGAACACCCAGCCTCAATATCCTCGAAAAGACGCAGGGCAGTCGTCTTCACCTGGGGCATAGTTCGCTCCAGCTCCTGCCGCACTGCAGCCCGCCGCGCGAATATGCGATCAACAAACATCACCATTTCTTCTTCGGTCATTCCTCGTGGGTCGGCCACAGAGCCGCCCATGCCAATGCTTTCCATCACCCCGATGAACTTGTCGGTATAAGCGATGGCCACTGTCGGGACGTTCTGCGAAAGCGCCGCGATGCAGGCATGCATCCTGGACCCGATGAAGAAGCCGCATGATCCGATGATGTACTTGATTTCGCTCTGGTTATAGCTGCCGCGCACAAACCCCAGCCAGCCTTGGAAGCGGGTCTTGAGTTCTTCATACACTTCTTCACAGGCCGCCGCGTCGCTCTCCTCCACGCGGCCAAATACGTGGGGGACGAGGAGCACCTCCGCGTTCTTGATATCAATCAGGAACTCGATCAATTCCCTCACCAAGCGGTTGTAATCAGCCCGGAGGCCGAACATGTTCCTGCGGGTGTAGCCGCCCATGGCCAGGAGGCCGCTGACATTGAGTCCGACTCGACACGACCCTTTCTGCTGCTCCGCCGCCAAACCGACCAAATCCATCTGGGCGGGGGCTACGGCGTCAACCACAAATCCCACATCATAGTGAAATCTGAATTTGCCGGAGAGGTGCCCGAACCCAAGGGCTTCCGCAGTCTCGCGAAGAGTCCTATGGTCGCGCGCGTAGACGAGTTGGGCGCGCCGCAAGATGTATCGAGCCGTAAATCGCGCGATTTGGCTCTTGAATGGTCCAAGGGTTTGGGGAAGCAGCACCAGTTTCTTTCCCGCGAACAACGCCAGAAGCTGCGGCAATGCCCCATAAGCCATTCTGCTCAGCCCATAGGTATCGCTGAAACTGTCCCCGCCCGCCATGGAAACAACCACATCCGCCGTCTCGAGTTCTTTCAGACAGGGATTCGCAACGACGATTTTGTGCCTAAGCCCCTTAAATGGGATGAGTTTCAGAAACAAGCACAGCAGGATCAGAAAGGCAACATGGTTCTTCAGATAGACCTGCGGGGAGAACCGCATATTGACCAGAGGGATTGACACTTGCCGGTGCCCCACCTCGAAGGTGTAGGTCCTCCCCGTCTTCCCGTAATCGAGAATGAAAACCTCCGCCCGCGGCCAGCGGCGCAGGATGCACTGGATCGTCCCAGCCGTCAGGGCACTGACCCCCAGGTTTTGGGTGTCAAACGACACTCCCAGAAGACCAATTCTCATTGAGGGCCCTCTGCCCGCCCAGACAGCAAAGGGTGCCGCAAAGGTTCAGCGCCAAGGGGTTTGATCATGCCCGGCATGAATTGGACCCATTCTTTGACGGAGGGTTCCCCGCACCGGCTTTTCCCGGCCCTTCGGCATCCCGGAGGCCAAGACTTCGGTAAACGAGTTCGGGGTCGGGGCTGCGCGCCCCGACCTTGATCGGAACGATGGAGTGTCTCAGGGCGCTCCAAAAAGATTCAAGCACTGGCCCATACCCTTGCGTGATTCTCGTACAGGTAGTCTCCAAAGGCAGGTGCGCCCACCACTTCCGGCGCATGTAGAAATATGATCGCCAATAGGCCTTGGGAAGGTATGGGATGCCATTGCTATTATGGACGCAAAAGGCCGGGATGATATAGCTTTTCAAACCACGTCTCGCAGCTTGAAAGCAAATGTCGGCACCATAGAGATGAAACCCGGGGAGTTCTTCATCGAACCGCAGGTTCGCCGAGCGTCTGGTGACAAGCAACAATTCGTCAAGGGAGGTGGCCTCCAGCGGTTGGGTGAACGGCTCCCCCAGCACCCCGCCCAGTCCCGTAGAGTAAACATGCCCCGCCTTGTGACCATCGGTAGCGACCCCGTAGACCCCCAGAACGCCCCAGTCTGAGTCGAGGGAAGCGAGTTTCTCAAGCGCCCGCCAGAGATCGGCCATCCAACCCCTGGGCAAATACACGTCCTGGTGCACGAAGATCAGAACTTCGTGGGCCGCTTCCGCCATCCCGGCGTTGTAAGCCAGAGGAGCAGATGGGAAGCCGCGCTTCAGGATGATCTGGCAGCGAGCTTCAAGGTCAGGCGACCTGAGCAATGTCTGTCGGAGGACTTCCTCGTCATTCACGGCGGCAACCAACAACCAATCCGCAGCTTCCCGCTGATGATGGCTAATTGAAGCTTGTGGTGTGAACTGATTCATAAGGGATTCACGGCGGGTCGACCTTTGATGGCCACGGCGAGAAGCCCTCCTCGCCGGTCGATGCCGATGGCGTGCCAGATGACATCTCGGGTTCCCGCAAGCGCTCTCTGAAGAAGTCCCACAGGCGCGTAAACGATGCCGTACATCTCAATCAATTCCCCCTGGAACCCCACATGCCTCAAAAGCGCATACAGGTCGTGGGCCGGCCAATGCTGCTTGTGGCTGGCGTCTGAGAAATATCGCGTCGGATGAAAGGGATTCGGAGTAGAAATGAACAGTCGCCCTGCCGGCGCAAGAAGGTTATATGCCTTGTGCAAGAGCTCATCCACCTCCTCGTACGCCAGGTGCTCGATCACCTCGAACATGCCGATGACGTCGAATATGCCGCTCACGTCGTCGAGTCTGTTGAAATCGTGAGCAGTGGGGTTGTCTACATCCAGGCTGTAATACGTGCACGGTAGGCGCATGCTTTCCAAAGCGCGCCCGAAGGCGCGGTCATACGCACCGATATCCAAAACCTTGAAGGGGTGGGTGTGGCCAAGCTGTGCCAAGTGGCGCGCGAGAACGTCTGCGACCTTGCCCCGCCGCCCGATCAAGTCATGGGTTACCCTTATCGTCCTGAGCCCATTGAACTCGGCCCGATACCGCGCAATTTCGCTGAAAGGGGGGAGTGCCATAATCTTTGACGCCAGTAGTCAGCTTCTCTCGTCACGGTAAATATGGATAGCGCGCCTCGGCCCTCGGCCGGAGAAAGAAGGCAAGCGCGTACCCGGAAAGGCAGCCCGTGGCGCCAATCGCCATTTGGGTGAGAGGGGCAAGCTTAAATGTATGATGCGTGGCCACACAAACCACTACCAGGGGAAGTGAAATCGCGAGCGGCCTCCAGGAAACCCACTTGTACTGCCGCAGATCCAGCCCGATGATGCTGCGGAGTCGGACGAGTTGGCAAGCGTATCCGACGGTCATGGCGATCAACCCCGCCGACGCGGCGCCTGTCAAACCGTACCATTTCGCCGCAGGGTAAATGAGCACGCCCATGACAAGCACGCGCACAATCGCGAAAAACCGATTCAACCCCGGCTGGCCGATCATAAAATACAAGGATACAACCGGAACGCTGAGCACACGGAGCATCGCGGTCCCGAACAGCAACGCGAAGGGGACCGCCGCCTTGGCGTAAGCCCCCCCGTACAGAACATGGAGCAACTCCTTCCCATACAGGGCCACGAACACGGTCGGCGGGAAGATCAGGAGCATAAGAAGTGAGGTGATTCTTTGGAGCGTGTTCTTTAACCGGGCGTGATCCTTTTGCATTGCAGAAAACGTGGGGCCGGTGATTTGAGCCATCAGATTGCCCAAGGCCGACGTGGCCATCGTTCCCAACCCGGCCGCCATACTGTAAATGCCCACGTCGGCGGCCGAACAGATCTTTCCGATGACGAAGATGTCTGCCCGCATAAAAAGGAAGGTCAGGACGGGGAGCCCCGCCATTTGCCGGGAGTACTCGTACAGTTCTCGCAGGGACGGCTTGTGGAAGACAAGACCGGGCCGGAAGGGGCATACCGCATAGGAAAGGGCGCACCGAACCGCATATTCAACCACAATCCCTATTACCAGCGCCCACACACCGCGCAGGGCGAAAGCCGCAGCAATGGCGGCCACCACTCCGCAGAGCCCGGCACCCTGGTTGATGATCAATAGGCGCTTGAAGTCCATCTTTTTCGAGGCAATAGCGGCCTGGGGACTAGCTGCGCCTTTGAACAGGATCTCCAGGAAAGCCACCCGCATCAGCCCGGCCATGGCAGGCTGGTGATAGAACCGCGCTACCCAGGGGGCACTGAGCAGCACCAGGGCGTACAAGCCCGCGGCACGACCCACAGAAATCCAGAACGCCCCGTTCAGGTACTGGGGGTCTTCACTTCGAGGGTTTTGAACAATGGCGGTGCCGATCCCCACATCCGTAAACGATTCCATGAACCCGGCGACAGTAATGATGATCGCCATTAACCCGAAGGCCTCCGGCGCCAGTAGGCGGGTGAGGATGATGTTGCGGATGAGCCGCAAGGCCTGGTCAACTCCCGACCCGGTGGCAAGCCAGAAGCTCCCGCGGGCCGCTTTGGCTTTGAGGCCGGGGCCATCCAGGAGGGCCCGGGCACCTTCCGGGAGCAAGGACTGAATCCTATCTAACATCGTATCTCAGCAGGAAAAGGTCATCCGGGAGGTGACCGCGCGACCTTGAGTTTGTGCGCTGATCCACCGGACGCGATGATGATTGTTGCGAAGCCAAAACCCCCAGGAAAAGCGCCTGTTGACCAGCGGAATGGCAAGCTGCCGGTCGGAAGACTTAATGGTGTAGACCGCGGGGTACCTCTCGTAGTTGATGAAAACAACTACCGCCTTGGGGATAGCGGTGCGGAATGCAGCGAATCGTGCCCGCCGTCAGCGCTCTGCAGCGCCCAGCACAATGTCGCGCACCATCCGCTCGATCATGACCCATTGATAGTGGTCCGAGACCAGTTGAAACCCTTCTTCACTGAGCCGTTGGCGAAGAGAGCCATCTTTCAGCAGTAATGTGCATGCCTCTGCGAAATCTCCTGGAGAGTCGGCAAGCAACAAGTGCTTTCCCGACTGCACGTCGAGTCCCTCCGCACCTACGCTTGTCGAAACCACTGGTTTGCGATAGGCCATAGCCTCCAAAACTTTGATCCGCGTCCCACCACCGAAACGGATCGGCACTACCACTGCAGCAGCACAGCGAAGGTACCCTATCACTTCTGGAACCGTACCCGCGACAATCACCGACTTACCATCGTGGAGCTGCCAAACCGACGGTGCCGGGTCTCTGCCAACGATGAGAAACTTGACGTCAGGAATTTCATGCCGGATCAACGGCAATACGCGCTGAGCAAAAAACCTCACCGCGTCAACATTGGGCCCATAAAACATGGAGCCGACGAAAAGCAGAATGGGATCCCGGTTGTCCTCGAGGACGGCTGGCGTACGCGGCGGTAGATCAGTGCCATTGGGAATCACCCAGACGTGTCCGTCCGCACCCAGCGCCTTTTTGTCAATTTCTGAACAGACGGCAAACTCGTAAGGAAGCGCATGCAGAGTCCGCTCCAGCCGCCGGAGCTTGAGAAACTCCAGCCAGTGGAGCGGCGTCATATGGTGGATCTTCCAAAGTCGTAGCTGCCAGCGAAGGCTGCGATGCTCCAAGTCAGGAAGGTCAACGATCACGCGAGCTCTTAGAGATCCGGGCAGCATCTGCATCGATACAATGCTCTCGACCCACACCAAGTCGAACCCTTGCGAACAGAGTTGTGCGACCAATGCCTCGCATTCCACAGACCGGAATCGTTGCATCAACGCCGGCACCGCGGGATGCAAATAGCGGAGCTTGTGCTTCGCCCAGTAGATAGGCCGCGGCAGGCACAAATCCCGCTGCATGGCCAGCGACTCTCTAGGGAATGTAAATATGTGCCCACAGACCGAGCTTAGAGCCTCCAAGTCGGGTCCGGCCTTGCCATCCGCAACGGGGTAAACGAGGGTGACTTCACCTACGACGGAAATAGCTTTCAGCAGGTGGCTGAGGCGCTGGTGCGCTCCGCTATTAACAGGAGGCCGTATAGTGCTAATGAAAAGAATTCTCATGGGTGAGCTTGCAAGCGTGAAGAGCCCCTGACGGGTGCGGCAAACCAAACAATCGCAGCATTCAGTGAACTACTTGCCAAGCACATTCCGCGCGGCATAGTGATTCAAGACTCTGCTATGCATCCAGGCCGGCAGAGGAATCTGGGTGCCGAGTAGGCGCCTGAGAAGCGCCATCATCGGCCCCTTGAATGGCCCTAGCAGTTTCCTTGCAGCTTTCCTCACTCGCCGCATCGCCTCAAACGTTTGGCGACGCGTCCGTTCGAGAAGATCCTTTCCAGCGGGGTAGTTGCAAAGACCGCCAACGATCGCTTCAATTCTCGGACGCGGCAAAAGGTGTCCTCAACCCTTTTTTCATACCTGCGCAGTTGGTGAGTGACCAGGCGGTTCATAAAGCGCTGACATCATATTAGTGGACTGAGTCGTGAGGACTCGATGCTACCAGCTGCCTGCGGTATTTTTCCCGGCCTGTGACTTTGCGCGCTCCAGTACGATCTTCCGAGCGAAGCTTGGAGCAAGCATTGTCAGGAACCATTTCCAACCCGTTCTAGCTGCAAGGCGATACCCTAATGTCTTGCTCATTGCCTGCCTTGCCTTGGCATAGTCGCCACTTGTTAAATAACAATTCGCCCACTCACTATGGATTGAACACAAGTGGCCGACGACCAGCCTGTGCGCGCCATTCTCTCTCCCCTGAGTCAAACGCAGCCATTTTTCGTACATGAACTGTCGCTGCTGAAGGCGAAGCTCGTCCTTATCAAGAAGCTCGACCATACCAATCGACCGATTTGGGGTGCGGTCGATGTCCACGAGGGGAAGATTGACATAACAGAAGTTCGTCTCCAATGCCAAACGAAAGATGAAATCCGTATCCTCGTGTAAAAAGAGGTTCCGGTCAAAGCCCCCTAGCTGCCGCGCCAATTCAGAACTGGCCACAAGCGCCTGGACTGTGAGGCCGTGGTTGCCTTTTGCGACAAGTTGAGAAGGACTCTCGACCAATCCCAAGGTACACTCATACGATTTCCCGGCCCGCTTGAAAACAGTACTTTTTACAACTGGGTGATTGACGTACAAGGCATCGGTGAAGCACGCAGCCGACCGAGGCCAGAACTTAGCCACCGCTTGCACCTGGTGCTCCAGCTTTTCGGGATGCCAAACATCATCCGAGTCGAGAAAAGCGACCCATCCCCCCTTCGTCTCCTCAAGCCCTCTGTTCCGCGCCGCGCTCTGCCGCTGGTTCTCCTGGTAAATGTAGCGGACCGCAAGACCTTCCTTTCGTCCTCTTTCGACGTAAGGTCGAAGAGCGTCGGCTGTTCCATCCGTTGATCCGTCATCAACAATGATGACTTCATATGCGGGGTAGGTTTGAGCCAGCACGCTCTCCAGGGCTCTTACGACCAAGTCGGCCCGGTTGTAAGTCGGGATGATAACGGAAATCTGGAAGTTCATCTGGCGATACCTTCAGCGGATCTAGGCGCCACTGACCTGACTCTCTTTATCGGTATCAGCAGCCGCGTTCCCCCGCAGCGAATGTTGCGGATGCCTGGGAACTCTGCTAGTTTTGTCCGGGTTGCTGCGCGGCTCTTTGGGGCAATGGCATGGGTGGCGGTCGAGTTCCAGGCGCGGTTGAGGCGCGCTCGATCGATTGGATCTTTCGGAGGCAAACATGGGCTCTATTGGGATCAGAGGGAGAGCGAGCCGAATCAGGGACTCTTCATTGACCAGCGCGCTTCTTTTGGCTGCGTCCTTTGCACTCCCGCTGTCTCCATTCCTGCGGTTTCACCTGGCGGCAGGCGGCACGTGCGAAGCGAGTGGCTCTTGCTACGTCACCCCCACGGGCGCGGGAGCCAAGACCGGTACGGATTGGAATGATGCCTATGCCGATCTTCCAGCGAGTCTGACACGCGGCGTGACGTACTTCCTGGCGGGCTCGGCAACGAGCTATGCTATGCACCGATTTAACGATGCCAACAGCGGCACAACTGCCATCACGATTTATAAGGCTGTGGACTGCTCGCTCACGCCGACAGCTCCTTACTGCGGGACAATCAATCCTGCCTCCGTTGCGGGGTGGCAGGCATCGTTCGGCACGACTGCAGCTGCCTGGATTGATACAGCGCTCCCTGATCCTGAAACCAGCACGGGATCGAACTGGCAGTTTTGCAGTGATTATTACAAGATTGATGGTGTTACGGGCTCTACGTCTCCTGCAAACCCTGGAGATCAAGGATTCGTGGTAGGCACACAAAACAAGAAAACTAATGGAATTATAAATCTTGGCAATCAGGGTTGTACTTCTTCTCCTTCCGGCCTCACCAACCTCTCGTTTTCCCACCTTAACGTCGGAGGCGTGGGCCGGATGCCCTATTTTCCTGTTTCTGTAACGTCTTGCACTTACGCTGGCACAAGCGCCACGATTGGCACAGCATCAAGTCTGTCCGGCATTGTAGGCGATACCATAGCGGGATGGACCAACGCGAACGCCATTCTTTTTAACGGGGTAGCGGCGAGTTCGATTAGCTCGACGCAAGTTGTCGTGCCACTTGCCACCAGCCCGTGTGCAACCTTGGCTGGGCTTGCGTTGGACTTCTCTCCGGCTGACGCTTTCTTCGCTTTTAACCACGCGAATGGCGCCGAAACTTTTACCAATCTCACGATTCAAAACTCCTACGTTCACGATGTTTCAGAGACCATCGAAATCTATAACGGCTACAATGTGAACATCCTTCATAATTACCTTGCCAGAAACCGGAGCACGCCGACACAACATTCTTCCATAGTGCAATTCAGTGAGGGCAGCCCCTCAACGGTTTCTGGGCCAGCCACAGTCGCATATAACTTCGTCTTGGATGCAACTGGAACGGGAGTTATAGAGCACCTTGGTGAGCCTACTGGTTGTAACAGTAATTGTGGAACAATTAACGGGTTCTATGTCTATGGAAACATTTTTACATGTGACAAGGCTCCCTTAACATTGTGCGGTGTTGGGCAAGCGACGGTGAGTGATAACGCTGGCGAGAACAACGTCCAAAATGCCCTGTTTTATAACAATACTGTCGCCGATGGCGCAGGGCCAGGCGGACTTTACCTGCTTAGCGCACGCTCAACCGGCGGCGTTGCCGAAAACAATCTCTACTACAATTTGGGGACTACCAACAGCGTGAAGATGCAGGGACCGAATGGCTTTGTCCACGCTTACAACACCCTTTTGAATTCTGTTGAGGCGTATGGAACCGCGCCTTGCACCGCAAATGAAACCTGCATTCCCAGCGGGGCGGCTGACCCATTCGTCAATGACGCAGGATTGGATTTTCGCCTAGCCGCACCCATGAACGCGGCGTCGAACTCACGCAAGGTGGCGGCACAAGGGTTATCTCTCCCCTCCCCCTACGACCTGGATTTCGAAGGGCTGGTACGCGGCGCGGACGGCACCTGGGCGCGGGGAGCCTACGAGTTCAGCCGAATCCACCTTATTACTGTTCACTAGCGGTATGCCTCATTCTTCGCGCCGGATGTGGCGCTGCCAGAGCGTTTTCACTCTCTGGAGGAGCCGGGTCCTCTCCCGGCCTCTTCTCACCAGGTAGTCCGCAAAGGCCAGCGGCTGCTCAGTCTCACCGGGCCCTTGGGCAAGCCGCGGTCGGAATGCAAGAATGGAAAAACTGTTCTCTGGCGGGCAGTACTCTTCGACCAACTCTAACTCGCTGCGAATAAGGTCAATGATCCGCCCATGCTTGCGGCGGTCGTGAAACCTCGCTATAAACACGCCGCCAGGGCGCAGGAACGAGGCATAGCGAGTGAGGAGCGGCATCAACCGGTCCTTGGGAAAGTAATAGAGGACCTCCTTAAACAAGATGACGTCAAAGTGCCGCGCGGGCACAAAGGTTTCGATGTCTGCGGCAGCGAAGGAGACTGATGAGGAACGCTCCGGGAATTCTCGCGTGCTCTCGATGGCTCGCCCGATGGCGACCTGCGAGATGTCGACCCCCACGTAATCCTTATACACATACGACATCCCAAACGCCGTCATGCCGACCCCGCAGCCGAGATCAAGGATACTTCCTCCCCGCGAATACCTCTCAATGATAGCATCGATCGCTTCCGTTCCCACGGCCCGGGCCCAACAGCCACCACTATACTCCTCGTCCCAAACACGCCTCTTTGCGGTCGCGCTTCCTGCCCTCTTCAGGATCGCCCTTAGCCATTTGTCAATTCCCATCCCTCTCGCCTTTTGAGTGTCGTCGCCGCTCATCCCGGCCTCAGGCAAGCTTTCCGGGGTTAACCTGGCGACCATAATTGTGCACCACGGCGCGCTCGCCGGACCCGCGCCATGCCCCGCAAGATGACAGAGCGGCCGGCTCCGTTGCGGTCATTTCGCTTTTCGCGTTTGCCTTGGCGAGACCGCCGTGAACGACCGAAAGCGCGATCAGAATCCAGAGCATGTATCCTTCCTGGCCCCACGCGTAGATGTCGACGCTCAGCATCATAAAATAGTACACAACCATACAGGTGACGAAGGTCAGGCTCAGGTATCGGTCCGGCCCCCTGATCCGCCGGAAATCCTTCCACGCGAGCCAGGCTGGCTTCAGAAGTAGGAGCGCGATCAGGAACAATCCGACGTAACCCGTCTCGACCATCAGCTCGATCCAGGCGCTGTCGCAGCTCAGGAATGGGAACTCATGGCCGGCAAGATTCCCTTCCAGCCCCAAGTAGCTGAACGATTCCATCCCGTAGCCCCAAAGCCCACGTAGGAAGTCCCGACCTAGAGCCTGCTGCGCGACCCGCCTCAATTCATACCGGTATTCATACGACAGACCCTTGGGGTTCTCCCAGTCTACCGTGAAGGTTTCGCCGGACAAGTCCCTGATGGTGTCGTATACGCCCGGACGAATAACCATGACCAGCACTGACAGCAGAGCAATGACGAGTTGATGTTTTCGCAGCTTGCCACGCTCAAACACGGTCAAGAGAATAAACCCCAGAATGAGTCCGAGCCACGGGCCACGGCTGACACTTTTGTAAATGTTCAAAAACATCAGCAAGATGGACGCCCAGAGGAAAAACTTCCTCTTTGTCGACTTGGCAACTGTGACGAGATGGAGTGCGATGAGAATAGCGATGGCGAGGGCGGCGCCGAACAGTATAGCGTGTGGGAACGTGGAAGCTATGCGACCTTCATCGCCGCCAGATAAGCCAAGGAGCGCTCCGATGCGGCTCTCCCGTGGCGGGAACAGCCCCATGACGTGCCAACCTGTGTAGGCCTCGACGGCGCCGAAAACCGAACAGACCGCCATTGCCGCGATTATTGCTCCCAGGACCCTGTAAACCGTACGAACTCTTGTCACGGACTTAACGTAAACATAGTAAAGCACGTAGTACTCGGCCACCACGGAGAGAAGCTTCTTGAGGCTCATCACCGGGTCTATCGAGTTAGCTGTCGAGACCAGACTCCACAATACCTGCGCCGCCATAAGCCACAAAAGAGGAATCTTATTGACCTTTGAGAACTCTGGCTGGCGCTTTCCCAGAATGAGGTAAAGCACGAACAGCACCACCAGGACTAATCGCTGAGTTGTCAAAACGAAGAGCCCCGGAATGGGAATTGAAGACAGGCCGGGCACAAGAATACAGACGAAGGCCGCGAAAGGGAGCACATCCTCGAAGCCCTTGCTCACTGAAACGGCGACAAGCGCGCCGACAATAATCAGGTCAATTATAATGGTGAGCGCCATGAATGGATCTAGGCCCGTCCCTTCTGTGCCGCAAAGGCAACCCAGGGACTGAGGCTCGTCAGTCTCCGGAGGCCTGAATATTTCTCGAATCCCGCAAAAAACGGTATCAAGGAGGAGTTGCTGTCACGTGCGAATGGCGGCCAGCAGCAGCCTTCCTCATGAATGACCTCGAATCCATATCGTAAGAGCCTCGTTCTCAATTCACGATAGCTAACCCAGTATAATCCCCGCTCTTTTCTTGTATTAGTGTCGGCGGGCCTGAACGCCTCGTGAAAGACAGCTCGAAGGGAGAACTTATTGTTTATCGTAGCCACCGGGATCCCGCCAGCCGTCAGAACTCGCGAAGCTTCCTCGATGAACCATTCAGAACTAATTACCGGATCAACCTCCATGCAAAGAATGAGACTAGCTGCATCTGTGGCGCAGGGTAAATCCGTATCTGTTGGTCTTACGAGGATGCACTTCGCCTGAGGAAGTCTGCGTTTGCATAGGTCGAGTGCATTGGGCGAGATGTCGGTGCAGATGACATCCCAGCCCTGGTTCACTAGAAGGTGAGCCCATCTTCCGCCGTCAGCACCAATTTCGAGTACGGTTCCGGGCGCTCCAGCCGTTTTGTTCGCCGAGAGAACAATTCGGCTCTCGATTTCGGTCAAATAGCAGCCCCACCTCGTGGTCTGATTTATTCTTTCCCAATATGTAAGCTCGTTATTGAGGGCCACAGCTTCTGTCATCATACCCATTCACGATCAGATGCTGTCTTGCAGCAAAAGCTGGCGCATCTGTTGCTTTCTGACGTAATCGATGAAAGCTCTATCCGCTTCTTTCGGCCCACTCTTAAGGTATGCGGATGCAAATCCGCAAAAAAGTCCGGCGCCGATGCTATATGGCCTCTGCGCGGCCGCCTTCCCACTCACGATCCTGTCGGCTGGCGTGCTGCGGGTTTCCCCATTTGCCGAGCCCAAGCTTCTAATCCAATGCTCCAGCGCAGAATCTTGTACCATTTGGCGAGCGAGTGGCGCAGGGAGTCCTTATTGAGGCGTGTGAAGGGAATGGGTAGAAGCACTCCCAGGACTGCGATGCGGAGGATCGAAATCAGGAACATGGCGAGACGATAGAGAGCCGCATAGAATGGCCCGCGCGTCTTTCCCAAGAACCTCAGCAGCGTCTCCCTCATTAAGGGGCCGGCGAAGGCCTCCCCGCCTCGTTTCTCGGAACTCTGCCCGCCGTGATGCACGATCGTCGCCGAGCCTAGGTAACAGACTTTTTCCCCAACCTTCTTGACCCTGTAGCAGAGGTCGAGGTCCTCCGTGTACATAAAGTAGTCTGTGCTAAACAAACCCACTTGCTCGAAGACTCTCCTTTTGATCATGAGGCAGGCCCCTGACACCGCCTCCACTTCGAGGGGTCTTCCGTGGTCGGGTTGGAACAGGGGGCGCATGCCCCACAGCTTCGATTTGGGAAAGACCTTTCTGGGGCCCTCACCGTCGAGCGCCTGGTTCAGAATGGTAGGGTAAGACTGCACGCAACTGGTCTGGATGGTGAAGTCGCTGTTCAGCAGTTTGCAACCGAGAACTCCCACGCCGGGTGAGGATTCCAGACAGGAGTGCATCAGGTTGATGGCCGGCCCCCGCAACTCTGTATCCGGGTTGAGGAAGAGCAGGTTCCTGCCCGTGGAGAATTGAGCGCCCAGATTGTTCGCACGGGCAAAACCCAGGTTCCGCGGGCTGCGAATCAACCTGATGCCGGGAAGGCATTCCTGGAGAATACGGACCGATTCGTCAGGGGAGGCGTTATCAACAACGATGACCTCGTACTCCAGCCCGTTCGTCTGGGCTTGGATGCTGGAAACGCACTGAGTGACGTAAGGTGCGGAATTCCAATTCACAATGATGATGGACAGGTCCATAGCGCACGACTAGCCCGGGTTTCCAACCACAGCGACGCCGTGGGGCAACTACACGAAAACCGCTCGCCTACTGCTTTTCAGCGCCTCACTTCCAGGTGCTTTCGAGGAAGAACAGGCGGCGCAATTGTTGTCTGCGCACGTAACTGATCACGGCCTGATCGGCAACTTGCGGATGCCTCTTGAGGTACCCACCTAAGAATCCGCACCAATGACCTACGCCACCCACCACGTAGGGTTTGGTGAAAACCCTGCGGGCACACTTCAAGAGCATAAACAGGGGGTGATAACCCAGGAAGTAGTCCGAGCGACCGTTCTTAACATCGTCTCGCCACGCCCCGCCCGCCTGTCCCGTGGGGCGGCGATGCAGCGCCGTAACGTGAGGAAAGCTCCGTACCCGCCATCCCGCCATATGCGCCTTGACTTCATCAAGCGTGTCCCAGCCGGGAACCTTGCTCTGGCCCCCGATGGCATCCCAGCAGGCGCGCCGGTAGATCTTGGTTGCACCGCGGACGTGGAATTCCGGGCAGGCCTCAGTCTGTGCCGCTCCCGAATCGTTGAAATAGTAAAGCGAGCCCCCTCCTATGCCCAGGCGCGCGTCCTCGTTGAACTCCGCGAAGCACCTCTCGAAATAGTCGGGCTGCAAGGTGAGGTCCGCGTCCAGGTTGACCAGGAACTCCCAGTCTGTCAAGTGCAAGGACCGGCATCCCTCAAGGAACGCGCCAATGGCGCCGATATCTGCGTCGCGATAACCTCGATTGTCCCGATGCCGGAGGGTTATCCAGGGCCACTGCTCGGAAAGCTTTGCGACGATTTCCCCTGTACCGTCGGTCGACCCGTCGTCAACAATCACCCATTGAACGGGCAACAAGGTCTGCCGCGCGATGCTCTTCACGGTCTCTTCGATGTAGCGGGCTTCGTCCCGTGCGGGCGTGATGATGGCGTAACGCACCGGTTTACCAGGGTTCGCGGAGTTGATTGGAATTAACTGCCCTCGCCCCTTTGGAGGAGAGAACAACAGCCGGCGTTTTCTTCAGCCGGGGCCGGCAGGGGGCCCCACGTTTTGCGGGTGGGGGTGAGGGGTCGCCCAGGAACAGATTTCGCATTGATACCTTAAAACCCACTAAGTGAACAGGAGCGGACCTAAGAAAGAAAGTGGGCGACGGTCTTGGCGAGATACTGGGGGCCGTGGAGCCAGTCGTACCCGCCCTCCAGCTTGGCCCGGAAAAATCGCTGGTCATCCCACGAATTGATGGGCAGTCGCGGCAAGAACCTGGGGTTGTGCCGGGGTTGGGCAGTTCCCAGGATTGTGGAGACGCCGCTTTCGTAACCGCACTCTTGGAGGAGGTTTGTGAGGCTAGAGACAAAGCTGCGGTCAGCCTCTGGAAACGCGAAGGGGTAGGAGAACGATTTGACCGGAGCACCCAGCGCATCCTCCAGGGTCCGCTTCGATACGGACAGCTCGTTCTCCACTCCTGCTCGCCCCATATGCTTTAGTTCAGGATGGCTGACGCTGTGAGAGCCTATGTTCACGCCCTGGGAGTGCAGATCGCGCACCTCCGATAGAGTCAGACAGCCCTTCCCATTGAATTGCATCCGCTGCGCTTTCAGAAGCCCCGTCACGACGAACACGGTGGACCTAAAGCCGTGCTGGCGCAACACCGGGTAGGCGTGGGAATAGAAGTCCGCATAGCCGTCATCGAAGGTTATGACCACGGATTTCTCGCAGTTTCCCTTTCCCGTAAGTATCTCGACCGCTTCCTCCAGGCTCAAGACCCGGTAACCGTTCTCGCATAGGAACTGCATGTGCCGGGCGAATACCTGGGGAGAGGTATTCGTTTCATAATAAGGGTTACGGCCCTCGTCCCCTTCCCCGATGCTGTGGTACATCAGAATCGGGATGCGCAACCGGCGCCCTCCGCCGCGGCTCCGGGCGAACGGATGACTCAGGTGAACGCTTAGGGCGCGGTCAATATGGAGATTCCACATCGCATCTCTTCGAACTCATGACCTTCACCCCTGTGCTCGGGGCTCCCTCCCTCGTACCTGGGGTGGGGAGGAATGGTCGTCGCAATTGCTTCGGAAATCTTGACTCAAACAGCCAAGTTCCAGATGCCAAGCCTGCCAAAGGCCGGATCGCCTCCGACTGGCATTTCTCAGGCGGCCGCGAGACTCTCCTCAGGATGGGGCCTCGCGCCGTTTAGCGCATCCACCAACCCGAGGTACTGCTGCTTCTTAACCGCCCAGTCGTTCTCCTTCGCATATTCCATGGCATTCGCGACCAGGTGTGCGCGGAGTTGCTGATCGCGAATGAGCAGAAGCATACACCTCGCCAGATCATCCACATTTTCGGACTCAAAGAACATCACTCGGGATGGCGTATCGTAATAAGTCCCGACCTTGGTCCGCGACTGTAGCACCGGGACCCCCATTGCCATGAATTCCAAGACCTTCGTGCTGACGGCTTCATTCCCGAAGGATTCGGCGCGTTTGGGAACCACGGCCAAATCGGCCTGGCTCATGATGGCGACAATCTCATGTAAGGGCTTCAGACCGTGGAAATGGATTCTGCTGTCTAATCCCAACTGTCGCCCCAGCTCCATCAGCATCGACCGGGCCGGACCTTCTCCATAGATATGGAATTCCACGTGGGGAGCCTGCTCGACGACTTTCGCGAATGCTTTCACGGCTACATCCAACCCCTGATGCCAGTTCAAGGTCCCGGGGTACATCATGATGAACTTCCCATCTGTCCTGGTTCTGGGCCGCGGGAAAAAGCAACGCAGGTCAGGATAGTTGCAGATGGGGGTACACTTTTCGCGGCGCACCGAGCGGGAGATGAGGCGCTCGTACCACAGGTGGTTGGCAATGATCACGTGATGCGCAAAGGAAGCCGACCATTTCTCGACCAGTTTCAGGAACTGGAAGACCAGCGACGATTGGCTTACCTTGAACTTGCTCGCATAGAATTCCGGAAGGATGTCGTGGATGTCCAGAATGACTCGGGCCCCCGACAATCGCGGAATCAAGGCGGCAAGAACCAGAAAATCCGGAACCGAGTGAACGTGAATGAGATCATACGGCCGGGCCCGATGCCTCCGGGTCAGAACCAGCGACGAGGAAAACAGGAACCGCATGATCCTGAAAAGGTAGGTGACCGGCCCACGCTCGTCACGCCTTCTGCACTGAATCCCCAAAACCCTTACGCCATCTACGATCTCTTCCGCCGGGACCCCCTCCTGTTTCAGGGCGATGACATCTACTTCGTCCCCGCGTTCCGCCAGTGCCCTGGCATATTGCAGGATGCGGGTGTCGTCTTGGTAGAATGCATAGGCCAGCATGCAAGCCCGCATCTTAGATCTCCTTCCCTGCCCCAAGAGTCTCCACGCGGGACATCGTGCCGAGGAGGGGGCGCCGCCGAAACAAACCTCGCAAGACCACGCGCCTTAAGGTTCCCAGCACCGTGCTGACTTTCCTGACGAAGGGCAACTCACCCCAAGCGCTCCGGAGCGAGAAGGCCACAAACCGCGGCGTGGGAACGAGCAGCAGCCGCATTCCCAGCAGTCTGCCCAGCAACTCCCGGTTCCGCTGGATCTGATTGGGTTGAGCCGCCCGAACCACGCTTATCCCCGCCGACTCCAACTCGACATACTTCGCGGCCCTAGCCTTGCGCAGAATTTCCTGGCCCCTCCGCGTCCGCACCACGACGCTGGAACGTCCTGCATCCTGTGCGTGATTCAATCGTTCCCAGGCATCCCCACAGGAGATGTCCGCCACCCGCCCCAAACCGTCAGGGCAGAGATGGCAACGCAGGGGCCGATATCCATTAAGCCGTCCCCAGGACTCCGCATAGGACAATGACTTTCCCGGAACCTCGTTCCGCGAACGCACTTTGAACTCGCCGGGCCAGCCCGCGCCGCGGTAACGCACCGCAGCCACTTCCGCAGGGGAAATGTCCAAGCCCTTGAGTAAATCGAGGGTCCCTTGCGTGCTCGGGGTCCCAGCACAGAAGAACGTGAGGACCAGTCCTAGCTTTCGATCCAGTTCCGGGCGCTGATTGCGGAGCATGACGACAGCAGCGGTGTCGCAGGGTTTCCCGATGAACACACAGGGCCGGGCGCTCGCTTCAATCAGGCCCAGGCCGTCGCAAGGGGAGGCCGGCGCGTAGCGGGACCCCGTTCGTGCCAGAAGTTCACGCCGATTTCTGCTCTGCACGGTTTGGTTAGCCCAAGGCTTGGCTTCATCCATTGCAGTATGCAGCACGAAGTCCATGTTTTCCTGTTCCAGGCAGTAAAGCGCCAGCGCCGACAAGACCCCTCCGGACGATCCTTGGTAGCGAATTTCAGGGTCGCTGGCATAACCTTCCCAAACTTCCAGGGCGGGCCCCACCGCAGGGTCCACTTCAGCCTGATCGATAACCTGGCCGGCGGCCAACTCGCCGTTCACGAAGTAGCCGGGGCAGATGGCGAGGCAATCTCTGCATCCCGCGCACGCGGCGGAGTCAAACCGCGGCCGGATGCCCACTTCTTCGATATTGACCAGCGAGATCCCTTGCCGGGAACAGGCGTAATAGCATGCCCCGCAGCCCGTGCACAAACCCCAGTCCACGACGTCTTGAAGTGTCTGAATCCGGCGTGAGAATCCTTGTGAACTCTTGCCCATGTCTTTCGCGCCAAGTTTCGGTCGCACCAATCCTTCCTGAATTATTCGAGGTAGGCTCATATTGTCGCCAGATGGGCAGGAGACGGCATCCGCAAGGGTGGCGCCTGGTGGCATACTAGGTTTCATTCCGCCGGGGGCCCGATATCAAGCAGATGAGGAGGGCGCTGGAGTTTGGCACGAAGGGGATGCAGGAAAACTGGTTCTTGGGTGACCCCCTCAGACCCACCCGCAAAACGTGGGACCCCCTTCCCGTCCGCTGAGGAGCGCGCCGGCTGCCGGCCGCCCCCTCCCCCAAAACGGGAGGGCAAGAACATCAGATTCGGTCCCATCCAAAGGGGGAGAAGCTAGGCCCCCGCCGCGGTCGAGCGCCGGGAAGCGGCGTGTACAGTAGTGGCCTCGATGAACTCGACAACTTGGGCTCGAACTTGCCCTTGAGCCTCACATCCAAGTTGCGGATACATCGGAAGGGAGAGGATTTCGGAGGCCGCCTTCTCGCTCACGGGGAAACTTCCCTCGGTGTAACCCAGGGCCTCGTAGGCTCTCTGGAGGTGCAGGGGGATGGGGTAGTGAATTCCCGTGCCGATATGGGCATGGGAAAGACGATCTCGGAGTTCGTCGCGGTCTTGAATTCGAACCACGTAGAGGTGGTAGACCGACTTAGCCCAGGAGGGTTCGTAAGGAATAGTCAGGACGCCATGCAGGGTTCGGAACCCTTCGTTGTAGCGGGCGGCAACCTCGCGCCGCTGAGCATTCCAGGCGGATAGTCGCCGCAATTTCACCGCCAACACGCCGGCTTGAATCGCATCCAGGCGGCCATTGTACCCCTCCGTATCATGGTAGTACTTCCGGCCTTGGCCATGATCACGCAACTGTCGCACTTGGCGCGCAATTCGTTCCTCGTGAGTAGTAACGGCTCCGCCCTCGCCGCAAGCTCCCAGGTTCTTGCCAGGGTAGAAGCTGAACGCCGCCGCCCTGCCCAGGGACCCGGCCTTTCGCCAGCGATTCTCCCGCGTCGAAAAATACTCGGCGCCATGCGCCTGGCAGGCGTCCTCGACTACCATCAGCCCATAGCGCTCCGCCAGCTCCAGGATGGGGTCCATTTCCGCCATCTGCCCGTACAAGTGGACGGGAACGATGGCCGTGACGGGCGTATGGGTCCTGCGGCTGACGAGTGTGCCACTCCGCCGCTCCCGCTCGCAGCCGTTTTCCAAGTACTCGCGGAGCTTGCCGGGGTCTAGGTTGTAAGTACGGGGATCAATATCCACAAACTCCGGGCGCGCGCCCGCCTGCGAGATGGCTTCCGTCGTGGCGATAAAGGTGTTGGGGACGGTTACGACTGTGTCTCCGGGGTTCACACCTGCCGCCATGAGCGCGAAGCGCAGTGCGTCCGTGCCGCTGCTCACACCGACACAGTAGGGTGCTCCACAGAACTTCGCGAATCCCCGTTCCAACTCCTCCACCATAGGTCCGCCCACAAAGCCGGCGGTGCGCAAAGCCTCCCGCACGACTGCCAGCATGTCTTCTTCGAGCTCGGCATGCGGTGCAATCAAATCAAGAAAGGGAATGCCTTCAGTGGGCCCCATTTTGTTGACCTTACTTCCTGGGGATAGGTTTCAGCACGCGGGCGGGATTTCCCACCACGATCATACCTGCAGGGACATCTTTCGTGACGACACTGCCCGCCCCAACTAGAGCGTTTTCCCCGATGACCAGGTTAGGGAGGATGGTCGATCCCGAGCCGATGGACGCCCCTTTCTTGACGAGGGTCATCTCAACCTTCCAGTCGGCCTCGGTTTGCAGATTCCCGTTCCGATTTGTGGCGCGGGGATAAGTATCGTTAATGAACACTACTCCGTGTCCGATGAAGGCGTTGTCCTCGATCGTCACGCCTTCACAGATGAAGGTATGGCTGGAGATCTTGCAATTGCGGCCGATGCGGGCGTTCTTCTGAATTTCCACGAAGGCGCCCACCTTTGTGCCGTCGCCAATCTCGCACCCGTAAAGGTTTATGAATTTGGAAAGCTTGACACCCTTCCCCAGCTTGACATCTGGGGCAATGCACTGGTACTCGTTCATAGTTCGATCAGCTTGCCGCGCTGCTTGACCGAGGTGTCCGCCGCTTCGAGCATCTTCACCACTCGATAACCTGCCGCTCCATCGTTGACGGGCGGCCGGTCATTCATGATGCATTCGATGAAGTGGGCCGATTCCAGCTTCAACGCTTCGGTTTGATCCACCTTGGGCGCCCACATATCACCCGAACGGTAGCTAACGAGGAGTTCGTAAACTCCATGGGAATTACTCACTTCCACGCCTCGGTCGTAGACCTTTATTTTCTCGTCAGCTTCGAGGTCGTTCCAAACCACCATCCTTCTTTCGCCGCCCAGCAAGGTGGTTCGGACCTTCACCGGGGAAAGCCAATTCACGTTGACATGGGCGATGACCTCATCAGGGAAATAAACCGTGATAAAAGCCATGTCCTCATGGGCATTCAGGTGAACGGCGCCGGTCGCAACCAAAGCTTGGGGCTTGCTTTTGATGAGGTAGTCCATGATCGCCAAATCGTGGGGCGCGAGATCCCAGATGACGTTGACGTCATGCTGGAACAATCCCAGGTTCACTCGGGTGGAGTCGTAGTAGTACAGCCGACCCATGACATCCTCATCGATCAGTTGCCGAATCTTCCTGACGGCCCCTGTATAGATGAAAGTGTGGTCAACCATGATCTTGAGGCGCTTCTTCTCCGCCAACTCGATCAGCTCTTCGGCTTGGGCGGAGGTGGAAGTGAATGGTTTTTCCACAAAGACGTGTTTACCGTGCTCGAGCGCCTTCTTGGCCAGCTCAAAATGCGTCCAGACCGGTGTGATCACCGCCACGGCATCGACCCGCGTGGACTCGAGCACCTGGGAGGAATCCTTCGCGACCTCCAGACCAGGATAGGCCGAACTGGCGCGCTGGCAGGCAGTAGGATCTGCATCGCAGATCGCCACAACCTGGCAATCATGCATTCCCTGGAAGTTACGAACGACATTCGGGCCCCAATAGCCAAACCCTATGACACCAACCCGGATCATGGTTCACCTCGCGGTCAAAACCCGCTCCTCATTGGATACCGTTGGGGCCAACGGCAATGACCGCAAAACACCTAGAAGGGTTCTTGCCCTCGGGCAGGGACAAGTCAGAGATTCGATGCATTGTTCTGAAGGCTCATCTTGGCAGGATAGGAAGAAAGGGTGCACGCGAGAATGCGTACATTCTCAGTAAGCGCCTTCGCCTGAGAGCACGGCTTGGGGCGTCTTCAACAGGATTTTGAGGTCCAGCCAGAGGGACCACGACTTTGCATACCGCAGGTCCAAGCGCACCATTTCATCAAAGGTGGTCCTGCTTCGCCCGTTCACCTGCCAGAGTCCCGTCATACCCGGCTTGGCCTCCAGCAGTCGGCGCTTATGCCACAGTTGATAGACTTCGCACTCGTAGGGAAGAGGAGGCCGTGGCCCAACCAGAGACATCTCTCCCCTTAAGACGTTGAACAACTGCGGGAGTTCATCGAAACTGGTCCTGCGCAGGAATCTCCCTATCCGCGTCACTCTCGGATCGTTCATGAGCTTATAGAAAGAGGGCTGCCCATCGTGACTTTCCTTGGAATGGGCGCGGCCGGAAATAAACCGGTGGACGTAGTCCTTATGGATACTTGCATCGTTAGCGGTTTGCATCGTCCGGAACTTGAGAAACACGAATGGCTTCCCGAATTCCCCTACCCGGACTTGCCGGTAGATTACCGGACCCTTCGAGGTGAGCTTGATGAGGAGCGCAGCCAGCGCAATGAGAGGAGATAGAAGCAGGAGTCCGAACAAGCTCCCCGCCACGTCGATCATCCTCTTCAGACCCAGACCAATCCGGCGCGTGACTTCCTGGTCGCGGACCTCCGGGTATAAATCCAAGCTGGCGGGCGGCCCTGGCCTCTTTTCACTCGATTGGTCGGGGAAAACGTGTAGGGTGACATCGATGGAATCGATTTCTTCGGAACTGAGCTTGACACGCAGTGCAGTTATGACCCTTCGCAGGACGGCTTCCGAAACCATCGGATTGTACGAGGGACCGATCTCCGTGAAAATCACGCCGATAACTGAATTCTTATTGAACCAACCGATGGTGTCCGTTTCCCGCAATGCACCAGCCAGACAAGCGAGTATGTTCTGCAGCACCCTCTCGCGCTTCTTGGTGTGGAAGAGGTTCTCTCCATCCAAGAGCATGAAGAGGAAAGGCCTCCGAGAGCGTTCTGTTCTCTTCTGCTCCAAAGCAAGAGCTCTCCGGAACGATTCCTCCGGAACAGTTCCATAACGCCTTGTGCCATAGCCGACGGGAAGGTGGGGAGGATCAGTAACGCGCCGGCGAACTCTCGGCTCTGCATTCAAATCCAGCGTGACCAAGGGATGACTTCCCAGGCTCATGCATCTCCTTCTCGGATTCTCAGCCCGCCGAGTAGAGCGGCTTGGCCGACTGTCGGTGGGCCAGGTTCCACTCCTGCGAACTTATGGGTTCAACCATGGAGGTGTCAACCTCCACGGCGACGGACTTCCTGAGCATTTCCACAGACAGCACCAGCCGGAAGATGTTCTTCTTGCGCAGGAGGATTCCTTCGATTCCCTCCAGAGGACCACGAGTTACCCTCACCCGATCTCCAGTATGCAGAAAGGGGTGCGGTGCAACGGTGCAGGAACTGTCGATGATCCGCTTGACCGCTTCGATCTCGAAATTCGGGATGGGCTCGGGGCAGCCTGCCCTCCCCACGATTGAGTGCACGCCTGGAGTCATCAGGATCTGGAGCTTTTGCTCAAGGCGATCGCGCAGGAACACATAGCCGGGATACAATGGCAAAGACAAATGCTTATCCCGGTCTTTCCAGCGGTGAACAGTCGAATACAAGGGAAGGAAAATCTCGAACCCTTTCCCCGATAAGAGACTAGCCACAACCTTCTCGTGCTGATGTCGCGTGTAGAGAGCGTACCACGCACAATCCATAGTTGTTTCTGTCCCGCGGAGTGCTGATGCGCTTGACAAACCCACAACTCCGTCCTGTGACTTACAGGCAGCCTCTCTGTAAGCCGCGTTGCCCCTTCGGGGGTCTTGCTGAAAAGCTCAGACTACCTGGGTCGGCAGGTCTTGGCACTGGAGCGACCCCCGCCGTGCTCACGAGGTCAAACTGGATCCGTTGTAGCCACGGCAGTCCACTGTTGCCGCCGCATCGCTTGTGCGGGCGCACTGGCGAAACCCCCGATTTGCGCAAAGCCCTTCGAGTGACGTCCATTGGCCTGTACGGTCGAGTGCCGCAAGCAAGGGGCCAAACCTAACTCCATGCCGGATTTTTCTCTTTCCGATAAAGCACTGAAATATACTGAGTTATCTTTAATTACATTGAACATAAATATGGACAAGAAGACCGTAAGTCCTGGATTGAACCAAGTGTGCAAAACTTTGCAAATAGATATCCCTTTGCTCTCCCTATCCAAACGCCTCGCATACGCACTATTTACGGTGCGACTCGTTGACCCTGTTCGCCGTCTTCGGCTGGATGCAAATCGCACGACATAGCCCGCCCCTGCGTGCAGGTCCGAGAAAAAGCAAGGATGGACGCCATTTTCGGCCAGCCCACCGACTGGCGGTTGGATCGCGTCGCGGGTTGCGACACCGGTGATCATCATCTATGCGCCCGTACCGTTCCCTTTGCTGCGATTCCCCTTGTCATAGTAATAGTAGGAGCCATAGGCATGGTGCTGCTCAACCCGGTTAAGGATGACGCCCAGAATCTGGCTCCTGGGAAACTCCCCACAGGCTTTCTGTGCCAAGTCGTGAGGGGTAGTACCTGAGTTGACTAGCAGCATCACCCCATCGCAGAACGCAGCAAGCATCCGAGCGTCCGACACGGGAATGACCGGCGGGGAATCAAGGATGATCCAATCAAAAGCCGCGGTCATTCGTTTCATCAGAGACTCAAAGCGGCCATTGCTGATCAATTCCGTGGGGTTGGCGACGACTTTCCCCGCGGGAATAAAGAAGAGGTTATCCGAGGGCCCCCGCTGCAGGATGGCTGTGATATCGGCAGCGCCCCCCAGGAACTCAGCGAGACCTGGCGTTGCGGAAGCGCCCAGGGCACGATCCATAGCGGGAATACGCAAGTCAGCATCGACCAGCAGAATCCGGCAATCGGGCTGCTTGGCAATGACACGCGCCAAGTTCGCGGCCACGAAGGTCTTCCCCTCCTGGGGGAGGGGGCTTGTAACCAGCAGTGTTTGCAGTGGTTGCACCTTGCGCATCATATAAAGGCGTGACCGCAGACTGCGAAATTCCTCCGAAACGAGCACGTGGCGACGCGCATCCACGCTCCGGGTCAGGGTGGGGTCCGAATTCCAATCCCGGTGCTCACACCGTTCCAAGACGGACTCGAGCACTGGGTCGCCCTTCCCAACCCTGCCGGACGAATCTGTTGCCGGGCCTTGGTTCACACCCGGCCACGTTCCCGTCCCACGGTTGAGACCCGAGGCGCCAAGGGGCTTTGCCTCCGCAGTACTATCCTGGCTGTCCAGCAGCGCCTTATCCTGTTCGGCTTTCTTTATGGCATCGTGTATCCGGCTCATAACCGTCCTGTCGCCAAGCGCCCCTCGCGTGGCGACTAATTACCCTTGCGCATCCGGTCCATGATTTGGCCGAGGTGGTGGAGTGAACCAACCAACTGCGAAGGCGGTTCGCGCCCTTCCCGACGTGCAGGGGCGGCAGCTGGCTGCTCACCCAGTTCAAACTCCTGCGCCACGGCCTGGACCATGCCCGCCGGCACGGTCTTCTGCTCCTCGGCGTAGGCGGTGATCAGGGAGTGTTCGCAGAGCAGGTTAATCACGCGCGGAATTCCGCCGGAATAACGGAAAACCACTTCGATGGCATCGGAATTGAAAATCGGCTCCCCTTCGGCCCCCGCGATGCGCAGGCGCTCGGAAATGTAGCCCCGCGTCTCTTCCAGAGACAAGGGCAGCATCCGGCACCTCAGCGTGATCCGTTGCCGAAGCTGACGAAGCTCAGGTTGGTTAATGAGGTTCTCGAGTTCGGGCTGACCTGAAAGCACGATCTGGAGAAGCTTTTCCGTGGCCGTTTCCAAGTTGGTGAGCAGGCGGATCTCCTCTAAAAGCTCCAGGGAGAGGTTCTGGGCTTCGTCCACGATCAGGACCGCGGTTTCGCCGGCGCGGTAGCGCTCCAGGAGCCATTGGTTCAACAGCAGCAGGACCTGACTCTTCATGCGCGATTCGCAGGCGATGCCAAAGTCCCCCAGCATGAAGTGCAGGAACTGGTTCGCGCTGAGTCGCGGATTGAAGATAAAGGCCGTGGCCACGCGCGCTTCGCGCAACCCTTCCAGCAGCTTGTTGAGGAGGGTGGTCTTGCCGGTCCCCACCTCCCCCGTAAGGAGAACAAACCCTCTGCGACGTTCGACGCCATAGGTCAAGCAGGCCAACGCTTCCCTGATCTCGCTGGTCTGAAACAAGAACCGCGGGTCAGGATTGACGTTGAACGGATTCTCCTTCAACCCGAAGAATTTCTTGTACATGCTCGCAGTCCTTACGCGGTATTCCCTTCCGCCATCTCGAGTCTTTCCGCCTCACCCGCCTTAAAGTGCTTCTGCTTCGGCCCCACCGTGAGATAGGGGACCATGGCAAGCGTCGGCAGCCCGAGGCAGGCTTCGATGTCCTTTTCGTTTCGCAACGACTTGTCACGCATTTCGACTAACCAGGCCAGACAGAGGCCCAGGAAAAGGCCCCCGCCTAGCCCTCCCAAAGCAAACAGGAGGCGGTTCGGGAAGGTAGGACTCTCCGGCAGGTTCGCGGGATCCATGATGCTGAGTTGCTCACCCTGCTGGCGCTGCTCCATATCGGTCGCCATCCCCGATTCATTCTTCTTCTTCAGCAGTTCGTTATAGAATCCCTGCGCGGTCTGGTAATCGCGCGTGATCTGTTTGTACTCCTGCTCCACAACGGGAATCATCTGGATGCGGGATTGGAGAAGTTCAATTTGCTCCTGCAGGCGTTGCTGGGTCTTGGTCTGGGCGGCGAAGGCATCGTTATAGGCACGGAGTGCGCTGCGTAACTGTTGAATGTTCGGGGGTTCAGACGCTGATGGGCGCTGCGCCTCAACCTCGGTTTTCGTCTCCGCGGCAGGTCCCTGGTCGTGCAACTTCTTCTTAACCTGGGCGATCTCGGACTTCAGCTTAACGATATCAGGATAGTCCGGGGTGTATTGGGTCTCCAGGGTATCCAGCGTACTCTGCATGGCAGCAAGTTGCTGCTCAAGCGTTTGGGGCGCCGTCTTGTCCCCGGTGGCCAACGTGGCCTTCCAGGCGGCCACCTGTTGCGCCAGCAGTGACTCCGTGTAGGTCCTGTCCTGTTGCATTCGGCCGAGGGTTTCCGTTGCCGCCTGGAGCTGGCCATTCAGAGAATTAAGCAGGTTGAGGTTGGTTTGAGTTTCGTCGGGAAGTTCGTGGATGTGCCGGCGCTTGAAGTCGGCGAGTTTGGCATCCTGCTCGTCGATCTGGCGCTTGGCATCGTCGACCTGGGATTGCAGGAAATTTGTGGTGCCCTGAGCCGACTGTTCCCTTTGGCGGAGATCCTCCTCGATGAACATGGAGGTGAGGTCAGCACAAACCTGCTGGGCCGATCGCGCCGTGGATAGAGTCACGCCGATGGAGAAGCCCGGGAGAGTTTCATCACGGGATCGGATGATGGGTTTTACCGGGGTCAGGGTGATGGCTTTGCGCAGTCGTTCGACCAACAGCTCCGTGGGCTGTCCGGCGGCAGTATCCTTGAAAAGTTCGTAACGTCTGATGAGGGGCTCCAGCCGAGTGCGGCTCAGAACCTGCTGCTGCAAGCTGACCACCCGCGCATTCAAATCCTCGCTGATCGTGGATTGGACCATGTTATTCGGGATGATCTGGCGGTGGATCAGGACCAGAGTATCGGATTCATACCTGCTGGGCAAGAGCCAGGCGATGCCGTAAAGGAGCGCGGGGCCCAGCAGCAGCGGGACGATAATCCAGCGCCGTCTGCGGCGCCAGATCGCCACGTAATCGTCCCAACCGAGCTGCCGGTGCCCCATCATCAGATTCTCCGGTCCTTCCTGGTTCTAAGGTCTCTCCCACACTCAATGGATCTTTATGGGCTGCGTATGCCAATTAATGCCAATCCCCCCGACCTGCCGGAAGTACGACGTCGAGCAAATGGCGCCCTCACAAAGGGACGTGTTGGAGACTTGCCGCTGCACGTAATAGTTCAGATACATGCTGATGTTCCGCCCCAATTCGTGAGTCAGATTTGCCCCCACTTGCACGTACTTATAGGTAGGGCGAAGGGCACCGGATGAGCTCACGGCCAGACCCCTATTGTTCGCGTACGATGCGTCCAGGCTCCCATGCACCCGTCTTGACACCTGCCGGCCAAGCGACGCACTCACCATGCTCATTTCCGACCCCGCCAGGTAACCCGCTCCTCCGGCCATGGTCCGGTCAAACGTGAGCGCTCCATCCCACCTCAGGCCGTGGTACAGCAAAGTATCGTAGGTCCCCAGGAAGAGATTGGTTGTCGAGTCGGCTTGGTGTATGGAGATCACACGGTCCATCGGCGCCACGGAAAGCTCCACAGAGAACTTGGGGCTGATTGCCCGGCCGTAGAGAATCGACGCCCCCCGAGTGAGAAATATCGGCTGGGAGGCGCCGAAGTTGAAATGCATCTCTTGATAGTCCAATGCGACTTCGCTCCCCCGGCCGAAAGTGCGGTTGTACCCGGTCATGACGATCCAGTACCGGTCATCAATGTAGCCCGGCGTGAGGAACTGTTGGGTTCCGAACATGCCCGTGGCCGTGAGGGTGGTCCGCGGCCCAGCGGTATAGGAAAACTCAGTAAAGGCCAAGTCGCTGGCCCGCCGGCCCAGGCCGCCGTAGATGGATTGGTTCGGCGAGAAACCCGAATTTAGCGCGGGCGCGCTGGCCAGCGAACCTCCTCCCATACCTCCTGCAAAACTCGATAAGCCAGCAAACGCACCGCCCAGAGAGCCGTCGGGCAGGTACGTGCCCTGATCCCCCAACATCCAGTTCCACCGGCGCCCAGTTACCCGCTCGGACACTGTCAGTCCTTCGATAGTCCCGTACTGCTTGATATCTTGCTTAATCGTCGCCTCGAACGGGCGATTATAGTAGAAACCTCCTCCATTGAAGTCCAAGTTCAATTGGCTGTGACTATTAACCTTTTGCAAGGTCAGGGTTCCGCCGCACGAGCTTTGGCTGAAAAGCCCTGCGTTTCGATTGAGCCCGGTCGGATTGGTCGTGGCGAACTCTTGGCACGCCAGGGCCGGTACCACGTAACTCTCAGACGTCCCCCCAAAGGTGGGGGCCAGCACCTGCATCCCGCTCAGTGGGGGCAGGGTCTGGCTCGGCGCGCTTGGGGAAGTGGGAGAAGTCGTAGTCGATTCCACCTGACCCGTCGGAGCGTCAGCCTGCTGCGCCCGCGCCGTGGCAATCCCCATTCCTATGAGAGGCACCAAGAACCAGAAGATCTTCCGCATCGACGTGAACCCCTATGGGACCACAATAGTGTCCCCAGCTTTTAGGACGAGGTTCCCTCGCCTGTCCCCGCGCAGCATATCTTTATAGTTCAAGGGATAGGTGGTTTCCTTCCCATCCTCGCGCCGCACCAGGTAGGCGCGCTTCTGATTGGCAAATTGGGTCGGTCCTCCTGCCGTGGAAAGCGCCTGGAGAGCCGTCATGTTCGGGAGCAAGAGCACGGGCCCCGGCCTGGCCACTTCACCGACCACAAAAACCCTCTGGCTGTTGATCGCCGTAACCGTAACCGTTACCTGTGGATCGTTCAGGAACTTTTTCAGCTTTTCGGTGATGGAGGCGGCAAGCTGCTTGGGCGTCAGCCCCTCGGCTTGGATGTCATTCACCAGCGGGAGCGAGATCTTCCCGTCCGGGCGCACGGGGACGGAGCGCGATACGGTTGGCTCCTTCCAGACACTGATGTCCAGAACGTCCTCCGCGCCGATGACATAGGTGCCGGGTTCATCGGCCGGCAGACCCTTCGCGGGCGGGTTTTGCGCCGCGCCGGCGGCAGTCGCTGGGGGTCCGGCAGGAGCTTTCTGCTGAGCGCAGAGCCCCGCCGCGCTTGTGCCTAACACAAGAATCAAAACGATCGCGTGAAGTTTGCTCATTGGTCCCGTCCCTTGGTGGCCGAAGCCACGGCCGAATCTTCTACTCCGATTTGTTTCAGTTTATAGAGCAAGGCTTTGTAGCTGATCTGCAGCTCTTGCGCCGCCCGCTTGCGGTTCCAACGGGTGCGCTCGAGAGCCTTCAAGATCAACTTCCGCTCTGCCTGGTGCGACGCCGCCCGGGCAGCCTCTTTCAGGGAGAACTTCGGGATGACTGCACTGCGCGGGCTCGCCTCAACACCCACCGCTTCCAGATCCCCCAGTGCCAGGCGCTCGTCACCCAGCGCGATGATGTTCCTCACCGCATGCTCCAATTGCCGGATGTTTCCCGGCCAAGGGTAGTCTACCAGCCGGCTCATGGTCTTGCTGGTAAAAGTCGGCTTGGGGCGCCCGAATTGCCCAGCGTACTTCCTCAGAAAGAAATCGACCAGAGCGGGAATATCTTCCTTGCGCCGCCGCAGGGGTGGCAGGCGCAGGCAAACGCCGTTGAGTCGATAATAAAGATCCTCGCGGAAACGTCCGCTACGGATCTCCTCTTCGATATTCCGACTGCTTGAGGAAACGACCCGAGCCGGCAGGCAGGGATCCTGGCTGGCCACATCGCCGTCCGGAAGAACATGCAGCAGCTTCGGTTGGCAGGCCGGTTCCAGATCGCAGACCTCGTCCAGGAAAACGGTTCCGGCGCCGGACAGGCGCTTGACGATGTTCGCGGCCATCTTTCGCTCGAGAAACAGGTCCAAATCTCGCGAGGAGAGGTTGGCGCAGGTCAACTTGATGAACGGCTCATTGCCGCGACGAGAAAGCCGATGGACTCGTTGAGCGATCACTTCCTTGCCGGATCCACTTTCGCCGACGATGAGGACAGGAATGTCGGTCGGCGCAATCTCTGCGATAATGCGCTCCAGGGGCCGCGCGCAAGGGCTTACGAAATCAACGAAGACTTGATCGTCGGCAAATGGGGCTTCGGGTCTGGCACTGATCAATCCGACGTTGGGGCCCTTCGACTCCATTCGCACGGGACAGCTATTCCTTTCAGGATATCAGATTATATCGTGTCCAGAATGCAAGGGGCAGACCAATATGCAAGGGAATGTCCGAGGGAGAATCCTCCGCCGCATGCAAACGCCCTATTGTCAAATGGATAGAGGATGAAATCGGGGACGTGCTGCCGGCCTCAGTCAAGGCCAAAGACTGTCTATTATTACCATATAGTGGAAATATTTTTCCTTCATGTTCTAAAGCAGTGCACTCGTTCCTATATTTACCAGTGCCTACTTGCAGGAATAATCGACACTATTCGTAGCCCGCGGAGTGACGGGGGCTTAGAGGGTGCAGAAAAACTCCGACATCGTTATCCTGAGTCCCGGTTCTTTCGGGATGAGGGATCTCTGCATTTGTCTTGGTTACTGAAAACCCATGCAGGTCCTTCGCTGCTGCTCCGGATGACAGCATCGCTGGTACTGTCATTCTGAGTCCCGGTTCTTTCGGGACGAGGGATCCGCATTTGTCTTGCTTACTGAAAACCGTGCGGATCCTCCCTCGCCTAGCAGGAAAAAGCCTCTAGCTTGGTTGCGTGCGTGCTATCATGGCCGGTCAGATTGACTACATTCCTATTTTGGAGGCATTGATTCTCTATGGGGAAACTTGCCTTGACCCACAAAGAAGTTCGCCCACGGCTCTGCGTCCTTCTTGGAATCCTTCTGATCGGAGCTTTCCTGATCGGGTGCTCCTGGCGGGATCCCAACGTCCGGAAGCAGAATTACTACCACAACGCGGCGAGTTACATGGCCAAAGGGAAATACCGCGAGGCCAGCATTTTGCTCCAGAATGCCATCAAGTTGGACCCGGCTTATGGGGACGCGCATTACGAGTTGGCGAAGTGCTACTTGAAGTTGGGGATGTGGCAAGGCGCATTCGCCGAGCTCAAACGGACTGTGGAGATCTCGCCAAACAATTGGAAAGCCCAATTGGATTTGGGCAATTTGCTCCTCGCCGGCAAGGAATATGGAGAGGCAGAGAGCAAGGCGAAACTCGTCCTGGCGGCGGACCCCCAGAATGTGGATGCGCACACGCTTTTGGCCAAGGTGACGGCGGCGCTCGGAGATTCCCAAGCCTCTCTGGACGAAATGCAGCACGCCATTCAGATTGCCCCGGACCGCTCCAATTCCTACCTGAACTTGGCCCGGCTGCAAGCCGAAGCCAAGCAGTTTCCCGCGGCGGAGGGCACTTACAAGAAAGCGATCGCGCTTGATCCCCGATCCGCGACGCCGGTGATGGCCTTGGGGGCCTACTATGCCGAGCGTCACAGTTTTCCGGAAGCAGAGCAGCAATACCGGCGCGCCATCGAGCTCGAATCCAAGAACCCCGTGCCCCGCGCGAACTTGGCACGTCTCTATATGGTGGAGGGGAAGAAAGATGATGCGGTCGAGGTCTTGAAGCAAGCCAAGCAGGCCCTGAGCGACCAGCCGGAGGGCTACCGGATGCTGGCTGACTTCTACATTCAGACCGGCCAGACGGATACGGCTCTGGACGAGTATGCCGCCCTCTGCCGCGAACACCCCAAAGACCTCCGGAGCAAGACCATCTACATAGAGCTTCTGATTGCGAAGAATCGTTTGGACGAAGCCGCGAAGGTCAACAACGAGGTCGTGAATGAATCTCCCAAGAACCCGGAGGGACTCTTCACCCGGGCCCGGATTTGGGTTCGCCAGGGCCGGGCGAATGAAGCTATGCCCTTGCTCCAGTCGGCCGCGAAGACGGACCCAAAGAACGCCTTGGTTCACTATTACATGGGACTGGCCCAACAGCAGGCCGGCAAACCTGAGGCGGCCGAGTCGGAATGGAAAGAAGCCATACGCCTGCGCCCCAGCCTGCTCGTGGCCCAGGGAGCCCTCGCACTGGTGGCGCAACGTCGTGGCGACCTCGATCAGCTCGGGGAAAGAGCCGAAGCGCTGGTCAAGTACGCGCCCTCTTCACCTCTGGGATACGAGTACCGTGCCCAGGTCAAGGCACGGCACAACGACCTGGCTGGCGCCGAAACGGACCTCAAGAAGGCCATCGAAGTGGCGCCCGAAAGTCCCTCGGGCTATACGCGGATGGGGCAATTGCGTATGACTCAGAAACGCTTTAAAGAGGCGGAGACGCTTTACGAGAATGCCCTCGAGCGGGATCCGAATTATGCCGACGCCTTGGGGAGCCTGGTGCGGAACTGCCTGATCCAAAAGCAACCGGATAAGGCTCTGGCGCGCGTGCAGGAACAAGTCAAGAAGGTCCCCGAAAACAGCTCTTTCTACGTTTTGCTGGGCCAGTTGTACATCGCCCGCCGAGATTTTGAAAAGGCCGAGCCGGCTTTGCAGAAGGTGGTTGACCTGAACAAAAATAACGGAGACGCCGCTATGTTCCTGGCCGAGGCCCAGATCGGGCGGGGAGAGCACGACCGGGCGATGGCCACCTACCGGCAGATGCTCCAGCAGAATCCCCGGGAGGTGCGGGCTTATGTTTCCCTGGGGGCCCTGGAAGAGGCCCTGGGTAAATGGCAGGAAGCCCAAGGCGTGTACCAGAAAGCCCTGGAGATGGTCCCGCATGCGCCTCTTCCGGCCAACAATCTAGCCTATTCCATGCTGGAGCACGGTGGGGATACCGACCGCGCGGTAGCGCTAGCGGAGGAGGCCCGGCAGGGAGAGCCGGAATCACCCGTGATTGCCGACACCCTCGCCTGGGCCTATTACCATAAGGGTACGTACCAGCCAGCTATCGATTTGCTCGTGCAGGCCTTGAAGAAAGCCCCCGATAATCCCGATTTCCACTACCACCTGGGCCTGGCGTACCAGAAGGCCAATGATCAGTCCCACGCCCGGGAACACCTGGAGCGGGCCCTGCATCTCGGCCCCCGGTCCGCGCATGCAGAGGATATCCGCAAGGCCCTCGCGCAGATTCCCCAGGGATAAGATGCCGGTGGGGGTATGGTACCCCCAGAGTGCCAGGCTGGAGTTCTCATCACAGAGAGGTTGTCCGATGTGACGCCGTAATGGAAGTCGTTTTGCCGTTTATGGAAATCCAGTATCCTTTCTTGCCCTATCTTTTCCTGCTTTCCCGGGGGGGCATGAATTCGCTATGGGAAGACCTGCCTTGACCAACCCTAGATCACGGCCGCAGTTTCGCATCCTCGCCGGACTGCTGTTAGCCGCAGCCTTTTTCGTAAGCTGCGCGTGGCGAGATCCCAACGCCCGGAAGCAGAACTACTACCAGAGTGCCGTGAGTTACTTCGAGAAAGCAGAGTACCGCAAAGCTGTAATTCAGCTCCAGAATGCCCTTAAGATCGACCCGGATTATGCGGACGCTCACTACGAACTGGCGCATTGCTATGCGAAGCTCGGCATGTGGCAAGCAGCCTACGTGGAACTGAACCGCGTCATCGAAATAGCCCCGCGCTATTGGCAAGCCCAAACTGAGTTGGGCGCTTTCCAGCTCGCCGCGCGGCATTACCAAGAGGCTGAAGACAAGGCGAAACTCGTCTTGGCGGCGGAGCCGCAGAACGTGGATGCGCATACCGTCCTGGCGAAGGCACTGGCGGGACTCGGGAATTCCAAGGGCGGCCTGGACGAAATGCAGCTAGCCGTTCGGCTGGCGCCCAACCGTTTTGGTTCCTATATGAATTTGGCCTTACTACAAGCGAATGCGAAGCAGTTAGGGGCAGCGGAGGAAAGCTATAAGAAAGCCATGGAGGTAAGCCCCGACTCCGCCGCGCCGCGGATGGCCTTGGGTAACTTCTATGTTGCGCAACGCCGCTTTCCGGAAGCGGAGCAGCAATTCCGCCACGCCCTTGAGCTGGAACCCACGAACCCCTCCACCCACGCGCAATTGGCGCATGTTTACGTGACAGAAGGGAAAAGCGACGAGGCGGTGGCCGTCTTGAGGCAGGCCAAGCAGGCCCTCCCCGATAACTCCGAAGGCTACCGGTTGCTCGGCCAGTTCTACGTGGAGACCGGCCAGGTCGATAAGGCTCTCGAGGAGTACGCTTCCCTTTACCGCGACCACCCCAAGGACGTCGCGGTCAAAGTCAGCTACGTCGAGCTGCTGATTGCCAAGAGTCGTCTGGACGAAGCAACGAAACTCAACGATGAGATTTTGAAGAAGAATCCGAAAAACCCGGAAGCCCTTGTCGCCAGGGGACGGATCTCGCTTCTCCAGGGCCGGGCGGGCGATAGCGTGCCGGTGTTCCAGTCCGCTCTGAAACTCGATCCCGGCAACGCTTCCGGGCAATATTACCTGGGCACAGCCTATGCTGCGACCGGGTATGCTGAACAGGCCCGGACGGCGTGGCAGGAGGCCGCCAGACTGCAACCTAACATGGTGGAGGCGCAGGAGGCTCTCGCAAAACTGGCACTGGAGCAGAATGATCTGGACTTGGCCATGAACAGCGCGGAGGCGCTGATTGCCGCTCAACCGGCTCTTGCCCAAGGCTACAACGTGCGCGCCGCCGTAAAGACGCGTCGGAGAGATGTCGCCGGGGCGGAAGCTGACCTCAGGAAGGCCATCGAACTAGCCCCGCAAGACCCCGTGGCTTATCTGCGCCTAGGGGAGATCCGTGTGCTTCAGAAAGCTTACCCCGAAGCCGAGAGGCTCCTGGAGCGAGCCCTGGAAGTTGCGCCGGCTTTCACGGAGGCGCTCAGCGCCATCTCGCAGGTCTACGCCCTCGAGAAGAAGCCCACCAGCGCCCTCCTCAACCGCATTCAGGACCAGATCACGCGGGCCCCCAACCAGGGCGCCTACTATCAGATGCTGGGACAGACTCTCGTCGGGCTCCGTGATTTTGAGAAGGCGGAGAGCGCTTTGGAGAAGGCCGTTGAACTCGATCCCAATAACCTTCCCGCCTTCATCCTGCTGGCTGCCACGCAGGAAGCCCGCGGCGCCCTCGCCCGGGCCTTGGCCACCGCCCAACGCTCGGCCCAACTGAATCCCCACGATGTGAGGAGCTATACCCTCTTAGGTATGTTCGAGGACAAATCCGGAGACTGGCAGAAGGCCCAGGAGACCTACCAGAAGGCCATGCAGATTGAGCCGGGGTCCCCGCTGGTGGCCAACAACCTGGCTTTTCTGCTTCTCGACCACGGGGGCAATGTGGATTTGGCGCTCTCGCTTGCGCAGACCGCGCGTAGCAAACTGCCGGATTCCCCGACCACAGCCGATACCTTGGCCTGGGCCTATGTTCGTAAGGGTGTTTACGGCTCCGCACTGCCACTGCTCGAGAAGGCCGTCCAGCAGGCGCCGAACGTTCCTGAATACCGGTACCACCTGGGGGTGACCTACCAGCACGTGAACAACCCTGCGGCTGCCGCTACCCAGTTCCGGCAGGTTCTCAAAATAAATCCCAGCTACGTGAAGGGCGAAGAGATTCGCAAGTACCTGGCGAGCGTGGGCAAGGGGTAAGGAACGTCCAGGTTACGGCAAGGCGAGATTCTTCGCTCTGAATGACAGCTAACTCCGTGAAGTGCAGCTTTTTCAATTTAGGACATGACCTGCGATCACGCACGATTGCATCTTGCCGCGGCCTGGATGTAGACTCACGCGGGAGTGTCATCATGTTCACGCGCCGCCTCTTCTTCTCGCTCATCCTTTTCGCCAGCGCGACCTCGCTGGCTTGCCGCAAAGCATCAAAACCGGACTTGATTCTTCACCACGGCAAGATAGTTACTGTGGATGCGGCATTCCACATCGTAGAAGCGATGGCGATCAAAGGGGACCGCATACTCGCCGCGGGTTCCAACACCGAAATCCTCTCCCTGGCCACGCCGGATACTCTGCGGATTGATTTACAGGGCAAGACCGTGCTCCCAGGCCTGATCGATTCCCACCTGCACGCGGTCGATTCCGCCATGTACGAGTTTGATCATCCGGTCCCCGACATGGAAACCCTCGGTGACGTGCTCAAATACATCCGCGCGCGGGCCGATTCACTTCCCCTGGGAAAGTGGGTGACCTTGTCACAGGTCTTCATCACGCGACTGCGAGAACAGCGCTATCCGACCCGCGCGGAACTCGATCAAGCCGCGCCGCGCAATCCGGTGGTGTTCAGCACGGGGCCGGACGCCGTCCTTAACTCGCTGGCCCTGAAGCTGAGCGGCATTGATAAGAATTACAAGGTTCCCGAAGAAGTGCCGTGCCGCATCGAGCGCAACCCCGAGAGCAGGGAGCCCACCGGAATGCTGCGCAACTGCTCCGCGGTCATCAAATCCCAACCTGCAGAAAAGCAGCCGACCCGGGAAGACTTTCTCGCACGCACGAAAATGCTGCTGGCCGACTACAACTCCGTGGGGATCACGAGTATCGTGGACGGCGACACCAGCGATGCACAGGTGGAAATCTTTCAGCAGCTCAGGGCGAGAGGGGAATTATCCTGCCGGACCTTCCTGGTGCTCCACGTTGAGGCCAGCGACCCGTTTGACCAGATCGTGGCCCGCATCCACCGCGCGGCCCAGAGTCCGCTGCACCCGTACGATAATCTGCTCTGGCTCCGGGGCATCAAGTCTTACCTCGACGGAGGCATGCTGACCGGCAGCGCCTACATGCTGCAGCCTTGGGGCATCAGCAAAGTCTATTCCATTACGGATCCCACCTATCGCGGCATGCGCTATATCGAGCCCGCTCCCTTGTACAAACTGGCGCGGTTGGCCCTTGAAAACGGCTTCCAGTTCACAGTTCATGCGGTTGGTGACGGCGCCGTGCAGGCGATTGTGGAGGCCTACGACCGGGTGAACAAGGACTTCCCGGTTCGCGACGACCGGCCCTGCATTACCCATGCAAATTTCATGAGCGCAGATATTATTCGAAAGATGAAGGAGCTGGGGGTCGTGGCCAACCTGCAGCCGGATTGGCTCTACCTGGACGGCACAACACTGGAGAAGCAATTCGGCGACGAACGACTGGCATACTTCCAACCCTATAAGACGCTCTTCGACGAAGGCGTGACGGTGGGGGGCGGGTCGGACCACATGCAGAAGATCGGAAGCCTGCGGTCCATCAATCCGTACAATCCGTTTCTTGGTATGTGGATCACGTTAACCCGCCAGCCTCGCTGGACCGACCAGCCCCTCCATCCGGAGCAGCGGATTACCCGTGAGCAGGCGATACGGCTCTACACCCTCAACAACGCTTACCTGACCTTCGAAGAGAAGCAGAAGGGATCGCTGGAAGCCAACAAGCTGGCCGATTTCATTGTTCTGGACAAGGACATCCTCACCTGCCCTTTGGAGGAAGTGAAGGACCTCCAAGTCGAGCAAACCTACCTGGGCGGCCGGCTGATCTATAGCAGACCTGGAAGCTAGATTTCAGCCTGGCATGCCTTGCGGAAACCGGCCGGGATTTTCCCGGCCGAGGGCTAGACACCCACTCCTCTCCGTGGCCGCTCCCGGCGCACCCATTCCGTATCCTGAAACGGATCGCTGTCGAATCCGACCTCGATGGTTGTCGCTGGGTCTTCTGGAGCTTTCTCCGGCAGCCCGGTGAACTGCAGGCGGAATTCTTCCTGTTTGAACTCCACCTTCTGACCTGTGGTGAACAGCTTGGCGGAGTTCGCTTTGGTCTTAATGCCACCCACGGCAATGGTACTGCCCGGCCAGTTCTCCACCTGGACGTAGAGGGTGTTTCCCTTCCGGGTGAAGCCCGCCAGCACCGAATCGTTTACTTGCGAGCGCTCGGTTTCATAAATGGTGGGTCCATGCTTGTCCATCCATTTGCCGACCTCGGCCAGCCGCTGGATGGATTCCTCGGGGATCGACCCGTCTCCCTTGGGTCCAATATTTAGAAGATAATTACCTCCGCCCTGGGCGCACGTAATCAAATTGCTGACGAGAACCTTGCTGGTCTTCCAGTTGTTGTCGGCGCGCTGATAGCCCCAACTGTCGTTCATGGTCATGCAGGTCTCCCACGCACGGCCCGCCTTTTCGGCCCGGATTTCCTGTTCCGGTGTAGAGAAGTCACCGGGCAGTCCATTCCGGTTATTCAGGATGATATCGGGCTGGAGCTCGAAAACCATCGCATTCATCTTCTCCGATTCCCAGCCCTTCGCATCGAGCGGCCAATCGACGTCGTACCACAGAACATCAATCTTGCCGTAGTTCGTCAACAGTTCCCGCACCAGACCATGCGTGTAGTCCACCATGCGGCGCCGAGCGGCCTCGTCCGTGGCGCACTTTGCTCCGTCCGGATGATGCCAGTCCATCAAGGAATAGTAGAAACCCACACGCAGTCCCTCGGCACGAGCCGCCTCCACGTATTCCGCCACGAGGTCGCGTCCCGGGCCCTGCTTCGCCGCGCAGTAATTCGTCAGCTTCGTGTCCCAATTGCAGAAGCCCTCATGGTGCTTGCTCGTCATCACCATGTATTTCTGGCCGGCCTGCTTGGCGAGTTTTGCCCAAGCGCGGGCAGCATTCAGCTTGGGCTTGAACTGTTTGGCAAGCAGTTCGTATTCGGCGACGGGAATGCCCTCCTCTTCCATCGCCCATTCGTGATGGCCGTAAACGCTGTACAGACCCCAGTGAATGAACATGCCGAACTTGGCCGCATGCCACCACTGCATGCGGCGCTCGCGGTCCGCCACAACCGCGGCGCTCTCGGCCGGGGCTGTTTCCTGACCTTCCGGTTTGGGCTGTTCCGCCGGTTGCCGGCAACTGGTGGTCAGGCCTGCAGCAGCGAGACTAGCTCCTCCGACTCCCAGCCACTGCAATGATTCTCGTCGTGAGATTCCATAGCGGGATTTCATTCTGCCCCCCTCGGTATTTGGGATGAATTGCTTCTCGAAAGTATCAATCTTCCTTTTCCTGCCTCCGAAGATCGCGTTGGGTGAAGATGCTATCACGTAAAGCGCTGCCGAGATATCAAAGGAACCCAGAGCCCGAGCCTTCGGCAGTTTATCCTGAGTTAACTGACAACGATCCTTCGCTACGCTCAAGATGACACACGAAGGACCCAGGAGGACAGCGAAGGGCTCAGGAGGACCTGATGAGCTCGGCAGGACGGGCGCCGTAGTTTTTCTTACAAACATAGAATCGAATGTTATACATTGAAAACCGTTCTCCCGTAAGATGCGCTGGTGGGTAGCGCTAATTAGACCTCGGCCAAGGACGCTGTCCATGCTCGGAACGAGGTTGCGAATCCTAAAGGGAGGAAACAGTGGACGCATCAGGACTGCGCCGAAACGTCGAGGAGTCGGTCCAACGGACCGCGGTAATTGACATTCACACCCATCTGTATCCGGCCAGTTTCGCAGGGCTGTGCCGATGGGGAATCGACGAACTTCTGACCTATCACTACCTGGTGGCAGAACTGTTCCGCTCCGCCCCGGTGAGCCCGCCGCAGTTCTGGGCATTGACCATGTCCCAACAAGCGGATTTGATCTGGGAAACCCTTTTCGTAAGGAACACTCCTCTTTCCGAGGCAACCGCGGGCGTGGTGATGGCCATGACGGAGTTAGGCCTCGATCCCCGCCGGCCCGACCTGAAAGAGGCGCGCCTTTACTTTGCTTCGCTTGACCTTGAACAGCATGTCGAACGAGTCCTGGATCTCGCCAAGGTTTCGGAATTGGTGATGACGAATGATCCCTTCCTTGCCCTGGAAAGGGATCTGTGGGAGCAAGGGGTCTCGTGCCCCGGGCGTTTTCATCGCGCCCTGCGGCTGGATGCCCTCCTCAATGACTGGGGATCGACCCAGGCCCTGGTCGCAGCCCAAGGGTTCGAGACCGGCAAACAGTTGTCACCGCAACGCCTTAGCGAAACGCGGCGCTTTCTCGACCAGTGGATTGCGCGGCTACGCCCGGTCTATCTGGCGGCATCGCTGCCGTTTGATTTCACCTACCCCGACGACTCTCCGCGCTCGACCCTGCTGCACGGGGCCGTCTTTCCCACCTGTCTTGAGCATGGCCTTCCCTTCGCCATGATGATTGGCGTAGCACGGGGGACGAACCCTGGCCTTCATGAGGCCGGCGACAGCTTGGGATACGCCGACACTGCTACCGTTGAGCGGATTTGCCTTGAAAACCCCGAAGTGCGCTTTCTCGTCACCATGCTGTCGCGAGAGAACCAGCATGCCCTCTGCGTGGCCGCGCGAAAGTTCAGTAACCTGCTGCCGTTTGGGTGTTGGTGGTTCCTGAACAATCCCTCAATTGTGGCAGAAATTACCGCCGAGCGCCTGGAATTGCTGGGCGCCAGCTTCATCCCGCAGCACTCCGATGCCCGGATCCTGGAACAGTTGCTCTATAAGTGGTCGCACTCCCGACGCACGATCGCACGTGTCCTTTTCGATTCCTACTTCCGCTTGCTCGATCACGGTTACACCGTGACGAGGCAACAAATCGATCAGGATGTCACACGCATGTTCTCCGGCAATTTCCGCAACTGGGTGGGTCGGCCTGAGTCCAGCTAAACGAGTGGGACCCGCGCTCCTGCCGGGCGGGAATCTGCGGCTCTCGAAAATGCTTTGTGTGATTCCCCTTCTTGATAAGGAGGGAAGCTATTCTCATAATAGGATCGACACTGCGCCAAATTGACCCACTACTAATAAATCGACAAACTTGCTATAACACTGCCTTAACGTAGGGCGCGTATCCTGCTTGCGGCTCGACAATCGCAACCCCGGTTGCCGGAGGGACCTATCCGAAGTCTATGGCGTTGCCTCATCTTGGCCACTCTGCTTGTTCTCATCATGGGAATCAGCCTGGAATTACGGGCCACCGCCGACGCGCCTACCGGGGTCAACTCTGCTGACCAATCGGCCCTGTTGGAAGCAGCCGCTTGGATTCAGCGTGACAGCCAGATTGACATTGAGTACCGCTACGTCATGACCTGCAAGCTCCATCTGCTTTTCTTCTGGGCCGGGCGCGATGATGTGGGAGGCGGACATATCCGCATTGGAAAGTCAGTGACCGCACCGCCCCAGCAAATGATTCAAATCCTTTTTGGATCGGACCCCGCCAAAGCCCCGCGCGCCATCAACCGCTGGGGCGCCGGAACGGAAATTCTGCGCAACTCGGACTCCGGCGGGCCGCCCGTGGGCGCCTTCTTCGGTTTCATGAAGTCATCGAATGGCCAGTCCGCGAGCGCCATGCAGCAGGAGCTTTCCAAGGAAAAAAGCCACGGGAACCACGTTTTTGACGGGATCATCAGCCGCGTGGAGCCAAACCGGGCGCTTTCCACCACCGTTCCTTATGCTTCGAGCCAAGACCTCGATCTGCACCATTACGCCGAGGCCGAGAAGGCCACTCTGCAACAACTGGAGAGCAGCGGAGAGCGAAAGATCCGGCGTCTCGACGGCGCCCGAGAGATGCAGTGTCCGCGAGTGGGCGGATTCTTGTCCACGATGCAGCAGTTGGTGGACGACGCAGTTGCCGGCCGCCCCGTGCCTGCCTCGCTTTGCTACGTTTACAACGCGCGGCACTACACGGCCACCCTGCTCGCCGTGCACCCCGTGCCGCAGAGGGCTGTGCACGTCGCCCTGCACGGAGGGGCCAGCCTCGACTCCAGTTATCAAAAACTCCAGGAAGCCCACTTCGAAGTCATCGGCAAGGAAGCGGAAAGCAAATCGTCCTTCGACATTCTAATCGGCACGGAGGGCAAACTGCGCGGGGCTCCGATCCAGATCACGTATCAACCCAACTGGTGGTTCCAAGTCATCCTCAATTTGATGCCGGATTCTTCACCCTCTGGTGACCACAAGGCGTCGCTGCGGCCAGACCCGGGGGGCGGGTTCTGATCGCGAGGGCGGATGGGTGTTAAGCCCTGCCATCAGCGCAGCGCTCGCCGGCGCCGCCATTCATCGATGAACACTTCGAGGTTCCGCCACGTCCGCTCCGCGTCTACGGTTATATTGTCGACGGGAGAAAGGATGAAGCCCTCCGGACCGAGTGTCTCGATCGCCTGGCGCACGGCCGCGCGGACGTCTTCGGCCTCGCCCATTTCCACGGTCACGGCGCCGGAAACCCCGCCCCACAAACAGATGTGCCCGCTGGTTTTCTTCTTGAATGACCCCAGGTCCGTATGGGTGCCTTGAATGGGATCAATCCCGATGAGGACATCAATTCCGGCCTCCAGATAGTCGTCCACCAGAGGGGTGATGCCGCTCGAGCAGATATAACCGAAAAGCGCGCCGTGCTCATGCGCGAGAGCGGCATCGCTCTTGAGGCGCGGCAGCATGACTTCATGGTAGAAGCGGGGAGTCAGGAAGTCGCAGCCCTCATACCAGGCGCGGTACATGAACAGATCTACCTTGCCCGAAAGCACCACAGCCATGCGCTGCTGGTTCCAAACATGGATCACGTCCAGAAGTTCCTCGACCAGGGCGGGGCGGTCGTGCTCGAGCAGCATCAGGTTTTCGAACCCGCAAAACCAATCCGCCATATCCACACCCACGCCCCAGCCGCCTGCCAGCAGAACGCCCTGCTCCCGTGCGAAGACGTGGGCGCGCTCGGCTTCCAGCTTGTACTGCGCAACGTCGTCGGGGTGAGGTGGGGTCAGCAAGAACCGCAGGGCTTCGAGCTCACCTGCCTCTCCGGTGAAGAGAGGCTTGAGCGCGCGCGGCACCTGGTAATCATCTACAAAAGGAATGTGATCACCGTGCGGCCAGTCCTCGGAGACGCGAACCCTGGTCTCGAGCTTGCCCGCAGGCGTGGAGTACACCTTGCGCAGGACCGCATGCTGGCCGGGAACGTATTCCCGCCACTCCTTGATTCCCACCGCTGGGTGGAAGCGTACCGGCAAGCCGCGCAGATCCGGATGTTCCGGGCGCTCGGGCCGAGGCAACGTGGGAATGAAGAGAAACGAATCCAAGCCCATCGCCCGCTCCGCCTTGACCAGTTCGTAGAGGTTCTCGTGGCAGCGGCGGCGCAGGGCCGTGAAGCTCATAAAACAGCACGGAACGTAGTCAGGCCGCTGGTGATGCAAGGCCCGCAATAGGCGGTCTCGGGCAGTGCGTTTTGCCATCTGGATGACTCCCCACACGGTACGAAGCTGTTAAAAAATGACTGTCTTCACCGCAGAGGCGCCGAGCCGCGGAGAAAGGGCCTTTTGTTTTCAAGCATCTGCGCCTCCGCGACTCTGCGGTGATAGCAAGAACGGGGCACGGCGGTTCCTGGGAATTACAGGCCCGGAATGAGGGAACCCGCCGAGCCCCTTAACCGTGAGACGACCGAACTCGGGATTTCCCTTTCCCGAGGAAGCGTAATATACGCCTGCCTGCCCAGGCTTGCAATGCTCCAGTTTCGTGCCCGTACTCCCAGTCGGCAAAAAGCCTATTTTTCGACTTTCTCGAGACCATGTTCCCGCGTTGTAAGGGTATGGCTTGCCGTACCCTCTTGGTTCACTCGTGCCACACGCGCACAGGGTACGGCAAGAGGTACCCCTACAAACAGGGCCCAGCTTTTGCGGGTGGGGGTGAGGGGTCGCCCAGGAACCGAATTGAGAAGTATTCTCTGACCCCTTAAGTAAACCGCGTTGGCCTTAGCGGGTATCGATCGCGAAGATGCCAGGAGTCGCTCCACGAATTCCGGCTGCATAATCCCTTGCAGAGCGGGGAAGAAGCCCAGCAGAAGTTCCCTTCTTTGTCTGCCACATTGATCCTCTTTGCTGGGGGAGGGAAAAGGATATTTGTCTTCCACTGAGTGTGCAAAGAGTTACCCATAAGGTGCAACGTCCGAAAGGAGAGTCGTCCTCGTGACTTTATTATCTATTTGCTTATCTATAGGTTATGCGACTCGCCTGGGGTCGGCGGGTTTGGTACATGAAATGCTAGCTTTAATTATCGAAGATGGTGTCTGCTGGGAGAGGACTGCTGAATTGATGTATTTCTCCAGCGCTGACTGGCTTAGGAAATTGGCAACTCAGCGCTCTCTGACGGCAGGGAGACGGGAACCAGGAGGGTATTCATGACGAGAATCAACCGAGTTGTTCTACTGCTGTGCGCAGTGGCTCTTCTAGGCTGCCTGTGCAGTTCAGCCTTTGCGAGCGGCTACTGTATGGTTACGGTCAATGAAAAGGGCGTTGGAACGATCGATTTGAGCAACTGCCTTACTGGAGGGCCGATCATTCCCATCACAGGCGCGCTGGCGCCAGATCCCGGCCCGGGAGGTCTAAGCAGCGTACTGACTTACACCATAAATCCGAGCGGCAACTGGGTTGCGGGTGACGTTCAGCTAGATTGGTCTGGCGGTGTGATCGGTGACGACATCCGGTTTAATCCGACAAACGGAAGCTACCTCGGCAGCCTGCTGTTCTATTCTAACCCGGACAGCGTCCCGGACTTGGCCGACGTTGGCCAGCCTGGGGCGTACTACTCGAATGTCGTGACGGGGATCCCTGACATCGCGGGTGGCACTTTCTACACCCCCACGGCTGGTGAACCGGGCTATATCGCGGCTTACCCCAATACTACGTATGACTTTGTCACCGACCCACAAGCAGTACCCGAGCCCGCCACGCTTGGGCTGCTGGGAATCGGGCTGATCGGCTTGGCCGGCTTGGTTCGCAAGTTCAAGGGCTAGTCGAATCAGGCTATCGTTGTCGAACTCTCCTGGCTCCCCCGTCGCTACCACCAGCGGCGGGGGCACGGTGGGGGAGCGCCTCTCTGCCCCGCTGTCTCCGCGTATCTTAAGACTTCGAAGCTGCCAGCGCATTCCTCTGTCAGCGCAAGCTCGGACGGCCGCTACAACTGGGTTTTTGAGACAGCCTCTTACCTTTCCTGCACATGCCGCCGCTAATGCAAATAACTGTATCTGACTAAGTCGCTCCTCGCAGTGTTTTTCCCATAGCCAGCGCGGACGCGTCCCCGAGGTAGTAAGCAAGAGTGTTCAACTCTCGACTGGCCAGTAAGCTGCGCGGTGCCTCACTTCTCGATCTTCCTAAGCAGCAGGGCCCAATCCAACCAGCCGGGAGGCTTGGGAAGGGTCCAGGCCGGGCCTTGGACGGCAGGCAGTGGGACGATCTCCCCCGTGGTGGCGCTGAACCATTTTGCCTCGTAGAGCCCCGGCTCAAGCTTGATCGTGACGTCGCCGCATTCGCTTTGATATCCGAAGTGCTCCCGGTTACCGCACAGACGGCCCAGGGGGACGTACACGACGTAGATCTCTCCCGGCTCGGCGAGGCAATAAGCGCCACTGTTCACCAGTTCGTCGTGCGGTTCAGTCTTCCACCACTCGAAGCTGGTAAAGAAATCCACCATATGCCCATAGCCCTTTAACATGACCTCAGTGTCATCGCCGCGTCCGTTAATCCACCCACCGCCTGTGTCCGGCCAAATATTGGTGCCCCGGCGCGCGCTTTCTCCCGCCGTCCCATAGGCGCCAGCCATTGCGATGTCCCATGCCATCTGGCGCAAAGTTTCCGCGGACTCCGCCGGGGGAGCAGCCGCCCAGTGCGGATAGTGGTCCTCGTACCCATACTCTTCGTTCGTCTGCGGGATGATGCGCCCGGTCTTCTTCTGGATCTCGCGCTCCTCCAGCATGAGGGCGTGCTGCTGGTGTGACCAGTTCTGAATGGAAGTGAACCCGAACCATTCGGAAGCGCGGTCCTGGTGCTCGCGATACACCGGGTGGCTGCTGGCGAGGTGTTTGTAGGGGTCCCAACCTTCGATCAAGGTGCCTGTTTCGTGCGCCCACTTCTCGTCGCGAAAGCTGTCGAGGTCATCTCCCAGGTCGTAAGTAATATTGGAGAACGCACTCAGCCGGGAGACGGCGTAGCGGATGTAGCGCCGCTCATCCTCACTGCCCGCTGGCGCCTGGGCGCGATGTGTAGAAATGTCCAGAATCACCGAGATGATCACATCCCGTTCTCGGGCGAAGCGCAGCATGCGCTCCCATTTTTGCCAATAGGGAATGTTGAAGCGAGTGAAGTCGATTCCTGGGTCGTCAAAACTCTCGGGCTTCTGCGCTATCCAGGGCCGCAGGAAGAAAGAGAAGTTCTCGCCCGGCATCACCGGTTCACCCCACAAGATGTCCGTGGCGCCCGCCAGCAGCACGCGCAGCCGGTTGATCTTGAGCTGGTGCAGGCGCTCAATGCTGTAATCGATAACCCTATCTTCGCGGAAGCCCATCAGCCAGAACGCCGTAGTACCGTTGAAAAAGTAGTGTTCCCCAGTGCCTTCCCAGATGAAGTGCCAGGGATACTTGGGGTCCACACGGATAGGCCCACGCCGGCGCCCGTCGGAAGCCCGGAAGGAGCCCGTAAGTGTCTTCTCGAAACCACCCTGGCGGAAGGTGACCGAATAGCTGTAGTCGCCGGGCGCCCAAGGCATGAACCGCACGCGGAAAACACTGCCATCGGCAGAATCGCAGAAGCCATCCACCGCTAACCGCCGGTTTTCTCCGACTTCGCCAAATTGCCCGGAAACCACGGCTTCCGTAAAAGGGTTCTTCGCGTCGGGTGACGCGACGTTCAGAGTGACTTCCACGTAATCGTACGCTTCCACCGTTTGGGCGGACTGGGTAAGGCTGATCGAAGCCGGAACACCCATACTGCGGGTTGCCGGATATGCGAGCAGTACGAAGCAAATAGCCAGGAACCGGTGTAAGCTCAAATTTAGAATTTCCCTGATCATGTTTGACTCCCTCCTTGATGTATTCGCCGTGCCGGGGCTCCACCTGATAATGCCTGAATCGCCGAAGTCGCAGCCGCAGCAAATCCGTTTTGAGATTTGCCGTAGGTTCGTCGAGGTTGAATCTCCTCAGGGCCGAAATCCTTCCAAAATGCCCACGACGCGAAGAGCACTCGTCGTGGCTGCCAGCTCTCCATGTCTCGATGCCTCTGCGGAGCCAGGCATTATTGCACAGCTCCTTAAAAGGTGGGAGAAAAGCACGAATGGAGTTATCATGCATTTTCTTTCAACGCCCCACGCGCCGCCGTCACGCACGAGTATGGTGAGAGTTTGGGGCGCCGGGAAGATGCCGCGCGAGTGAAGCTTGGCATGCCCGCCCTACGCGAAATTGCAATCGAGGTGACGAAATGAACCTTCGGATACTCGCAGTGTCGTGGCTATTGCTTGCGACCGTAACGACCGCCGGAGCCCAAGGCACAAGCCCGCGCTGGAAGAACGGGCCGCCTGCCGACCCGAAGTACTTTCCCATCGCGGTTTGGCTTCAGGAACCTGCGAACGCCGCCAAGTACAAGGCAGCGGGGATCAACCTTTATGTAGGCTTGTGGGAGGGGCCGACGGAGCAGCAACTTTCCGAACTCTCGAAGGCAGGCATGCCGGTGATCTGCGACCAAAACGCCGTGGGTCTCGCCCACCGGGATGACCCGATCATCGTCGGATGGATGCATGGCGATGAGCCGGACAATCTGCAGGACATCACGGACCCTAAAACGGGAAAGAGATCCTATGGACCTCCTGTGCCACCCGCGCTGATTGTGAGCGATTATGAAAAGCTCCGCGCGGCTGACCCCACGCGGCCGGTGATGCTTAACCTCGGCCAGGGAGTGGCCAACGACGAGTGGAAAGGGCGCGGGGCCGACGCAACACTTTCCGACTATCCGAAGTATGTCCGGGGCGCAGACATTGTTTCGTTCGACGTCTATCCCGTGACCAACATCGACAAGCCGGACGGGGAGAATTACCTCTGGTACGTGGCCAAGGGTGTGGCTCGACTTGTGAAGTGGAGCGGCGGGGAGAAGATTGTCTGGAATGCGCTCGAGTGCACGCACATCAGCAACCCGAAAGCCAAGGTCACTCCGGCCCAGCTTCGTGCCGAGGTGTGGATGTCGCTGGTGAATGGGTCGCGCGGCATTATTTACTTCGTCCACGAATTCAAGCCTAAGTCCGATGAGCACGCTTTGCTGGATGATCCCCCCATGTTGGCGGCGGTGACCCGAATTGACGCCCAAATCCGGCAACTGGCGCCGGTGCTGAATTCCCCAGCGGTCATCGGAGCGGTTTCGGCCACGTCATCCTCCGACCAGGTGCCCATCGATGTGATGGTGAAGCGGCTGGGCGATACCTGGTATATCTTTGCAGTCGGAATGCGCAATGCCCCGACTACGGGATCCTTCTCGTTGCCGGTCCTTCCCGCCAAGGCCACTGTCCAGGTCCTCGATGAAGACCGCACGCTGGTGGCGAGGGCCGGAAGATTCACGGACAGCTTTAAGCCCTATGACGTGCACTTGTATCAAATCCAAGAACCTTCCCGGTAACCCGGAAATTCACGATGTTGACTGCCTGCAAATGAAGAGGTGCAGCGATGCCCAAGAAGCAAAATGGCACAAAGTACCAGCGCCGGGATTTCCTGAAGAAGGTCGCGGCGACAGGGGCCCTGGCGACAGCTCCCGCGGGCCTTCCGGCTGTGGGGAGAGCGGCCAAGCAATCAGCAGAGCAGCGAACAGCGGGAACCGAGGCCCGGCCCTCGGCTTCCCGCATCGACTACCCGCGCGTGTTCACGGGACGCCATCTGAAGATGATTGCCTTCCCGCTGGGCGGCATCGGCACGGGCACCATCGCCCTCGGCGGCCGCGGGCAACTGCGTGACTGGGAAGTTTTCAACCGGCCCGACAAAGGGAACTCTCCTGACTACGCCTTTGCGGCCGTTTGGGCACAGGTGGAAGGCAAAGAGCCGCTGGCTCGGGTCTTGGAAGCGCAGCTTGCGCCCCCCTACGAAGGGAGTTCCGGCCTGGGGGCGAACAACGTCCCGGGCTTGCCCCGCCTGGACAGCGCCACATTCACCGGCTCTTATCCTTTCGGGCGAATTGAATTCCAGGATGCCAAGCTTCCTCTGGGCATAAGACTCGAGGCCTTCAACCCTCTTGTCCCCCTGGACATTGAAGCCTCCGGCCTGCCCGTCGCCATCCTGCGCTACACCCTCAAGAATTCCCATGCGGTACCGGTCAAAGTGGGTTTGGCGTGGAGCCTCGAGAATCCTGTGGGCAAAGAAGGGAGGCAGGCCGCCTTTCGGCAAGGCGAGGGCGTCGCCGGGCTGTATATGGATAACCCGTTCCTGCCATCTCGAGATCCGCTCAAGGGGTCGATCGTGTTGGGTGTGCTGGGCGGGGCCGCGGGGAGCATCAGTTACTTGCGAGGATGGAAGGGGGCGAAGTGGTGGGACGGTCCCCTGACCTTCTGGGACGACTTCTCTGCCGATGGCGCCCTGGAAAGCACCTCTCCGGCGCTCAGCCCCGTGGGTTCGATTGCCATGACGCAATCCATCCCGGTAGGGGGCGAAGCTTCCATAACCTTCTTTCTAAGCTGGCACTTTCCTAACCGCACTCCGGAACGCTGCGGTTGGGAGCCGGCAAGCGATGACGACAAGAATGTGGTCGTCGGGAATGCCTATTGCCAGCGCTTCCAGGATGCCTGGGAGGTGGCCCAATCGCTGGCGCGGGAACTGCCGGACCTCGAGGCTCGGACGCGCAAGTTTGCAGGCTTGGTGGAGTCGTCCACGCTGCCGCCGGCGGCGCTCGATGCGGCAATGAGCAACCTTTCCACTTTGCGTACCAACACGGCTTTCCGCACGGCAGACGGTGAGTTCCACGGCTTTGAGGGCTGCGACGATCAGCGCGGGTGCTGCCACGGCACCTGCACGCACGTGTGGAATTACGAGCAGGCGCTGGCCTACGTCTTTCCTTCGCTGGCACACTCGGTTCGCGAATCGGAGTTCCTGCGCAATACCGCGGAAAACGGACTGATGGGGTTTCGCTCCTACCTCCCGGATGGCAAGAAGATCTGGCAAGCAGCTGCGGCGGACGGGCAGATGGGTTGCCTGATGAAGCTCTACCGCGACTGGCAACTTTCGGGCGACACGGATTGGCTGCGCCGGCTGTGGCCCGCCGCCAAACGCGCCCTGGAGTTTGCCTGGATCGAAAATGGGTGGGACGACAACCGCGACGGCGTGATGGAGGGTGTGCAGCACAACACGTATGACGTGGAGTTCTACGGCCCCAACCCCCTCTGTGGCGTGTGGTACCTGGGGGCATTGCGAGCGGGAGAGGAGATGGCGCGGGCCGTGGGGGACGAAGCCTCCGCCGAAGAGTACCGGCGCCTGTTCGAAAACGGCTCAAAATGGATCGACGCCAACTTGTTTAATGGCCAGTACTATGTGCAGAAGGTGGTGGGCAGACCCGCCGACCAGATTGCCCCGGGACTGCGCGTGGGCATGGGCGGCGCTAACCCGGAGTCGCCCGATTATCAAATGGGCGAGGCCTGCTTGTGCGACCAATTGCTGGGGCAGTATATGGCCCATATTACTAGCCTAGGCTATCTTCTGGATGAAGAGCACGTGCGCACGACCATAAAATCCCTATATCGCCATAACTACAAAGCCACTCTGACCGAGCATGAGTGCGTCGAGCGGACCTATGCTTTGAATGATGACGGCGGGGTGCTGGTCGCTACTTATCCCTCGGGAAAACGGCCCGCAATTCCCTTCCCCTATTTCGCGGAGATCTGGAGCGGCCTGGAGTATCAGCTTGCAGCACATATGATTTACGAAGGCATGGCGGCTGAAGGGTTGGTGGTGGTCGAGACCGTCCGGCGGCGTCACGATGGCGAGCGCCGTAACCCCTGGAACGAGCCGGAATGCGGCCACCACTATGCTCGTCCCATGGCCAGTTGGGCGTTGGTCGTGGCCTTGAGCGGATTCCATTACTCCGGCGTGGAAGGAAAATTGACTCTGACTCCGCGCACCGGCGGTTCGCGCTTCCGCTCCTTCTGGACAGCCCCTTCAGGATGGGGAAGCTTCGCACAGTCGCGTACAACCGCGCGCTTCGACACGCAGATCGTGGCGGAAGAAGGTTCCCTGTCCCTGCGCAGCCTGGCCCTGGGCGGCAATGGCAGGGGTGCACTCAAGAAAGTCTCTGCCCAGCTCGGAGCGGAGACGGTCGAGGCGGCGCTCCGCCAGGAAGACAAGCAGCGGCTCGTAACCTTCGCACAGGAACTGCGGGTCGTTCCCCAGCACCCGCTCAGCGTATTTCTGGAAACCTGAGTGCCTGGCGCGGGTGGCGCCGACATATCTCAATTGCTTGTTTTCATGGCAAGGATTTTGAAGGTAAGGCCCTTCAGTTTTACCCCTTGCTATTTGCCCTTTGCCTTTTTGATTTTGTTTGTGCCTCCGCCGCGCTGCGCCCCCTCGCTTCAGGAAAACCGGGTGTATTTCCACAGGAGCCAACCGCATCCGACCAGAGAAGCCAGCATCGCGAGCCCGAGCGCCCCAATCCAGGTTCCGGACATCGCGAGGGGCGGGTAGGTCGCGTAATGGGCCAGCCAAAGGAAAACACCCGTAGCCAGAGCGACGATCAAGTAGTCCCACCAGCGGCGACCATGCAGGGCGGTTCCCTGCGGGTCCTTCCCCAACTGCGCTGAGGCCGTCACTTCCCGATCCAGTCCGTAGCGGTCACACTCGCGTGCCATCACTTCGCGCACCGCAGCCTGCTCGCTTTCTGGCGCCACGGCGCTGCTGATGGCGACGGCTCCCGCGACCATAATCAGAGAGCCCGCGATGATCTGGACCTGAGCGGGCTTTCCGAAGCTGGAAAGTTCACCAAACACCAGCCCGGCCCAAGCCAAGCCCCAAAGTTGGTTGGTGTTGGAAAGCGGGATACCCCGGCCAATGCCAATATACTTGGCGGCGTATTGTTGAAACAGATCGCCCAGCACCCAGCAGAATCCGCCAAGAAACAGCCAGAAGAGCACGGGACGTGCTGCCGCGATAGTCCCCCAAATAGGCCTGATGCCGCCCAGAAAGACTACGGCGAGAGTGCTCGTGGTCGCGAGTTCGCCCACCGTAAACACGGTGACGAAGGAGAGCGGATTCATTCCGCTCAAATAGGCCTTGCGGTAGGGAATGTACATCGTTCCCCACAACAGACCCGCGCCGAGCGCGGCCAGAATGCCTGGGACCATCCGGTGCGGAGCCCCGCCGGCTTGGTGTGCGGAAGCCAATCCCAGCAGGGTGGCGCCGAAAACCACGGCCCCGGCCCCGCCCAATACTTTGGCTGTGGTCTTCCAGGCGCGGCCACGCAGCTCCCGGAACAGGAACCAACCCCAGAAAATACCGACCAACGAATTGGTGTTCCAAAGGGGAAAGGCGATGGACAAACCAACGTCGCGAATCGCAAAGACTGTCAGCGTATTGGCGACGCCCCACATGGCGCCGGCGAGGATGGCCCAAACCGTCAGGTGCGCTCTCTCCCGCAGGTCCTGGAAAACGTAGCCCGTGCCTTTCAAGACTACCGGAAGGGTCCAGCGGGCCACAAACACGCCGCTCACCATACAAAGGGATATCAGGAACGGTGAGAGCCCCAAGGTCACCAGCTTGGTGGGTGCTTCCGCCCCGCCTAGCCACGCGCCCGCCGTCAGGCCGCACGCCACCCCCAGAACGTGTAGCGAACGCGCTGCCGACGTCGAAGGTGGTCGTGTTTCCAGAGAATTAACCTCATTAATGGACGTAGATCAGCAACAATACCCCCAGCCCGAGCACCGCGAGAGGGATCCAGAAGTGGCTGTCGGTCAATATCACCTTAGCGGTCGATCCTTTCACAGGGAACCTCCAGAAACAGGGCGCAGGCCAGATACCGGCGTCCAAAACTTTCGGCTCCACTGCTGGGGCCAGCACTCGACCACCACCTTGGTCTGAGTGTAGAACTCCACGCCGTGGCGCGCCTGGGCGTGCAAGTCGCCAAAGAAACTGTCACCCCAGCCGCTAAAGGGGAAGAACGCTATGGGCGCCGCCACGCCCACGTTGATGCCCACGTTTCCCGCATTGACCTCGTAACGGAAATGCCGGGCGCTCGAGCCGTTGCTCGTGAATATGCAAGCCATGTTGCCGTAGCTGCGGGCATTCACCATCTCGACCGCTTCCTCGATCGAGGCGGCGTGAATCAGGCTCAACACCGGACCGAAGATTTCCGTGCGGGCGATTTCGCCCCGCGGCGGAACGCCTTCCAGAATGGTCGGGAAGACGAAGAACCCGCCCTCGTAATTCTTCACCTTCTTGCCCCGTCCATCCACGAGCAAACGGCCCCCTTCGCGCTCGCCTTTAGCAATCAAGGCTTCGATCCGGGCCTGGCTCTCGGCCGAGATGACCGGCCCCATCTCCACGCCCTCATCCAAGCCATAACCCACCTTGCGATTGCGGGCGGCAACGGCCATTTGTTCCGCCAGCACTTTCTCGGCGCCGCCCACGGTGATGGCTACCGAGGCCGCCAGGCAACGCTGGCCGGCGCAACCAAAGGCCGAATCGGCCAAAATCCGCGTAGTCAGTTCCATATCCGCATCCGGCATGACCACCACAGGGTTCTTGGCTCCTCCCTGACACTGGGCGCGCTTGCCGTTGGCCGCGGCGCGGCTGTAAATATAACGTGCGGTCCGGGTGGAACCCACAAAACTGATCGCCCGGATAGCGGGATGGTCCAGCAGGGCGTTGACCGTCTCCTTGCCGCCGTTTATCAGTTGCACCACGCCGGGCGGGAACCCGGCGACTTCGAGCAGATGGAAAAGCTGGTTGGAACTCAACGGCGCCTGCTCGGAAGGTTTCAGAATAAAACAGTTCCCGGCAGCCAGCGCATAGGGCAGGAACCAGAAGGGAATCATGGCCGGAAAGTTGAAAGGGGTGATGGCGGCCACCACGCCCAGCGGCTGCCGGATCATGAGCTCGTCGATCCCCGCCGCGATGCCGCAGGCCACTTCCACGTTCTCAATGGCACGCCGCAATTCGCCCACGCTTTCGGCGAGGGTCTTCCCACACTCGTCGGTAACGGTCCGCGCCAAGTCGTTCAGGTTTTCCTCAAGCAGAGTCTTGAGCCGAAATAAGGGCTGTATCCGCTCGCCGGCGGGCGTGCGCCTCCAACCCTCAAACGCCTTCTGCGCCGCCCTCGCCGCTGCATCCACTTCCTCTACCGGCGAGAGTGGAACTTCCGCCAGAACCTGCCCGGAAGCAGGGTTAAACACCTTCAGAGCCTCCACAGCCAGCGAGGCGTGCCAAGTTCCATCTACGAAATTTTCTAAACGTTTCAGCATCCTCAGATTCTCCTCTCCGGCAGCGGCTGGTCCGTGGGGTCAAACAGACGTCCATCTCCCCTTCCCATTTACCCTTCAGGGTGACGACCTGGGCAGCATTGACGGGGACGACGCAGAAGCCGCCCAGCGCTCCCGTTAGGCACTCTAGCGCCAAGGCAGTCTGAGAGACCTCACTTATCCGCGCCGCTCAGGGCGCGGCACGGGTGAAAAGCCGCGCCGATAAATCGGGGCACTGTATCTTCTTTTGCGCGCCTTCCCATCCGCCGCTACGCGTTAACGATTGCGAGTTTGCCCATATATCGGAGGGCACGAATCTGTTCGGGTAGCGCGGACCCCCGTCGTTAGGGTCCGCCGTCCTTCACTGGAGAAAACCGCAGACCCCAACGACGGGAGTCTGCGCGATGTTTGCTCTGCGGTGAAGACAGTCATCGTTTGACAGCTTCAAAACGATGTCTGCGCCGCCCCGCGGCGAAGTGGCAGGGCTCCGATACAAGATGCCCCTGTTAAGATAGCCCGCTCGCCGAGCTGGCCGCCTTAGATCGGATTTCCGTCGGCATCGATGAACCGGATTTCGCCGTAGCCCAATTCCCGGATTCCCGCTTCAATCTTGGCGCGGTCGCCGACTACCACCCAGGCGATGTTGTCAGGATGGATCACCTGCTTAGCGGCAGCATCCAGATCGGTTGTCTTCAGCGCCCGAATCTTTCCCGCCAGGGTCTCGTAATAGTTGTCGGGCCAGCCAAATTGCACCAGGTCGGTGATGGAATATCCGACCGCATTGAGAGTCTCCCGCGACCCCGGCAGGCTGAGCGTTTCGTTCGCCTGGATACGCGCCAGCTCCTCCGCCGTCACGGGACGGTCCGTCAGGATTGCCCGCAGTTCCTTGTTGACTTCTCCCAGCGACTCTTTGGTCTTATCCGTCTGCACGGGTGCAAAGACGATAAACGGCCGCTGGGCGCGTGCGCTCCAAAGGAAGCTGACCGCTCCGTAAGCCCAGTGCTTGTCCTCGCGCAGGTTCATGTTGAGCCGCGAGCTGAAGGTGCCGCCAATGTCGTCGTTCATGGCCTGGATGGCGATCTCTTGCGGAGTGTTGGGTGGCACCGCAACGTGCCCGGCCAGGATCAGAGACTGGGTTGCGCCAGGCTTATCCACTATGTAGACCATGGGCTTGGGCGCGAGCCGCACTGCCGAGACGTTCTTCACTGGGACCTCACCGGGTTTCCAGCCGGCAAACAACTTTTCCAGCTTCCCAGTCATCTCGGCGAGCGTGGTGTCACCCACTACCACCAACGTTGAATTATTCGGCCGGAACCAGGTCTGATGGAATTTCACCAGGTCGTCGCGCGTGATCTTTTCGACACTGGCGGCGGTACCCGACCCCGTCAGAGGATTGCCGTAGGCGTGGGCTGGCCCATACAGGAGGCCGGGAAAGACCCGCAAGGCCATCGTCACTGGGTCCTTCTGCTCCTGCTGAATCGCATCCAGTTGCAGCTTTTGTTCCCGTTTGAAATCGGCGTCGGGGAACGACGGGTTCAGGATCACATCGGCAAACAGCTCCATCGAGAGGTCAAGTTTGGTCTTGAGCGCCGAGAGCCGCACCATTGAGAAGTCCAGATTGGGGAAGCCCCCCAGCTCCGCTCCCAACAGGGCCGCTTGGTCATTGATCTCCAGCGCACTGCGGGTGCGGGTGCCATCGATGAGAAGCGTGGTCACGAGCTTTGCGGTGCCGGGCATAGCGAACTGGTCAGCGGCGTAGCCGGCGTCCGCGGCCATCCAGAAGTTCACCAGCGGGACATCATGCCGCTCCGCGAGAATGACCTTGAGCCCATTTGCAAGCGTCGCACGTTGCAGCTTGGGCAGCTTCAGCTCCGGCGGGGTGCCGGGCACGGGCGCCTTCGAGCGATCCGCCTCGGTCTGCGCCGCCTTGTAGTCAGGAAATGGTAGCACCTCGGCAATGTAGACCCCGTCCGAAAGCCAGCGGTTCGACGCCGACCTCAAGTCCTCGGCGGTCGCTTCACGCACGCGCTTGAGCGTTACCTTGTAACCGTCGGGATTGCCGGTATAGACTGCGTATTGCGCCAGCCGGTCGGACTTCCCGCCGAACCCGCCAATCCGCTCAACCCCGCGAAGGAAGCCTGCCACATACTGCGTCTCAACGCGTTGCAGCTCTGATGGTGTGGGTCCGTCTTTGAGAAAGCGCGCCAGCTCTTCGTCGATTTCCCTCTCGATCTCGTCGAGGTTATGTCCGGGTCGGGCGGTCACCTGAATGACGAACTGGCCGCCGATCTCCCGCGCATCGACATATACCGTAACGTCGCTGGCAATCTGGTCATCGTAAACCAGCCTCTTGTAGAGCCGGGAAGTCTTGCCCTGACCGAGGCAGGCGCTGACCAAATCGAGATAATCAGCGTCAGCGCTGCCGAATTGTGGTACGTTCCAAACCTTGTAGATTCGCGGTAAAGGAACCCGATCCTGCGCGACGGCGCGGTGAACGCCCGTCATCTTGGCGATCCAGGCCTGCTGGTGGGCCACCGGCGGTCCGGCCGGAATGCTGCCGAAGTACTTCTCCACTTTCTCCCGCGCCGTCTTGGCGTCGATATCCCCAGCCAGCACGATCACGACGTTGGACGGGCCGTAGTAGGTCTTGAACCACTCCTGCACGTCTTTGAAGGACGCCGCATCCAGGTCCGACATCTCGCCGATCACGTCCCAGGAATAGGGGTGGCCGGCAGGGTACGTATTCTCGGGGATGTATTCCTCCGTCAAACGGTAAGGCTCATTCTCGCCTTGCCGCTTCTCGTTCTGCACCACGCCGCGCTGCAGGTCCAGCGTCTTTTGGCTCAAGTCGAGGTACGCCATGCGGTCCGATTCCATCCACAAGGCGTGATCAAGGGCTGACGTCGGGACGTTCTCGAAGTAGTTGGTGCGGTCAAAATAGGTGGTGCCGTTCCAGTCCGTTGCACCGAGGGCTTCGAGCGCCTTGGCGTAGCTTCCCGGCGCATGCTGGCTGCCGCCGAACATCAGGTGCTCGAAAAGATGTGCAAATCCTGTCTTGCCAGGGTGTTCGTTCTTTGATCCGACGTGATACCACAGGTTCACGGCAACGATAGGCGCCTTGTGGTCTTCGTGCACGATCAGCGTAAGGCCGTTCTCGAGCACGAACTTCTGGTAAGGAATGTCAATATCTTGACCTTGTGCCAGGGCCTGTACTAACACACCCACGGCGAGAGCAAATGGCAGCAACAGCCGATTCTTCAGCATTTGGATCTCTCCTCAATGACCTTGAGATGGCACTGACGCAAGGAAGCATACTCCGCGGTGGACAGCGAGTCAAACTGCGCTCAGGCCCTGAGCTCAGGCGCGCTGGCGCAGATTTCTCACCGGGACTGGGAATGGGGGCTTTAGCAGGCTACGGGGAAAGCCGCCCTTCCAGGGGCAGTCTGGGCTGGCTGGAAAAACTGGTCCTCAATTCAAAAGGATCTTAAACACGCACGCGAAGGCTCCAGGTTTCTCGGGCGGCAAGGTTATCTTAAGTCCCTCCGCGTCGTGCTGCCAGGAAAGCTTGGCGTCACTGCCCAATAGAGAAACGTTCGCGATCTGACCCTGAGCAAGGCGCGCCTCGTTCGTGTTGAGGGACTTGATGACCAGTTCGACCCTGTTCTCAGGCCAATCGGGGGCGATGGCGTAAAGAGTCTTCCATCGGCTGGTGAAACGGATATCGCGCGCGGTGAAGTCCGGACTCCTCTCCTCGCCGAAAGCTCCCCCCTGGATTCGAGTGGGTCCCTCTCCGAAAACCTTCCACGGCCGCGAGCCGTGAATCGCTTCGCCATTCACCTCCAGCCATTGGCCCACGGCGAGTAGGCGCTCCCGGACCGCCTGCGGGATCACTCCTTCTGCGGTGGGCGTGATGTCGAGCAACAGGCTCCCATTCTTGCTGACCGTGTCCACCAACTGGCTCACAATCCGGTGGGCGGATTTGTAGTTCGGATTCTGGACGTGACACCAGGAATTCCAATCGATGGCGTCGTCGGTGAGCCACTTGAAGGGCGCGAGGTCCGCTAACCGGCCGCGCTCAAAATCGGGGATGGCCACGCCCGTGGGGAGGTCCTTGTCCTTGTAAGTCAGCCCGACTTCCCTGCCCCACTGCTCGGCGCAGTTGTAGTAATAGGCCAGAAGGCCCGCGCGACAACGCTCATCGATGATGTTGAGGCGCGAGTCAAAATAGATGAAGTCCGGCTGGTATTTGCAAATCAGCTCTTTCGCCTTGGCTTCCCACTGGTCCTGGAACGATGGCGGAGGAGGAGGTGTTTGCGGCATTCCTCGATCATAATTGAAGGGACTGCCCGCCGCGGGGGGACCGTAGAGGCCCGCGTACTGGGGATTCCCACAATCAAGCGTCTTGTCCTCCGTTGGATACCACCCCCACAGCCACTGGTGATGGAGCGTGCCGAGGAATTTCAAGCCTTCGTTGCGCAGGGCTTGAGCCATCTCGCCCACCACATCGCGACGCGGGCCCAGGCGGGCGGCGTTCCATTCGTTCACGCGCGAGTCCCACATGGAGAACCCGTCCGCGTGTTCGCTGACGGGGCCGGCGAACTTTGCGCCCGCCTTCCGAAACAACTCTGCCCACTCCTCCGGGTCGAATTGCTCGGCGCGAAACAAGGGGAGAAAGTCCTTGTAACCGAACTTGGCCGGCGGCCCGTAAACCAGTTCGTGATAGGCGTGGGCGCGCTGTCCGGGGATGTAAAGGTTGCGCGAATACCACTCGTTGTCGAAGGCCGGAACGGAATAAATTCCCCAGTGGAAGTAAATCCCGAACTTGGCATCGTTGAACCACGCCGGGTCAGTATGCTTGGCCAGGGAATCCCAGGAGGGTACATAAGCCGGCTGGGCGCGCTGGAATTGAGCGGTTCTGAGCGTCGCGGCTGTGGCTCCGACCGTTTTCAGGAAGGTGCGGCGATTGCAGGATGGGGTCATGACGCGTTGCCGTTTCGACGATCAAGCCAGAGAATGGGGAAGCCTACGATACGCAATTCTTCTATTACAAACCGGCCCCTCCGGTCAAGATACTTGCGCTCCAGGCAACAAAGCACCGGCAGAAAGATCACGTTCCCCCTGCTCGGCGCACGAACGCTGCCCTTTCGGTGTTATGATCTGGCCTTGCTCGCCCAGCCTCATGGTATTTCAGTTTGGACGTGGCTTAGGGCGTGGTGCTGGCTGCATCTATGCAAAATCTCAAGGAGGCATTCATGATAGAGGAAACACGCAGATCGTTTGTGAAAAGAGTCGGGGCCGCATCGGCGCTGGCTGCCGGTGGATTTCTGAATTGGAACCCGCGCGCCGTTGGAGCGAACGAGAAAGTGGTGCTTGGCCTCATCGGCGGGCGTAATCAGGGTCGCGGTGACGCCCTGCGAGCTATCAAGGGGGGGGCGGAGATCAAGACCTTCTGTGATCTGGATCAGGCGATTCTTGACAAGGTCAATCCCGATTTCGAGAAAGCCCAGGGCAAAGCGCCCGGTACCACGAAAGAGTTCCGGCGCGTGTTGGAGGACAAGGACATCGATGGCGTCATCATCGCCACGCCGGACCACTGGCACACCGCCATTGCGCTCGCGGCCTGCCAAGCGGGTAAGGATATCTACCTGGAGAAACCGATCACGCAGACCATCCAGGAAGGCCACCTGGTCCGAGATGCGGCGCGCAAATACAAGCGTGTGGCACAGGTGGGATTGCAGAACCGGAGCGGTGAGCACTATCAGACGGCCATTGAGTACGTGAAGTCGGGAAAGTTGGGAAAGATCTGTGAGATCAATACCTGGGAGTGCCAGTTGCGCGAAAGCATCGGCAACCCGCCGGACAGCGATCCACCGGAGACAGTGGACTACGATGTTTGGTTGGGAGCGGCGCCCAAGCGTCCTTTCAACACCAACCGCTTCCACTACACGTGGCGATTCTTCTGGGATTACGGAAACACCGAGCTGGGTAACCAGGGAGTCCATATGCTCGATGTCGCGTTGTGGGGGATTCAGTCATTGTGGGGCGTGGAAAAATCTCTGCCCACCCACGTCTCCGGCGCTTCCGGGATTTACTGGCTCAAGGATGCGAAAGAGGTCCCCGACACGCAAGTCATGACCTACGATTACGGAGATTTCCTGCTGACCTGGGAGTTGCGTAGTTTTGCCAAGCACCATGGCATCGACGACAAGCAGGAGGGGATCAGCTTCAACGGTACCGACGCTATCCTCGTGGCCGGCCATGAAGGCTGGAAGGTCTACGGCAAGGATGGGAGTACGGGACCGGTCTTCGAGGGCACAGACCCCTACACCCAGAGTGGCGCGCACGAGAGGAACTTTATCGAATGCATCAAGAGCCGCAATACACCTCATTGCGACATTGAGCTCGGGCGCCTGGCGACCACGATCTGCCACCTGGGAAACATCTGCACCCACCTGGGCCGCGATGTCGTCTTCGATCCCAAGACGGAAACGTTTGGTAATGACAAGGCCGCGAATGCCTATCTCACCAAAGAGTATCGCAAGCCTTATACGCTGCCGAAGGTGTGAAGCCATCCCGCCAGCCCCCGAGGAGAAGGCCATGCGAAAACGACTGTCCCGACGCCAGTTCCTGCAGACATCATCCGCAGCCATGTGGGCCGCCGCGGCTCCGATTCCCGCGCCTGCGGAGACTCTCCCACCGGCTCGGGAGCCCTTTCGCGGCACCTTCTGCCTCTTTTCGAAAGCAGTTCCCCAGTTGAGCTGGCAAGAACTGGCGCAGAGCGCCAAGCGTGCCGGCTTCGGGGGAATTGATTTGACGGTGCGGCCGGCCGGACACGTGTTGCCGCAGCGCGTTGTGGAAGACCTGCCCAAGGCCGTCGAGGCAATCCGTGGAGAAGGCCTGGAAGTACCGATGATTACAACTGAACTCGTCGCCGCCGACGATCCTACCGCCGTCCCCATCCTCAGCACGGCAGGCAAGCACTCTATCCCCTTCCTGAAACCGGGATACGCCCACTACAAATTCGTTGACGTTCGCAAAGAACTTGAGGAGGCCGGCAATCAAATGCGCGGGCTGGTGGCCCTGGCCCAGAAGTTCGGGGTTCAGGTGGGATACCACAATCATTCCGGATACATTGGGGCGCAGGTATGGGATGTGGCGCAAGCGATCGACACCCTCGATCCCAAGTGGGCGGGGTACTACTTCGATCTACTCCACGCGACCGTCGAGGGTGGCGGGGCCGGCTGGAAAATCGCTGCCAACCTGGTCATGCCGCGCTTGAAGATGCTGGCGGCCAAGGATTTCTATTGGGAGAAAAAGGGTACCGCAGGCTGGCAGGAAACGGTCTGCCCCCTGGGCGAAGGGATGTGTCACTACAAGGAGTTTATGCCGATGGCTGCGCAAGGAGGCTTCCATGGGCCGATCTCATTGCATCTTGAGTACCAGATTCCCGGCGTGTCGGACGAGCAGGGCATCGCCTTTTCGCGTGAGAAAGTCGGGCAGGTTATGGCCGCCGCCCAACGGGATCTCGACACGCTGAAATCCCTGGTCCGCGAAGCCTACGAGGGAGCGTGATCGGGGTGCGAGGCGCGTCGCAGGGTGCCAAGGGCTTAACAACAAAAGGTCAAAGAAAAGGAGGGCCTCATGAAGCGCCGTGCTTTTCTACAGGTCGCGGGCTCCTTGGGGGGAGCCGCTGGGCTAGCAGGTGTGGCGCCGGTGGCGAAGGCCGCCGTGACCATGGCGCCGTTGAAGATCACCCGCATCCGCTTCTACCTGAATCCGAGTTCCGGCCCCACCTTCAATCAAAGCTTCCACATCGTGACCATTGAAACCGATCAGGGAATCACTGGTGTGGGGGAAGGTGGCAGCAAAGACACGATCGAGCAATGCGCCGCTCTGCTCATCGGCGAGGACGCATTCCGCATTGACCGGCTCTGGCAGATGATGTTTCGCAGCTACTTCTACCCGGCGGGACGCGAGAAGCTCCACGCTCTGGGCGCTCTCGACCTGGCGCTTTGGGACATCAAAGGAAAGGTCCTGGGCGTGCCCGTGTGCGACCTGCTGGGGGGCGCTTCCCGAAATCACATCGAGTGCTATTCCACGGGTTTTCCTGAGCACGGTAGTCTGAAGGAGACGGCGCGCGCCTGCATGGAAGCTGGCTTCCGGGCCTTTCGCTACGCCACGGCCGATCCCCCTGCGGGGCAGCCTTTCAACTCGCGCCGGATGGTTGACAAGACCTACCAGGACTGTGTGGAGATTCGCGAGGGCGTGGGCACGGACGGTGATTGGGCGCTCGACTACCACACCCGGCTGGATTTTCCCGACGCCGTTCGACTCAGCACGCTGATCGAGCCGCTCGAGCCCTATTTCGCCGAAGACCTGGTGCGATCTGAAGACCCCGGGGTCTATCGCCAATTGCGCGAGCAGGTGAAGGTTCCCATTGCCGTGGGCGAGCAGTTCGGCAGCAAGTGGGACGTGAACGCCCTCATCGAACAACAACTCATCGACTACGCGCGCGTGACTATTCCCAACGTGGGCGGCATTACCGAATACTTGAAGATCGCCGCCCTTTGTGAGACCCATTACGTGGGGCTCATCCCACATTTCACCGGGCCGGTCTCAGAAGCCGCCTTGGTGCACGCGTGCTCCGGGTTCTCCGGACCTGTGTTGATGGAAATGCTTGGTGAGGGACCTGGCACGATTCCGCACCTGCCGGAATGCTACGAATTCCGCAACGGCAAGATGTGGCCGAACCGCCGCCCGGGCTTGGGTGTGACACTCGACACCCAGCCGTTACACTTGGCAGCGGAGATTACGGAACGGAAACGGCCCATCCCCATGTTGTATCGGCCCGATGGGTCGATTACGAATTGGTGAGCCGCCCGGCTCAGCATTTTCACAGAGGGTGAACAGCCGGCCGGTCAAATGTGGACCGATCCTAGTGATGCCCACCGCCCGCACTTGAGCCGCCCGAAGCCGAGCCGCCGCTATGCGAGCTGCTTGACGCGCTCGAGCTGACTGAAACGCTTGAGCCGGATGGTGCGCTGCTCCATCCGCCGCCCCCACCGGAGCGCGCCGAACCGCCTGCGACAGAAGATGCGGACTGCCCGTGCGCCAACACGACGATCCCCGCGCCTCCGGATGAGCGCGAGGGCCTGGAGCCCACAACCATGTCTCCACCCTTCGTCCCGGAGGTTCCGCCACCCGGCCCGACGGCATCGCCGCGAAACTCACCCACTGCTCCACCCATAGCGTAGCGCCCGCCCAAGGTTAACCCCGCGCGTGCGCGCAGGGGTTCGGCATGGGAAAAACCCAACGCCCGTCCCAGGGGGCTCGAGTGATTCTCAAGAAGCGCCTTCTCCACCGCGGCATCGCCTCCCATCAGGATGGTTGCGGGCGCTGAAGCGTTGCCTATTGCTGGCGACACTCCGACCCCTCCGGCCGCTGCCAGAGCGGGGGCAGTCTTGAGTACCATTCCGCTAGCCGCTCCCACCAAGGGTTGGAACGACGAACGTTCTAGCATTATCCCATCGGCTGGCCGGACGTGGCTCAAGATCTGGGGCGTAATCATCTGCCCATTCTGAACCACACTCACCGGAACCGTCGTCACAGATCGGGGCGCTGGCTGGCCGTGCACAGGATGACCCGGCCACGGCTGACCCTGCACCGGACTGGGCTTAGCGCCGCTCGACCAGGACTGCCAGCCGATCCATCCAGGTCCGCTGTACATTGTGACCAAGGCAGGCTGCCAGAAATCGCACCCGCTCGGCATCCAGAACCAGCCAAAGGAGGGATCGGAATTCCAGCCGCCGCAGTGATAGGGCAGCCAGCCCCAGGGCTCGCTGGAAATCCAAGTCGGCCCAAAGCCTGCATAGTTGGCCCACATTCCCATGCTGTACGGCGACCAGCCCATGGAAGCATAAGGCGACCAGCCGTAGCCAAAACCGGGAATGAACGCCCACTCGCCATAAGCGCCGAGATCGCCCCAGCCATAGAGCGGCCCCTGCGCTGGGATCGCTTGGTCTCTCAGAGCAAGCTGTTCCTGGGTATCACGCGCTTCCGTCCACTTATCCCAGGCGTCCTTGGTGATTCCCTGTTGAATGTTGGAAGCTACCTCTGCCCCCGTCGAGTTGAATTCCAGAACTTTGTCCTTGCTCACTTTGGTGGACCCGGAGCGCCCCGTCACGTCAACCATGCCGCTGAATACTTCTAGGCGCACCCGGCCCTGGCTGAGGTCCGTCCGGAATTCAGTTTTGCCGCTGGGGGTCAGCGTGGTGTCAGCGACCAGGACGCTGTACGCGTCTTGGTGTTCGGGCAGGAAATGAAAAGTGGCATATCCTTGCTCGAACGTGAGGCGGTTCAGCTTGTTGCCTTCCGCATCCAGAGCCAGTTGGTTGAAAACCACCTGGGACAGCTCGCCCAGGCGGACCGTAGAGCCATTCTCAAACTCCACTTCCGCGTAACTAGCGCCGGAGGTCGAGAGCTCAAAGCCTTCCTGCATGGGCGCGTTCACCATGGCGTTGGTCCACTCCGCCGAGCCGGACCGCTTAACACCGACCGTGCCGCTCACATAACTCAGCCGCACGACCCGCGCGTGTGAGAGAGCCTGTTGGGCAAAGACCGCTGCCGGCAGGAAGACCCAGCCGGCGAGAAGGGCGACAGTCAATCGTAGAACTTGGCCTCTCATGGATGGCCTCCTTCGCGGAACATAAGATGATTATATCTCACACTAACCCGTGCCGGTTGGATGATTCGTCTCGGCAAACCGTTGCCCGAAGTTCGCGGGCGTTACCATCAGCCGGGGCGGGAAGGGCCCGGCGTTTTGCGGGTGGGGGTGATGGGGTCTTTCTTAACCGCATCGGACCTTCATAGAACCCCACGATGATCGGGAGTAGCTGTTGCCATCCGCTCCGATCCGTGCCACTCTGTGGAGCCCTTTGGCCACACCGGCCGAGCGCCCCACGGCAATGAATTCGGAGAGGCCAACTCGCATTCGCTGGCTGCTGGTTGCCTGGGTAGCGTTGATGGGAGCGGTCAGTTATCTCGACCGCGTCAATTTTTCCATCGCCGGGCATCCCATCGCCCAGGAGTTCCGCCTTTCCGACACACAGTTGGGTTGGATCTTTAGCGCCTTTTCGCTCGGCTATGCCCTGTTTCAGATTGGGGGCGGCTGGGCGGCAGACCGCTTCGGGCCGCGCCGCGTGCTGACGTTTGGAGCCATATGGTGGGCCGTCTTCACTGCGCTCACCGCATGCGTTCCTGCGGGCCTCGTCGAAGCCCTGCTGCTCTTCTGGAGTGTACGCTTCCTGCTGGGGATGGGTGAATCGGTCATGTACCCGAGTTCGAACCGCTGGGTAGCCAACTGGATCCCCACGGCGGAGCGCGGCCTGGCCAACGGCATTATCTTTGCGGGAGTAGGCGCCGGCGCCGCCTTTACGCCTCCCATTATCACGGCCGTCATGCTACATTTCGGCTGGCGCGCCGCCTTCTGGGTCTGCGCCGTGCTGGGACTTCTCGTGGGGCTGGGGTGGTATAGCTTGGCGCGCGATTATCCCGGCCAGCACCCCTGGGTGAACGAGGCGGAAAGAAAACTGATTCGCGAGGGCATTCCGCAGGGCGACCACGCGGAGGGCCCAAGACTATCTTGGAGCACCATGCTCGCGAGCCGCGACGTTTGGGCCATCACCCTCAGCTATTTCTGTTACGGGTACGTCGCCTACATCTTCTTCTCCTGGTTTTTCATCTATCTGACCACCGTGCGCGGCCTGAACCTCAAGGCCGGCAGCTATTACGGCATGTTGCCTTTCGTGGCCATGTCGCTGGGGTCGGCGGCCGGCGGCTGGATCGCCGACGCCGTTTGCCGGCGCTTCGGCCGCTGGTGGGGGCGCTGTGGAGTGGCCGCCCTGGGCCTGGCGGGCGCCGCGGTGTTCGTGGCGGTGGGCGCCCAAGTCGAGAGTGCCGCCGCGGCGAGCGTAATCCTGGCGGGAGGCGCTGGATCACTCTACCTCGCGCAAAGCGCTTACTGGGCGCTCTCCGCTGACTTGGGCGGACGCTCCTCCGGCTCTCTTTCCGGTTTCGTGAATATGGGAGCCCAACTGGGAAGCGCCGTCACCGCAGTTCTAACACCCGTGCTGGCCCACCACTTTGGCTGGACGTCGTCCTTTCTGACGGCCGCCTGCCTCTGCGCCTTGGGCTCTGCTGCCTGGTTGGTGGTCAATCCCAACCAGTCGCTTGTCCGGCAGGATTCGCAGCCGCCCGCGTAAGCCGGCCACCACGATCAATTCAATCACCGCCGCTCCCCATCGCTGCCAGAAGCACCCACACCCGCATGGACACGGGCTTTTGAAGGTGCTACCCTTGCACCGCCAAAAATCATAATTGGGCAGGGGGTCATGCTATGGGGAGATTATCCGACAACTCAAACTCGCGTGAAACACACACTCGCCTCAGCCGTCGCAAATTCCTGACGGCAACAAGCGGGGCAGCCGTCTCATTCAGTATCCTGAGGCCGGAACTCGTTCGCGGTACGCAGGCTAATTCCAGAATTTCTTTGGGCGTGCTGGGCTGCGGCAACCGCGGTACGTGGATTGCCCATCTTTTCCAGAAGCACGGCGGCTACGAGGTCACGGCCGCGATGGATTACTTTCCGAACAAGGTCAACGCTTTCGGCCAGGAATTCGACCTCCCGTCCAGCCGGCGCTACTCGGGCCTGATGGGGTACCGGAGGTTACTGGAAAGCAAAGTAGACGCGGTCGCCATTGAGAGTCCGCCTTACTTTCATCCGGAACAGGCGGCCGCAGCCGTTGATGCCGGCGTTCACGTTTACCTCGCCAAGCCCATGGGAGTGGATGTTCCGGCCTGCCGCAGCATCGAGGCCAGCGCCGCGAAAGCCGCCGAGAAGAAACGCGCCTACCTGATCGACTTCCAGACCCGGACCGACCCGTACTTCCAGGAAGCGGTCCGGCGCGTGCAGGCAGGCGATATTGGGCAGATCATCAACGGCGAGGCCACTTACATCGCAGACTTTCCTTGGGTCCTTCACCTCGAAACCTTGAAACCGAATCCCGAAGATCCCGAGCTGCGCTTGCGCGCCTGGGGAGTAAGCCGGGCGCTCTCCGGCGATATTATCACCGAGCAGAATATCCATTCCCTCGACGTCATGACTTGGATACTTGACCAGCACCCGCTCCGGGCTCTGGGCACAGGTGGCCTAAAGTCGCGCAATCTGGGCGACTGCTGGGATCACTTCTCTGTGATCTTCTGGTTTCCCGAAGACGTGATCGTCACCTTCTCTTCCAAGCAGTATGGCACGGGCTGGGACGATATCCTTTGCCGGATGTACGGGACAGCAGGCACGGTGGACACGCACTACGCCGGGGAAGTCAGCATCAAAGGCAAGACGCCTTATGCCGGCGGGCGGGATGGCACGATGTATTCCGCCGGCGTTATCCGTAACATTGCCACCTTTTACGACGACATCACGCAGGGCCGGTTCGACCATCCCACCGTGCCCCCGGCCGTGCGCAGCAACCTCACCACAATCCTCGGCCGCATGGCCGCCTATAAGCTCGCCGAGGTCTCCTGGGATGAGATGCTGACGTCTGAGGAGCGATTCGACCCGCACCTGACCGGGCTGAAGGAATAAGAAGGGAGCGCTAATACGGCTTTCCGACCTGAATTAATGATTTCACAATACGACATCCCGATATTGATATCTGAAATTCTCTATTGACTCCGAAATATGGGGTGATAGAGTCCGTTCTGCCAGCATGTGCAAGGTCGGCAGACTTGTTGGGATCCGTCGCCCCCTTCGGCTCGCGAGGGTGACAGCCGCAGCGAGTCGATCAGCATAGCGCTGGAGAATCAAGCCAAGGATTTGACCTTCTTGCCAGGAGAGGAGTGTTTCCATGCCAAGTCGCCGTACTTTCATTCAGCAAACGCTGGGTGGTTCAGCCGCGTTGGTTGCCTCAGGATTCTTCCCTTCCAGCCGCGTGCTGGGAGCCAACGACCGCATCCGCATCGGTTTGATCGGTGGAGGTGACCGCGGCCAGGAGATCTTCCACGCGGCCATCAGTTGTCCCAACGTCGAAGCGGTGGGAGTAGCCGATGTTTACACCCGACGGCTCGACCAGGTGAAAGCCATTGTCCCGTCCATAAAGACGTACCAGGATTCCCGCAAGCTGCTCGACGACAAATCCATAGACGCGGTCCTTATCGCGACCCCACAACACCAGCACGTTCTGAATTTTGTGCCCGCTATCCAGGCGGGAAAGGACGTTTACCAGGAAAAGACCATGGCGTTCAATCCCGACCATGCGCGGCGGATGAAGAAGGCTTACGAGAACTCGGGGCGGGTCGTGCAAATTGGAATTCAGGCCATAAGCACTCCAGGCTTTGCCAGGATTCGGGAATTGGCAACTCCCGAGAAGATGGGCACGATCACGGCCCTCCACACTCACCATTATCGCAACGCACCTTACGGTGGGTGGACGCGCCAGATTCCCGCGGATTGCGATCCGGAGCATGTGGATTGGAAGGGTTTCCAGGGCGAAGCGACGCCGCATCCCTTCGATCCGCAGCGCTACATCAATTGGCGTTTTTTCTGGGACTACGATGGCAGCAACGTGTATGAGAACATGGTCCACCAGGTAGGATTCTGGTACAAATTGATGGATTTCAAGATTCCCGACAGCGTCACCATGACTGGCGCCAATCTCCTTTCGCCCAAGATGCAGGTGCCTGACACCATGGCCGTCTCGATGTTGCAAGGGAAGGTCCTGTTCACTTGGAATTCCATGTTTGGAAACGATTTCTATGGCGAAGGCCATGACATGCTGCTGGGCACGAAAGGGATGATCGCGCGGAATGAGGGTGACCAGGTGCGCTACCTGCACGAAGGTGGCGAGCGCCGTGGCGTCGAAACCCTCTCGAGCGTACCCCCGGAGGGAGGGCAAGCCACCGGTTACTTCGAGGGGACGCCCGTGCACATGCAGAACTTTTTCGACTGCGTGCGCAGCCGCAAGGAGCCCAATTGCCCGTTCGAGATCGGTTACCGCTCGGCCATCGCTTGCCAGATGTCGATTGCTTCATACCACAAGAAGCACGCGGTGCGCTGGGACCCCAAGACGGAAGATATCGTGTAGGAGCAGGAAGGGCAGCGCGGACCTGCAGAAAAGGGACGCGGTACACCCGCTACCAATGCTTCGCTGCCCCTGGTCCGAGACGAGGGGCGGACTCAACGGGGCCGCGGCGGGAGGAGGAGTCTATCGTGCGAAGATCCATTTTGCGAGTCTGTACGGGGTTGCTCCTGGCCGGGGCAGGCCTGAGCATTTCAGCCCAGGCGCAACAGCTTCCCACGGGTAACCCGGGAGATTTCAAAATCAAAACTTGTTTGCACTCGGTCAGTTACTCGGGGGCTTGGCGCGGCCAGACGGTTTTGTCGGTGGACGATTTCCTGGTCAAAGCCAAGGAACTCGGTTACGACGGGGTTGAGCTCATGGCCAAAAGGCCGCATCTCTCGCCCCTCGATTACGATGATGCCGCCCGCCAACGCCTGCGCGCCCGGATTGACCAGCTCGGCCTCAAGCTGGTGGCGCTGGCTGCGTACACGGATTTTACGGCGGGAACCGATAAACCTGGAATCCCCCACGTCGAAATTCAGGCTGCCTATTTGGGCGAAGTGGCACGCCTGGCGCACGACCTGGGAACGAACCTGGTGCGGGTCTTTACGGGTTATGAGCGGCCGGGCATCCCTTACGACCAGCAGTATGCTACCGTTGTGCAAGGGCTGCGCCTGGCCGGGCAGCAGGCGGCGCGATATGGCGTGACCCTGGCGGTCCAGAACCATCACGACATCGCGGTGAGCCCGGAAGCCATGTATTGGCTGCTCAGCGAAATCAATCACCCCAACGTCAAAGCTGCCTGGGATGCCTGGAGCCCCACCGTACAGGGCCTGAGCCCGGCGGAAATCCGCCAGTCGGTTCTTAAACTCAAACCCTTCATCGTCCACACGACGGCGGCACAGTACGTAACGGTGCCGCGCTACCGCTACCTGCCGGAACTGGTGGATTATGCAAAAGCCGAATCGGTGAACCTGGAAATCCCCATGGGTCCCGGCCTCATCGATTACGATTCGTTCTTTGCCGCTCTCAAGGAGATCGGGTACCAAGGGTATGTCGCCTACGAGATCTGCGCCGTAACCGAGGGTGGAGGTTCCATCGAGAATCTTGACCGCACGGCCAAGTCGTTCCTGGAATACGTAAAGAAATTCCGGTAGTCAATCCAGCCGGTTAGCCTCCTGTGCATCATCCCGCCGATGCCAGAGGCCACGGTGGGACCCGAACCGGGCGAGCGCAGCCACCGTGAGGGGAGGTTCCATGACCACGCTTCTGTTGTGGGTGGCGCTGCTGGCTTCGCCAGGTGCCACGCCTGCCAGCCTGCGCTGCGAATATCGAGTAAACCCGCAAGGGGTCGATGTTCTCCGGCCGCGCCTCAGTTGGACGCTGGACTCTTCCGAGCGGGGTCAGTCACAGTCTGCTTATCAGATTCTCGTCGCTTCCTCGCGCGCTGTCCTCGACGCGGGTCAGGCCGATCTATGGGACAGCGGCAAGGTGGCCAGCCACGAGAGCGTAAGCATTGCTTACAGTGGCAAACCGCTATCCTCCCACCTACGTTGCTATTGGAAGGTGCGCGCCTGGGACCAGAACGGCGCACCATCGGAATGGAGCCCGGTGGCAAGCTGGTCGATGGGAATTCTCAAGCCCGAAGACTGGCAGGCAACCTGGATCGCCTGGAGCCGCACGGCGATTAACTCCGGCCCGTTGCCCATGTTCCGGCGGGAGTTTGCGGTCGCACGCAAAGTGACCCGCGCCACGGCCTACATCTCCGGGCTGGGGTTCTTCGAGCTGTACCTCAATGGCCGCAAAGTTGGCGACCACGTTTTGGAGCCCGGCTGGACCAACTACCGCCGCACCAACTTATACGTGACTCACGATGTCGAAGATTTCCTGCGTCCCGGAGCGAACGCTGTCGGCGTGCTGCTGGGAAACGGCATGTACAACGTTGCCGGAGGACGCTACGTTAAGTTCAATGCCAGCTTCGGCCGCCCCAAATTCATCCTGCATCTTCGTCTCGAGTATGACGATGGGACAACGCAAGCCATCGTCTCGGATGAGAATTGGAAGGCCGCGCCCAGCCCCACCCGTTTCTCGTGCATTTACGGCGGCGAAGATTATGACGCGCGTGAAGAACAGCCCGGTTGGAACGAGCCGGGTTTTGCGGGGAAGGAATGGGAGCCAGCCCAGATCATAGACGATTCCACTGAGCGGCTGACCTCGCAGGCGCAGCCACCCCTCAAAGTGATGGGAGTTTTCCACACGGTGAAGGTCAGCGAGCCTGCACCGGAAATCCATGTTTACGACCTCGGCCAGAATTTCGCGGGCTGGCCCCAGATCACCGTGCGCGGCAAAGCAGGCGCTCAGGTGCGCCTTACACCCGGAGAACTGCTGGATGACAAGGGCTTCGTCACGCAAAGAAGCTCAGGCGGCCCCGAGTATTTCACCTACACGCTAAAGGGCGGCAGCCCGGAAACCTGGCATCCGCGCTTTTCTTATTATGGCTTCCGCTACGTCCAGGTGGAAGGTGACGCCGAGGTGACCGATCTGGAGGGGCAATTCCTTTACTCCTCGGCGCCCCCGGCCGGCGAGTTTTCCTGCTCGAACCAACTCTTTAACCGAATCCATAAGCTGATTGATGCGGCAGTGCGCAGCAACCTCCAGAGTGTGGTCACCGACTGCCCGCACCGCGAAAAACTCGGCTGGCTGGAAGTGCCTTACTTGATGGCGTCCAGCATCGGGTTCGATTACGACCTCTCCTCGTACTTCCCCAAAATCGTACGCGACATGCGAGATGCGCAGACCATCGAGGGACTCATCCCCGACACCGCACCCAACTATGTGGTCCACGCCTTTGGATTCGGAGATTCTCCGGAATGGGGCAGCGCGATGGTGATGGTCCCCTGGTGGTCGTACCTCCAGTACGGTGACCGACGAACGCTCGAAGAGAGCCTGCCGGCCATGGTGCGCTACGTGGATTATCTCGGGAACAAGGGGCAGAACAACATCGTTTCCTACGGACTGGGCGATTGGTACGACATCGGACCGGGTGAGCCCGGCGTTTCTAAACTAACACCGCTCGGCGTGACCGCGACGGCAACGTATTATCAGGACCTGCGTGTGGTGGAGAAGGCCAGCCGCCTGCTGGGACACTTTGCCGATGCAGATCGCTATGGGGCGCTGGCGGAGCATGTGCGGGAGGCATTCAACCGCACCTTCCTCGATCCCAGGACGGGTCAATACTCGACCGGCAGTCAGACGGCGCAAGCGATGCCTCTCGTCATGGACATTTGCCCCCGCGCCGAGCGCGCCCGCGTGCTTGAGCATCTGGTTGACGATGTGACGCGGCGTGGCAATCAGCAGACCGCGGGTGACATTGGATATCACTATCTGGTTCGCGCGCTGCTGGAGGCGGGCCGCTCCGACGTGCTTTTCGCGATGACCAATCGCAGCGACCCACCCAGCTACGGCGCGCAACTCGAGCGGGGGGCCACTTCGCTCACGGAAGCTTGGGACGCCGATCCTGATTCCTCGCAGAACCACTGCATGCTCGGCCATATCGAGGAGTGGTTCTATGCCGGCCTGGCAGGCATCGAAGCGGATTTCGACCACATCTCGATCAACCCCCAGCCGGTCGGCGATCTCACTTGGGTGAAGGCCTGGCACGACACGGTGCGAGGCCGTGTCGAGAGCAGTTGGAAGAAGGATGGCGCCGGCTTCGAGTTGACGGTGCGCATTCCTGCAAATGCTACCGCCACGGTTTTCTTGCCGGCGCGGTCGCGGGAGCAGGTTACTGAAAGCGGCCAACCCGTTTCGGAAGTCCCGGGCGTCCGCTACCTGCGGCAGGAAGGCGCAGCGCTGGTGTTCGAAGTTGCTTCCGGGCAGTATATGTTTCGCGTGAGGTAGGCACGATGCTTGCCCCGCCCGTCGAGGAGGAAAACAATGAGACGTCGCGAGTTCATCTCTGCTTTAGGTGTAGGCGGCTGCACATGGATGGCAGGTGCAGCAGGTTTGTCCGCCCAACCTTTCTCCTCTGGAAGCGAAGGCGGCAAGCGGCAAATCAGGATCGGATCAGTAAGCTGGAATTTCCATAGTCTTGCTCCCGGCGCTCACCCCGAGGAGGCCATCGACATCATTGGCAGTCTCGGATTCGAGAGCATCGAACTGATTGCCAATTCCCGCAAGGACATTGACGAATATTGGACCGACGCCACGATCGACCGCATCAAGAAGCAACTCGAGCGGAACCGCCTGGTGGTGAACCAGTATCCCTTCTTCCAGCCGGTGGTAGAGGGGCTGACCAGCACGAACCCGGAGGAGCGGAAGGTCAGCCTGGACTACTTTGAAAAAGGCTGCCAGATCGCTAAGAAGCTCGGCGCGCCGATGGTGAACATTGTTGCTCCCTGGGCGCGGGAACTGAAAGCCTCAGCCGAATACCTGCCGCGCTACTTCATGGACGACCCCAAACCGGGCGAGAAGTTCCACATCGACATCGCTTCGGGGTATGACTTCGACAAGCTGTGGCATCTTTTCGTTGAAACCATCAAGGCCTGCCTGGCGCGCGCCAAGGCACATGGCATGAGGTTTTCCATCGAGAATCACACGCACACCATGCTGCCCGTCACCGACAGCTTCCTGCGCCTCTGGGAAGCCGTTCGCGACCCCATGCTGGGCTTCAACCTTGATTGCGGCTGGGCCATGAACCAGCGCGAGTATCCGCCCGTGGCCATCCACAAAGCCAACAAGCATCTCCTGAATCTCCACCTGCGCGACATCGATGCTCGGATGCGGGAGTACGTGGCCATTGGGACGGGCGTGATGGACTTCCGGGCCATCGCCGAGGCGGTGAAGGCCATCGGTTTTGAGGGCAGCCTCTCACTCGAGCAGGATGGGTCGAGTGAGGACATGAAGGAAACGTGTCGCCGCTACCTGAGCATTATGAAGGAGTGTTTCGCCTGAGGGAGTTGCCTGGCTGTTGCACCTCAGCGGGTGAAACGCAATAATCTTGCCAGTTTAGAATCATTTGAAAATCGCACGGCACCCTGGAGGTGAGAAATGATAAGCAAGAAATCCATTTGGTGGTTGGTGGTGACCGCCGCCACGGCGCTGTCGGCCGGCCCGGGGCTTTTCGCGCAGGCTGGCAGCCAATTGCCGATTTATCTCGACCCCAAGCGGCCGGTCGAGGAGCGCATTGACGACCTGATGAGCCGCATGACGCTCAAGGAAAAGGTCGGGCAGCTCAATTTGCCCTGCGTTTACGTGGACGAACTGGGAACGACCATTCCGGCAAAGAGGGAGGCCTGCAAGCGCTTCACCGCCGGAACCTACACCCAGGAAATCGGGCCGGCCTGCGGCTTTTTCACGCTGGCCGACGAGGTTCTGCATGACGGAGACCCCCGCCTCGCGGCGGAGTACTTCAACGAGCTGCAGAAAATCGCGCTCACCCAGACGCGACTGAAAATCCCGGTGCTGCAAGACGAGGAGGGCACACACGGCGCCATGTATCCGGGGGCAACGGTTTTCCCGGAGGGCCTGGCCATCGGCAGCTCCTTCGACCTCGACCTGGTGAAGGCGGTTTACGCCGCTGCGGCAGCCGAGGCCCGCGCCGTCGGCATCCACATGCTTTCCACTCTGGTGATGGAGCTGGATCGCGATCCGCGCATGGGCCGGAATGAGGAAGCCTACACTGAAGATCCCTACCTCTACATGCGCATCGGTGAGGCGATCGTCCACGGCACGCAAGGCGCCAACCTGGCCGACCCGGACAAGGTCATCGCCGTGCTGACGGATTTCCCCACGCAAAGTTCTCCCGTCAGTGGTCTGGAGCGTGGAGCGATTGAGCTATCGGAGCGCTCGCTGCGTGAGAACGATATGCTTCCCTGGATCGGTTCGATCAGCAAGGCCGGCGGGTTGGGCGTCATGGCCGGGTACCCCGAGGTGGAAGACGTGCCCGCCCATGCTTCCGAGAAATGGATGAACGACGTGCTGCGGAAGGATCTGGGCTTCGAGGGCGTCGTGGAAAGCGAAGGCGGCGGCTTCTCGACTCTGACCTATGAGCACATCGTTCCGACCCAGAAGGAAGCCGGCGCGCTAGCGCTCAAGGCCGGTGTCGATCTGAACATCACTTACGAACCCGCTTACATGGGTCCGCTGGTCGAGTCGGTGGAAGAAGGCAAGGTGCCGATGGCGCTGGTGGACAGGGCGCTGCGCCGCGTCCTGCGGCTGAAGTTTCGCCTGGGGCTGTTCGAGAATCCCTACGTGGATGTTGACCGGGCCGCGCGCGTGGTGCATTCCCTGGAGAACCGGGACCTGGCGTTGCGGGCCGGGCGCGAAGGGATCGTCCTGCTGAAGAATGAAAAGAACCTGCTGCCCCTCAAGAAGAATCTGAAGTCGGTGGCGGTGATCGGCCCCGCAGACAACCTGATGAACCTGCTCGGCGATTACTCGCCCAAGGCCATTCCCCAGCACGTTGTTTCCATCCTGGAAGGGATCAAGGCCAAAGTGGAACCTGGCGCGAAGGTAACCGCGGTGAAGGGCTGCAAGGTGTTGGGAGATGACAAGAGCGGATTCACCGAAGCCATCCGCGCCGCCAAAAGCGCGGAGGTGGCGATTGTGGTGGTCGGTGAAAACCAGGGCCAGAATGACGTGGACGAGGAGAAGGACCCGCCCACGGACGGTGAAGGCCACGACGTGGCCAGCCTGGATCTCACGGGCGTGCAGGAGGATCTTGTCCGCGCCGTTTACGAAACCGGCACCCCCACCGTGGTGGTGCTGGTCAATGGCAGGCCGCTCTCCACGCGTTGGACCGCCGAGCACGTTCCCGCCATCGTGGAGGCGTGGCGGCCCGGCGAGCTCGGCGGCATCGCCGTCGCGGACGTTTTATTCGGCGATTACAACCCCAGCGGCCGCCTGGCCATCACCATTCCCCGCCACTCCGGCCAGTTGCCCGCCTACTACAACTACAAACCCTCCAAGGATTATTGGATCAGCCGCGCATGGACCGAGCACAAAGGTTACGTGGATATGCCCGGCACGCCCCTCTATCCCTTTGGTCATGGTCTGAGCTATACCAATTACGGGTATAGCAATCTTCGCATCGAGCCGGCGGCGATCCATCCGGGAGGCGAGACGCGCGTCAGTGTGGATGTGCAGAACACGGGCGAGCGCGCGGGCACCGAAACTGTGCAGCTCTATGTACGCGAGACCTACGCCCCCGTCTCCTTGCCGGTCAAACAACTACGCGGGTTTGAGCGCGTGGCGCTGAGGCCGGGCGAGATGAAGACCGTGACGCTGACCCTGACCCCCGAGGACCTGCAGTTGCTCGACATCGATATGCATTGGCGGGTCGTGCCGGGTGACTTCGAAATCATGGTGGGAAAGTCATCAGCCGACATCGCAGTCAAGGGGATTTTGAAGGTGACGCCGTAGCGCGATATTGACTCTTTCCCCTCGCGGGGAGGGTGTCCGACGAGGGAGGACGGGTGAGGGGCGCCGTCGTGAGACCCCGCGATCGGGTCGGAAGAGGCGTGTCGCGAAACTCAGTGTCCGGCCGCGAGAGAGAGGAACCAGGGCGTGGCGCTCAAGCCGCCCCAGGTATCAGGGCGGTGGTTGGCGACGAAGATCTTGCGCAAGGTCGCGTCATAAGGAATAAGCGCTTCCCACAGGACGCCGGGGGAGTTTTTCCATCGCGGGTCGGGCGGGCCGCCGTCAATGCGCTGGAATTTCGCCCCCGCCATCTGCTGGTTCCACATGAAGTCACGATTGGTCGCAATCAGACGGTCAATATCGGCACGGCTGAAGAGCAATCCATGCTCGAAGGCCGCCACGATGCCTTCCAAGTCAACCGCGTAGTAGCCGCCGTTCGGGTGGACGCCCACCCAGTGCTTGCTTGAGCCATCCGGCTTGTAGTCCCAAGGCCCCGCCGGGTCCCAGTAGTCCCAAACAAAGTACTTCCCTTCCTCGCGCGTCTTCATGCGGGACTTCATGAGCTGCCACCACTTCTCGCACCGTTCCCGATAGATAGCCTTCTTGGTGACGTCAAACATGGTGATGAGCCAGAGGGTGATGAGGTTTTCCTTGTTGTCGGGGTGGGAAAATGCCTCCGTCTTGCGGCGCGCATAGCCCTCGGTCCACTGGCCGGTGGAGCGATCGATTCCGAAATACTGGACTACCCACAGGCCACCCACCTCACAGTCGCGCCAGGAATCGCGTGAATCCCACTTCTCGAAGGTCCGTTCGGCCAGTTCCAGATAGCGCTGCGCCTTTCCGCCCCATTGGGCCTTGAGCGCCGGCGTCTTCAGAATCTCGTCCGCCATGAGCACGATGGGGCGCAGCATCATCGCCTCACCCAACATGCTGTCGTAATCAAACCCTTTCGTCTCTTCGCTGACCTTGGGCCAACCGAGGTAACCGTCCGGCTCTTTCACAGCGCGCTTGATGCAGGAGTCTGCCCAATCAATCAGTCGCTCCACCCACTTCGCGTCGCGTGTCGCGAGATACCCGTAGTAGAAGCCGTCCAGGAATGGGCTGACCAGCCAGCCCAGTTCCTCGCCCATCTCCGTGGCGCAATAACGATTCTTCCCGGAACGCTCCAGGATGGATTTCTCCCAGCGAGCCCGCCAGTCTCGGGCGGTGGCAGAGTCGATCCATTGCGAGGCGCTGTCCTCGGCCACCCCCAGCCGGGAGTCTCCCGTGAAGGCCCAGGCGGCGGAAACCGCTGACAGGGTTTTCAACTCTTGCAGGAACTCGCGACGCTTCATAATGGGTCTCCTATGGAACACGGTAAAATCGAGTGGCCTTTGTACATGTGGCCAAGCCCGCCTGTCATCCTGAGTTCTTCGCTGTCATCCTGAGGGCTCCGCCTGTCATCCTGAGCAGCAGCGAAGGATCTGCATGGGCTTTCAGTAACCAAAACCAATGCAGATCTTTCGTCCCGAAAGAACCGGGACTCAGGATGACAGCTTTGGCGGTTCTTCCCCGCCTGCTCAACCTCGCCAGGGCCGCTAACCCCGTGTTAACCGCCCAATTCAACTTTCATCAGTATCAGTGAAGCGCAGCCGCGCGCTATTCTTATAGCCCCGCGGGAGAGCGACCGGCCGTGTGTAGTTTCCCCACCCCAAGTCCGGGTAGCCCCACAAATTGTTAATATTGAATCGCACTTGGCCTTCCGGGAACACCTCCGCCCGGACCGCCGCAGTGCCGTCAGATTCTGCTCTGACCCGCAACTCGGTTCCTGCCAGCACACAAGATGCGTGCCAAATGTTCTCCTTGAGGCTGCGAAAATCGTTCGTGCCCCGGCCGCCGCGGTCCTCCGGTCCGTAAAGGAAGAAATCCTTCGAGTCCTGGGACCAGGTCCCCTGAGGTTCGTTGCGGTAAGTCTCCGACGGGACGCCGGCCTCTCGCGTTGCAGTCCCTTGCGGGCGGCCGATGTGGTCCGAGGGATAGGCGGACCACAGGGCTTTTCGATCCCACGTCAGCCGGTCAATCGAACTCGGCAGCAAATAGGCCACCCCCACTTCACTGCTGCCCTTGGGTTGGTCGTGAATCGTGTAGTCGGTCGTGATCAACCCCCGGCCATCAATCCTGATCTCAAATTCAACGCTTACCCGTTCCCCCTCCGAACCGAGCCGAGCCATATAGCCCCCGGCCAGGCTTATGACCGCCTCATCCCCAACCGAAGAGTGCCGGATGCTGGTCGGCCACCAGGGTGGCAAGATGAGTGAGCCCAAGTTCAGGAAGGGTCCGCTTTCCAGGATCTTTCTGCCCCGAAAAACTCCCTCGCTGACCAGGCCCGTTCGCTTGCTGAAAACAACGTGGAAGTCCGCCCCTTGGACAATGAGGGACTCCGCATCCTCAACCACCTTTGGCGCCGGCCTCTGCGGAGGTGGAAAGACTCTCTTTTTCGCGCCCAGGCGCAAGTTAAACTCATCGATCAGGATTCCGCCGGCCCGGTAGAATTTCAAGTTGAGAACATCTCCGTCGCGCCAAACCCGCGCCGGAATTCGGAGTGTACCGCGGGCGCCGGGAGCAATATCGGTGCGCGGGATTTCCCCCGTCTCATTTCCCGCGCTCCACAGGATTTTGAGTTCGCTGAAATTGGTATGGCAGAACCAGTTGCCGGCTGGAATCTCCAAGGCTTGACCCGCGCCCGGGTTGGAGATTTCCCCGTCCGCGATGCGTACCGGTGAATACGCTTTCTGGGTGAGCCAATACTCGGGCTTGGGCCGCCGCCATCCATCGATAATTCCCCACTCCCCATAGCCCACGGGCGATTCCGGCAGCAGGAAGACCTCGTCGAATCCGGCCCAGATTGCTCCGCCCAGGCACCCCGGCGCGTTATAGCAGTTTTCCCAGAAGCGTTTCAGACTGTGTCCCCAGAAGTTCCTTACGCCCGGATCGCGCTTTAAAGTGTCCGTGTTGTAGCAGGAAATGTGCGCGTATTCATCATTGAGTTTCGGGATGTCCGGGCTGGTCAAATCGGCATCAAACTGCGGATAGTGCTCGCTGTAAAGGTCATAGCCGCTCGTATCTTTGGGCACGGTTTCTGGGTAACTGAAGATGACTGGCCGCGTCGTATCCTCTTGATTAACGTAGGCGCGCTCTTTCTCAAAATTCATTCCCCAATGGCTCTCATTCCCCAATGACCAGATAATAACCGAGGGATGGCTTCGGTCCCGCTCGACCATCTCCGCAAATTGGTTCAAATACCTGGCTGTAAATTCGGGCGCCGATTCCGCTGGGGCAGCCAACGACCACTCTTGGTTTACGAAGCACACGGCCGATTCTTCTTCGACATAGATTCCGTATTGGTCGCAGGCTTCGAGAAAGCTCTCCGTGGGAGGATAATGCGAAGTTCGGACGAAGTTGACATTGGCGTCGCGGAGCAGAATCACATCCTTCTCATCCATTTCGGGAGTCGTGGAGCGGCCCCGCCGCGGGTGAACGTCATGCCGGCAGACGCCCCGCAATTTCACTTCGTCGCCGTTTACGTAGAGGCGGTTCCTGCGCCGCTCAACCTTCTGAAATCCGACTCTCCTCATAAGTTTCTGCGTCCAGGCGCCATCCACGAACACGTCGGCCTCCAGCGTGTAGAGGTTGGGGTGTTCGGCATCCCACTTGGCGGGCGAGCGCACGGGAATCTCAATGCTTGCCTGCGGGCTCTGGACGGTGAGTTGCACTGCATTGGCATTCAGAGGAACCGCCTGTCCGTGAGGGTCCTTCAGACGCAGCTTCAAGGCAGCGCTCTGCCCATCATGAAACGTGGCAGCCACGGTTGCTCTGAGCTGCGCCTGCGTGTATGACGAATCGAAGTCGGTTTCAACCTGGAACCTGGAAACATAATCCCGAGGCAAAATGAGCAGCTTCACCTCACGCAGAATTCCGCCCACGTAATGCTTGGCATAATTGCTGGCATAGGAAATCTCGTCAGAGCGGTCCGTAACCCCGACTGTCAGCCAGGCTGCCTGCCCGGGCGTTACGCAGTCGGTGATGTCACAATCCCACGAGGTGAAGCCGCCCTGGTGGTCCCGCACGAACTTCCCATTCACCCAAACGCGCGCAGAGCTGTAAACCCCGGCGAAACGGATCAGAAGCCTCTTGCCCGCCGCCTCAGCGGGAATTCGAAGCAACCGCTTGTAGGGGTACTCCACATCTCTCGCAATCGGGATTCCCTGGGCAGCGAGTTCGCCCGGAACCAGGACATCCGGCCACGCCGCGGGGTCGGCGTCATTCGACCAGAAGTCCGCAGGGGGAGAAACCGTAAATTTCCAAGTTCCGCCCAGATTAACAAGATGCTCACGGACTCCAGCCGTCTCCGTGGGCAGCGGAACGATAACCGGCCGCGGCCAAACTGGATTCACTCCCGGCCCACCGGCGTGAGGAAACGCAGAGGCTTCACCGGACCACAAGGCAGGCGAATCTCCCTTGCGCCACGAGAACGCTGGTTCCCGCGCCAATGCCAATCTCGAAAAGAGCGTCGACAAGCCAAAGGAACGCACAAATTTCCGCCGATTCATCGGGGTGAGCTCCCTTCCCTGCGCATGAGTATGCCGCGCCGATTGTAACACCGGAAGCAATGGGGAGAGGGCAAGCAGATGGCGCGCATCGCTGTCCTTCGCGGTCATCCTGAGCCTTTCGCTGTCATCCTGAGCCCTGCGCTCTGTCATCCTGAGCGAAGCGAAGGATCTGCATGGGTTCTCAGCAACCAAAGACAAATGCAGATCCTTCGTCCGGAAAAAACCCGGACTCAGGATGACAGTGCCAGCGGACTCAGGACGACAGTCGCAAGACCCTGCCACCCAAAAAACAAGCCCTGGCTACCCGCCGGGGCAGCCAGGGCCAAGGAAGCAATCAAACCAGCAACAAGTGAAGCTAGAACTCGAACTTCATTCCGAGTTGGACGTTCCGCGGGCTCCAAGTACCGGCGACTTCTCCGTTACCTGCGTTATACTGATCCCCGCCACAAGTGCGTCCAAAGGCCGGGCTGCCATCGCCATTGGGCAGACCGTTGCAGCCCACGTTGACCCCAAGCCACTGCGTGTGGTTGAAGGTGTTGAAGGTTTCCAGCCGGAACTGGAGTGTGGAGTGCTCGCCCTTGAACCACGGGAACGAGAAGTCCTTGAACAAAGCCAGGTCGAAGTTATTGCGGCCGGGGCCGGTAAGCACATTGCGGCCTATGTTTCCGAACATCCCCGGCTGGCCATTAGCATAGAGTTGATCCATGGTTGGCTGAGAGAAGGTCGAGGGGTCAATCCACCTTACCATAGGACCGAATGTAGGATCGTTGTATGTGCTCTTATGGGCCTTGATGGGGCCTGTCGCGTCGCACATGACGCCGGTGCCGATGCCCGTGTTCCACCCGGCAATACCACAGTTGCCCCAGGCGTCGCTAAAGCCGGTAGGTTCACCAGTGAAAAGAGCGGTGATCCCACTGAGCCGCCATCCTCCAATTGCCTGTTTGGCGAATTTGTTGGTGGAGTTCTTGAAGAACGGCAGATCGTAGATGTAGTTCAACATCAGGACCTGGGCACGGTTAAGGTCGGAAGTTCCCTTCCACCGGCTCATGTCGTAGTTCTCATCCACCCCGCTAAACTGGTAAGCGCTGGTGGAATTGTCGATCATGTGGGACCAAGTGTAGGCAGCCTGGAAGGTGAGGCCGTAGCCCGTGGTATGGCGGAAGTTCCCCTGGAGTGCGTTGTAGCTGGACACGGCGCTAAACTGCTTTTGCCGGATGGCATCGAACCCCTGGTAGGGACGGAAGTAATCAATCATGCCAGAGTTCTGCATGAGGATGCTCTGCACGTCGCAGTTCCCGTTCGCGTCGCAACCAGTAGTTCCCGCCAGGGCCGGAACATTCATGGTCCCAACCGGAATCGTGACTTGGTTCAAGTTACGGTTCGAATCCAAGTGGCGTCCCAGCGTGCCGACGTACCCCACGGTCAGCAGGTTATTCCCTCGGAACTCATGCTGGATGTTGAAGTTGAACTGATCCATACTCGGGTTCTTCTGGTAATAGGGAATGGACTGGATGGCAGCAGGGCCGACACCTGCAAACCCGCCGCTGTTAAGACTGTTGTAACCATTAATGTTGTACTTGGCTGGATCCAGCGTGGTGGGGGCGTTGCCCTCCAGGCCGATGGTGTTGGCATCGTTACCGTTTCCAGGCTCATAGTAGATGCCAAATGCGCCCCGGATGGAGGTCTTTCCGGACCCCGTGGGATCGAAGGCAAAACCGAAGCGGGGACCGACGTTATATTTGTAAGGCACCTGGCAGCCTTTCGCAATTGGCCCCGCGCCGCATTCCACCAGGCCGTTGCCGAAACCGGTGAAGTCATAGATCTGACCCGTGGCAGGATTCGGGTGCAGCAGTCCGTCGGCGCCAAGCACGGAAGCTAAAGCAGGATTGTACAAAGAAGGAATGAAGTTCGAGTCAACGGTCGGGTGGGTGACGTCATGGGGAGGAATCAGCAGGTAATAGCGGACACCGACGTTGAACGTCAGCTTGCGGGTGGCTTTCCAGTCGTCCTGGAGGTAAGGCTCAAAATCAGTACGCCGCCAGTGCCCTATGCCGTAACCACCCGTGTAAATGCCGTGATTGTTGAAAGTTCCTTCCGAGTACGCGTTGATGCGTCCCAGGAACATGTCCGCCATGCCATTTCCGGTGGTCAGGGGGCCGGAGTTGCTGAAGGTATAACTCCCTTGCGTCTCAGCACCGAATTGCTCACGCAACTGGAATTTTTCCAGGAAGAGCCCGTACTTGAGGGTGTGCTTTCCATGGATCCACGCCAGATTGTCCCGATAGGTGTAAACCGGCTCGGCATCATAGGGACCAATGTAGTTTCCATTGTCGACCCCCCAGCCAAAGGGAACCCCACCGCAACATGAAATTGCCGGAAGCAATTTATTCGAAGCGTTGGCCGGAAAGAAGGTGCTGGCGCTCCAATCGCTTGGCTTCATGACGGACTTGGCAATGCTCCCCGGACCCGCCAACACGGAGATCGTGTGGGGAGTATCGGTATAGCTCATGATGAATTCGTTCATGAGCGTGGGCTTGATGTTGTAGTTGAAGTGCAACACAGACTGCCGGGCAGGGACGTTATAGTCCGAGGCAGTGGTATCGTAGCTCGACCCCGTCCAGAGTGCCGGCACATAATCCCTGACCCAGGTATCACTGGAGAAGCGCACAAACAGCGATGCCTTGTCGCTGAGGTTCTGGTCCACCCGAATAATCGTGTCGCTGAAATTGATGGGCACCTTGTGAGCGCCGTGGTATCCGACCGGGCCGTTATTGGGCAGGGGAACAAAGGCGTTGAGCCAATCCGCCCCATTGTCGTTCACCGGCGTGACGGTGTCCACCGTGGCGCCATTGACCGTCGGCAAGGTGCAGTTTGCTGGGGAAAAGAATTGAGGGTATTGGCCCGTGCCCCCCAGATAGTTTCCGGAGTTCGGGTCGCATTCACTGAAATCCCCAGTCCGCATCCGCGACGTGGGAACTGTCCCGCCCACAGCCGTGGCCTGACGGTACTTGGCCCATTCCTGCGACCAGAAGAAAAAGGTCTTTTGTTTGCTAGTGTTGTAGACCTTGGGAATGTAGAAGGGCCCGCCAAAGGTGTAGCCGAAGATATTCCACTGCAAGGGCGTCTTGGGGGCGTTCCCTCCTGCGGGAGCGATCTGCTGGTTAGTAAAGAAGTCGTTCGCATCCATGGCCTGGTTGCGGACGAATTCGTGGGCGCTGCCGTGGAAGTCCTTGGTGCCGCCTTTGGTCACCATCTCGACCAGTGCTCCGGCATGCTGGCCCACGTCGGCGCCGTAGTTGGAGGTGGAAACGCGAAATTCAGCGATGGAATCAAGCGCCGGGGTAACTGCGCCCCCGAGGCCCAGCGAGCTTTCCTGGGCGTTGTTTCCACCATCGTATTCCAACTGGCTATACTCCATGCGAGACCCGTTGAAAGATACGCTGACTTCCCCGCCCGCGTGCCCCATTTGCATGGCGTCTTCCTGACCGTCAGCGATGGCAGCGCCGGGAACGAGGAATTCAAGGCCCATCACGTTCTGGCCGTTCAGTGCCAGGTTTTCAATTTGTTTAGAGGTCACGACATCGGAAATCGTCCCGCTTTCGGTTTCTACCTTGGCGACGTTTCCGACGACCTCGACTTGTTGGGTGACTTGCCCCACCGTCAAGGTCAGATCTACGCGTTGTAACTGGCCCGCCGTGAGGGTAATCCCCGAGCGGACGAGTTTTTGAAACCCGGCGGCCTCCGCGCTGACAACGTAGTTGCCGATCGGGATTCTCACCGCCGTGTACTGTCCGGCTGAGTCGGAGGCCACCACCCGGACGAAACCTCTGTCAGGGTTGTTGACGGTGATCGTCACGCCGGGCATTACCGCACCGGAAGAGTCCGACACCGTTCCCGTAATCGTGGCGGTATCCTGCGCCCAGATCGTGGCTGGCAATAAACATACAAGGGCCAAGAGCAAAAAGGCTGCCCTTCCGACGGCACTTGCTAGAAACCATCGATAATTAGATTTCATCTGGTGCTCTCCTTCTAAGATTAGACGCGACGCTTGAAGTGTAAACGACCATAGCGGGTCGTTAAACGGCCTGAGAGGCCAAATCACTAGGAATTACTTTGCAGTCCTGCTTGTGTGGAGTATCCGACTTCTCTTGCGTTGCCCCCCGATCCGGGGCCATAGCATTCTGCGCAATCGTTCCTTCGATCCCCGCGGGGGCGGGACGTGCTCCCCAAGTCCCAATCCGCAACAGACATCTCAAAAACAAATTCATGCGACCAACCTGTCAAAGTTGTCTGCCGCGAAGATTGTCACTTGCGTTTTCGGTTGTCAAGCGAAATTTTGTATTCTGTAATCTGCATTTCAATATATAAAATGAACAAATCGGCGCAGGCCCCCCAGGACTGACCTCTTGAACAAGATAATTCGAGTTAAATCAACTTAGCGCCCCACAGGTCCCCACCCCCCGCTCGCAAATCGTGAGGCGCCGGAAAAAATCCTTGACACTCCATCTCTCGTTTATCTAACGTGCGGGCGTAGATTCGTTGCGAAAGAACATCGTCGTGCTACTGACGCCCACCGACTGCGAAAGGATTCACCAAGCCGCACTGGACGTGCTCGCGAACTTGGGCGTGCGCGTCGACACCCCCGAGATCGCGCGGCTGATGCAGGAGGCCGGCGCCACGCTGGATTCTGCGAGCCGCGTCCACATCCCCGCGCGGCTTGTGGAATGGGCTCTCGCACAAGCGCCGCGCCAGTTGAAGATCGCCGACCGCTTAGGTCATCTCTGGCAGCTGGGTCCCCAAGGCGGGACGCTGGTGCTGACAGGGAACGCCCTCTACATCACGCGGGAACGGGTGCGTAGCGAACTGAAGTCCTCCGACCTGGCAGAACTTTCCAGGTTGGTCGACGCCTGCGAAAACGTTCACGGCATGGTCGGCACTTCGCTTGCCGACTACCCGGCCACGAGCCGCGATTTCGTGGGCTTCCGCATCATGGCGGAGAATACGGGCAAGCACCTGCGCCCCTGCATCTACACGCCTCAGGGTGCAAGCACCGTGATGGAGATGGCCGAGGTGCTGCTGGACGGCGCTTCCCTGCGCGAGCGCCCCATCGTCAGCACCGGCTTCAGCATCATCAGTCCCTTGCACTGGACTTCCTTGGCGCTGGGCGTATTCCAGCAGACGGCGGGCCGAGGTGTGCCGGTCATGATCAATTCCGAACCCCTGGGCGGAGCCACCGCGCCCGTGACGCTGGCCGGGTGCCTAGTGATCGGCGACGCCGATGTCCTGAGCGGATTGGTCATCAACCAGTTGTTAGAATCCGGCCGGCCGTGTTTTTACAATGTCGGATTCGCGCACGTGTTCGACATGAGGGCGGGGATCGCACTGACGGGCGCCCCGGAGAATGCTCTTCTTCAGGCGGCGGGTGCGGAAATGGCGCGGTTCCATGCCCTCCCCTGCGCCTCCTGGATGTCCACGGAAGCCATGTGTGCAGACTCGCAGGCAGCCTTCGAGAAAATGCTGACCGGCCTCGCCCATGCCGCCGCGGGCGTCAACTTCATCTGGGGGGCTGGAAACCTGGAGTCCACGCTGGCCATGTCGCCGGAAATGCTGATCACCGACGACGAAATCGCGGGGTATTTCCTGCGCTTCCAGAAGAGTTTTCCCGTGGACGACGAGAACCTTGCACTCGACGCCATCGAAGAAGGCGGCCGGTCCGGGGATTTCTTGAATTCCCCGCATACCCTGAAACATTTTCGCCAAGTTCTGAGCCGAACGCAGCTGGCGGTGCGCGTGCGCCGGGGAGACTGGGAGGCCAGCGGGTCGCACACTTTCGGAGAATCTGCAGAACAGAGAGTGCGGGAAATCCTTTCCAGGGAGGCCAAGAAATATCTGAATGCTCACCAGCAAGCCGAGCTCAAGCGAATCGAGAGTACAGCACTGAGCTGAGCGCTCGGCGAGGTTTGTGGAAGCGCCTCTGCTTTACAGGCTCGGGAAAGTGCTTCCCTGCACTTTCACGCCAATGTGTGATTCTTCCTTCGCTATGCTCAGGACCGCCGGCGGAGTCTCAGAATGAATGTGCCGACGGGGTTTTCCGCAGCCTGTGCAGCGCCGCCCCAGTGCCTGGATATGCGCCGCCTGACTCTTTCAGGGAGGACTCTTATGGCTGGTCAACGAATTCTTTTCTGCGCCGTCAGCTTGCTTCTGATCTGCACCATCCCAGCGGAAGCCGGCAACGCGCCCGGCAAGGATCTTTCGCAAGGCGGGACTGTCCTCCTGCTGGGCGATTCGATTCTCGATTGCCATGCGGATGACAAGCGCATTGAGGTGGTGCTGCGCCGCCTGCTGGGAGAAAAAACCCCCGGGGCTCAGTGGACTGTCTTCAACGAGGCGCACGGCGGCGAGTACATCGGGCCGAAAGAAGGGACTCCGATCGGTGTATCTACGCCCCTATTCACGACCCAGAGCACGGGGCGCTACTTTGAGATCGTGCATCGCCATCCCAAGGTAGACGCGGTAATCGTGAACTACGCGGCCAACGACAGCAAGGTTTATCCGCCGGACGCTTTTCGAGAAAGGCTCGAAATGCTCGGCGGCCTGCTGGAGAAAACCTACCCCGGCGCCATCTTGATTTTCTCCACCAGCATGTACCTCGACCCCGCGCATTCGGCTCCATATCACATAGAAAATCCCCAAGCGCCAGGCTTCCAGGACGGCAGCTCCCGGAATGATTACCTCGAGCCTTACAACCAGGAGATCCGGGAATTCACCGCCCGCCGAGGATACCGCCTGGCGGACACTTTCCGCCGGCTGGTCGGGGAGACTCAAAGGGGGAATTGGGACCTGCGGTTGCGCGCCGACGAGGGAAACCCCCAAGAGGATCCCCAACACCAAGGAGACATGCGATGGTTCGATAATACCCATCCCAACGATAAGGGCACGGAGGTCATCGCGCGCGTATTGACGGAGGCGCTGCTGGCGCCGCAAGCGGTGGCCCGGCCGTTGATCTTCCCGGCGCCACGCGAGATTGAGGCGCGCGGCGGGAGCTTTGCGCTCGAGCCTTCCGTGCCGGTGCTGTTGCCCGAGCAAGCCTCACACGAGGATCTGCTGCTCGCTCGGTTCCTGGTAGCGGAGCTTAGCGACAAGCATGGTCTCGCTCTCGAAATGCACCGGACCTCGATGTTGCCTGCGGGCGGACGATTCATTCTGATGGGATCCGTCAAGAATCCTCTCGTTCGGAAGTACCTGGAGCGTCACGGTGCGCAGCCCGCCGTGCGTGAAACGGAGGGATACCTCCTCGAAGTTGACGCGAATTCGGTCGTCATCGCCGGCGCCGACGACGCCGGCGCCTTCTACGGATTGCAGTCACTGCGCCAGTTGCTTCAGGGCGAAAGAGCACACCCGTACGTCCAGGGAACCAGCGTGCGGGATTGGCCTTCCAAGCCGTTTCGCGGCATCAAGCTCTATCTGCCCGGCCATGAGCACATCGCTTACTTCTGGCGCTTCGTGCGTGACTTCATGGCTCTGTACAAATACAACCAAATGATCGTGGAAGTGGACGCGGCCATGCGGCTCGATCGCCACCCGGAACTGAATGCGGGCTGGCTCGAACTCGGTAGAAATCTGAACGCCACCCGGCGCGATCGATCCTTCGGTCCCGGCCGCCAGTTTCAAGATTCCGCTAACGCGGACGCGGCGGATGGCGAGGTTTTGGAGAAGGAAGAAGTCGCCGCCCTCGTTGCCTACGCCCGGCAGTACCATATTGAAGTCATCCCCGAGATACCTTCGCTCACGCACAGCTACTATCTGCTCACCCGGCATCGGGAACTGGCCGAGATCGCGGACGCCGAGTGGCCCGATACCTACTGCCCTTCGAATCCCAAAGTTTATGACCTCCTCTTTGACGTGCTTGATGAATATATCCAAGTCATGAAACCCCGCGTGGTGCACGTGGGACATGACGAGTGGAGAATGCCTTGGGGAATTTGCCCGCTCTGCCGAGGGAAGGACCCACGCGAACTTTACGCGCAGGACATCACCAAGATTCACGACTACTTGACCCGCCGGGGAATCAAGATGGCCATTTATGGCGATCACCTCATTGAACCCCTACGCGGCAAGGGGCTCAAGGAGATTGACAATCCGGAAGGCCAACCCTATAAAACGCCGGGCGCCTTGTCGCCGGAACAAGTCGTGAAACTGATTCCCAAAGATATTCTGGTGTTCAATTGGTTCTGGGATGACAGCGCGGAGGGTGAAGGCGAGGCGGACGACATCGCCCTCGCGGAGTGGGGCTTCCAGCAGGTTTACGGGAATATGGAACCGAACATTCCGAATTACACGCGGCGGGCCGAACGCCGTGGCGTGATGGGGGGCGCACCGTCGTCGTGGGCAGCGACCAATGAGTTCAATTTTGGCAAGGACCTGATGTTCGACTTCCTGGGTTGTGCCCAGCTTCTCTGGTCGGGACAAGCGCTCCCCCTGAACGAGCTTTCCGAGACGATCCAAAGCTTACTGCCCGGTGTGCGACGGAACTTGAGCGGACATCCATTCCCAAGCGACTATGATCCGGTCGTTCCGGTGAATATCGATGAAAGCTTGAGCGCCCCCTCCCTACCCGGCCTCGGCCTGGACGGCTTGAAAGCCGGGCAAATTGTGGCCGGTAGGATGTTATTCAAGATAGGAGACCGGGAAGGCAAACGCGCCCTGACCGTTACGACGGGCGGCTCTGCTTCCACGGCTATTCCGATCGGCGAAGACGCGAGCAGCATCATCTTTTTGCACGCCGCGGCGAAAGCGGCGCGCAACATCCCGGCCTACGAAGGAACGTGGGACTATGCGGACACCGCCGATCTTCTGGGATGGTACGAAGTGACGTACGAAGATGGGTTCGTTGCGACGGTCCCACTTCGGTACGGCGTGAATATCTTGGAAGCAGGGTGGAGAAAGAGCCACGTGCCGAGCCACCTCGCCTACGAAGCGGAACTCATCGATTGCGGCGAGCCCGGCCCGGAGCGGTTGACTTTCTCCGCATATGAATGGATCAATCCGCGGCCCGGTATCCGCGTGAAAGAGGTGCGGCTAAAAGACTCGGTTGGGTTCAGGGGTGCGTTTGGCAAGGCCGCTCCAGACAACACCGTACTCCTGGCCGGCGTGAGTGTGGTGAAGAAACGCAACCCGCCTGAGCCGAAGCCCCTGCGGGCGCATGATCCATGAATGGCGCAACAGGATGGGGAAAGTTCTCCCTGGGCCAAGGCGGGAATGTGCTAACGGGAATTAGCCATGGGCCGCTGGGAGCCTCAGGAACTTTCACTCGGCAGTGACCCACTCCCTTCACTACCGGAATGGCGCAATCCCTAAAGGGAGTCGCGACACCCGAACCTTACTTCGCAGTGGGCCTGACGTTCGTAGCTCGTGGGCCTTTGTCCCCACGCTCCATTTCAAACTCGACTGCCTCGCCTTCCTTCAAGCCATCAAAACTCAATTCCTGAAGACCGCTGCGATGAAAGAATACCTCTTGTCCGTCAGAAGACCGAATAAACCCAAATCCGCGGTCGCGGATGACTCGCTTAATTGTGCCTTGCATAGACACCTCGACTCTGTGTGAAACATTGGTGGCGGGTTAATCAACATCAGTCTAATACCTCACACGCTGTTGTGGCCACTCTACCAGCACGCAACTGCTTTGTCAAAGGAAGAGGCGCGCATCGCTCCTGGACGACATTATGTCATCGGTGAACTCGCACGCTTAGTGCTGATCGAAGGCTTGCCGAGCAGCGTCCAAGCTCTCGTAAACTTCGAAGACGGTGCTGAGGCGGGTAATCTGCAAGAGTTGATGGAGTCCCCGCGGAAGGCGGAACAGCTTCAGGTCGCCACCGGCGCGCCGCGCCGAGGTGTAACTTGCCACCAAGGTCGAGAGTCCGACGCTATCGACATAGGTAACCTCCCCCAGTTCCAGGATGATACGTTGCTGGCCACTATCGATCAACTGTTTCAACTTGGACCGTAGCGCTTCCGTTTCCGGGCCTAAGGTGATGCGTCCGCGCACGTCCACCAGCATCACACCCTCGATGATTTTCTCCACGATATAGATCGCCATTAGGATTTCTCCATCTTGAGGCCGACCATAAAGACCCACGAGAGTGCGCCGTGACTCGCAGAGGTTCTACTCCATCGCGCGCCATCGTACCACGGGCCGGAGTGTTTTGCGAGGCGCAGGGGGGATGCTGTCGCAGCAACATGAGAAGTTCCTAATCCAGCAAAGTAGGAAGTTCCTGTTGAAGTCCGTCAAACTGGCAGGATGAGAAAACAGGAGATGCTGGTGATGAGCACGAAGGACCGGGATCGGCAGAAGGTATTGCATGAGGTGTAGCAGGGACATTTGACGCAAGGGGCGGCAGGGCTGCAGTTAGGGGTAAAGTAAGGTAGTGCGGCATAAAGTGTGTAAAGGGAAAAGGAAAGAGAGGGCGGCTGAGAACTCCTAAAGTGATATAAAGCCTTTGGGCAAAGAACTCAAATCACTGAGGAGGACAACCGCCGTGCTGAATATT